>WLWD01000389.1_pt1 | contig 54258 bp, 45 predicted proteins | sample 6712731 | NCBI WGS metagenome assembly WLWD01 (sample SAMN12718690, study PRJNA576275) | sponge metagenome | isolation source: marine sponge | host: Mycale hentscheli | place: New Zealand: South Island, Marlborough, Capsize Point | collected 2014-11-01 | reverse complement strand
GAACTCTATGTTTTCGTTGTGATGGAGACCATTATGGCAGTCAGTGTCGCTTCAAGAATGTAGACTGTAATTATTGCAGTAAGACTGGACACATTGAGGCTGCATGTCGAATCAAGAAAGCACGGGCTGGAAGTGGTAATCAGCGTCAAAACTTTCACACAGTAGCAGAAGAATCGACCGAAGAAGAGGATTCAGATACATTGTATGCCATGAAAGGTGGGTCTAATGCGCCAATTACTCATTGCCGACTGTCCAGTAAACATGGAGATAGACACTGGAGCCTCCAGGACAGTCATTGGGTAGACCACATACGAGCAGTTATGGGGTAAGGATCGCAAGCCCCTGAGACCTTCCAAGGCCAATCTCCTAACATATACTGGTGAAAAGATTCGACTAGCAGGAGAGCTGAGGGTGTACGTCCGCTACAAGGAACAAGAGATCGAAGGAACCTTGTTGGTGGTTCAAGGCTATGGCCCAAGCTTACTGGGACAAGACTGGCTGGCCAAGATCAGACTAGATTGGCCAAGCATGAACAAGGTAACAGCATCCAGTGCACTGGAAGATGTTCTGAAGGCTCAATCTGCATTATTCAGTAAGGAATTAGGTAAATTGAAGGGAGTTAAAGTGTCATTGTATGTAAAACCAGATGCTCAGCCAAAATTTTGCAAGGCACGGTCAGTACCATTTTTGCTCAAGGATAAGATAGAGAAGGAGCTTACAAGGTTGCAAGAGACTGGGGTTGTAGAACCAGCTCAGTTTTCAAAATGGGCAGCTCCGGTGGTACCGGTGCTCAAGTCAGATAACACGGTCAGAATCTGTGGAGATTTTAAGACCACTGTTAATTCAGTGAGTTGACGGAGTTATACCCCTTCCTAAAATAGAAGAGCTTTTTACGAAGTTATCTGGTGGTCAGTATTTTTCGAAGTTGGATCTGTCGCATGCCTACAGTCAGTTGGAGTTAGATGAGAGCTCCAGAGAGTTTGTGGTCATCAATACCCACCAGGGACTTTTCCGTTACAATAGGTTACCCTTTGGAATCGCATCAGCGCCAGCCATATTCCAACGAGCGATGGAATCTCTTCTTCAAGGTATGCCAGGTGTCGCAGTTTATATTGACGATATTCTGGTGGCAGGCAAGGATGTGGAAGACCACTTGAAGAAATTGGAGCAAGTACTGAAGAAATTGGAAGAAGCAGGGTTAAAACTGAAACGAGAAAAATGTGAATTTTTGGCAAGATCAGTGGAGTACCTTGGTTATCGGATTAGTGGACAAGGACTACATCCGACAGATAAAAAGGTGAAAGCTATCAGAGAGGCACCCAAGCCTAACAATGTGGCGGAGCTTTGGTCATTTCTAGGGCTTATCAATTATTATGGGAAGTTCCTGCCCAATTTGTCGTCAACACTCTCACCTTTGTATGCATTACTCCAGAAAAAGAGTGCGTGGAGTTGGGGTGAAAAAGAAGATCAAGTATTTGGGGCGGCCAAGGACCTCCTACAGAAGGCACCAGTATTAGTGCATTATGATCCAGATCGAGAAATCGTGCTAGCGTGTGATGCATCTCCGTATGGCGTGGGTGCAGTAATTTCACACAAATATGCAGATGGAACTGAACGGCCAATAGCATTTTCGTCACGCACCCTATCAGCAGCTGAAAAAAAGTATTCACAGCTTGAAAAAGAAGGAGTAGCAATCGTTTTTAGAATCAAGAGATTCCACCAGTATCTGTATGGCCGTCACTTCACGATCTACACTGATCATCAGCCGTTGAAACATATCTTCAATGAATCACGGCCTGTTCCAGTAATGGCTTCATCTAGAATTCAACGATGGGCTATCTTATTGGCAGGTTATGACTACAGCATTGGCTATAAGCCAGGCCAGGAGCAAGGAAATGCGGATGGATTGAGTCGGTTACCTCTACCAGCATCCAAAGAAGAATCACAGCCCTCTCAAGATGTGATACAAGTGCTAGCTCAGTTAGAGGCCACAGTAGTCACAGCAGAACAAATTAGAAGCTGGTCGGAGCGAGACCCAGCACTGGCCATGGTCAAGAGATTTGGCAGATCTTCCTGGCCGAGACAAGTCAAGGACGAGAAATTGTTACCATATTTTCGGCGCAGAAATGAAATTACTCTTCATGATTGTGGGGATCGAGGATAATCATTCCACCTCAGGGGCGAGAGAAAGTACTGGAAATTCTTCACGAGGCCCACACAGGTATATGCAGGATGAAAAGCTTAGCTCGGGGATACGTGTGGTGGCCGGAATTGGACCTTGCTATTGAGACTTTAGTCAAGAAATGCAGCACATGCCAACTATCTCGCCCTCTTCCACCAGTAGCACCGCTACATCCTTAGGAATATCCGAAGAGGCCATGGACAAGACTACATGTCGATTTTGCCGGACCTTGCTTTGGTGGCAGCATGTTTATGGTCTTAGTGGATGCACACTCAAAGTGGCTGGAAGTCCACAAGATGCCGTCAATCACATCGTTCTACACTATTGAGAAGCTCAGGGAATTTTTTGCCACCCACGGGTTGCCACAAATTTTGGTTTCAGACAATGCTACCACTTTTACAAGTGCGGAGTTCAAAAGATTCATGGATTGCAATGGCATTCGACATATCACTAGAGGCCTGTACCATCCGTCTACTAATGGATTGGCGGAAAGGTCTGTCCAAACATTTAAGCAAGGTGTGAAGCGATTGAAGGATGGAACATTGGAGTCAACGATTTCTCGCTTTCTGTTCAACTACCGTATTACACCTCATTCAGTTACAGGAATTTCCCCAGCGGAGTTACTGATGAAGCGAAGACCTACATCTCGACTAGACCTGTGTTTTCCAAACGTGGTGTCAGTTGTGGAAAAGAAGCAGCAACAGCAAAAAGAAGTTCATGACACTAAGTCCAGACAGCGAACCTTCATAGAGGGGGAGGAAGTATATGTACGGAAGTTCAACAACTCTGGTCAAGATAGTTGGAGGGAAGCCATCGTGGAAAAGATTACAGGACCAGTGTCAGTGCAAGTCAAGCTCAGTGATGGACGCATTTGGAGACGTCATGTAGATCACGTCCGGAGGAGGCAAGCACGGCCTGCTGAAACTGAACAACCTACCTGGGAAGACGGAGTGAGTGTGTCGACATCAGTACCAGTACCAGTACCAGCAGTAGTCCGGACAGACTCTAGTTCAGCAGTGACAGGTCAGGAGCAGTCGAGGTCACAAGTAGCTGCTGAACCTCCCGGTGGAACCGTCGAAAGCACCAGTACAACCATGTCCGAAGAGCACCCTGCACCTACCGCATCAGGTCATGAAGGCTCCAGTGCTGCCAGGAATGTGCCAGAGGCCGCTACGCCAAATGTGAGACATTCCGCAAGGACAAGGCAAGCCCCAGATTATTATGGGTTTGGTAAGAAGAAAGCCTCTAAGGAGGGAGGAGTGTAGTGTATGGACAGAAGTAAACATTCACTTGTCTGTGTTTATTATCACACCCATTAACACTCATTAACATTCACTCAAGTGTAACGCATACACAAGGCCTTACTTTCTAAAGAAAGGTTCCAGTTCTGGTCAAAACGCAACAGCAACTATGCAGGTGCTTTTGTTCTCTAGCAAAAGGTGAATTCCTAAGTTATAATTTTAGTACCTTTGTAGTGTTTTATTAGTGGCCATAATAATTAAGTGTGATAAAACTTTGGTTATTAGGTTACATAAGCCATGAAAACTAAATTACATGTATGTATGAAGGATATCCTTCATACATGCATGTAATTTAGCATATGATATTCCCAGTTTTTATGTTGTGTGTAATTTTAGTCAAGGCATGTTGAAGTTGGCAAGAGACTGTAATCATTGCTCAATACTTAACTGTCATGGTTACTAACTAGATAAAATGATGATTTTAGCTGCTATATAACATTATACAGTGTCTGAAAATATTGCACTTGTGCTAACAATTATGTTGGTGCATAGATGCTTACCTCAAATTGTCCAAAAGTTTGCAAAAAAGTAAAATAGTGTGGAAGGAAGTCTGTGACAAGTTTATTTTATTATATTATTTGAGTATCCCAGTGCCCACTGTTTGTGGGTGGGAGTTGGGAGAAGAGAGAGGGGGAGATTGATGAGGATTGCTTGTAGTATTAAACTCTAATCTCACTAGTATTTTAAACTATTTGCTACTTCTTCTAATTGTGTTATTGATGTTTAGAGGAGAGGGGGTTTTATATTCATGTTTAGGTGAGGTCTTTTATGAGGAATAATATTTTCAGGGAATGATAGAGGTCAGCCTGCTCAAGAGGCCATCTTTGATGAGAGGTCATTTCCTGCCAGTCAAATTGCAGCTGTTATGTGCCACAAAAATTGTGTGTACTAAATTCTTGTATCACACTAGGTACTCCTAAAGCAGCTGTTAGCTAACTGTAGAAGATAAATGAAAAAGCACAAAATTGAGTTTCTACATGTAAAATACAATACAACGAGTGTTTTCAAATGTATGTCCATGTAGTGTTGACAGACTTCAATTAACAATTCTATAACAAAAACAATACAATAATACACATACTACAACCATAACAATACACTTAGGGTAGCTGTTGCTGTATTTTATCTGCCACTTGTCTACTCCACTTGAGACAATACAGTAACAAACTCCTTGAGGGCAGTAGGTCTAGATGATAAGACTGTACAAATGCTACTCAGAAGGTTCCTTGTCTACTCTACATCAATCCAGTTCTAGAGCTGTTCATACATGTCAGGAGATACGAGTCTGAGTGAACCAAGTCAGGATACACTCTCAGAATATACTCAAGTCGTTGCTGCCTAATAATAAAACATTTTCAATAATACTAGCTAAATACAAATAACAACTTGACTTACTTTCAGAGATTTCTACTGCAGGATCTTTCTTTTCATATTTCTAATACACAAAATACATGAGTTAGTTAATACAGTAACAACATCCTTGAGAGCTGCGTGTTCAGATGAAAGACTTCACGAATCTTGTCTAAGATATTTCTTGCTCTGTCTTCGTCAATCAGGTCTCTACGCCTTTTGTAGGTATATTGTGATATGAGTCCTTTACTGTAGAAGTGATTAACTACTGTCATAACACTGTACAAGGTGTCACTGAGTGGACCAAGTCAGAATACACTCTAAGAAATAATACTCAAGTTGTTGCCACCTAATAATAAAACATTTTCAATAATACTAGCTAAATACAAATACAACTTGACTTACTTTCAGAGATTTCTACTGCAGGATCTTTCTTTTCGTATATTTCTAATACAAAATAAATGAGAGTTGTAAATAGCGTCACTACTGTGCTATTGAAGCATATCCCAAGTAAATTTGGGTAAGGAGTATGAGTATGTGAGTATTAAGTGATGTGTAAGGAAGTGTAAAGTGTGTATGTACTAATGTGTGTGCATATGTACATATGTGTGGGTGTGTATGTTTATGAAAAATGATGTACAAAGAGTGTGTGTGTGCATGTGTATGTTGTTTGATTTTTATCATAGGTGCTGTGTTAAACAGAGGAATTGAAGTTAGAGGATGTTATAGGCAAGCTTACTGGAAGTCAGTGAGATGAATTCTGTTAATCTTTCCTTTCCTCTCTTCACCTCCCCCCTAACCTCTTCCCATCCTCTTCAATTCAATTGTATACATCACAGATGAGAATGACTCCATGCTAGCCCTCACTCAATTATCCTATGTGTGCATATGTCCGGTGATTTTTGACTCCAGTTAGTGCACTTGAAAACCTACACTAGCTACCTTAGTATGCTATTATATAAGGCTAGTAATTAATTTTATATTTTTAATGAAAATTTATAGTTCCAACAACAAAAAACTTTGACAATGTGCAAATTCAATGTCCAATTTGAAATATGGGATACATTACCAACTGTGATATATAAAACTTGAAAAATCCAATATACTGAGTGTTCTCAATTGTATGTCCAAGTAGTGTTGACAGACTTCAATCCATAATTCTATTACAAAAACAAAACAATAACACAAACACTACAACCATAACAGTAGCTAAACTTACCGGAGCTGTTGCTGTATTTTATCTGCCACATAATTACATGCTCCTGTTTCGTACAATACAGTAACAAATTCCTTGAGAGCTGCGTGTTCAGATGAAAAGACTTCACGAATGTTGTCTAAGAGAACCCTTGCTTTGTCTTCCTCAATCAGGTCCCTACGCTGACAAAGTTGTCTATTGGTATAACGTGATATGAGTCCAATACTGTAGCAGTGATCAGCTACTGCCATAACACAAGGCGTCACTGAGCGAACCAAGTCAGGATACACACTCAGAAATATACTCAAGTTGTTGCTACCTAATAATAAAACATTTTCAATAATACAGCTAAATATACATAACAACTTGACTTACTTTCAGAGATTTCTACTGCAGGATCGTTCTTTTCGTATTTCTAATATTAAATGAGTTAGTAAATACAAGCTAAAATACAGTCTATTTCTACATACCTGTCCATACCAAATGAGGTGTCTATTGGTAAGTGCAACTGCTTGTGGGCTGCCTGGATTGAAGAGACATTTCATGACTCTGGGGATAGAGTGCGCTCCATCAACGACCCCGAGATGATTCCCTCCTTCATGTGAACGACAGTCAAAGGCAAACTGGTAGTCCATGTAGCTGCTGTAGTTCATTCTGGAACTGGCCTTCTTCAGAGTGTCCGCTATTTCTTGTTTTAAAGCAGTACATTCATGATGAATGGAGTCTTGGAATGTAGGATCACATGAAACTACAACTTCAAAATATTTAGATCGAGATACAAATGTTACACGAAGTAAATTGGATCCGTACAAAAAGGTCACCATGTTTTTCTTGACACCTTCTCTGATGACAGTGAAGGACTTGTTAGATACGAGACAAGCCATGGTAGCAGAAAAGAGTCCCATAGGAGTAAACCCACTACTGAAGTACATCAAGAGAGGCTCCATCAAACATGACGTACAGGATTCTTTGTGGAATAGGTCAAGTTCCTTTGCACTCGAGTTTTCTAACACGCAAGGTATGATGTACTCTTTCTCCTTTTCTAAGACTGACTTAGAATATTCAACTGACACAATCTCAGCTATAATGTGAAGATGTGCAAGCAAAGCTACCAGCTGCTCAGGTGGAATGACAACCCCTGAAATGTCAGCTGTAGCTGATTTCAAATCTTTCATAGTGAATCGACCTGTCTTCCTGAATCTCTCGGCTTTAGCCTGACCTACGTTATCAAAGCTCATGGCTTTGAGAATGACACCAGTGATACTGTCATATACTATCTGGATGTCTATGATGACCAGGTGTTCTAAACAAGGCACACTGGGGAAGTACATCAGAACACCGGCATGGTGGTGAAGAAACCACAGAGCTACTTTAGTCTCATAGGGTGTCATATTGAAGGCATTAGACAAGGCCAAGCAGGTCTCCATGCTGGCTGTCCTCACCTTTCTCATTCGAAGACACAAACTGAACAGAAGCCACACAGCTGGAATCTTCAGCTTCTTAAAGTGTTTCTCCATGGCATTCTCCAGTAGTTGATGCAAGTGATGGATTTCTTCTACTCCGCCTTTCATGTTGTCCAAAGAAACAACAAGCTTGTCTTGTGAGCAGAACTGCACTGTGCCATTTTCATAGAAGTCCGTGTCTCGAATCACCTTTTGAAGCTGTGAGTCGACTGTAGTGATGTCTTCCTCAGAAACCTGGTCTTTGTGAGTACCCACTATATACACTACTGATTTGGAGGACTCCAGAATCTCACTAATGATGGGCGAGTTGTCTGCTCCTGGTAGAGGTTGAAGATGGGCAGAGTAACTGAAACAAGATACACTGGCCAGGGTACGCAAAAGCATCTCTTGCAGAGTAAACTCAGAGTTCTCTGGTGCAGTTGTCTCTCCTGAAGCTCTCTGATAAAAGACTCGATACTCCTCGTCTAACTTGAACTTGTAGCTAAAGAACAGCAAGTAGAGGCCAGGTCCTGTGGTGAGTGCTGGTAGCATGTCCATCAGCTCCGGCTGCCCTCCAGTGTCCTCCATTCTCAAGAAAGCTTTGAAAGAATGCTTCATAATTTCTGCAAACTGTGGTTGCCTTGACACTCTCTCATATATGGCAGCTATTTCAGAATAATCGTGTGATGTTACCACTTCGTCAGCAAGTTGGACATGTGTTGGTGAGCGAGGAAAGGATTTCTTTTGTCTGGACTGCTTCAATGTTGGCTGTGGTGGTTTTTCCACAAGGCGAGACTGCTCTGTACTGCTAGCCTGACTGATCTCTGCCATCGTTGCAATATCTCCACGGGGACGAGCTGCAGCCTCAGAAGTGAATTTAGTCTCCAGACCTTTTCTAAGACTATGAAGGAGTAGAGATGCTTCCTCAGTGAGATTCTGTACAATGGTCCAGTGTGTTCCCTTATCTGCTGTAGTTGTATCAGACGTGCCTTGGACTAGCATATTAGAACAACACTCCACTGTGCCTGTGCTGCCATGAATTTGTTCCTCTTCTTTGGCTGACACAAGATCTATGATCTCTTTCGTAACGCGACGGCGAGTTGTAGTCTTGCCTTGTCGTGGTGGACCAAGAAACAAAAGCTTTAAAGACAGAAGCTCCAGAACCTCCTTGGAAACAATGAAGTGTTTGTATGCTTCTTCATACTTGTAGTCATCTATCACTTTGAATAAAAAGAATAAATCCATTTTTGAAGAACTGATAGTAAATAGAACTACTTCAATGAACACAAAACTTGCTACAGACACTAGAATTTCTACTCTCAGCTGAGCTTAATAAATCCATTTTTGAAGAACTGATAGTAAATAGAACTACTTCAATGAACACAAAACTTGCTACAGACACTAGAATTTCTACTCTCAGCTGAGCTTACTTGCTTAAATGAAGATTTACCAAGAAAAATGTCCCCTTTTTTAAACTATGTAACTCCCCCAGTGCACCAATGACTTCTGACACAACTTTTATTATTCACACTGGTAATAGCTCACACACTCCTGTGCTTTGGTGCCTTTTGTAGTGACTTCTAGCTAATAAAGCAACACTTGATTGTAGCTCCTAGAGCTGTGAGTTTACAGTAGCTATAATTACAGTATTATAGTCACACAGCTTTTACTCTACAATAAACCACACATTCCTATGCTTCTACCCTCAGCTGGCTCCAGCACTAGGAGTGTGGACAGCTGGTTTTATAGCCTGGAGCTAAGCCAGTAGAAGCAGCTGCCAGTGCACCAGCTGCAATTTAGCTCAGACATTCTCAGCTAATAATTACATACCATACTTTCTTCTAGAGAGAAGCTGCTATTTGCATACACTAACCTGACAGAGTCACTTTATACACTCTATTTTTAATAGCAACCAGTAACTGTCCAGTAGATAAGACTGCAGTAGCTAACACTCCATAATAATTATGACCTGGTCTATTTCCCTCACTAGTAGTCCCAATCCACTTCTCTGTCTTGTTGGAATAAATTCCAGCTGTAGAAGATTTATCCATACCAATTAGATTCGATAAGGACGACGCGATAGCGTAGATGTCACTAGGTATGGTTACTGTCCTCCATATTGTTAGTGGAGTTGTCCTGCCATTACTAGCAGATACTATGACAGACTCTAAACTACATACAAATAGAATATTCTCCTTGAAAGCTCCTCCTGTGAAGTAGAAGTTGCCTTCATGGAATGTTGATCGCATGTCCCAGCATGAAGAAGGAAGTGAGTCTGCAGTCGTCCAATGGTTGTTGAGTAGCACTTCCACTACGTCCAAGTCCTCGTAATCTGAGACACTCCCACCAGCCACGACCAGGACCTCTGGTGATCCTCCACTAACTGATGATGCTCTGAAGCGAGGAGTAGGCATGGCACGTAGCGATGGCTTCCAGTCTAGACCAGTAGTACTAGTCAACAGAGAGTTAGTGAGTTTTTCAGTGGAGGTATCCCATCCACCAACCAGTACAAACTTAGACTGGTAGGTAGTTAGGGACGGGGCTAATGGTGCATTAGTAGTAGTCCATGAGTGAAGGTCAGTAGAGATGTGAAGTCTGCCAGCATAACTCTCAAGTAGTAATACTGTATTCTGTAGTACTGCACCTTGGTCAGGCCTGAATTCCTCACTCCAGGTATGGCAGTGTTTCCAGTGAAGTGAGGCTTGAGATTGGAAATCTCTCTAAATGCAAATAAATAAAAATATATTTAAATTACAAGTAAACAAACAAACAAAAAAAGTAATTACTTTTACATGAGAATTATGTATATAAACACACAAACAAACTTCATATTTGATAAACAAATACATATTAAAAACAAACACACAAACACATTGATTCCTATATAAGCAATGAACATGACATAAATATAAACTTTGTAAACTGTAGATAAACACAGAGAAATGGACATGCATACTAACAATACTAACTCTATAGCATACAAACACACAAACACACGTTCTTACACAATGCTTAACCCTCTCACCGGCAGATAAAATTCAGTTATTTATTTTTTCTACATGAATAATGTTTAAAAATAAATATAAAATCAGGAGTTCAAAAAAGTACCTAGCAACCATATATCACGTGAAAGTACATGTATTGTTCAACATTTTTGGTCAAATTTGGTTGCTTAGCAACAAACCACAAAGTGGTTTTGGGACCACAATGTAACTATATCATCATAACAAAGTGATCTGTATGCTTCCAGTGCAATATTAGCAATTGTTTGTGCGTGATTAGATATCTTTTACTGTTATTGTGGTGGGTCGGCCGATACCGAGACGCTCAGTAAGTACGCTGCCACCAGAGTTCTATGGTGGCTACTCAACCCCGGTCAAAGGAAGTACGCTCTGCTATGCTCAGGGACTTAGGCTTTTAGACCTTCGCTTGCCCGCTAAGCTATCAAGTTTTCAATTGATAAAATACACAGAGTTGACTAGAGTAGCACGAGTACAGAACTGCAGAAAAATGGTGAAACAAAGAATATATGTGCATTCTGGAGCATGCGTGGTAGTTGTTCTCAATGGGAAATGGCGGGATTGTGCATTACGTGGCTATTCTAAATGACGCACGAGTGTGTGCATGCGCTAGATCAACAATTAGAAATAAATGACAAAATAAGATAATAAGTTCAATGTCTTTCTTTCAGGAAAATGTGGTGGATTCCACCACAGTTATAATAGACAGTTATCTCAGCCAGCAATGCTGTTTCTCACTGATGACACCAGAGGGGCATGACTGTTTGCTGGGCAATAGCTGGGCAGAAGAACATCAAGAATACAAGAATATTTTACTAACAATTCCAGTCCTCTGCACACACTCACTCCTCTCTCTAGCCACATTCTTACTCATACTCTTCCTTTTTCATCCATTCAATACTTTGTCAACCTTTCTTCATGCTTTCAGCATAATCAGTATTACCATCATCTCAATATTCAGACCTTGCAGAAGTAGAGACATCATCCTTTGAATGAATAGGAAGTCCAAAGTAATTCAGAGAGCAAAGGTGGCTAAGTCAAATCATTACTCATTGCTGGGAGTTTGTAAGAAAAGAGTTTACAGCTGTGACCAAATTAGCGCCATATTCCTGGGAAAGCTTTTGGGCATAATAAAACTTACCGCCATGTTCCCGGGAAAACTATTTCTTATTTTTTTCTTCCAATACTGCGTAAATAGCTGCTTTTCTTATCTGGAATATCAAGTTCCATATCCTCTTTGACATTGTTGCTGGTATGTTCGCTACCTACAGTGCTCTAGTAGCTCTCAAGTTGAAAACTAGTAGTTTCCTCAACCGGTAATGAAATGACAGCTTTAGCGAGCAAGTCCAACTCTCTATTCTCGACAGTAGTACCTCTGCTGTAGCTATATAGCTCCTGTACCCCTTCCCTCTCACGTTCGCAGTCGAAAACGTCGTCGCAGACAAGATCCACCGCCTCAGTTGCAGACAAATTTATTGCCATTTTTCGAACTAACGTTAAGTTTATTTTTAGCCCGACTACCTTAGTTACGTAGTAGCTATTTCTATTCTAAAAATACATGCAATAGAACAACACATTAGCCGTGCTCTGGACGCTGCAGCTAAGCTTTAGCGTTTATCGTTTAGGGGGAAAATAATTTTTCCCGCATTACGTCATCCTTGAGCGCCTATAGGCGCTTGTGCCGGTGAAAGGGTTAAACATAACGTGATATCAAAATTGATGTAGTTAGCAACATTACTGAAATAGAAAAAAACAACAACACACAAACATACAAAAGTGTCTTTTTTTCCTGTATTTTAGCCCCATAAAAAGTTTTGAAGTAAGTAGATTTAACTTATCAGCCGGTGAGTGCAAAGATAAATAAGGGGGTACAGATAAAAACAGTACAAATCAACTTAAGAGAATTTTATCACATTATCGGAGCCTATTTTATTGTATCGTCAGAGAGTATGCTATCACATCACCAGGGATTACGATATCACATCATCAGAGAGTATGTTATCACATTGTCAGAGAGTATGTTATCACATTGTCAGAGAGTATGTTATTACATCGTCAGAGAGTATGTTATCACATCGTCAGAGAGTATGTTATCACATTCGTCAGAGAGTATGTTATCACATCGTCAGAGAGTATGTTATCACATCATGAGAGAGTATGTTATCACATCGTCAGAGAGTATGTTATCACATTGTCAGAGAGTATGTTATCACATCATGAGAGAGTATGTTATCACATCGTCAGAGAGTATGTTATCACATCGTCAGAGAGTATGTTATCACATCGTCAGAGAGTATGTTATCACATCATGAGAGAGTATGTTATCACATCGTCAGAGAGTATGTTATCACATTGTCAGAGAGTATGTTATCACATCGTCAGAGAGTATGGCATCACATCGTCAGAGAGTATGTTATTACAATGTAGAGACTATGATATCACATGTCCTGAGCTACTGATGTTTCCTTAACCCTTAAGTACATGAGCAATTTTTACAAAAAAACAACAAGGTTTGTAATATTATTTGTTGCAGGCCAATAAAGCAAGGGAAAAGTAAACAATAAATATCAGAATACTCAGAAACTAGATTATTATAAAAATATTGAATGGTATATAATTGTTACTGGCCCCCTTAATTAAATTATTTAATCTAAAATATTCCGATTTTTTTTACATTCTAATATTTATCTCCATAAACACTGCCTAGATTTACTAACTAATATATCATTGGAAGAAGTTCCAGGTCTAGTAACGCCAAATACAATTTCTGCAACATATTCTTCGCCTACTTCACAACTGCTGGAGCAAGAAAGCGTTGGATATTCCCGTTTGCCAGTAATAAGGCTAAGAACCTCAGCAGCGGTAAGCTGTTTCTTGGACATTTTTTTTTTAAATGGGAAAAAAATTTCCGATCTAATTATACAGTGTTTATAAGGTATGGTTTAACCTATACAGAAGCTTTATAGAAAAGGCCAGATAATAATGTTTAATAATAAGGCCAATCAATTCCAGCACGGTATTGGTCACTAACCATTAGCACATACTACATGTTTAAAGTCATCAGCTGCAGTGGATAATATTAGTAATAATCATCATCAATCCATCAACTCATAACCTCTATTGTGTTTGTTGTTTTTGCTTCTTTGGCAGTATGTCCTACATTTTTTGTACAACTTAATAAAATTTAACGGGCTCTAGTCAGAGTATGGTGGTTGTGACACACATACAACTTCAGGTAATATTAGTTGGGGAAGTTAGGAGATGGAGCCTACTCTAAGGCGAGGAATTGGTAAACACAGCATATTCTCTGTCAGAGTGCTGCTGGTGACATTTCAACCTTTGGAGCTGATCGCACTGACACAGCGTTAAGCTGGAGGTGCTTGGCTCATGAAATAGGAACCCCCCTCCTTGAAGCTATAATTAAACCTACTAAATTGGGAAGTGGGTGGGTGGGTTAGATAAGATCAACAGACACTTTTCTGTGAAAGCTACAGAAGCTACAGGTTGCACGCGGTGGTACTAGCTTGTATGTTAGTGTGTGATATACCCGCCCATGCGCGGGCAGCCCGTGTGTATGAATACCATGCGTGTGTGCATATGACTACCATGCAGGTACCCTAGACAGGGATTCTAATGCTACTGCACCAACTCTGCTGGCCGTTAACCTCAGTTATCGGGACCGTTAACTCCATATATTACTGGTTGACCAAAAGAAGTGTGCAAGAATTAAAAAGGTAAAGCAATAACATATAGTTATGTAGTGGTGGTTGTGTTGCCTTCCTCTTCACTCTTCTTTTTGTGGGATAAGGTGCCTGTGTTGTCTTCTTCATCTTCTAGCTTTCTCTTTTTTTATGGGAGGTCTAAGGGAAGTTAAAGATGGAGCTGATTCTAGCATGTGCTTTTTGATAATATATTTGAGTCTATCAACTTCATTTGCCACACCCTGGTAAGTGCATTCTAGCCGCATCATATGAGCATGTATTGACTCAGCTCCCTGCTCCCCCATCAATCCAGCTCCCAGATGCTATCGCTTCAACCAAGGAACAGTGTGATCCTCCAATATATGCATCTTTGGAAGCACTGTAGCATGTGGAAATTTAGCTCGGTAGAAGGCCATAAAATTCTCAATATCCTTTTCTGTAAGTTACATTATTATGACATTACATACTATTAATCTATAACTATTATTGTTCATACCTATGTCTTTTATTTGTTTGTCATCTATGTACACAGCGGAGTTGTAGGCATTGTGGCATTTAGAAAACAGTTGTAGAAGGCGAGCAAATTGCTCCTGGACCAACTTTGCCTGATTCTGAAGGCAAGGGTGCTTCTGTGCAACTTGCTAATGTTCCCTGTGAGAACATCAATACTACGGGGCTGTCAGACAGGCAAAGTAAAGAAGAACAAGCGATGGAACTATTGCAACTTACTTTGAGTAGCTTGTGCACATGATTCCCTACAAAAGTCCCACCTTGGTATGCCTGTCGTTCAACATTGAGCTCATTCAAGCTCTTTTCCAATATGGAAAAGAAAGGGCCATCACTGCGTTGAACTTTCTTCTTCATTTCAGCACGCAACTTAGACAATTCAGATAATGTGAAAATGTAGTGAAGATCAAGTAGGTGACATGTACAATTCATTATTTACCATTTCAGCTATATTCTTTAGTGCAATTGATACCTCTTTCTTCAACTCCTATATGAAGCTGTTCGCTTGGGGGTTGGAAAGTGTCAGACACTGGTAAGTTGCCGTTTGGTTGAGCACTGCTGCATAATTTTTCTGGCTTTTATCTCTGACAGCACAAATTTCTTTCTCCTGAGAAGCTCTCTGAATGCTGTCCCCACCAAAATCACTACTGCTACATTCAGCAAGGCTAATGTCAAGGTCTGTACAGCTACTTTCTAGGAGTTCCCAGAGCAGAACAAATATGCCCAGAGATATATGTAAGCCAGGTATGCATACCTACATAATTTTTGCTTTTTATAAGCTCTCAGTAAATACTTACATTTTCCAGTGGAATGTCAAAAATATAGTCTCCAATAACGTTGTTAAAATATTTGCCTGTTTAAGGTTTCCACCAGCTTTGGACATGAAGTCGCTGTGGTCTTTCCGCAGGGTTAGCAAACTCTGCTCTTGGCACCTCCCTCTCTTAGCAAGAGGCTTGATCAAATTACTGCTGGTGATGTGGCACCACAAGCAATTGTGCCAAGTCAAGGAAGGATAGATGTGTGGATACCTTCAGTGTATTGCATATGCATACCACTAGCTCCACTAAGACCATAAAGCCGACAAAGGAATTCATAATCTCCTGCCATGAACACCCGAATGATACGCCCACTGCAAAACAGGTAATGGAATGATGTAAAAATGTAAAATTTAATATTACGCTAAATCACTTGCTGGCATTCCCATTATTTCAGAGATGTGTTCCTTATACATGTCCAACGCCAGGGGCGGCGCAAGTGGTCCGGCCAGTCAGGCCATGGCCTGACCAATATTCTATGGGTGGCATTAGGCATGAATTGATTTGTATGGTACGCATCGTTAATTAGGCGAGAATCGTTAACGATTGAGAGTTAGTCGGTCGCGCGGGAATCAGCGTTTTCACGTGGAGGATACTGTGTAATTGGCAGGCATTGATTTCTCTTCCTTGTACGACCTTCGACAAGCCTAACCAACCAGGACCTGCATTTAAATTTCCTAAACGCTCTTTTTGTAAAAAGAATATAGTACAGAGGTGCTTTCAGCACTCCCTGTTTGAAAAGTGGCCATTTCTCCACTACAAGGAAGACACTGACACTGTGTTCTGTTTTACTTGCCTGAAGATGTTTAAAGAAAAAAAAAATTCTTGTTGTAAGCTGATGCAGCATTTGTAAGTTCACTTAATTCAATTTTTACTTTCTTTTTAGCTACATTAAATAATATTTTGTATAGATTAATAGAGGATATGCAAACAGGATGGATGCTATATTGAATTTGTTAGTGATTCCGAACACAGAATGCAAATATTTGGTACATTAACTTCCTGAAACTTTTTTCATGAATCAGTCATCTTCATTTATTTCCTGAAATATAATTATTATACTTACTAATTTAATGGTTATATCATTAATACATGCAATGTCCTACTAATTTAGTCTTACTGACGAACTTTACCATAGACAAGTGATGTGAATGGCCTGACCAATCTAAAATATGTTGCTCCTCCCCTGAACGCTGTATGGAGGTTGGCAACGCTATCAAGGTACACACATACGCCCACGCAAGAACAAAAACCATTTCTAGACCTAAATATATATATATATCGCGAACTCATTAGAGAGTCAGCTCCGTTCACTTTGCTGAATTATTTATTATTAATTTGTTCTTTATTGTTATTTTTTATTTACTTCGCAATTATCTGTATGTGCAGTACAGATCATTGGATTCACAGTGTGAGTGTAAGGTGCTCCCTCCTTTCCAGCCTTCACTGCTCGGCTCAGGCTTGCAGAACTTTAAGGGACTGACATGGGTATCATCCAAACTCACATCAATCCCAAAGGTTGTCAACAGATTATCCCTAAAGTCAGTACACTGAAACACAGAACTTCTCCCTTTTGCTTTGGACAAGCGCTTTCCACATGTTCTGCAGTGTTTGGGAAGTTGTTGCAAATGAAACTTTATTCTTGCTCACCCACAACTGTCATTATTTAAATATAAATTTTTAGAAAAAAAAAATAGTGCCATTGTATTTATTTGTAGCGTACATGTCTACATTAACCTGTAGTGTCCTGTTTCACTCATGAGCCTTTCTGCTCTGAAGTGCTTTGTGAAGCAGCTGGCTTACAAATTGAGGTTTCCCACATACAGTGATAAGATCTGGCCTGTCCTCAAGAGGAACTCCCTGTGCACTAAGGACAGTCCCTTTTTATTAATGGCAGTGATAACCAAAAGGTCATACAGACCTGTCTTAGTACTGGAATAAAACCACTTTTATTTATTTCATTTAGTTCCAGTGTATGTTTATAGGTTTGTTTGGAATGGGTTTTAGATTGGTTCACAGCCACAGAGCCAATTTAAATATTCATAACCCCTACCTGAAGTTTTGCGTGAATCTTATTAACCGCTAAGTGTTCACTAGAAAACATCCCTGGATCATGCTCATAAAAAAGGCACCAGCATCTGAAAAAAAGAGGGAAAGTCATGTCTGAGCATGCTCATAAATGGCACCAGCAGCATCTGAAAAAAAAGAAAGAGGGAAACTCAGGTCTGGGGCATGCTCATAAAAGGCACCACAGACTGGAAATTAAAGAGAGGTGTAAAATATGCTCAAAACATGTCCACTATTGCAAAAAAAAAAAAAAAAAAATTTTTTTTTATTTTCAACTAAAAAACAAACAAACAATTTATGCTTAATTATTTATTTATTGAAATGTAGCTTTTGCCCATACTTTAGTTTTGATTAATATCACTTGCCCTCACTGTGGCAAAAAACTAGAAAATCATTTTAAGGTGCTATCACAAGAAATGCTTGCACAAGTGGCTTAATTGAGCCCTTAACAAAAAACAAAAAACAAAACAAAAAACAAAACAAAATAACACACACAATAAAACCACTTGTGGTTATTTTAGTTGACTTATTTTGAACTTGTCTAGAGTTTACTGATTGAGGTCTGTTGTCCTGACCTACACTTGGATGCAGTTGGGAAAGAGTTCTACTCTGATACTATCAAGGTTGGTGGCAAGCTCACTCTTACAATACAAGTAACAAAATAGTACAATTGAAAGAAGCTTCAGTTCTGCAAATGTCTAAATATGGCTGCACAAAAGAATGCATCAAGCAAGGATGTATGCTTCTCAATGTTTACAAAAAGAACAGATGGTGGGTGTGTGTGTCCCAATGAGAGCTAATGACATGTACAAAAAAACACAAGTGGACTGAGGAGTAGGAAGACAAATTGAGTTGGTGCAGCCATTACAACCGCATCCACTTGACCACACCCACTCATTCATTCGATTGACAAAAAAAGATAAAGTAGAAGTTTATTTTTTGTCAAATGAATCAAACATTTTTAGTCTATGCTGCTTATTTGTACTGGTATCTAACCATAGCTCCTCTCACTTTGTAAAAGTTATCTACATCCCTGATTAGATATGCAAACACTGGATCTAGTAATTAGATAAATAGACACTGGATCTAATAATGAATTCAGCAACTACATAAATACTGGATCTAATAAATTAGCAAACATTGAATCTTGCAATCAGACAATAAGCAAACACTGATCTGGTAGACAAAACTGGTTTTAGTGAACAAACCATAATTTGGTAACTAGCCAATACTTCTAGAAAACCCAACTCAGTAGCTACGGGCGCTCACCTCTATAGGAAGTTGAGGCTGACCTTCCGCCATGCATAATCCTTTCCTGCCGCCTTCTTCCAGAGAATCTCCTGACTGGACCCCACCCAAAATACTGTAAGTATATACAAGAGGGACCCTTTTCCTAATCGCTGTAGGCAAGTAATAAGTAAAGGATCGTCGTGTTGCTGCTGGTGCGTGTGGAGGAGCGTGGGAAAGAAGGAAAAATCTTCAAGGTTTGGCTGCATCCATGCTAAAGCAGTTTGAAGAAGTTTGTCCATTATGGGATGTACATATTCAACTGCCCTGCAAGATAAAAAATGCTCTTCTTTGTCATAGTTGTAAGTTTAGGCTAACCAATGTAAAGAAGGCTAGAAGGCTGAAAATAAATTGTAATATAGTTGGTACTTAGTAACTTGTAGTAGTAGTAATGATATTATAAACTGGCAAGCACCTTGCCACACAGTGGCACTTGATGCACTAACTTTTGCAAGTTAGGAATGCAGTAGCATGAAGCATTTTTATCCACGGTTTCCCTCTCCTGCTCTCTGATTTTTCCTGAGCCATTCAGTTTTTATTATTATTCTCATCAGCTCATGGGTTCCCTTCTCTTTCGTACGTCCCCACATATACACTCAAACCTCTCTTATCCGGACAGTCTCTAAGGGGTGTCCGTAACTAAGAAATGTCCGTAACTCAGAAATACTTATTTATTCGGTGCCGTGTATACAATTAATTATTTGATAATTGAATTCGTATATTACTTATAATTAACAAAAACATCTGTAAATACATGAATAAAATATGAAGTGATTTTAGTTTGCTTCATAGATTTCGAGCTACGCTGAGCTGCAGTGTCTCCAACTTTTTACCAGCATAAGATGTGCAGGGTGTGTGTTGCCTTTGGACTCCAACCACTCCAAAGCAGTATCGAAAGAAGCACAAGCTTGCAATGGAGTAACTGCATTTGAAGACGCTTCATCTTTATTTTTGGACTCAGATTCTTCTCTCTCTTGCAAAACATCTTCTACAATTTCTTCATCGTTAATGTCCAAATATCATTCACTGTAGATTTTGGAATACCAAACTGTCCAGACACTGCCTCACTGACTTCCCTTTCTTAACTTCTGATATTATCTCCAGCTTTCTTTCTAGAGTTAAAACGCTACGCTTGCGTTTAGTTACCGCGACCTTGCCTCCACCACCGCTGGTCGTTGAGTTCTTAGAAGAACTAGCAGCCGCACTGCCCCTAGCAGCACCGACGCACTAACTGCCTGTTGATTTCCCTGCTCCATCTCCGCACACAACGCTACGATCAAATACACTCGGAAGTGCCACACGCGAAATATTTTCCCGATTTTATTCGTTTAATTTGGTAGCTTTCCGACTACACTGACGATCCATACACAGAATAATTTTAGTTGGTGTCGGGTAGACAGAGGTGTCCGTAACTTAGACTAATGGATAAGAGAGGTTCGAGTGTATAAACAAATATCTCCGATTGTCAATTCAACACCCACCACTGTATAGTGTCTCACTTGCTTCGCTCGCTCTCCAAACACTATTTCAGTGTAGGAGAGTGTGTAGTGTGTGTATGAGGATCAGTGAGACTTCAGGTATCTGAACACATTGGGACTGAGAGGTGTTCAGATAACTGAAATAACTGACCACCATAGGAAATGTATTATAACTGAACACCATAGGAAATGTATTATAACTGAACACCATAGGAAATGTATTATAACTGAACACCATAGGAAATGTATTATAACGGAACACCATAGGAAATGTATTATAACTGAACACTGTAGGAAATGTATTATAACTGAACACCATAGGAAATGTATTATAACTGAACACCGTAGGAAATGTATTATACCTGAACACCATAGGAAATGTATTATAACTGAACACCATAGGAAATATATTATAACTGGTCACCATAGGAAATGTATTATAACTGATCACCATAGGAAATGTATTATAACTGATCACCATAGGAAATGTATTATAACTGATCACCATAGGAAATAACTGAAGTTCTATTGTACTTCTAATCCAGTTTGTACAGGAGTGTGTGTATGTGTGTTTGTGTGCGGGCAATAATTAAATTCCAACCGTAGGAGTTAATATTGTGTATAATGTTATTGATTGGTATAATGACACAATTATTACAACAATACTTATATGTTGGTAAGGTGTAGTTCATTGTAAAAGTATGTTTTAATATGAACTTGTTATATTTGATAGAGATGAGTTCTTCCAGCAACTTATGACTTATACAGCATCCTTCACATGTGGCCAATATTCCAGCAACACTGAAGAGTCTCTCCACAGGAGCTGAAGATACTGGAATGCAAAGGTAATTAGTGAATGGGATGACAGGGGCACAGAGTGTAGTTGTATGTATGTGTGTGAATATGTGACCACTCAATATGTAGACAGTGTGTGTGTTTGCATGAGTAGTGAGTGTTGTCCAGTCACAGCGTCAGTTGTCCCATGGGACAATAGAAAGGTCTCATGGGATGTCTCATCAAAATATTGAAATTTATAAAGTTGTAACTTTCACTGCAGGTAACTCCTCAGGTTTTCATCCAGAAATTTTTGTCTGGGGGTGTCAAAATTAAAGTGGACTAGGTAATAATTTTAAGTAATACTTTTTGCTATCTAAAATAATAGATTAACTAATCTCACAACTAAGCAGAAACACTCTGAGTAAACTTTTCACTTTTTTTGTGGAAATCGATGAAGCCCAGACGAATTTTGTTGTGATGCAAAAATACTGAACTCTGATGATTGTTTTTCCAATATAATATGACTTTTTTGTAGGCAATTAACTTTAATAGGTAGGTAAAAAAGTGGGGGTGATATCTCCCCCTGGCATTTTGACTTGGGGGGTCAAAAACCCCCCTGTCCCCCCCCTGGATGAAACCCTGCTTCTTGTAGTTGAATAGTCATGCTATAGTGTGTCCAAGTAGAGTTGGCACGACCGCAAGCGCGGTAAACGAGGAATGAACTTGGTAAAAAACCGGAAGCAATTTAGTCATGTGAACTAATTGGAATTGATGTGTGAGTAAATCAACGTTCAAGTGAAAAAGGGGCGGTTACTCGGGTGCGCAGCCACAGGAGGCTAAGGCGGCCCAGTATTGTAAGCTTTTTGAGAGTATTGAAACATCCATGGTGCCTACCTGTGAGAATTCTACTGTAGTTCACAAGGATGACACTATTGTTCTTGTTTGAAAGCTGTGCTATTGTTAAGCTTAACTTTTTATATATGTTCACTGATCACAATATTACAATTGAATTATCACAACCATTAATATTTACAGAACAAATAGTACAGAAATAAGAATGATAATGTAAAGCTTCTTTAGTAGCTAACCCCGAAGTGAAGGTGGAGTCACTCAGGATTGCCACCATAAATCTAGAAGGAAATAAATTAGTGGAAGGGTAAGCTATCACACAGTTGGGATCTGCTGGATTTACAATAGCTTATTACTGACACTATAGCTATATTACACTCTGCTAACTAAATGTTGGTATTATTCTGTTTACAGCTCTGGCATTAGTTGTTAAGCAGGTATAAAATTTAAATCTACCTGCATATTAGACAAAGACCCTCTGGCGCTCATAGCGTACACTAGTAATGGAATGCAAGGCTAGAAAGTACTCGCTGGAGAAGGGATAAATTTGTTGTTTACAAGCTCATTGAAAACTTTACACGTGATCGGTTGCACCGAACCGCGTGACAAAATTCGGGCGTGTGTAAAGCAGGAAAGCTGTGGTTTTTTCTATTCCCATAGACTTTTGTATTGAGTTTTGGAATAGCACTTTCCCTTCGGTTTTGGAGTTTACTGAGGGAATTTTTTTAACCATTTCGGCGCGAGCTTTCCAATGGTGCGAACCCCGGATGCGTAGCTACTTCCATTTATGCAATAATTTCTTGCGGGCCAACTCAACTTTGACATACTATAGTATATTGTGTCTGTAGTCACGTGACTGGTACACCCAATATGGAGGGCTTCATCTCCATTCCCTTGTAGATACTCAACATTACCCAAATGCTACAACTGAGTGTGCTATGAATATCTTTATAGGGTCTGCTACACATGTAGTGGTTTTAAATTGTTGTTTTAATGCCCACCCTTTAATAGGATATTTGGTGCTGTGTGTTTGTATTGATATGTGTATGGATAGGTGTGTGTGTGTGTGTGTGTGTGTGTGTGTGTGGTGGGGTAGGGGGGTAGGTGTGTTTTGGTGTGTGTTGGGATGGTAGGTATGTTGTGTGTGTTGGTGAGTAGGTGGGTGAGTTTGATGATAATTTTTAATTGCAGTAGAAGACAAATAAAGTTCCAAATTCCATTCCGTAGATAATCGTTTATCCAATAAGACATTCCAATTTTTTGTTTACAGGCTCCTGAGGCGGAGCTTTTGGTTTCAAAAAAATTGAAACTGCCGCATCCCCGTAGCGTTCAATGGTCGATACAAGACCTTAGCTTGCTGATATAGCTATGGAAGAGTTTCTTGCTAGGAAATATCTGTGAATCGATGGAAAAGCTTAACCGTTTTAGTAAACAGTGTCTAAAATCGGTATGGAATGGAATGCAACTACAATAAAAAAAAACTACTGTTTTATGGCCGTACTACGGAATGGAATTCAGAACTTTATTTTGTCTCCTACTGTAGTTCTAATTAACATTAAATTAATTTAACCTTTAATTTTATTTTTGTGCTCATCTCGTGATTCTGGTATGTGTGTGTGTGAGTATGATATGATTTAAACTAATACTCTGCTGCCAACTCAGTAAGTGGGTGTGGCAAGTAGGTGGGGCCTCTTAGGAATAGTCATGGATAATTGATGACAAAGCTAGACAATTAACCAATTATCGCCTAAAGTTAAATTTGCGATTACATGCGTGTACTCCGAAATTGTTTACAAGAAATCGTGGCTGTCACCTCGAGGCTTGAACGCCTGAGCTTTTTCTTGTCTAAAGGCAATACTCTTCGAAGTAACCGACGGCGATGTATTAACAGATTGAAGCTAAAGTCCTCCACCTGACTATCAATCAAGTCTATTGCAAAGATAATTCTGTGATTAATGTCTGCAGGATATGTTGCAAAAGACGTGTATTTTATAATGTATTATTCATTACATTGTTTTAAAATTATTAAATTGATAAATAAACTTGGAATATTGTAAGTTACCTAAATTCAATGAGACAATTTACTCTGAAATAAAAGTGATTTTGTAAGACCCCTCCCCCAATCATTATTGTTTACAAAATCACAATATGATTTCTCACTAATTATGACCAGCTAGTGCCATTTAAAATATTAAATTAATAAGGTTCTGTCTTTTTTTTTCTTTTTTCTTTTTGTCAATCTTTTCCTTCCAACTATAAACAACAATAACAACAAACCAATAGTATAACAAACTATTTTATGTGTCTATAGTGAAGAAGACATGAGGTCCATTGGAGAGGAGACATTGGAAGTGGACTGAGTGGATGAAGAGAGAGACACTTCACTGGCTGTGAGTGGGTGGGGAGTGTGTGAGGGTGGGTGGAGCATGTGGGGAGTGGGGGTGGGTAGAGCATGTAGGGAGTGGGATTGAGTGAGTGTGCGGTATGTGTGAAGTGTGTGGGAGTGGATGGAGCAAGTGAGAGTGGGTGGAGCATGTGGGGGTGGGTGGAGGAGACAGTAGAGATGGAATGATGTATGTAGCTGGCAGTGAATGACAGAAGGAATAGTTATTTAAATGGAGGACGGGCCAGCTGAACGAGGAAAGGGGTTGCAAGACGGGTAATGAGGAATGGGTGGTGTGTGTGTGTGGGGTTTGCACCATTGGAAAGTTCGCGCCGAAGCGGTTAAAAATATTTTCTCAGTAAACTCCAAAACCGGAGAGAAAGTGCTATTCCAAAACTCAATACAAAAGTCTATGGGAATAGAAAAAACCACAGGTTTCCCGCTCAAAGCTTTTAGTCACGCGGTATGGCTCAATTTATCACGCGGACTGTCTTCATTAAGAATTTTGTAAACAATGAGCGGCTTCTTCTCAGATTGCTGTGTTTCTAGCTTTATATCGCGATTAGCTTAGGTTGCGAGTGTGGAAACAGGATAGACGGAGTGTTCTGTTGTTGCAGAGGGTACGGGACCACCTGATAGGATGTTAGTATGATTATTTGTCTACCTGTTCAATAACAAATGCCATATAGCCAATATATTTCAGTGATATAGCTATCATTTAGCTAGCAACTTGTGATACAGCCACACTTACGCTGTTTGCCGTTAAATTGTGTGCTTGTCAAAGCCGTGTTTATGCCAATTCCTTTTCTTCACTATTATAGATGCCGTTTATTGTAAGAATTAGGACCAACTCAGGCAGAACTCCACCTTCAACTCGGATCACAACTATTTTTTGTATGTGTACTACTTAAATTCTATCATTTTCATCAATTTTCATATACCTTATTATAAATAAATGAAAGAATTGATAATTTTATTTAACATGAAAGTCTAGTAACTTTAGCTACAAGTTTACAGTGCTGTACTGCTGAATCCTGTGAACATCAGAATATTTATTGGGACACAGTAGGTAGAATCCACTGATTTTAATACTGTCTCTTTAGAAGAACTCCCACCAGTTTGCGTTTTCCATCTGCTGTACATTATCTGCGCATAAGAAAACATAAATATCATTGAAAACAGACGAGATGAGCTGTACAGCGACCGAAAAACTCCATAAACTTCACTAAATTTCTTTCTTTCAATAGTTACAGTATTAATGCGCACCTGTGCTACCGCCCCTTTTTCACGTGCAACGTTGACGTTTTGCGCGCTTAATTGACTTGGATTCACATGACTAAATTGCTTCCGGTAAAGTACTAAATGCATTCCTCAATTACCGCGCTTGCGGTCGTGCCAACTCAACTTGGACATACTATAGTCAAGTTTCTAACTAGTCCACTCACTGGAGATTATTGTGTGCACATGCAGAGAGACAAGAGTAGAGGGACTCCATTGTCCAAGAGAGGCTGTCTCTACAAAAAACCCTTCCCTCAAGATGGCGGCTACTCTGTTAGCATGAAGGTATAGGCATGTTCATTATTGCTTCCTTGTATAATGATGGCTTTATTTGCTGCAGAATTATCGGAAGTTGGTTTGTGTGGACTAGAGGGTCTATGGATGGAGGGTGCACACTGGCTTTTGATAAGGTAAAGGGTGGTTAGAAGAAAAGCGGACAAGCCCACTAAGCTTACATCATCTATACACACATACATACATACACACATACATACATACACACACTGAAGCAGTTAGTTGTGTGTGTTGCTGATTTTCCTGTAGAGTCGTTCACTAATATACAAAACACTAGAAAATGAATTTGAGAATAATTTGTTCAATTGATTTATCTCCAGTTCACTCAGACCACGGACAGTCAGAATGCAAGAAGATGAGAATTGAACAGACACTCCCTTTTTAATGTCTCCCATCCTGTCTGGAGCTCCAACTCCACCTCCCTTTCCTCCTTGGGTCCAGTCTTGATGACAGAGGAAGGCGGGTCAATGCTCCGCGCCCTGAACACAAGTTTTGTTTCCACTTGTTCTTGAAATGTCTCAGTCTCAGTTCCAAGCTCAAGGCAGAATGGAATGGAAACCTGGACCATGTCAGTTCCCATTCTGTTTTATTGAATGCAAGTGCTTAATTTTGATTCAACCATTGCAGATAGAGCCGTTCTTTGTGATGTTGCCGTCTTCGATTCCAAGAAAAGTCTCAAAATATCGGAGAACTTTCATGTCAATTAAAACTCCGCCTTCTTGAAGCAGATGGTGCCGCCTTCTGAAGGGTGCGTTGGTGATGGGCCCAACCCATTGTGTATGAAGACAGCTAGAGCCACAGAGGTAAGTGAGGATGAATAGATAGTACAGGAAGCATGCGTATATATGTACATGTGTGTGTATGTATGTATGTATGTGTGTATGTATGTGTGTGTGTATGTATGTACGTGTGTGTGTGTGTATGTACGTGAATATGTGTATATACGTGTGGTGTGTGTAAGTTTGTATGTATGCGTGTGTGAAGTGAAACTATCCACTAATTTGAATTGTGTAGTTCTAACTGAGGTCTTCAGCCACTGATGCTCTAATCTTATAGCTATGGCTACCCACATAGTGTTTTGTCTACCTATAGTCATAGAGTTATTTCTGAGGATTGCTTAGTGAGTGATGTATAGTGAATGTTAGAAATGCTAAGTATCATAATTTTTAAATCAATTCACACATAAAATTGTTAATTAGGTATTAAAGTTTTATTTTTTAATGATACATTTTTGAGGTACTCTCCTGACTTCATCATCATTCCATTATATAGACAGGCAAGCAGTGTACCTGGACTTGAATTAGCTGAGGGAGATCATGGTTGCAGGTTGGGATTTGATAGTGATGTGATGGGATTAGAGCAAAACTAGCAAATGCCTGAGATGATTATGTTTTTGTTATTGTTATTATAGTGTACTTTACTCCAGTTCCAGTATGACCTTATTTGGTCATATCACTAATGGGTTTGTGGTAATAACACCACCTCTCACAATAAAGCAGCTGCCCTAGATAGTGTAAGCTCTCAATTGTTGGCCACAAAACTTTGATAGCTTGGTATTTTCTTACCATAGTAGATCTGGATTCCAACAAGCACATATTAAAAAACTCTGTATTACTTCGACCAATACCCAGGTTGTCAGCTACTGCCAGCAATTGTCCATTGGAAGAGATCATTGCAGAAAAAATTTCTATTCCCCGAATTTCGGCCACGCGTATGTGAAGTCGGCCTTCCGTACTGACAATAAAAATATACACAAACATATTATGTTATTCTTAACTGTTGGTGCTATTGTGTCAGCAAAGATGTGTGTGACAGGGTGGGTATGTGTGTGTGTGAATGTATGCGTGTGTCAGACAGCAAGTGTGTGGGGTGTGAGTGTGTGTGTGTGTGTGTGTGATTGTCGCAGGTAATTTTTATTTGTCTAATTATGCACAGCACAAATCCAAGGCAACTGAACTGTTGCCATGGGGTCAATACTGAACTAGAAATGTATTGATTGGCTGTGATATGATAATATTATAGTTACTGAGTTACATCAATGTGTCAGGGTTTCAAACAGATGGGGGGCCAACTCTGGGATATTCCCCCCACCCCTTGTGGTAGAATACACTACCACATTTAACTAAAGACTTATGGTTCATTACATTCCTTTCATCCATTCACTTAATCTGTTATCCATTCAGTTATTCTGTTATTTGTCCATCTGCACTTTAGTCCTTTTAGCTACAACACACAACTCCATTGTCCAAATTCCTTTAAATGTACTTTGTATCTTCCACACATCGATGCTTACCTATATATGTACTACATTTGTCTTTTTTGTCAGAATTACCTTGGTAATTTTACATTCAAACCAAAGAAATTGTCAAGGGAACGCGAGGTTGAAACCTTCATTGCCTTGGGCTGGTAGCTTGCTTAGTTTTGCTTCTCATGTAGTAACCCTTGGCCGTACTCTGCCTGTGACTGACTTCGACTTCGTCGCACGATGGGTTGTCGTCTTCCATAGCACAACAAATTGAAAATATGCTGGTACAATGCAACATTTATTCCAGCTGAACCAAAACGACTGGTCACCAAGCGTGGTAACAATCAGTCAGAGAATAGCGTGACTACTTTTCTCTCCTCAGAACAGTAGAACCAAGGAGTCCGCTGCCACCAGGTTGTTGTGGAACAGCTTTAGAGAACCGGTTATTGCTGCCACCTGAGAACTACCTCTCCTACTTAGCAGGTAAACGCTAAAGCAGGGGATACATAGGCGAAGCCAGTTCAAACCAACCTGCTTAAATTATTCTTGAAGAAGATTACAGCGAAAATTTTAAATCAGTTTCTCACCAGTCTCCAGAGGAATGCGAAGTTGGGTCCGGGTCAGAATCAGAACTAGAACGCAATAATATTTCCGACACCAATTTTTCCATGGAAAAGTTATTTCTTGCCGTGATGGCACAGAACTTAGCCGATAGAAAGGAGAAAAAGAAACGTCAAAATCTGGAGGAAAAGAGACGCAAAGAGGAGGAGAGTCGTAGAGTCCAGGAGGAGTTGACAAGAAAGGAAGAAGCGGATTTGAGAAAGCAAGAAAAGGAATATTTGAACCAACAAATGAAATTGCTACAACAGCAGTTAGAGGGCAACTTAACAGCCCAGAAGTTCCAAAATGAGACGTTGATTAAAGAGGGGGAGAAGAAAGACAATATGACAGCTGTTGAGAAACGTGAAGAGAAGTTGGAAAGAGTAGCTCGGACACTGATCAAGATGCAGCAAGGAGAGGACATCTACTCAGTATTTGTGAGGTTTGGAGAGTTATGCTGAATAAGAAAATTGACCAATATGAATGGGTTTCTTTGTTAGAAAATGTTTTGGCTGGGCAGCACCTTGAGAGTTACTATGCACATGTGGATACTTGTTTAGGTAAATATAGTCATTTTAAGGCCAATATTCTAGATGCTGGTGGTTTCAATATTCATGCATGCCTGGACACCTTTCAGTCACAGTTTAGACTAGGAGGGTCTTTGAGTGTCACACAGTGGTATCAAAAATCAGCACATCGATACTTCATCATTCTTTAAATTTGCTTAGAACTTTCTGTAGCGGCGGTAGAACGCCAAGGATAGAATAGTTCACCAAGTACGGTTATTAATTAAAGTAATAAAGAATAATTCATGTAATACAGCAAGTAACTGACCAAAAAGATATAAATAGCAAAAAAGGTAACTAAGAAACATTAAAACGGAAAACGGACTTGAACATCGACGATCGCCGAACATCGATGATTAACGCCGAGTATAAGGCGCATGTGCAAAGGTAAAGACTAAAATGAAATAGTTTGTGTATGACTAAATGAAATAGTTTGTGTAGGACTTCTTTCCTCATTCGGCTTGAACACTTTCATATGTTTTGGATGAATTATTGCAAACTATCTCTTCCTCGTTAGCATCTAGTGCTGTTTTATCAACACTTACAAGAGAAGGTTGTTCTTTTGTTTTTTCTGTTGCGCCTAAAACTCCTCATGATCGAATTTTAGCGTATGGACAGTTTATGGCTAAGCCACAAAATGCTTTTAATTCTCATAGAAATGATCACAACTCACGTTTCTCCGAGCGTTCTCAGGATCGCAATACATTTCGAAAGAATTCTTCTTATGCTATGTGGGCACACCCACATGAAGAAGGAAGAACAAGGAACATGTGTGTGTGTGTGTGTGTGTGTGTGAACATTAATTGTTTATGCTGTAGCATGAGAACAGCAATTGATTGTGTAGTCAAATGTGGTCATAATTTATGGCAGCTTAGCAGCAGGCTAGGCGGGGTTAATACCAGGCAGAGTACCCTTAGTAAGGGGTCGGGTGAGGCACATGGCCGCGCATGGCAGCATGGGCCACGTGCGGTAGGTGAGTCATAAATAGAGTGTACACGTACGTGTAAGTGCATCCATCGCTGCCACGAGAGGTAGGGAAGCGTGAAAAATCTGAAGTGCTTAAGCGTGACCGATAATTTCAATAATTTCAATGGCTGACGGGTCTGGAAGTTCAAAGAGGAGGAAGGGAAGCAGCGGGGAGCCCCTTCCCAGTGTTTCCGAAGGCCCCCTGGGGGATGCGACCCCAGAAGCCTCCAGCTCGGACTTTGATAGGAGGGTTAAGGCTTTAGTGGAAGAAATACTGCGAAGCCAGGAGGGGGCAGGACCTTCAACAGCTAGTGGCAGCCGTGGGGTTGTGGCCGAAGGGGCTGGGAAGAAGCCTGGCAGCTGTTATGGCACTGTGGCTGGTAGGTTCAATTCCTGTAGATCGGCTGTAGTTGGCTGGGGGTGTGTCTTGGGGTGGGACAGATAGGTTATCGGGGTGTAATTATTAATATACAATGTAAGGGCATCAATGCTATTTAATCGAACAAACTGGATAGTACATAATTGAACAAGGGCCTGTAGTGGTTGGGGCCCATTAGCTTTATTTATAGGGGCATGTGGCCCACTGTATTATGTTGATTTCTGTGCCAGGGCATGTGGCCCATCAATAGTTCTGTTCATTCTGTTCACTGTGGCGTGTGTGGCTCACTGTATTATGTGCAATATCGTGCTGCATGTGGCCCACTATATTAGGTGCAATATCTTGCTGCATGTGGCCCACTATATTAGGTGCATTGCTGTGCTAGGGCAGGTGCCCCACTGTACTAGGCGCATTGCTGTGCTAGGGCATGTGGCCCACTGTATTATGTGCATTGTTGGGCATGTGGCCCACGGTATTATGTGCATTGTTGTGCTGGGGCATGTGGCTCACTGTATTAGGCGCATTGCTGTGCATTGCTGTGTTAGGGCATGTGGCCCACTGTATTATGTGCATTGTTGTACTGGGGCATGTGGCCCACTGTATTAGGCGCATTGCTGTGCATTGATGTGCTAGGGCATGTGTCCCACCGTATTATGTGCATTATTGTGTGAGGGCATGTGGCTTCTACATAGCATGGAATGTTGGATTGTGGCATGGGGGAATCTCACTGTCCTGGCTGTGTTATGGCATGCAGCCTTCGTTAGCAGGTTTATTTATTAGGGCATGTGGCCCACCTTGTTAGAGGGAATATTTGTTGGATCGTGTGGCTCAGCAAGATTTCTGGTCATACACGCCATAGCGTTGGGGAGAGGTAGTATTACCTCCAAATCCTGTGAGGCAATGGCGGGGGCATGGGTGTTGATGGCGCTGTTCTGTGTCATTCATGCAGGCCTGGGGACAGTTGACGAGGCCGCAGTGGCCGCGCTAGAGCTCCCGCGGTCTGGTGAAGCGGTGGGGGTCGTGGCAGGGATGGTCCCTCGCCCGTCCGAAGGAGCGGCAAGTGATGTAGTGCCTGTGACAAAGACAGCAGAGAGGGAGGCCCAGAAGTTCTCCATGGGTGTGACACTGCCAACGGTCCCCGTCAGGCTGGTGAAGCGCATCCTGTCGGGCGAGTTCGTCGACATGGGGGAGCTATCCCAGGAAGCACTGCGGGCCGAGTTCAGGCGAGCCGTGGACGGGGAGGATCAGAAACCCTCCAAATCAAGAGCGATTCGCCCGGTCGTGGACCGGGACGCGTGGGCTGCCAGCTTCGCCCAATATGCAGGCACAGTGTGCCGCTCACACCCCGAGAAGGCTGTGGCTCTGTGGGGTCACTTGGCAATCGTGATGTCCTGCCAGAACAGATCCACATCTGGATGGTGGAGGACATATGATGAGTCGCTGAGGCACAGCTACTCCTCCATGGATGACGCGAGTTTTGTGCTCAACCAGTGCCTATTCACCCAGGCCATGGTAGAGAACTCGGAGGCGAGCCAGCGTGCTCCAACCCCAGTGCCCCTGCCAGTGGCGCAAGCGAGACCGAGGAAGAGAAGGGTTGCCTGTTTTGCGTGGAACGACGGCAGGCCCTGCACCTCGACTCCTTGCAGGTTCGCGCACTGCTGTGTTCGGTGTGGTGGTGACCATACCAGGAGGTATTGTCCCCTCATGAGTGATGCGCCACTGGGAGAAGAGGGTCGTAGGGGATCAACCTGAGCTGCCATGGAGTCCCCTGTATAGACTGAACTTGATTAGGTGGTTGTGTATATGACACTAAAAAACTGTTCCCATGCTTTGTAGTGTTGTTTCATCGTTGTTCCACACTTATTCTCGTTGATTAAAACTTGGTGTTATCGGACGGCTATCATGTGCATGGGGGGACAGATGTACGGGGTAGGACACGGAAAGGGGATTTATGGTATAGTTTAAGGTGGGGCGATTGTTCAGGTTGTACGGGTAGAAATCGCTTTAATTGTGGGGGTAAGAGGTATGTGTAGGAATCGTTTTAATTGGGGGGGTAAGAGGTATGTGTTTATTCTACTTGTCGTAGGGACTGTGGGTGGTGCCTATGTGTATATGGCCAACTTGCTGGCATTGGGGGAGAAGGTACCTGACAGCCCGGTTCGCTGGCCTGACATACCTGGGTGGAACCAGATAGTGACACCTATGGCTGTTGGTGAGTGGGACACCCAGTTGTCTTCTCATCCAGATGGATCGTACCGTAAATACCTGGTCGAGGGACTTCGGCAGGGATTTCGGATTGGTTTCAATCATGGTTCGGCCAAGTGCAAGAGTGCCGTGTCTAACATGTCATCGGCGAGTGAGAGGCCCAGTGTAATTGATGAATTTGTTGCCGCAGAGCTGGCAGCGGGAAGGATACTGGGACCTGTGGAAGCCGCTCATACCCACCAGATCCATATAAATCGGTTCGGGCTTGTCCCGAAGGGTCATGCACCAGGAAAGTGGAGGCTGATTGTGGACCTCTCCTTCCCCTCTGGTGGTAGCGTCAACGACGGAGTCGACCCGGAGTTGTGTAGCCTACAATATACATCGGTAGATGCAGCTTGTCAGAAGGTTTTGGAGTTGGGGAAAGCAGCCGTGCTGGCTAAGTTTGATGTTTCTGGGGCGTTTAGGACGGTGCCAGTTCACCCCGACGATCGCCATCTACTGGGTATGCATTGGAGGGATAGTATTTATGTGGACAAGGTGCTTCCTTTTGGCCTCCGGTCAGCACCGAAACTATACAATGCCATTGCTGATGGCCTACTGTGGATCTTGCTGCGCAATGATCACGTATTGGGCATCCACTACCTGGATGATTTCCTATTATTCGGTGCACCAGACTCACCCCAGTGCGGGGAGTCTCTGGGTAGAGCTTTAGCTCGGTGTGATGGGTTGGGGGTGCCTGTGGCCCCAGCAAAAACTGAAGGCCCAGCCACCAAGCTGGTGTTTCTGGGCATAGAGTTGGATTCCGTTTCGATGACAATCAGCCTCCCCCGTGAGAAGCTAGAGAGGGTGCGTGCTATGATTCAGGGATGGGAATCCAAGAAATCATGCACTAAGAGGGAGTTGCTGTCGCTCATTGGCTACCTGCAGCATGCATGTCGGGTTATCAGGCCTGGCCGTTCTTTCCTCCGGCGAATGATAGATCTCTCGACGGGGGTGAGGGCACTGCATCATCGGGTGAGACTGAATGCTGGTTTCAGGTCAGACCTCAAATGGTGGAATTGTTTTTTGCCTATATGGAATGGGACATGTCCGATGTCCTCTGTGGTTAGAAGAGACCCACAAGTGGTGCTCACGTCGGATGCATCTGGGAAGTGGGGCTGTGGAGCCTACACGTCAACAGGGGACTGGTTCCAGCTCAAGTTCCCGGATAGCTGGTTAGAAGTCCACATCACTGTGAAGGAGCTATTGCCTATAGTCCTGGCTGTGGCTGTGTGGGGACATCTCTGGCGAGGTGTGACAGTGTCATGTAGATGTGACAATATGGCTGTAGTGGCAATTGTGAATTCTGGAAGGAGCCGAATGGATCGGGCCATGCATCTGATGAGATGTTTGTCTTTCTTCTTGGCCCGGTGGGACGTGACCCTAGTATGTCAGCACATCCCAGGTATCAAGAACGATGCAGCCGATGCGTTATCTAGGGATTCTTTGCTTCTGTTTCTGCAGTTGGTGCCGGGGGCAGCGGAAGTGGCCACTCCCATCTCAGAGGGTCTCATTCGCTGTCTGGTCCGCGACACTCCGGACTGGACAAAGGTGGACTGGGTGGCCCTGTTCAGAAGTTCTACATGATGGGTCTGGCAGAGTCCACTCACAGACTCTATGCTTGCGGGGTGAGACGTTTTATGAGGACTTGTGCTGTAGCAGGTCGGGCTCCGGTGCCAGCGGATGAAGATGCCCTGTGTCATTTCGCTGCTACCCTGGCCGAGGAGGGCTTGCGTCATAAGACCATTAAGTCTTACATGGCGGGAGTCCGTCATCTGCACATTTCTGAGGGCCATGGTGACCCTTTTTCGGGCGGTCTACACAGGTTGCACTATGTTTTACGGGGTGTCAAGCGTGCTGAGGGCCTGGCTGGGGCGACGAAGCGGGAGCGTAGGCCTATTACGCCGGAACTTCTCCACAAGATCAAGGGCGTGTGGGACCCCCGGGCACATGAGACAGATGTGATGATGTTATGGGCCGCATGCTGCTTGGCCTACTTCGGGTTTATGCGGATTGGTGAGCTGACTGTGCCGTCAGAGGAGGGATACGACCCATCGAGCCACCTATCGTGGGGCGATGTGCTAGTGGACAATCCTGCCTGTCCATCAAGACTTGAAGTGCGCATAAAGGCATCTAAGACTGACCCCTTCCGCCTGGGCGTCTCATTATTTATCGGCAGAGTGGCTTCTGACCTTTGCCCTGTCTCGGCCATGCTGGCATACTTGGTAGCGAGGGGAAAAGGCGAGGGCCCCCTTTTTCGTTTTAGCAACGGCAGGCCACTCACGAGGCAGCGTCTGGTTTCGGCTGTGAAAGATGCGTTGGACAAGGCGGGGGTTGACCCAGGTCACTACTCAGGGCACAGCTTCCGCATTGGCGCAGCCACCACAGCAGCGGCTAGAGGGCTGGAAGACTCTACGGTGAGGACATTAGGCAGGTGGAAGAGCCTTGCATACCTGGACTATATAAAAAACCCTAGAGAACAACTGGCATCCTATACAGCTAGAATGTGTTAACATTGTCAATACTATGTTTTACGTTATGTGCATGTGACGTTATTCAATTTATATTTGAGTCTCTCTCCCCCCCTTATCTGTCTTGGTCTGGGCCTGGGGCGGGTGGTCGTTCCTCCTCTGGCGGAATTAAAGGGGCTTGCCCCACCCCATTAATTATGCCCCAGCCGGCCCAAGCCGATTTGGGGGCGGGGTTTCCGGCCCTACCTGTGCCAAACAACTCGGCTACTGAAGCCGCGGTCCAGGATTGAGCAGGAGCAGGGTCGTGAGGAAGAGGTAAGTTGAGTTCTAGAGTGGTGGGCAATCATAGGGTAATCCGGGACTTGCTGCCAGGGGTTAGTGGCAGCAAGGAAAGTAATGGTGGGTTCTGTTAGGGTACGAGCCGTAGGATTAATGGCAGCTTAGCAGCAGGCTAGGCGGGGTTAATACCAGGCAGAGTACCCTTAGTAAGGGGTCGGGTGAGGCACATGGCCGCGCATGGCAGCATGGGCCACGTGCGGTAGGTGAGTCATAAATAGAGTATACACGTACGTGTAAGTGCATCCATCGCTGCCACGAGAGGTAGGGAAGCGTGAAAAATCTGAACTTCCCACCCACCCACAACCCCCCCTGCGGGTACGGGCTGGGAGGTTTATGTTTTATTTATTTTATTTTAACCTCCGGTGAACAGCTAGTCTGTTTACCGTGAAAACGTGGGTGCCGGAATTAAAGGGGCTTGCCCCACCCCATTAATTATGCCCCAGCCGGCCCAAGCCGATTTGGGGGCGGGGTTTCCGGCCCTACCTGTGCCAAACAACTCGGCTACTGAAGCCGCGGTCCAGGATTGAGCAGGAGCAGGGTCGTGAGGAAGAGGTAAGTTGAGTTCTAGAGTGGTGGGCAATCATAGGGTAATCCGGGACTTGCTGCCAGGGGTTAGTGGCAGCAAGGAAAGTAATGGTGGGTTCTGTTAGGGTACGAGCCGTAGGATTAACTAGCTCTTAGCTACAAAAAAGAAAGGCCAGAGTTAATTTTGCATATTTAGCTAACAAATATGGAATTGGTACTCATCTCAGCTTCCCTCGAGAAGTTAGTAGCTTCCATAGCATTAATACTACGGTATTCTGACTACCAACGGCTCTTGACAACCAACAACCAGTACTCCGTATCACCCCATAAAACGGCGAAGTTTTGAAATTAAGTCTGGAAAAGGGTCTTCAATGCCATAGTAACCGGTCGAATCAACTTTTTTTGTCTTGAAAAGTTTTAGCAGGAATTTTCTCATACTTTGGAGCTTAAGTATAAAGCATGGTTTGCTTAATGCTGTAGTTTCAGAATAAACTGGAGTCAAGCCTAAATAGCCGTGTTTTTAGGAGAAAAAAGTTTCCCGCGCGCGCGTTTAAAGAGCATACGTACCATCCATACATACATATATATATATTATTCATTTGATACGGGAGAATATCACGAGTCTGTTGGCTTAGTATTTACACGAGTGCCGCAGGCACGAGCGTAAATACCGCCAATCAGACGAGTGATATTCTCGGGTATCCAATGGATAATAAATTTATTAGGTACTGCTCATGGCAATACCTTGGTAACAAGAAATTTACCTAGGGGGACGTAATAACCCAACTTAATAACTATGAACACAGGTGATATGGAAAAATATTGCCCTAAGCCACATCCTGTTTAGTTTAATGCATTTTCTATGTGGCAACAGTTATCAGGCTCTGTTCAGTACCTAATAAATATATATAACATATACCCGATTTTGCATTATCCACCCCTAATACTGTCTCGCTCGCTTCGCTCGCTCGCCAATTAATTCGGACGACGTTATGTGCAGAACGGCTGACCCTCACCTTTGACCTATAGAGCGCGGCCGATCGAACAAACTTTGAACCTTAAGCACGTGCGCATGCGCAAATGGACGACCATTGACCATTGCTGCGGGACTGACCATTGCTTCGGGGCTGACCGTCTCGGCGTGGCTGACCATTGCTGCGGGGCTGACCATTTCTGAGCCAACAGACCCACCTCAATCATGCTGAAGTTCATGATCACTTGGAAAAATAGCTGTGGGTACACATCAATATTTTGCAACTATAGTTTTTTAATAATAATAGCTACTTGTTCACACAACAATCAAAGGGTGTGGCTTCAATTTTGGACGTGACTGCTTATTATTCTAAAAGTTGAAGCTAATGTTATACTGTGTGACACATATTCTTAAGTCGACAGACCACAACTCCATAAAGTTCATGGAGCAATCTACATGTGTATGTATCTAGAGTATCTAGTAGCGACAGTGAGATACTTTTCTTGGGTCCATGCATCTCACTCGCCTCCTCCGCATCTCCTCTCCCCCGGCCTCCCTTCCCCACCCATATTTGTTCATAGAATGTTTCTCCAATTTTGTTAGAGTAAATCATAGCATTGTATTACTAGTTAAATACAACTTCAGTACGATCAACGTGACGACTCAAGGCAGCACTAAGAGGTCACTAACTGAAGGAACCTTGAGTACTATGTTAGGTAGTCAACTTTATTCTGAAATTAATGCAGACTGCTCGTAAGCTAGTATAACATTCCCAATGCCATTGACAAAATACTAATGAACTTTTCCATAAAAATAAAATACTGTAAATTTCCAGTATGAAGACGCTTTTAAAGAGTTGGATTATGACAGTTTCAGTGATAGGTTTAATTGTCCTCAATACTCCAGTAGATTTTCCTTCAAACAAGGATTAAATTGTCACTGGAAACGTCCACAGCAATTCCTTGGACACTCTTTCATCTCCAACCTGTAACAAAGAAGGGAAAGTAATCACATGTTACCAATTTTTGGTGTTCCTTTCAGGAACACAATGCTGTTTTCACTACAGCACAGTACAGCAGTTGATGTTACACTGCTTGTCTCAATAATAACCTTTATAGGAATGTAGAAAACTAAAATATACATTATGACTGTAAGAACGTAAAAAAGAAAAGAAAAAAAAAAGAAAAAAGTACCTCTTACTAAGATGAGTGAAAGAGACCACAATGGCACTTTATATACTGTACACATATGTATATGTAAGTGTATACAATATATGTGACCGTCTACAGGAAAACCGGGCACAACGCGGCACCCTTCAAAAAAATTTTTTTTTGCACTTACAGAGTTGTCGGCGTCCAGATATTGAGCTCTCCAAGTTTTATCGTCGTAGCTTAAGTCGTTCCCACTATAATAGACCTAATCGTTCCCTTCCGTCGGCTTGAAACAATACATTTTTTAGAAATCGATCGATCTTTTCTCGATATTTACGCACGCCGCGTTGTGCCCGGTTTTCCTGTAGACGGTCCCATATGAGTTTGTACACGAGGAAGCCAGGTGTGATGAGTCCCACAACAAAAACTTTAATTTGTGCAGACATAGCAGCAAAAACTCTACAATTTACTCATGGGTTACACAATTTGTAATAATTAAAACTATCATTTCTCAATGATTTTACATGCCACAGTTGTTCATGTATGTGCATGTGATACAGAGAGTACTTATGATTGCAACATTGTGCTCGCATCTATCAGGGGAATCCTGTACAAATGGCATCAAAATGTTGGATGGCTTCACTAAACTTTGCTCTAATTACAAAAAAGGGGTGTTGCTTGCCAGTCAGAAAGCATTCAGATGGACTCCTTTTGTTACAAACAGTGTAAAAGTAGTAAATGTAAGAGCAAATACAAACAGTCTCTGTACACTGTTATAGCCGAACCTCAACAGTAACAACGCTGGTGTAGGAAGATGATTTGGTATGGGTGGGCTCGAAGGGCAAGTTTTTTTTTGTGGTTTGCAGGTGTTCATGCGAGAAATCACATTGATCCTGGCATACACGCACTACACTAAGCAGAAACAGAGTAACTATAGTGCAGTGAAGACCCACTAGTGGGTATGGTGACGTCAGAGTTCCAGTTAAGAACAGTCAATGACAGTGTTGAGGTGATAAATATAAACAAAAAACAAATCATCGACGATGCACGACGGTACACGAAAATAAGAACAAATGAGCATGCATGAATACTAATGATGAAATAAAGTGTAATGTTATAGTTGTTCTGGCAGTCAGAGAAAACATGAAAGTATGAGAAAACATGAAGCTGTTGGCTTCACATAGGGTACTAACTGTTGTGGAAAAAGCCCCCCTATCGTCACGTCGTAATTATGTGAGCAAATAATTCTTGCAATTTGAGATAGTTTTGCTTAATCCTGAGAATTTAACAGAGAGCAAAATAAAGATAGATTGCAAAAGATTCTACTAAACTTTTGTAAGCAGTACGAAATATCAGAACCATCTTTACATAAATATTTCAAAGAATACTACATATGTTGCACTTGTAATACGTAACTTTGTTGCTCAACAATGTAATACACGTACATTACATGTTATTTCACAAAATGGGCAATGTGCTACAGGAAGATTGGCCTTGCTGATGTAGATACAAGCCTGCATATTGAAAGACATGTTTGCAGTAACATTTTTAACACATGGTGGAATTCTAATATTAAATTAATTTGCTTCCATCAGCTCAAGATTCATGAATGGCAAAGTAAACAAAATAGTTGATGGTCTCTTTCATATTTGGATGCACACATTCTCCCACTAACTAACAAAAGAACTGATTCGCCTTATTGGTATGGTTGGCCTGGTGTCATCCTCCTAAACTATACATTGGCAGTCTGTGCTGATGTGAGCCCTGGTCATGTCTGCGCATGTTCCTTGTGCATGAGGCGGCAGTGGTATGACCCTGGACCCACCCCCCTGTGTGGCCTTGGGGGTGAGAGACTAGGGCAGGTCAGTGGCAATTAGCGTTAATTGCCCTGCATTGCCAGAGTCCCCCCCAAAGGGCTGCAGGAGGTGGCCTATACCCCCAAGGCTATAAGTGATGGGGTTGACAGCTCTCTTACCAATGGTAGTAGGCTTTATACCTGTGAAAGTAAGTACAGACTAGCATACACATTGAGAACTGAGCATTATGACAAGAGTACTGCTGAACTACCCTTGACCCCCAACCTTCTCCCTCTCACTGGCTTTGTGATGGGGCCATACAGTGAATACGTATTGGTTCCTCGGAGAAGGGAGTGGTGCCACTGACCTCCTTGGAGCTGTGATCAGCGCCTGGTACCTGGATGACTCCAGCCACGGTGTCTATCTCGGGTAACCCGAGTGGGCACAGCTTCAGTAAACCAGGACTGGTGAGTCCTGTATACTCCCATCTCACCTGCTTTCACTACACACTGGAGTCTAAGTAGACTCCAGGAACACAGCCTGGGTAGTAGATGTCGAGTAAGGGGAGAGTGCCCCCAGCAGTCGTTAATAAGTGAGAGACCACATGCCCAGGTAAGAAGACCTGAGCAAGGGCAGAGTGTACGTATCACACTTAGTGATTAACTGAAGGGCTGCTTGCCCTAACAGCAGTGAGGGGCAGTACACAGTAGTATTAGATGTTGAATGAAGGGCAGCCTGCCCTGGACAGATACGTTAAGGTGGTCTGTCTGACTGTCACACACCGGGTGGAGAATCTAACCTCACATGCTAACAGTACCATAACTCCTCTCTACACCACTCTTGCCATAGTCAAGTGGCTTGTGACTCCAAGATTTACTTCTATAAACTAGTTGACGAGCGAGCGAGACACTCTCAGGGGTAACACAATTGAAAATCGGGGATGTTTGTTTGTTTGTAATTATGTGTGGACGTACATATGTCATCTGTACTTTGACCCTCGCATATTTTTGTGTTCGCTCCGTGTTCGACCCCATCCCAAACTTCACTAAAAGGAATCCTCTGGTTTAGCGATCATTACCAGTATCACCCTAGAAAGCGAATTATTTACCAATTTGAATTCTATTGCGAATGCAGTTAAAACTCAAAAACTTGTGGGAGCTCCATTTCTATTTGAGTTAGTGGCGGTGGTAAGTTAATACGCTATTTGTCAGTTATAAGCCGTATGCAACAGTATTTACTTGAAAATTCATTGCTCCACTAGACTAACCACGAAGGTTAAGTCTTGCATAGGTATGTCAGTTGTGTGAAAGTATTGTGCGTTACAACTACTAAGAATATCCCTCCCCTGTTGCATTATCTGCTCCACATCCCTATTCACATGGAACTTCAAAAGTTGGCATTAGCTATTAATAGTAACAGTCGGTGTGCCTGGTGGAGGCAGCAACAGACACAAGTGAGAAGGAACATGTCCTGATCGCGTGACGGGGTAATTGAGTGAGTGCCATGCAGATGCATATGTGAGCCTGAGAACAGATAGGCAGTGAGTCTGAGAATACATCAGTGAGCCTGAGAATACATAGGCAGTGAGCCTGAGAATACATAGGCAGTGAGCCTGAGAATACATAGGCAGTGAGCCTGAGAATACATAGGCAGTGAGCCTGAGAATACATAGGCAGTGAGTCTGAGAATACATAGGCAGTGAGTCTGAGAATACATCAGTGAGCCTGAGAATACATAGGCAGTGAGCCTGAGAATACATCAGTGAGCCCTAGAATACATCAGTGAGCCCTAGAATACATAGGCAGTGAGCCTGAGAATACATAGGCAGTGAGCCTGAGAATACATAGGCAGTGAGCCCTAGAATACATAGGCAGTGAGCCTGAGAATACATAGGCAGTGAGCCTGAGAATACATAGGCAGTGAGTCTGAGAATACGTAGGCAGTGAGCCTGAGAATACATAGGCAGTGAGTCTGAGAATACATAGGCAGTGAGCCTGAGAATACATAGGCAGTGAGTCTGAGAATACATAGGCAGTGAGTCTGAGAATACATCAGTGAGCCTGAGAATACATAGGCAGTGAGTCTGAGAATACATCAGTGAGCCCTAGAATACATCAGTGAGCCCTAGAATACATAGGCAGTGAGCCCTAGAATACATAGGCAGTGAGCCTGAGAATACATAGGCAGTGAGCCTGAGAATACATAGGCAGTGAGCCTGAGACTACATAGGCAGTGAGCCTGAGAATACATAGGCAGTGAGCCTGAGAATACATAGGCAGTGAGCCTGAGACTACATAGGCAGTGAGCCTGAGACTACATAGGCAGTGAGCCTGAGAATACATAGGCAGTGAGCCTGAGAATACATAGGCAGTGAGCCTGAGAATACATAGGCAGTGAGCCTGAGAATACCTAGGCAGTGAGCCTGAGAATACATAGGCAGTGAGCCTAAGAATACATAGGCAGTGAGCCTGAGAATACCTAGGCAGCAAGCCTGAGAATACATAGGCAGTGAGCCTGAGAATACATAGGCAGTGAGCCTGAGAATACATAGGCAGCGAGCCTGAGTGAGAGTGAGAATAGACATGCAGCGAGCCTGAGTGAGAGTGAGAATAGATAGGCAGCAAGCCTGAGTGAGCGCAAGAGAATAGATAAGCAGTAAGCCTGATAGTGAGAGAATAGACAGGCAGTGAGCCTGATGGAGTGAGAATAGATAGGCAGCAAGCCTGAGTGAGAGTGAGAGAATAGATGACAGCAAGCCTGTGAGTGAGAGTAGACATGCAGTAAGCCTGATAGTGAGAGAATATGAGCCTGATAGCGTAAGACTAGACAGGCAGTGAGCCTGAGAATGACGGCCGTGAGCCTGATAGTGCAAGAATACACAGGCAGTGAGCCTGAGAGTAAGAAAATAGAGACAGGCAGCAAATGTGATCGTGTGAGAATAAGTCCAGTATCAATAGTGTGAAGGGCAGCGTGCCCTGCATAGACACTATTAAAGGGCCCCGTGGACCGTCATACCTCTAGTAAAAATCTAACTACAATATGCACTAGAACCTCCTACCTATGCTCTATATAATGCCACACTGGCCATAGTGTAGTGTGGCTTATGAGTCCCAACACACATCCAGCACTAGTTCATTTTCTAATCTCTCTCATCATGTAACCCCTATTTTTTCCACCTCCCTTCTCATGTAACACTCACATCAGCATAAATCTCAATTACAGCATGCACCTGACTGATTCAGGAGTTTCTATGCTTTCGAGAAAACTGATCACTTTGACAGAGCCAATCTTGGCAATACCATGAGAGGGTCTGGCCATTACTAAATACTGCAGATCCATACTAAATATTGCAGATAGTTACTAATATGCAATGGACAATGATGATCATAAATTGTTGCATGAAGGTTAGAATAAGAAGAGTGGGAGCCGGCCATGCACCCCACACCTGTAACGAAGCCTATGCCTGACCATAATGAGGGTTGGCAGCATGCTCTCGTGATCTAAAGATAGCGACTGTGAGAGTAACAGCATCAGAACTAGAGTCCAACTCTTAACCTAACTGCACTAGTTAAGCAAGGCAAATGGACCGGCAGCATGCCCTTGTATTGTGTATGAAAGGCCATAAGCCGGGTACTGATGATTTCACAATGAGGTGGTGGCTTGATGATGTAGATCCTATATATCCAACCTGACCTACAGAAAGCTAATTATTTAGAGTACAGACAGTATATCTCCAGCCCCTTACTATTAAAAACAAAACAAAAAACTACCACTGATGAGCAGTCATCCTTAGAGAGCTAATAGTGTCAGGTGAATCAGCCATTCTGGCAAGGCAGTAACAGGTAGCTGCTAGGCTTAGGCTACAAGCACTGAGAACAGTGGCTATTAGGACTAATGTAATTGTGCCCAGGTGCCATTGCTCCACATGTGACACACCACATGTGACCACTTAGCCGCATGGTCGCAGTATTTGCACGTCCTCTGTCGACCTTTACCTGGGTTCGGGTGATGTGATGGTGGGCTACATCTCCGTTAACTTGCTCACTCATCACGTAGTTAATTGTGGCTTAATTAGTGTGGGTAAAACCCCTAAGATAATAGCAAATATTTTTCGTTCTAAAAGCCAATAATTATTTCAGCCGAGAATGACTGACTACTAACTTACGATAGTACTGGTCTCATATACACTGACATCTATGATTACATAACTTGACATACACATTTACATGTATATTTATTGTCACGCAAACACTTGTGTCCTAGGTGACCACAACAAGCTAGCCAGAGCCACTAACTGCTGTGAGTGTTGGTGATACATTCTAGCAATGTAGACCTATTGGAACCAATACTTCCTTATATTACAAACAAACTCTAGAGAACACTCACTTGCCATCATTACAGCAGTATCAGGTAACTCCATGACCATATGTTGACACTTCTTGAGCCATCATTCACAGCTGTTCACAGCTGGTCTAAGTCAGAGACATCGAAAGCAGCTCCACCCACTCCATCCCACTACAAAGAAAAGCAATAGAAAAAGAAAACACATTGAAGTGAATAAATGCAATCATGAAATTTCAACTCATACTCTGCAAGCTAATCCCACCAAGAAATTGTTAGAAACAGTTCGAGAGGTATAGTCTCTTAAACATATTCACTAACACAGCGGTTCTGGATCTCTAGATTGGCCAGTTGTAACATAAGAAGAGGTAGGGCCATCCATGAACACATAGTATAATGCAGAAATAGATGGTCAAGACAGTGTGGAAAAAATATAACAACAACAACATTAATTTGAGAGGTTAGCCACAGGGAAGAAATCTCAGCTCTATCTCAATGATAGACCTTATAATAAATAAAAATTCATTATCCTAAATTAGATAAGAGAATGCAACAGTTGCAAATCCCCGATGTGTGGACAGTGCATATTTCACACGGGCCTCAATTTGGTGAACCAAGCATAAAGTAAAAACATATAAGAAATTGAACATCTGAATAATTCAATATTATCCAAGAAATCCCATCATATTGAACTACTGCACACTAACCATTGTCACTACGATAAATTTATCTCTAGCCAACTCTCAGATACACTTCTGAGGATCTCATGACCCATACTGATTGTAGACATGTTCAATACACCCTATTATTCCTACTATCATTAGGGCTCTTCCAGCTTTTCACCCAGGGGGGATCTAAGTTAGACAGCAATCGATATTTTAAATTAATCGTGCAATATACTTTATAAGATGTAATTCTGTACCAAGACTTAGAATAAAATATTACCACATTCTCTTTTTTTTGTGTGTGTATTATTTATTTTTCCTACTACGCCTTATACCTTAGCCACTTTCATCATGTATACCACTGTTAATTTAAAAAATACCAGTACATTAAAGGAAAAACAACAACACAATCTCACTATGTACTAGGGAGGTTGGGGGGGAGGAATTTTATTAGGTACAGTGGCTGAGTGTTTACTGTCATGCTTGTAATCACAAAAAATCTTACCTGACGATGACATGGAAGATGTATATGGATAAGAAAACCAAAAAGGAACATGTTTTGACTTTGTTCATGTTAAGTTATTGAATGTGCTTCACTATTACCTTTCATAATGTTTTCAGTAGGTAACAAATTAACAATTTCTAAATTTAATAGTACGGTGCGAAATTGCCCATTAAAAATGTATGGGGAAAATAGCTGTTCAATTGAAATCGCACGGGGAAATAAAATAGTGCGTAACTAAGTGAAATAGCACGGAAACTAAGTGAAATACCACAGCTGCTAAGTGAAACAGTACGGATAAGTGTGCATGCGTGCAGCATTAACCTTGAAAACCTACAGTTCAAGAGATTCTAGTTGGAGACAATGTCATTGTGTACCACAGAAGCTCTACCCGGAATTTTTTCAACATTTTAGGATGAGTTGTAGGCTGAACACGAAATTCCAGAGGAAGCTAATGCTGAAATACGAAGATAGTGAGTGACTGATACAGTGTAGCTACAAGTGCAAATGATAAAAAAAAAAAGCTGGCCTACTATTAGCGAGTGATAGCACGTGTAACCTGTGCTATTAGGGATCAATAGCACTCATAAAGCATTCAAAATAGCACTCTCCGAGTACAATTTCAATTGCTTTACGAGTGTTATTGATCCCTAATAGCATGGTTACCCATGCTATTGTACTCACACTAGTAATATAAAATGGTATTCGATAACCCACACTTTCAGCAATGAATTGGCAGCAGCAATGAATTGGCAGCAGAATGATTAGTTCAGACAGTTACATGCTTTACAAGAGGGGGAGGGGAGAGGTGCTTAAAGAAAACTCTGTTTTTTTGTCATGGCAAATAATCTGTCATTCACCATAGCTCTACATGCAATTCATTAGCTATCTATTCTATACACATCAGAGTATTTAGTACACTTACTTGTTATCACTCAGCATAAGTGAATTCCTGCTGTTGTAGTCCTCTCTTCCGTTATCATCACTCACCAGTAGCACAAAATGCAACCTAGCCAACAACGAGTAACTAACCACGAGCAATCAACCACCACCTACTTCAATCTTGCAGGGTCACCAAGGACAGCTTCCACAGAGGTCGAAGGTGAAAGCTGGCACCAAGAGCGCGCGCAATGACATTGCGTGAGGTCAAAGGTGAGGGTCAGCCGTTCTGCACATAACGTCTTTCTATTACATAATTCTATTCGCGAGATTCTTCCGGTAGGTGGTGGGTCTGAATAATAAAATAGAGAATTTCGGAACACCCATTTGAGTCGACTCTAGTCTGTAAACAAGTTATGGCGGAAAGTCTGGCGGAAAGCCAACCACAAGTTCGTATTGAGGTGAGCACATAGCATGTAGCAACTCTGCTAGCTGATTACTAGATCAGGTGTTGTTGTTTATTGCCCAGTTACTAGATCCATTGTTTGTTACTAGAAAGTTTGTATAGATAGATTTTGCAAAAGTTTTGAAAGAAGGGAAAACACTGCTACCTACACACATGCCAAGTGCTTAGAATAATTTCAAGCATAATTTTTTTCAACAACTGGAATAAAAGAAAAAGGGAAATTAAGGTCTGAGCATTTGATAAAAGGCATCAGCAACTAGAAAAATAAAGGGAAATTTATGTCTGAGCATGCTCATAAAATTCCAACAAAACTAACTGAAGAAAGAGGGAAAGTAATGTATGAGCATGCTCACAACAAATGCACTGGCAACTGGAAAAAAGAGAGGGTAAAAGTCATGTTCCTGAGCATGCTCTTAAAAAGCACCAGGTTCTTTTGTGAGCATGCTCAGACATGACTTTCCCTCTCTTTTTTTCAGTTGCTAGTGTGTTTTTGAGGATAGTTAGACAAGACTATTCCTCTCTTTTTGCTATAGTTTGTGACTATTTTACTCTAGCCATTTGAAGTTTAGTTTATTCCATTTGAAATCTAGTTTGTTCCAGAAAAATAGTAAGTTGTGTGTTTATGACACATAAACACAACGTATATTTGTTGTAATTTTTTTTCTGGTCTGTTTTTTTTTGTCGTTGTTGCTGTGCTTGTTATTGTTTTTATTTACAGTTTCTTACAATGTGTATTGAATTTTGTATTTGGGATGTATTTGAATGTTTTTACAGGAAGATTTTGATTTTTTTTACACATATTTTCATGTGTTAGCATTTTTATAAGCAACAGCGGGTGTCTTTTGAAAAGAAAAAAGCTTCTTTTTTTTACAATATTTTTTCATTGCATTTTGACTAAACCGATGGTACCGCTACATGAAAAATTGTAACAATTAAGTTCTCGTTTCTATTGATTTACTGCTAAAAGCTAGAAACTCTTCCACAGCTATAGCAGCAAGCTAAGGCCTTGTACCACCCTCTAGATGCTATAGGGGTCATGCTAAACAGCTTGCACAATAAAAAAAAAACTGACTTGCTTCAATAAAGAAGACTGACTGGATTTTCGCTGAACTTGCTACTCTAACAGGTCCCTACTTCTTAGGCTTTCTACCAGCTACAGTTGGGTCTCTAGAAGTAAGAATATATAAGCCAATGATGGCCCCAATATTTAAAATAGCATAATTTATTTTCATGAGGCATTTGGTAAACAGTGAAGATTAAAACAATTAACATAGTTGAGCCGACAAACTATATTTTATCAACTACCATAATGTTTTGTTTATTCTACTATAGCTCCTCCCGTGCAAAAACAAATTGTTTGACTGAAAACCTATTCTTTCTGGTGCCAACTCTACATTATTTTAGCACAGGAAGAAGAAACAGCACATTCTTTTATTACGTGTTTGTGTGTTTGGAAAAGCATGTCGTAGAGTTGCTGTTGTTATCATGTGTTTACATTTCTGTAAATCTATAGTGAGTAAAATTGTATGTTTGTGTTTTTGCTTACGGTTATAATTATAGTATTGTTGTTTATTAGCATTTATATGTATTTATTTAAAGTTGTCCAGAATGTTTAGAAAGCGTATGTATATATATATAGGAATAAATTTGTTTGTGTGTTTGTTTTAAGATATTATTTGTAGTCTTATATAAGTTTGTTTGTGTGTTTGCATGTTAAAGTCTCGTTTAAATAGCACTTATTGCTTTTTGTTTGTTTGTTTGTTTATCACTTTAATTATATATTTATTTATTTATTTGTATTTAGAGAGATCTCCATCCTCCAGTCTCACTTCACTGGGAGCACTGCCATACATGGAGTGAGTATGTCCGACCTGTACAATGTGCAGTACTAAAGAATAAACTTCTAGTTATGCATCATGATTATCTCACACTTCACATCTCTACTGACCTTCACTCATGGACTACTACTCGTGCATCATATAAAGCCTCGTCCCTAACTACCTACCAGTCTAAGTTTGTATTGGTTGGTGGATGGCATCCCTCCACTGGCAAACTCACTAACTCTCTGTTGACTAGTACTACTGGTCTAGACTGGAAGCCATCACTACGTGCCATGCCTACTCGTCGCTACAATGCATCATCAGTTAGTGGAGGATCACCAGAGGTCCTGGTCGTGGCTGGTGGGTATGGCTCACATGACAAGGAATTGGACGTAGTGGAAGTTCTACTCAACGACCATTGGACGACTGCAGACTCACTTCCTTCTTCATGCTTCAACATGCGATCAACATTCCATGAAGGCAACTTCTACTTCACAGGAGGAGGAGACAAGGAGAAGATCTATTTATATGCATAGCATCTGCTAGTAATGGCAGGACAAGAAGACAAACAATATGGAGGACAGTAACCACACTTACTGACATCTTAGCTATTGTCTCCTATGTATCGAATCTAATCGGCATCGATCACTATTCTACCATTAGAAGTTACTCCAACAAGACAGAGGAGTGGATTGAGACTACTAGTGAGGGAGATAGACCAGAACAGAAGTATGGTGGATGGATAGCTACTGCAGTCTTGTCTACTGGACAGTTGCTGGTTGCTAATAGCAATGGAATATACAGTGAAACTCTGTCAGGTTAGTGTCAGGTTAGTGTAAGTAAATAGCAGCATCTCTAGAAAGCCATCTTGCCTTCAGTGATATTGGCTTCTCTTTAGAATGTCCCATTGATAGATTATATGGGAAACTAAAGTTAGGTATTAAAAACTTATACTATAATAAAACTAGAATATATTATTGGCGAGCGAGCGTAGCGAGCGAGACACTTACAGGGGTAACACAATTGAAAATCGGAGATGTTTGTTTATTTGTATATATGTTTGGACGTACGTATGTCATTTTGTACTTTGACCCTCGCGTTTTTGTGTTAGTTATGTGGTCGACCCCGTCCCCAATTGCACTAAACAGAATCCTCTGGTTTATTGATCAGTACCCGTATCACCCTAGAAATTGAATTGTTTACCGTTTTGAATTATTTTGCGGGTGCAGTTCAAACTTGAAAACTTAAGGGACTTCTATTTCTATTCGAGTTAGTGGCGGTGGTAAGTCAATGCGCTCTTTGTCATGGTTATAAGCCGTGCGCAACAGTATTTACTTGAAAATACATTGTCCACTAGACTACCGCGAAGGTAAGTCTGTGTAGGTGCATGTCCAGTTGTGTCGAAGCATTGTGTGTTACAACCACTACTTAGCTAAACAATATCACAAAGAAAACTTTTAAATAACGTGTATGTTTTTATCCTTCAATTCAAGCAGTTGCAGAGAGTTGTTACTATGGCACTGAAATCCCTTTACCGTGTATGCGAAATTTAAAAACTGGACCTTATTTTCAGTAGCTTCAGTGTTAGAAGTCAAAATCATTCATATAAAAATAGTATGTCTTTAGGCTTGCTTGCCATTTGTGCTCAAGCACATTACTAGTTTATTATTGTGTTAATTATGTTAAAACTAAATATTTATTTTATTATTATGATATTATAATAAGTAAGGTAATTGATTGTCTTTGCTAAAATTGCAACTGCTAGAGTGCAGCTGCTTCTACTGGCAGCTGCTTCTACTGGCTTAGCTCCAGGCTATAAAACCAGCTGCCCACACACTGTATTGCAGGAGCCAGCTAATGCATGCTACTAGTGCAATATGCTGGTTACTTGTATAGTATAACCAATGAGAGTGTAATATCTGGAATTAGTATTTTTATTTGCAATACTTTATAATGCATATTTATTTTATGTTCAATAGATTTTAAGTATGAAGGTGCATACAAACATTTCATTGTTACCAAGGAAGTGTTGGAGCTTCTCTCTTTAAAGTTTATGTCCCTTGGTCCTCCAAGACAAGGCAAGAGTACAACTCTAAGGAGAGTTAAACAAGAGATCATAGATCTTCTGTCAGCAGAAGAAGAGGAGCAGATTCATGGCAGCACAGGCACAGTGGAGTATTGCTCCGATGTGTTAGTCCAAGGCAAATCTGATCCAACTACAGCAGAAAAAACAACAAACTGGACCATTGTAAAGAATCTCACAGAGGAAGCATCTCTACTCTTTCATACTCTCAAAGATAGTTTGGAGATTGAATCCACTTCTGAGGCTACAGCTGATTCTCATGGAGGTAGTGACACCAGGGCAGAGGTCAGTCAGGCTAGCAGAACAGGGCAGTCTCACGCTGTGGAAGAGCCACCCCAACCTTCATTGTTACAGAAGATGATGGTAAAATTGAAATCTTTTACCAGAAATAAGCAACCCAGGCATAAGGAAATCACTCCACTCTCAACAGCACATGACCAACCAGCTGATCAGGCAGTATCACCTGATTATTCTGAAATAGCTGCCATATTCCAGACAGTGTCCAAACAACCACACTTTGCAGAAAATGTGAAGCATTCTTTTAAAGCTTTTTTGAGAATGGAGGACACTGGAGGTCAGCCTGAGCTGATGGACATGCTACCAGCACTCACCATAGGACCTGGCCTCTACTTGCTTTTCTTTAGCTACAAGTTCCAACTAGATGAGGAGTATCGGGTCTTTTATCAGAGAGCATCAGGAGAGACAACTGCACCAGAGAAATCAGAGTTTACTCTGCAAGAGATGCTTTTGCGTACTCTGGCCAGTATATCTTGTTTCAGTTCCTCCACCCATCTTCAACCTCTGCCAGGACCAGACGACTCAGCCATTGGTGATATACTGGAGTCCTCCAAGTCAGTAGCATATATAGTGGGCACTCACAAAGACAAGGCTTCTGAGGAAGACATCGCTACAGTCGACTCACAGCTTCAAAAAGTGATTCGAGACACTGACTCCTACAAAAAAGGCATAGTTCAGTTCTGCTCGAAAGACAAGCTTGTTGTTTCTTTAGACAACATGGGAGGAGGAGTAGAAGAAATCCACCACTTGCATCAGCTACTGGAGAATGCCATGGAGAAACACTTCAAAAAGCTGAAAATTCCAGCTGTGTGGCTTCTGTTCAGCTTGTGTCTTCGCATGAGAGAAGTGAGGACAGCCAGCCTGGAGACCTGCTTGGCCTTGTCCCCTGCCTTCAATATGACACCCTACGAGACTAAAACAGCTCTGTGGTTTCTTCACCACCATGCCGGTGTTCTGATGTACTTCCCCAGTGTGCCTGGTTTGGAAGACCTGGTCATCATAGACATTCAGGTAGTGTATGACAGTATCACTGGTGTCATTCTCAAAGCCATGAGCTTTGATAGTGTAGGTCAGGCTACAGCCGAGAGATTCAGGAAGACAGGTCGATTCACTATGACAGATATGAAAACAGCTACAGCTGACATTTCTGGAGATCTGGTTCCACCAGAGCAACTGGTAGCTTTGCTTGCATATCTTCACCTCATAGCTGAGATTGTGTCAGTCAAATCTTCTGATACTAACTCAGTATTACAAGAAGAGAAAGAATACATCATGCCTTGCGTGTTAGAAAACACTAGTGCAAAGGAACTCGACCAATTCCACAAAGAATCCTGTAGATCTTGTTTCGTGGAACCTCTCTTGATGTACTTCAGTTGTGGGTTTACTCCTATGGGACTCTTTCCTGCTGCAATGGCATGTTTCGTATCCAACAAGTCCTTCACTTTCATTGGAGAAGGAATAAAGAAAAACATGGTGCACTTCATGTACGGATCTAAACAAATTTGTGTAACATTTATATCTCGATGTAAATATTTTGAAGTCGTAGTTTCATGTGACCCTACTTTCCAAGACTCCATTCACCATGAATGTGCTGCTCTGAAACAAGAAATAGAAGACACTCTAAAGAAGGCTAGTTCCAGAATGAACTACAACAGTTCCATGGACTACCAGTTTGCCTTTGACTGTCGTTCACATGAAGGAGGGAATCATCTCGGGATAGTTCATGAAGTAGTAGAGTCCATTCCTTCAGTCATGAAGTGTTTCAACAGTTCACAAGGAATTGCACTTCAGAATAGACACCTCATTTGGTATGGACAGGTATGTAGAAATAGACTTATGTATTCTAAATTGCTGTAACTAACAATCATTTTATTTGGTTTTAGAAATATGAGAAGAAAGATCCTGTGGTAGAGGGGACTGAAAGTAAGTCAAGTTATTGTAAGTATTTAGCATTATTGAAAAATGTTTTACTATTAGGTGGCAATAGCTTGAGTCTATTTCTGAGTGTGTATCCTGACTTAGTCCTCTCAGTGAAGCCTTGTGTTATGACAGTAGCTGATCACTGCTACAGTATTGGACTCCTATCTCCTGACATGTATGACCAGCTCCTTCAACGTCAGAACTGGATTGATGTAGAGAAGACAAGGAACCTTCTGAGTAGCATTCGTACAGTCTTATCAACTAGACCTACTGCCCTCAAGGAGTTTGTTACTGTATTGTCTCAAGTGGACTATTGTAGACAAGTGGCAGATAAAATACAGCAACAGCTCCAGTAAGTATAATTGTCATTATTGTGGCATTTGAATTATTGTATTCTTTGTGTAATAGAATTGCTGTGGATTGAATTCTATCAACACTACATGGACATACATTTGAAAACATTCATATTGTATTTCATACTTTGTACATCATTTCCCATATTTCAAACTTACATATTGTCAACTTTTTTGATAAATTCTATCATAACAATTTAATTATAACTTCAAATTTCTACTTCATTTGTTCACTCCCACACCAAGTTTTACTGTATACAAACATAATCAATTTTTTATAGAATTAAGCACCAAAGGTGAACCCTCAGCGCTATTAAACACTAGCTATTACAATATAATTTCCTTCCTAAAGAACAAGCAATCTGTTAGCTATTTTTAATGAGGCATCAAAATAGCTCGACCAATGAAAATGGTTGAAAATGCATGGAAACGCTGTCTTCATAAGAGAAGAAGCTAAACTAGCCAGAAACACTCACCTGTATACATTTTCAACGTGAAACTTCACTTCTTTCAACTCCGTTAACTTCCCTGGAGTAACGTTTGGGAGCCTGAGCATAAAGCAAACACCCGGTTCAGAAACCTTCCTGAGAGGGTTTGCTTCTGAGTCTACCAAGATTCTTTTGAGTTGGTACAAAAGGGATGACTGGATCAGGAAGACTTGCATGGATCAAATGAAAACAGCAATTGCTGCCACAGGATTAGACCTGAGCCTAATAAAGCAAGCAACATAAATAAAATAGCATGCTGGTTG
>WLWD01003117.1_pt1 | contig 54282 bp, 35 predicted proteins | sample 6712731 | NCBI WGS metagenome assembly WLWD01 (sample SAMN12718690, study PRJNA576275) | sponge metagenome | isolation source: marine sponge | host: Mycale hentscheli | place: New Zealand: South Island, Marlborough, Capsize Point | collected 2014-11-01 | reverse complement strand
GAGATATACAACTTCACTTCTTTAGCTTAGCAGTATAAGAGAGTAAGTACACAGTTGTTTTTTAACAAAATGGTTCAACTCATGACTAGTGTGATATAACATATGGAAATGATTTATTGTAATGGACAATAAAGTTTGATGGAAATGAGATTATGCTGGGTCTAGCTCTAGCCCGTTATTTATATAGTCTTTTCCTTCTCAGTACCATGGAAGGTAAAATGGAAGGTAATTCCATACTTTACATGGTTAGCGCCCCTATAATCTATCTTGGGGGGGAGGGGTTTTTTTTTTTACATCACCCTAATATTCTTCCAATATTTTCAAAAATTGCCTATGTAGATTATTGTACAAGTTCAGCTTGACTTTATGAAAGTTACTACAAGCATGTAATACCTTTCATCATTGCTTTCATCCTTTTCTTTCTTCTACACCATCATGATTCATTTTAAACAATTGCCTATGCAGATTGATGTGATACATTTTTGTACAAGTGTAAGCGACATGGAGTGAATCTTCCTTGAGTGTTAGATGTTTAAATCTTTAGTGATCAACTAATTTGTTTACTTAAACCTTTGATGTGTATGTAGTTATGGCAGTATCAAGACATTATAGATAGTGACACTCTTTGATGTTATTTCTTTTTCTTTTTTATTGTTTTTTTTCTTTCATTTTTATTCCTTGTTTGTTCTATTTGGAAGCTCAATGGTTTTGATATTGAAAAAGATATCAGCTAAGAAAGTTTTGTTAAATGGTTCAGTTTATTATTGGATCAACAATATATATCAATCAGTGTGGATTTTCTTTCTACAAATTGATGCAAAAAGACTTATATTCTTCCTCACTATATTTCAGCATATGTGGTCCTGTCAGCTAATTAGATTGCATTGCTGTATCTAATTCCACACGATGCTGATAGCTTGATCTATGGGAACTGTGTTGTGTAAATAATTGCATTAGCTGGAACTTATCAGTTGGAGTTATTTGAGGGTCAGTTGTAAAAAAATGAACATTTTATTACCTGAAATAGGAGAAATCAATTTGACAGGAAATCCAGCAGAGTCCTAGCAGTAGAATTGCCATGATGAGACATAAATAAATGATATGTATGAGCATAAAAATTATGATTATTAGCAAGTCAGCACTAACTATATTTTTTTGTCAATTTTATTTGTTAGATTTGACAATAAATATAAGAAAGAGTTGAACTTGGAAAATGAGTGTACTAAGTCCTTGTGCTAGGCTAGACCCTTTAACCCACTGCTATGGTTACTTGTGTATATAATAGTCACCCTATAGCATCAGAACTTAAAACATTAAATCATTTTGGTGTTATCAAAATGTGAATAGTTGCATGTGGTGTGAATAGTTTAAGTAAATATTTTGTTATCTTCATAAAGTTGATAATTTTTGTTATAACTATTGGTGTGCTCAACACACAAATGGGTAAGAGTCGCCGACCACATATAGTGAGTGCATTTTTTTTCCAAAGAGGTAAAAGATCAGCTATACAACTGGTAAAAACAAAACAAAAAAAACACATGCATATGAGTGCATTTTTTTTTAACGATTATTGTGGTTTTAATAATGAGACAATAAATATACAAAAAGTTCAGACTACGCCGTCCAGGGAGGGGGGTATGTAGTCTCGCGTAGCCAGACCCTTTACCAACCGTAACCGCTACGCGGGGAAGGAAAAGGTCTGGGAACATACAATACAACGACTTGTTCAGTAGCACCCCAAAAAGGGTGCTTAATTATCACATTCCAATGCTTGCGGTAGCCAATGACGTCACTGCCACGGCCGGGTAGCAGCTCTCCTATTCATGCTGGTACGTTTATTGCTTGCCAGGAGTGCTTATAAATAGTCTACGAAAACAACTTCACCAGTTTGACGAAGTTACGCAACGTTCTCACCCTCCCACATGTGATGTTGACGTCACACAGTATACCGCAAGCTTGCTGGAATGTGATAATTAAGCACCCTTTTTGGGGTGCTACTGAACAAGTCGTTGTATTGTATGTTCCCAGACCCTTTCCTTCCCCGCGTAGCGGTTAGGGTTGGTAAAGGGTCTGGCTACGCGAGACTAGGGGGTATGGTGGGGCACCCGGTTCAGGAATATTTTGCGATTGAACGTATCGAAGATTCCAGGAAACCTTGGATGGGAAAGTATCGGGTGAAACTGGAATCTTTCCTGGCCCATGCGCGTACACGAGTCGTCACCCCCAGCCACACCTCTATCCGACCTAGTCCTTTCCACCCACGCAGTGAGCTCCATTTTGCTTTCTCTGGGAAGCAAGCCTTAGAGCGTGGGTCTTGAGCTGTTATAGCTGCGATCGAGCTTCCGACATTGCTGGACAGGTTAGGGAAAGCATTTATTGTTGCTCAGACTTCCCATTTCAATACTCTATTCAGAGCTGGGGTGACTGGTGTTTCAGTGAAGCATAGGCATGTCAGCATGTGTTGGAAGAAGCTGCTGATGATACTGGCTTAACTGTGCCACAAGTAGTAGTAAGTTATGAAGATATGATTTAGTATAGAACGGCTATTTTATTTATTTGGTTTAGAATTGTGTGAAGGAGAAATAGTAGAAGATAAAGCATTCCAGAAACACTGAATCAGAGAAGACTTTTCAAGATACCTTTGACGTCCCGGCAGAATTTTCAACAGGAATAGGCAAAATCAGATGGTTAGATGAATTGATATTAACTAAGGTTCTTTCAACCTGTTTGCAATAACTGTTGTGTAAAATAGTTAAACCATAGCAACTTTCGGAATTATTGCTAGATCTCAGGATCGAGTTGCTAGATAACCACCCTCCCCCTAGGGCTTCCTCCTCAGGATCGGGTTGTTTATCAGTGATAATTCCTCAAACACATGGTTAAACTATTGACATAATAAGTAAATAATAGTTAAACCATTTGTTTGAAAAATTATCGCTCCATCCCGAAAAGGGCATTTATCCCGAATTGTCATGGTTTAACTATTTTATATCATGGTTATACCATTTCATACTGTGTAAGTGACCAAATATTAATGGCAGGTTTTGACGGGAAAATTTGGTCCAACATTAACAATACTAGCAAGTACCCCACCACACAGTGGCGCTTGATATATTGCAAAGTAAATGCAGGTAGCATAAATTATTTTATTTTTATTCATTATCATCCTCTACCACTTGGTTAAGGTTGCATCAGTTTCTCTCTCCTGCTCTCCTTTCTCAGCTTTTCTTATCCCCCTCATTTCCTTTCTTCAGTTAGTCATGGAGTCCCTTCTCCTTAGTCTCTCTCTCTCTCTCTCCTGTTTCTGAGTCTCTTTGTCCTTCTATCATGATTGTGGACTTGGTTTTGCAAAACTTTTGCTTCTTTACCAAACTGTTTAAGCTCATGAATTATTCATGAATACGCACCATCATTGTTACTGACGCACGAGTGTATAGATAACATTGCTTAGTGGAATGTTCAGCTTTGGTTTTTGTCTTCAACACAATTTACAGAGAGCATTGGCTATGCTGTTGTAATTGAAACAATACAAATTTGAGGTGTGTATGGAAAACTTAACACACACACACTCACCCATATGCACGCCGCAAGGTGGTGTTTCAATAAGCAGCTGCCAGGACTAAGCTGTTCGTATTATTATTATCACTAGTGGTGTGTTTCAACACAAAGTAAGTGAGATAACTCAGTTATAGTTTAGGATTTCACTCTGAGGTCAAAGTGCACTTGTCATGTAATAATGGTATTTTATCAGGAGCTCTTACGATCTGCTACGCTTTGTTAAGTGGTAGAAGTTATAGTGATCTAGCTACTTGTTGTGTAATGATGCTGATATGGTAATGCAGTCTTATGATAGGTCTTATAGTCGACTATGTGTTGTTGATCAACTAAGTAAACTAAATTTCAAGTCCTCATACCCCAAGGATAGCCAGCTTTTATAGACACAAACATTAATTCAGTAGGATTCTTAAGACGCTCGCGCAAGAATTACAGGAAGCTGAACTCATGTGGTTTGATGAGTATGATACTGACGTATGTGTAACAATGAGAAGTTAGAAATGATGCAACGAGCAACCGAAGGTGATATGTGAATATGATGAAGGAAGAATTGTGCTTGCTAGCTAATGTGGAGTGATGGTGAAATGATAACTAGTGGAATGTTCAGCTTTGGTTTTTGTCTTCAACACAATTTACAGAGAGCATTGGCTATGATGTTGTAATTGAAACAATACAAATTTGAGGTGTGTATGGAAAAGCTGAACTTGACAATTATTATGGTTATTATTATTATTGTATCCTATGGGGTAGGCACCCACTATCACGACAGCGCCCAATCTGTCCATTTCTCTGATAATATTAACGCCCAGGTCTTAAATTGCATACACGAACAAGTATTCCTTGTCAATTATGTGGCCAGCAATAGAAGTCGTTCTTCTGCTGTGCCATTTCAAGAAAATTGACGGCAGTGAAGGCAGACTTTTCTGACTAGAATTTCAATGGCGAATGTCCAGAATGCCTTCAAGATTATTGAATGTGATGTCTTATGTTAAAGTCGAGTAAGTAGTGCAGCCTGTGCAGGTTTTCAATAAGAGAAAGTGAGGATTGAACAGGGAAGGCAAAGTCCACAATCATGGATTGAAGTACAGAAACACTGAGAATCAGGAAGAGGTACAGATAAAGGAGCAGAAGGGAATCCATTAACTCAAGAACGAGGGAAGGGCTCAGGAAGAAAGAGAGCAAGAGAGGACAAATGATGTAACTAAACCAAGTGTTTGAGAATTAAGAGATTAAAGAACATGTACCTTATGCTACAGCGCTCCTAGTTTGTGAAACATGTTACATCAAGCGCCACTGTGTGAAAGAGTACTTGATACTTATTACTATTATGCGATGTTTATTATTATTATTGCTATTATTATTGTCATTTTTATTATTATTATTGTTTTTGTTGCTATGATATTATAATTAGTATGAGTAATAGCACAGGTAAACTTGATATTAGGGATTAATAGCACGAGTAGTGCTATTTCAATAGCTTTACGAGTGCTATTGATCCCTAATAACACAGGTTACCTGTGCTATCACTCGCTAATAGTAGGCCAACTTTTTAAAAAGTCATTTGCAATTGTAGCTACACTGTATCGTTCACTCACTATGTCCTTATTTCAAGATTAGCTTCCTTTGGAACTTCGTTTTCAACATTATGGCTCCTCCTAATCTGTTTAAACATTCCGTCTAATACAGGTAGAGCTCCTGTGGTAAAGAATGACATTGTCTCCAACTAGAAACTACTCGAACTATATGTTTCCGAGGCTAACACTGCATGCGTGCGCACTTACCCGTACTATTTCACTTAGCTACCGTGGTATTTCACTTAGTTTCCACTTAGTTACCGAGGTATTTCAATTATTTACGTGCTATTTCACTTTCCCTGTGCAATTTCAATTGAACAGCGATTTTTCCTATACATTTTTGAATGGAAAACGTACGTGCTATATTATTATTATTATTATTATTATTATTATTATATTATTATTATTATTATTACTATTATTATTATTATTATTGTTATTATTATTGTGATTAGTTGGGGGAACCTGGTATTAGATTCTTACTAGTGATGCGCTCTAATAGCACAAAATAGCGAAGCGAGCGATGCATGTTCCCTGTAATTGCAGCTATTCCAGGCTACAAAATACTGTCAAAGTGAGAAAACAATAGTGGTGGCTTTTTTCTATGATGAAGGCTCCTGGTACCGTAATCCTCAGGAATAGTCTAATAAATAAATTAGGAACATTTAATGGCTTTTCAAAGAGAAAGATTCTTTACTTTGCTACCTGTTTCTGTTTCGTTTTAGCTCTCCTCCTCCTTGCCCTGTCTCTTTCATTTCTTATCTCTCTCCTTACTAATTTTTCTTCTGGAGTTTCTAACGCCCTCAAAGCTCTTGACCGAGCGTTTCTAACGTTTTGTCTCTCTTTCGCAGAATTTGTTTCACTGGGCATCGCTACTTCGTACGGCGGGTAAACAAAACAAAATGTTGCTAAGAAGGTTACCCGGCCCGCGCAAGCGCGTAGGAGAAAATTTGCACACGTACGCCCACGCAAGAACAAAAACAATTCCTAGACCTAAATAATCGCGAATTCATTAGAGAGTCAACTCCGCTCGCTTCGCTGAATTAACTGGTTTTGATATGTTCCTCTCATCTCCTTCACCACACTCACTATTAAAGCACTGGCCAGGGAGAAGCGAGTGGTATGTGGCAGAGTTCAGTCAAATACATTGTAATTGTAATTAAATACATTTTTTTTGCAGTAATTTCAATGTAATTGTATTTGAGTGAGTCTGAGCTCTATGTATTTGCAATGTGTTCAAATACTAGCAAAATTTAGAATTACAAAGTTTGGAATACGTGCATTGCAAATACAAAACAGAAATGAAAAGAGGCGAGAGAAAGTATGGGCAAGTCCCTCAAAAATTACTGGGGAAAAAGAAAGTGGAAATACCATTTGGATATTTAATTGGAGGTCACTGTGTGTGTGTGCGCGCATGTGTATGTACATGTGTGTGTGCACGCATTGTATGTGTACATGTGTGTGTGCGCATGTGTGTATGTGTATATGCGTGTGTGACAGCAGATAACGTATGTGACATACACATAACACTGTCGTGTTTGTTTTTGTTTGTTTTTTGTTATAGTTGTGTTTACAATAGTTGTGTTGTTTTTAGATTATTGAGCTACAGCAAATGATTTTTTGATTTATTTATTTATTTATTTATTTAGAGAAAAGAACACCATCAGTTGAGGCTGTCTAAATATTGATACGTCGCACCAGGACAGTGGCAGCATCTGGGATCACTCCAGGACAGTGGCAGCATCTGGGATCACTCCAGGACAGTGGCAGCATCTGGGATCACTCCAGGACAGTGGCAGCATCTGGGATCACTCCAGGACAGTGGCAGCATCTGGGATCACTCCACGACAGTGGCAGCATCTGGGATCACTCCACGACAGTGGCAGCATCTGGGATCACTCCAGGACAGTGGCAGCATCTGGGATCACTCCAGGACAGTGACAGCATCTGGGATCACTCCACGAGAGTGGCAGCATCTGGGATCACTCCACGACAGTGGCAGCATCTGGGATCACTCCACGACAGTGGCAGCATCTGGGATCACTCCAGGACAGTGGCAGCATCTGGGATCACTCCACGACAGTGGCAGCATCTGGGATCACTCCAGGGCAGTGGCAGCATCTGGGATCACTCCAAGACAGTGGCAGCATCTGGGATCACTCCAGGACAGTGACAGCATCTGGGACCACTCCACGACAGCGACAGCATCTGGGATCACTCCAGGACAGTGGCAGCATCTTGGATCACTCCACGACAGTGACAGCATCTGGGATCACTCCACGACAGTGGCAGCATCTGGGATCACTCCAGGACAGTGACAGCATCTGGGATCACTCCACGACAGTGACAGCATCTGGGATCACTCCAGGACAGTGACAGCATCTGGGATCACTCCAGGACAGTGACAGCATCTGGGATCACTCCAGGACAGTGGCAGCATCTGGGATCACTCCAGGACAGTGACAGCATCTGGGATCACTCCACGACAGTGACAGCATCTGGGATCACAACAGGCGGTGGCAGTATCTGGGATCACTCCAGGACAGTGGCAGCATCTGGGATCACTCCAGGACAGTGACAGCATCTGGGATCACTCCACGACAGTGGCAGCATCTGGGATCACTCCACAACAGTGGCAGCATCTGGGATCACTCCAGGACAGTGGCAGCATCTGGGATCACTCCGGGACAGTGGCAGCATCTGGGATCACTCCACGACAGTGGCAGCATCTGGGATCACTCCACGACAGTGGCAGCATCTGGGATCACTCCAGGACAGTGGCAGCATCTGGGATCACTCCAGGACAGCGGCAACCAGTTACGCATGGGATCACTGCAGGATGTGTGTTCTGATGAGTGGAAATTCTGGATATCTGACTTTGGGTTCTTCATGAAGGACTAATACCAACATATTTTTGTAAACAAACAATGGCCATGTTGTAATGTAAAATAATTATTGTCATCTATATTTTGGCTCATTGAATGATGTTGTAGAAATGACACAAACATTATATCCATAAAAGCCAATAATTAGTGGGAGGGGGGCAAAGATCTGTGATGCATGGTCTCAGCATGGCACAGTTTATGAGTATTGTAGGAGGTGATTACCTAAACTAATGTTGGGGTTAGATGAAATCCTAAGAGTTCTCTGACATGCGCAAAAATTGATACAGTAGAACCTCTAAACTGAGAACAATTTGGGACCTAAGGAGGGGGAGATGGGCCATACATTTTCTATTGGAATGCGGGTAGGGGAAGTTCACTATACAGAGGTAATTTACTTAGAGAGTTCACTATCAGAGGTTTCACATGCTCACTTGCTGCTTATAACTGCTGCATGGTAGTCCTCAAATGGTGTATGGGACGATTGCTTGCACATAGTTCCTGATGTTACAAATACTGTTTTTGGCCACTTAGTATACAATATTTATTATTACTATACCAGGGTAACTATACCGGGTATATTATTACACACCAAAATATTCCGTAAATGCATTTACAGTTGAATATTATTTAACAGTGAACTCTGTAACGAGCAACACCATGCAATGGATATATTACACCAGTGTATGTAAAAGTCATACACATTTGTTATACACATAGTATATTCCAGTGACTTTTATCTTACTTACGTCACCAGTGTGTATATTTTGTAAGACTGTATTACTGGAGTACTGTGCATTACCTTACACCAGGTATATACCATACTATGTGTACTAGGCATGTTGCTGGAGTATACCCTATGTATTCTTGATGATGTCTTACCACAGCATGCAGTGTATAGATACTATGTATACTACAGTGAAACCTCTCTACAAAGGCCATGCTTGGGGTCAAGTCTTTTGACCCTTGTAGAGAGTTTTGGCTGCTTTCAGAGTTTATTTTTTATTGTAGTAGATCACTGTGGTCCATTTACGCTGGCTGTTGTTAAGAGTCGAGTTGTTCTTCAGAGTCCCTTTGTAGAGAGGTTCCACTGTATATGTATTCCAAATGTTTTCTTAATAACATGATATATAGAATTCTTTGACAGTAATACTGATCACTTTTAGCTAGCTATGTGGTAAAAAAATTAATAATAATAAAAAGTCTAAAAAAGTTTTGAAGAGTTTGATGAAGCCACTATCCAGGGCCACGCTTGATGTGCTGTCTGTCACCATCCCGAGCTACTTTGGTTTCTGTCATAGCTGCAGTCCTCATCAAAGCACCACTTACTTCTCACCTTCTGCCCATAATGAGCCAATCGGTTTCTGAGGATAATAAAAAAAAAGTAAAAAAATTGGCTGTAAACAATACCACACTTGCATGAAGTATATTTGGCGAATAACATGAGATAACTTTGTAAAAAAAAGTGCCAATCCACGAACAAAGTAACTCAACTATCACAATCACTCCCCCACACACAACTTCAATTCTGACAAATCATACGGGTCTAATCACCACGAGATAAGGAAAAGATGAGAGCACAAAAATTTGCAAAAACAATAGGAGAATTGAGTAATTTAAATGCTACTAAATGTCATTTGATGCAATACAAAAGAGCAAAAGACAAAGGGGAAAAAAAAAGAAAGAAAAAAAAAAAAAAAAAAAAAAAGGAAAAAGAAAAGAAAAAAGAAAAGAACATGAACACAAAGCAAATAAACACAAAATTTATTAATCAGAAGTAAGCTGATCTTTTATCAAAGTGAATTTTTTTTTATGAAGAATAGCACACATGCAACAATATAAACTTGAAGTGACAAAGTGCATTACACACAACAAATAAACAGTAACAGCAACAAACAAACAAAACAGTGTTATATAGAGCAAGTCGCCTGTAACTCTTGTAGACCATTCCGGTTCTATTATCAACCGGCATAGTTTCTGGACACCACGGAAAATTAAATTTATCAATTGGCATAGCGTACAGACATTCACAAAAACACCCAAATAGTAATACTAAGTTATGTAATACTTGCTATTTTTTTGTTCGTCTTTTGCTAGGAAGGAGTGGCCACACTGTGCTTGTGACTTGTGGGGACAACACACTGCCAGGAAGTTTTTTTGGATGATTAAGGTCAAGAGCATATTAGCCCGCACGATTACGATGATATTTCCATATTATAAATTATTTACTTTTTCAAAGAGTTGCACCACTCAAATGAATGTTAATACTCCACAGCTTATTTTGATGGAACTTTGTCATAGGAAGGAAGAATAGTATGTGTGTGTGTGTATGATGTGCGTGTGTGGTGCGTGCGTGTGATGTGTATGATGAGTCTGTGTGGTGTGTGTGTGTGTGATGTGTGTGTGTGTGATGTGTGTGTATGTGATGTGTGTATATGTGTGTGTGTGATGTGTGTGTTTGTGAGTGTGGTCAATAATTGGCAAGGAACATATGCCATCGGACGTGTCGAGCTCCACTACAAAACAATTTCAATACACAACACAGACAACAAAGATATTTGTAATACAAACAACAAATTATTCATGATCCTATATAATTGCAACTTTATGATGTATTGTATGCAGTTTCATACAGGATTTTTGTTTGGGAAGGGGGTGGGGCTCCGAGTGTACTTCGCCAGGTTCGGCATCTTCTCCTTCATCACTGGAAGACTCTGCTCCTGTTGCCTCATCTGCGTCCTCTTCACAATCGGGTTGGTAACTGCATACACATCTGGTCCTAGTAGTACATTCTGGTAAAAAAAAATTAAATTTTTTTGAAAATTTGAAATTGTTCAACAAACCACAACCCACTTTCAAACCTCAAAACTCAATGAAATATATATATTATATATATATATAGCTAAACAGCTTTCTCTATCTCAATATAGCTATAAATAAATTGTCAGTATCAGAGTTGATGGGTCTGGTCCACCAACCCTGATACAGGGCCTCCTATAGCCCTAGATGTCGTCTCCCTCCTCTCCGCTTGATCCTGAGTCGCTAGAGTCAGCATCAAGCAAGTTAAAACTTCCACAGCAACTGTAACTGGTAGACGCCATCTTTCCAAACTGACTTCGAAAAAAAATTTTTTTTTGCATAGTTACCTGGATCACACGACACGCTCACTTTTTTCCTATGATGTAATAAGCATTACCTAAGACTGTACGTAACGGGGAGGCCCCCAGTTGAAGTGGCGATTTTATAAAAAAAAAAGAAGACAGTAAGTCAAACCGCAAAGTCTTGGTGGGCAAAGAAGCGGTTGTTTCAATGTGTTATGGAGGGCTACTGGGCTCAAGCAATTTTTCGCTGCTTCTACAAAACTGGATCCATAAATGAAGCTGCTGTGAAGAAGGTAACTTTTTAAAAAATTCGACGGAAAACCGATGTTTTTTTTTTTTGCCGAGGAAGAAATAAACGCAACTGCTGTGAGGTACTGTCGAAGCAGTCCTGGCTGAAAGCTATTTTAAATGCTTTTCCAATGCATTGGGCACCTGTGTATGCAATCTGAAGGGTCTAGCTATAAAGTAACTATTTTTTTAAATTCGGAGAAGCCAACCGGTCTTCACCCGCTTTTAAGCGGAATCCGGAACGAAAGGGTTAAAAAAAAAGGGAAAAAAAAAAAACACCTTCAGTCAGATAAGTTGACTCTAGTAGTAACTAGACTTCTGAGAGACATTCAATGAAACAGTGTGCTGTGCATTAATCATTGAAACCACAATGAATCTAAATTCTTATCACAATGTTTCAACTTCATGCCGCCACAAGGATAGATAATTTTTACTTTTTATTATTTTGGTATAATTTATTTGTGCTATTCTTGCAGCACACACGTGCACACACACACACACACAAGTTTACTGGATATACCAACACAAAATATATATAGTATTTTCTTCATGACTTGACTATTGGACAAAAAATTTTCAAGTGGGTAATCAAATAAATTTCCTAGGATAACAAGATTGGTAAACCAATGGATTATGTATAAGCTAAGCCGTGTTTCCAAAACCTATACTCTGCTTTATTGAAGCAAGTAAAAAATTTGTCGATCGTTTTTGCACTATCCCCGTAGCGTTTAATGGTCAATACAAGGCCTTAGCTTGCTGATATATAGCTATGGGAGAGTTTCTAGATAGAAAATATCTGTGAATTGACGGAAAAGCTTAACCTTTTTTTTTTTTTTTAAACCGTTATAGTAAACGGTGTCGGCCGTTTAGTCCAAACGGTACGGAATGCAACGATAAATATAAATACTACGGTAAAAAAAATACCATTTTACAGCCTTACTACGGAACGGAATGTGAAACATTTTTGTCTCCTACTGTATACTCAACATGATCACTACAACACTTGTCAGTTTACTCTATACCTCCCAGTACATGGTACACTTCTTATAGTCAGTACTACAGAGGGACCCTCACTGCTACAAATTGTAATGTTGGACCATTTTTCCTGTCAAAACCTGCTATCTAGGTCGACAACTAGCCAACACAAAAAAGCGAGGGTCAAAGTACAACATGACATATATGTCTACACGCAAACTAGTATGAGCTACAGGCCTTGGCATAACTTCAATATGGTTGTTGAAAATGAAATGTGTTTACACATTCATTGACGACGAAAAAAATATAGTGCTGCTGGGTCTGTATGCTTTTATAAACTAGTGATGTGCCTGAGCACAAATGGCGAGCGAGCCTAAAGTTATACTATTGTTAAACGATTGATTTACATTCATGCTATTAAAAAAAAATCGAGATTTTGAAATAATGTATATAAGGTAAGGGGGATTCAAAGCCATAGTAACCACACCCTACAACAGTTTGAATTGAAAAAAAAAAAAAAAAAAAAAAAGCATGAAAAACAACAACCAAAAAACAAGTCACATTATTTAAGTGTTTTATTTGTGATATTTATTAGCTAAGTAGTAGTTGTAACGCATAATACTTTCACACTTAACTGAACATACCTGTGCAAGGCTTACCTTCGTGGTTAGTCTAGTGGACAATAAATTGTCAAGTAAAATAGTTCGTAGGGCTTATAAATGTCAAATCGCTATTCACTTACCACCGCCACTAACTCCAATAGAAATGGAACTCCCGAAAGTTTTTGAGTTCTAACTGTACCCGCAAAATAATTCAAAGCAGTAAACAATTCAAATTTAGGATGATAAGAGTAATGATCAATAAACCAGAGGAATCTGTTTAGTGAAGTTTGGGACGGGGTCAAACGCCGAGTTAACACAAAAATACGAGAGGGTCAAAGTACTAAATGACATACATACATCCAAACCTAAACAAACAAACATCCCCGATTTTCAATTGCGTTACTCCTGTAAGTGTCTCGCTCACTTCAATCGCTCGCCAATAAAACAAGAAGTTCAGGCATTTAGGTCTGCTCCAATTAGCTTGGACCCACCACTCACTGCTCGGCAGATCCATTTCTTTATTTTATTAAGACAATTTACCAACTTATGTAATTAGTGGCGTGGGCAAAAATAGGGGGTTGAATGTTTCATATTAATGAGTAAAAAATAAATAAATAAGCAAGAGCTAATTTTCGCTTTCTAACAGCCAATATCTAACTGGGTCAAGTTTCAATTAATATAATATTGGCTATTTGAACGAGAACATTTTCTATTATTATCTTTAAGCTGAGAATGACTGAATCATTCAAAAAAACCTTAGATTATACTATTAAATATCAATTCATCTAACCATCTGATTTTGCCTATTCCTCTATTCCTGTTGAAAATTCTGCCTAGACGTCAAAGGTATCTTGAAAAGTCTTCACTGATTCAGTGTTTCTGGTATGCTTTATCTTCTACTATTTCTCCTTCACACAATTCTAAACCAAATAAATAAAATAGCCATTCTATACTAAGCCATATCTTCATAACTTTAATACTACTACTTGTTGCACAGTTAAGCCAGTATCATCAGCAGCTTCTTCCAACACATGCTGACATGCCTATGCTTCACTGAAACACCAACTCCGAATAGAGTATTTAAATGGGAAGTCTGAGCAACACTAAACGCTTTCCCTAACCTTTCCAGCGACGTCTGAAGCGCGACCGCAGCTATAACAGCTCAAAACCCACGCTCTGTTCCCAGTGAGCAAAATGGAGCTCACTGCGTGGGTAGAAAGGACTACGTCGGAGAGAGGTGTGGCTTGGCACTTTTAATTTTGGGGGGTGACGACCCGTGTACGCGCATGAGCCAGGAAAGATTCCAGTTTCACCCGATACTTCACCCGGTTCAGGTACTTTTCCCCTTATTCAGTATGGAGGTTAACACCCCATTGTTAACCGGGGTTAACAGAGGCACCGAAATAAGGCAGGAAAGAAAAGGGGCGGAGCATGGGACGAGTAATAACTAGGGGGCTGGGTAGGCTAAAACAGGCTAGGTTGTGGGAGGGTGGGCGGAGTTGAGAGGCGAGACCACGTTGCTGTAAGCGGCACGCGAGCACACCGAGACGCGCACCAGTATCATAAAGCCAGGCTGAGCCAGATACGGGAACAAGCAGTTTAGTAGCCGGAAAGAACAGCGGGTGTAAGCAGCAGGCTCGAGTCTCGTCTAGAAGCATGGCATCACCTGGGGAAGCGAGTAGTACTCCTGGCAGGTCTCCAGTTGTGTCAGCAATCCAATTAGATGACGGGACATTGGCTAAAATTATTGAAGGGGTGACGGCCAGAGTCCAGGGAGCAATGGGCCAGGCAGACCAAGCTGGTGAGGCGAACTGGGGAACGGGGAAAGGGGGAGGGATGGTTAGTTAGGTGGGTTCCCTCTAGCCAGCCCTTCTCCAGCCACAGCGGCTGTGATATCACAGGGAGCAGAGAGGGAGCCTAGCAGGATGGGGTAGGTAATAGAGTAGTGGTTAAAGAGGCCGTATGGGGAGGCTAGGGTAGTTAATTAGTTGGAAAAAGGGGGGTTCTAACTAGGATAAGGCATAGTATTCGAGGGGAGGCGGGATCTTATGTCAAGTAGAACAAAACTGGGTATCAGAGCAAGCAACAGTGCGAGTTAACAAGGCTCTGGGTTCATCGAATCGGTAGGATGACATGGCGGGTAGCATAGCCTAGCAGCAGGGGGCTATGGTTACAGGAGCAAAGGCATGCAGCTGTGCGTGAGAGTGAAATGCTAGGCGAGGGCTAATGCACTAAGCTGGTCACGATAGCACGGTGCCGGTCTTAAAGCGAGAGCACACAAAAAGGGCACGACAGTATGGTGCCGTTGCCTAATGGCAAGAGCATGGAAGTCAGCACGAGGGCAAGGTGCTTGATTGTAACGCAAGAGCATGTAACAGGGAATGACAGCAAAGTGTCACAGCGGAAGATAAGAGCAAGGTAACGGGCACGATGGCAAGGTGCCTGTCTTAAAGCATGAACATGTAAAGGGCACGACAGCAAGGTGCCGTAGCAAGATAGAGCATGAAACTGAGCACGATAGCAAGGTGCTCTGCCCCTAAGCAAGAGCGCGTAGCAGGGCACGACAGCAAGGTGCCGTAGCATAAGCAAGAGCATGTAACCGAGCATGATGGCATGGTGCTGTGTCTAAAAGGGAGAACACATAGCAGGGTACGACAGCAAGGTACCATAGCTCGAAGCAAGAGCATGAAGCTGAGCACGATTGCAAGGTATTCGTCGCAAATATAGGAGCAAGAAAAGGTGTCATTACACAATGCGGGCAGGCGGGAATGGGATAATACAGAGAGTTGTCTACTAGGGTAGAATTGAGGTAGTTAGGTAGCTGGGATTATTAAAAGGGGGCCTGGAGGTTTGTTTTTGTTGTTGTTGTTTTTTTAATTAGTGAAAAAAGGTAATTCAGAGGATGTGGTGTCATGAGGTGTGTTTATTACGTGTTGGGTAGGTAATATGGCAAGGCCCCCAAGCAGCAGGGATTTAGCTGGGTGCGGCATCAGAGAAATGAAAACTGATGCTGCGGTGGCAGCGCCACGCAACAGAGAAGCAGGGGTTGGCTCCAGACCTAGCTTGGAGTTGGCAGGTGCTAGCAGCAGAGCTCCAGCAAGGAGCCAAACAGTTTGCATTGGTGCAGGTCTCCCGTCAATTACGCGGAAGCTGGTGGAAAAGATACAAGCAAATGAATACGTGGAGTTTGCAGATCTAATGCCAGCTGGCAGCAGAAGCAGAGCGCCCACCCCACAGGGTGACGGCCAGATTATGGTGATCCAAGCCGCCGATTTGATGACTACAAGGAAAGTCATACCTGATTTAGCGACGTGGCTTCAATGCTTTGCTGTGTATGTGACTGTGCTGGGGCCTCATCAGCCCGACAAGCTGGCAGATCTGATGAGCTATCAGTCGTTGATCGCAAGGGCCAGCAAGAAATTTAAGTGACCTTCGTGGTTGGTATACGACCAGAATTTTAGGCAAGAAGCAGCTGGAAATACGTCACTGCGGTGGGCGAAAGCTGAGCCCAGCTTGTACGCCCAATGTTTTACTGGCCAAGAGATATCCAAGGAGAATTGGTGCAGCAGGTGCCATGGCGTGGATCATCAGTCGGCTGACTGTCCGTACGGGAGCAGAAAACGCACTTGGAGCGGTGGCCCAGGTGCAGCGAGTGTCTCACAGCCAAGGGCAGCAGCAACAGGAGGGCGTGACCAACAACTCTGCATCAAGTTTAACAAATACGGTGGAGATTGCAAGTTTGGAAAAGAATGCAAGTTTTTGCACGCTTGCTCAAGTTGCAAGGGACCACACCCAGCATCAAAATGCAGGGCTGGTGGCAAGGCGGCGCTGGGCAGGATGGACGAAGCTTAACTCTACCGGGCACAAGGACCCACAGCTGTTTGATAGTCATATATTGTATTGTTCATGCTGTTATTCTTATTCAATGTTGCTGAATGCCAATTGCGCTGGATCTGACAATGGGCTGTGGTCGGGCATCGGGTAGACTGGGCAGAGCTGGCTGTTGGGTAGTTAGGGTGTAATTGGTACGAATGGGGGGAAGGATAATGCCATTAGGGCGGGGTGTGTGAGGGGGATCTGCACATGGGTCACAGCGAATGTGCCATGTCAAATGCGAGGGCATAGCAGCGGGCTGTGGTTCACAATGGGGCTGTGTCATGCATGTAATGCAGGTGCAAGTGAAGGGTCGTACACTGTCCAAGGCGAGCAGATGCAGGCGTTGGCAAGGTGCAGTGGGCCAGATGGGCAAGCACTGTCGGGTCGCCTGGCAAGTATTGTCTTCCCAGTGAGAGAGACTGTCTGGGCGCGGGAGCTGGAAGGTCATCCTGACAAGGCGCTGGTGGAGGAGTTACTGCGAGGCATAAAGTCCGGCTTCAGAGTGGGCTATGACAAGTCACGGGCCCCGCTGAAGGCTCATCACAGAAACATGCAATCAGCTACGGAGCACAGGGAAGTGGTCACAAAGTACTTGACTGCAGAGATCGAAGCAGGGAGAGTGGTATTGGAAGGCACCACGTCTCAAGCTGAAGCACTGGACGTCCACTGCAGCCCGTTTGGGGTTATCCCAAAAAAGAGCAAGCCGGGTAAATTCAGGCTGATCCTAAACTTGTCAGCCCCGGAGGGCGCAAGTGTCAATGATGGAATCAGCAAAGAGCTGGCCACATTGTCGTACGTGTCGCTGGACCAGGTGGCGGACACTGCTGCGAGGCTGGGACGAGGTTCGCTCCTGGCAAAAATGGACATCAAGCAGGCATACAGGCAAGTATCGGTCCATCCGCAGGACAGGCGGCCGCTGGGTATGCTGTGGGAGGATAAAGTGTACGTGGACACGACACTCCCATTTGGCCTCAGGTCGGCACCGCTGGTGTTCACAGCAGTGGCGGACGCTGCGCAGTGGGTGATGAAGAAGCAGGGCATATCCCAGGTGTTCCACTATGTGGACGACTTCATCACGCTGGGGGCAAGTGCAACAGAATGCTCGAGAAATAACACCATTATGCATGAGGTGTGCAGCATGCTGGGCCTGCCAGCAGAGCCCGAGAAGGACGAGGGCCCGGCTACGAGCCTGACATTCTTAGGCATTGTGATAGACACGGTGGCTATGGAGCTGAGGCTACCGCAAGAGAAGCTGTCACGCATGCTGGCAGAGCTGGCAGGTTGGAGAGGCAGGAAAGCATGCAAGAAGCGAGATCTGCTGTCCCTAATTGGGGTACTGTCACACGCTTGCAAAGTGGTCAGAGCCGGCAGGACATTTACAAGAAGGCTGATCTATTTATCTATGTCAGTAAAGAAGCCAGAGCATTTCATCAGACTCAGCAGAGAGGCGCGGTCAGACATTGAATGGTGGTGGCAGTTTAGCGCAGACTGGAATGGCATTGGACTGTTGAGCAGTTCTCTCGGCCTCCGGCCAACGGTGACACTTGTATCAGATGCTTCAGGCTCCTGGGGTTGCGGAGCATACTGGGGCTCGCAATGGTTTCAGCTGCCGTGGGTAAAGCAAGCTGAGCAGTGGCACATTACGGCAAAGGAGTTGGTGCCGATTGTGGTAGCTGCTGCTGTATGGGGCCCGGCATGGCGGGGTCAAATGGTGCTGGCTCGCTGTGACAACGCCGCCGTACTGGCAATCATCAACAAAGGGCAGGCGGGCAAACAGCAAGGGCTGGCAGCAGGGGCAGAGGACCAGAATGTGGTTGGTTTGGAGGGTGGAGGGTTTATTGGCGCAAGCATAGGCGCTAATAAGTGTTAATTGGCTGGACAGGGCCAATGTAACTCCAAAACCAAACCCCTTGGCAGCTGTGCAGCGAGCCACGCCCCCCCCTCTTGGAACTTTCGGGCACAACCAATGTTGGGATGCCAGGTTGCAAGTAACCAGAAACTGTGCTGGGAGGCGGCAGGTCACACATAGGTGCACTATGTTAAATGGAGGTTAACACCCCATTGTTAACCGGGGTTAACAGAGGCACCGAAATAAGGCAGGAAAGAAAAGGGGCGGAGCATGGGACGAGTAATAACTAGGGGGCTGGGTAGGCTAAAACAGGCTAGGTTGTGGGAGGGTGGGCGGAGTTGAGAGGCGAGACCACGTTGCTGTAAGCGGCACGCGAGCACACCGAGACGCGCACCAGTATCATAAAGCCAGGCTGAGCCAGATACGGGAACAAGCAGTTTAGTAGCCGGAAAGAACAGCGGGTGTAAGCAGCAGGCTCGAGTCTCGTCTCCCACCCACCGCAACCCTGTTAGCTTAGAAAAGGGGGGGATAGCTATAGGCTTCCACTTGAGTGGTGGCAAGGGGCCACTCGAGTGTGACTAGTTCCAGAAGGGGCGGGGAGCGGAGGGTTTATTAGCGCAAGCATAGGCGCTAATAAGTGTTAATTGGCTGGACAGGGCCAATGTAACTCCAAAACCAAACCCCTTGGCAGCTGTGCAGCGAGCCACGCCCCCCCCTCTTGGAACTTTCGGGCACAACCAATGTTGGGATGCCAGGTTGCAAGTAACCAGAAACTGTGCTGGGAGGCGGCAGGTCACACATAGGTGCACTATGTTAAAAGGGAAATTAGTGGCACTCGCCGCTTAGTTTGAAGGGGCCAAATTGGCACCCGTACAAACGCGCATGCACAGAGAAACCAAGACTTTGAGCTGGAAACCATAGCAACTGTTAACTAAAAACTATTGCCATTTCTACATAATGCCCCACCATAGCGGCTCATTTTCTTTTTCTAAATAATACCTGCCTAATAGTCGTTGCTAGTCATTGGTTTGCGCTTCTAGGGTCCAGCCAGAAGGGTACTGGAGTCTTCCGATAGGCACTAGAGATGATTGAAACAAGCCTATTGGAGGAGTCCACCACCTGGAAGCTTCAGTCATTGACCAATGTTGGGCCAGTTGTGGATAGGAAATGGTATGTATGTTATAGTCAATACAATATTATTCCATGTACAGCACCAAAAATAAATTCAAATCAGGAAATGAAACTATTTTCTGACCTTCAACAGTTCTTTAAAATAATTGGGTGGAACTAACAAAATCAGACTGGTGTACAATTAAACCCAGAGGTGTACGAAGTAGTGGTGGGCGATACCGAGTAGTTGGTATCAATACTTCGATACTTCCAGAGGAAAGTGTCCGGTATCGATACCAGAGAACAGACTTCGATACCAAATATTACTATTAGCCCTGCCCAGACAGAATATCGACCTTTACCGACATCTCATTGTGGCCAACATTAACACTTGGTAAAGGTGGTTAATTTAATGTGGTTAATTTAATGTGGTTAATTTAATGTGGTTAATTTAATGTGGTTAATCTCTAGCGGTTCCTTCCAGAGCTGAATAGAAATAAATAATCAAAATAGCGAACTTTTTCATCCGTAGTAGTTGCTTTGCTTACATGTAATACTCTTCCAAATCATTTTTTTGACAATTCATCTAAATTCAAAAGAATAATTTAATTAATTAGTGCGCATGCGTGGTATCGATATAGGTATCGATACCGCCGATACCAGGTTCGAAAATACTTGGTATCGATATCGAAAACATAAATCCGGTATCGCCCACCACTAGTAGGAAGCCAAATCAGATTGATGCAGCCACTTAACCACACCCACTTAATCACACCCTCTTGTCAGTGACTGAGACAGTTTTGAAGTTTAATGAACCAAGTCAAATTAATTACTTTTTAATGTAATTATATAGTCTATATTGTATAGCTAACATAGCCACTTGGACATATAAGCAAACAACCATTTAAAATTAGAACTTACAAATGCCTGGTCTGACTTTAGCAGTCTTTGCTTTTGTTTTCTATTAAAAAAATTAAGCGTATTTAGCAACAAAAAAAAACTACGTCTGCAGACTTCTTATAGTGCTAAATGGCCACTTCTCAAAATCAAACCAACGACCTCTGAACTACGTTTGTTTTTCCAAAAGATAGCTCGAAAAAATAAAGGAGGACAAGGCAGGAGCGGAGTTTCGGGAATATCTTCCAAAATGGTCGGTATTGGCTGTTTACTCCCCGCAGAAGACATTGCCACAACGACCACTAGAGTCATTATGAGCCTTGTCTCTTTTTATCAAAATAGTGGTGTGGCCATGGCTGCGTGGCCGCACCCATTCTGACGTCCCTGAAACCCAAAGTTGGGACAAAAGTGGGTACAACTCCATACCTGCAAGATTGCTGAATATCCCATTTGCTGTTGTTTAGCTAACGTGTAGAAAATTTTACGGTTAACTGTTTATGTCTGGAAGTGGTAAGTCATACTGCTGTTCACCATGGCCGAACAGTCTGATAAGGTCAAGGGTCAACATGCTCATTCTATTTAACTGAGCACCACAAAAAGATATATAAATATTATATGGAACATTATATAAATAGAACAAGGAAGAAAATTCCATCACTGAAATATGGTTCTATCATGAGAGCGATGCTGTAATTGGAATGGGTACAGTAATCATACCTACTTTTGAAATTCTCACTGTCGAGCTCTCTATCAATAAATAAAAAGATACCTGGTGGCACATGCTCACCGTTTAATATATCCCAATATAAGAAAGCTTTACATGTCCGAATAAAACCAGAAAACCTCAGGTTTAGTGAAGACATCAGTTTAGAGCTTCAGTTTGCTGGCTGGCTGTCCAAATTGTCATGCAGGATTTACACAATAAGCATGCGCCACTAATTATCTTGCTGTTTATGTATGTGTGTATGTATACTATAAAATCAAGACGAAGATTTTGACTTTAGTAGTCTTTGTAGTCAGAATGTTGGGTTAAGTTATTGAATATACTAATGATGTGCTCAGCACAAATGGCAAGCGAGCTGGTCCGGCTGAAATGAATGCTAGATTCTCATATTCATTTGTTAGTTAACTGTTGTTGTTGTTTTTGTTTAGATTATTAATTTGTGCTATTCTTTAGCAACATGCCACACTTTTATACACACATACATATTTGTTCACTGGGTATACCAGCACAAGACTTACATTGTATTCTCTTCGCGACTTGACAAACGATTTTCAAGGGGTAAGCAATCAAGATTCCTAGGATGATATGGGTAAGAATTGCTAAACCAAAGGATTTTATTTAAGCTAACCACCTTTCCAGCTCCATTCAAAATGCTCTATTGTACCAGAGCTCTAGTAGTTATAGCATTACATTGTATTCTCTGAGTGACTGGACTACTTGGCAGTGAATTTTCAAGAACAAATCTGTTACATAAGACACATAGCTGTGGCAAACGGTGCATGAACAAAGATATTTTACCACCACCACTAAAAAATTAACTCTGCTAAGTTTGTAAATCTAACTGCGAACGTCTCTGGTAGGTAGCTGTAAAACCCAAAAAGTGTTGAACTTGACCGGTTGCTATAACTTCAAGGGTAATGTGCTCGGCAATACAGGTGAAATAAACCTAAAAATATCATTGTGAAGATATGTAGGGTGGAACAAACACACACACACACACACACACACACACACACACTAGAAGTTTCATTGATTGTATACCAAATCACCTGGAATTTACCATGATTTTTCAATTAGCACAAGAAAAACTAAAACAGCATCATGAAACATTTAGAGGGACGGCTTTGGTGAGACAGTTTGTTAGTGATTAGAAGTAATAAAGAAAAAGAGTACAGTATAGAAAACCCAGAGTAAGGGTTGGGATCTTTTATGAATAGTGTGCTACTGGATGAGCTTCAGGATCTCGCGACATTTTTGGAATAGTATATTGTATGTAGAAACAATATTTGGAACCTAGTATTTGGACACAAAATACTAGGTTCCAAATATTGCACACCATTAGCATAGCTTTAGTTGAACTAGGGTTTCATGTAAGATTTTATTATTTGGTCAGGCTTGAAGAATGATTCACAAGATTATGCTTTAATGTTACTGCAATTGTCATTATGCTATCATCCCTCAGCGTGCATGACCGTGAGGGTTATATAGTAGTCATCCTGTCTGTCTGTCACACTCTGATTTTGGAAATTACTGACAATTAATCATTGATTTAGGTGTGAACTTACTCAGAACGACTATTTAAACCTCTCATTGTGACACTTTTTTTTTTATTTCAAGCTGATTTTTGAGAAAATGTGAAGCTTTCAGCTCCATGTAGCTACATAGGTACTAACTTTTGTGGGTAATGCTCCCTATCATTGTGTCACGTGAGCAATTAATTTATTATGGCCAGCAGTAGCTACTTTATTCTGCTTGGAAGCTCGCGAAGTTGTCTCTTATGAAGATTGCATTTACATGTACCGTTTTCATTGCTCGAGCTATATTGATGCTTGATTAATAGTCAATAAAAGTATTCTTTTGGTCTGAGATTATTTTTTGTAACACCTAGCTATTTTAAGTAGCGCTGAGAGTTCGCACCTTTGGTGCTTTATTTTAAATGGCTATTCTTTGGGAAGGAGACTTTGCATGGGGTAAGATTGAGTGAACTTTGTAAAAAGATGTTTGATACCCCGTAAGTGTATTTCCAGCATGTTAATGGCTTTTACATATTTGACTTCTTTTTTTTTTCTTTGTTTATTGTGTTTGTGTTTGTTTGTTTGATTCTGTTTTGGCATGCAATGATGGCTATCAATTCAAATTACTGTTTACTGATGGTGAATGTTTATCACTTATCATGAATTTTTTTACAGGTTCATGGTTGTTTAAAAAAATCTGTTTATTTACTCAACCAATTTTTTTTTTACTTTTTTTCCTGAAATTGTGGTAACTGTACAACCATAATGTTATTGTTGTAGCCATTTATAATTCAATGCAATTCTCCATACATGAACTCTGTAGCCTTGTTTACCACTTTCTGAACTCCTTCTGAAGGTCCAAGTATTAAGGGAGAGTCCCCGGCATGCCCTTTGACCTCTAGCTCCTTGTTTTCAAATTCAAAAAAGTAGCTGTGCAAAGAGAATAGCTCACTATTCTTTATTTTTATGAGTAGTATACATAGTAGAATCAGTCTACTCCTATTACTGCAGTGTGTGTGTGTGTGTGTGTACCACCACAGTATGTGTTGATTGAAGATGACCCCTCAGTAGTATCTAGCAGTACTCCAACACAGTACGCTGTGATATCATGCAGTTGAATTCAGCAAACAAAACTCTCCTTTTTCCTCTCTTTATATCCCTTTTTTTTTTTGTTATGACTTTTTCCCCCTTTTGTTATGGTGCTCATAACTTTTTATTACTTACGTGACATTGTGCCTTATTCTTCTTTTTTTTTTTTTTTTTGTTTTTTGTTTGTTTGTTTGTTTTTACACAAACTCTACGTTTAAATGAATGACTTTGGATTTTTCAGGAGTGTGAAATACAGTTTTTATCATTTTTAATTTAGTTTTTGTGGTTTTTTTTTTTTGGTTTTTTTTTGTATGTTTCTTTTATATTTTTTTTTGGTGCATCCGGTTCCAGTACTTTACTAAACTGCTAACTTTATGCCAAGAGATTTCTTTTAGTTGAAATACTTAGAGCGACTGCATCAGAAGCCATAACAACTGTTAAATAGTATCTTTCTAAATATACGCCACCTAATGGCTCATTATGCATAATTCTAATTAGTACCAGCTTATCTCATTGTTCGGTTTTACTTCCAGCATTAATACTGACAAATGAACTGAATGAGAGAACTGAAATATTGAACTGCTAAAATTAACTTATAGGAAAAAATTAACTTGTAAAAATCAATGGGTAAACAAAAAGCTGACAACCAAATGAACGAGTAAGTATGAAGTAAAAATGCACCATGTCAATGACTTTTACAGAGTTGAACAACTGCATTTGTTAAAGTTGAAAGCTTTTCTGAACTTTGAAAGCTCCACCCACTCTGTCGTTGTGAAGTAGTAGAAATAAATAATGACATCAATAATAATAATAAAATTGTCAAACAAAACAAATAAATTAATAATAGATAAATAAATAAATACTAAGGATTAGCTCCCAGGACAGGGCCACAGTTTACTCGCTGCACAGCCACTGAGAGATGCTGGAAAAGATGGTCTCTAGCCCATAGGTCTCACTCACTACGAAAGAAAAGAAAACAAAAAACAAAACTTACTTATTCCAGTGTAATCTATTTACAATATTTATTGTGTTAATGATTTACCAGTTTTTTTGGTTTTTGGTTTTATGTTTGCATTTGCAGCTAGATTTTTATTTTCATATTTTATTTTTGTAAAAAAATTTATCCCCAGAAACTTGAGAGACAGCACATTATGTGGAAGTATACAGAAGTAAACAGGACTTGGATAAAGAGTGTAGATGTGACGGGAGCCAGAGGTCCGATGGCGACGGAGAACGCATCAAGCATTGTCTTAACCCAAACTTCAATAGATCATCAGAACTTATTTATTGTATTTTTTATGCCAAGTAAACAACTTCAAATTACATTCATTGTTTCGGGGTTGGTTCAGTTGCGACTTGTCAAGTCCAGGTTGTTAGCTACCACAGACCCAACAGAACTCTCTACACTTTTCTTTTTCAATAATAATACTTTGAATGCACACCACAGTTATATAGCTACAGGAATGAGGGTGATAGTGGAATACAACAATGTTCAAGATAAGTGGGGACTGTCAAACATACACTCAACACACACAACACAGCAGAGGGAGATCAACTCTTGTGAGGGTGAAGCTGAACATTCATGAAATCCCAGGTTATACACAAGAATTATACATTTGGAGTGTAAAAGTCACTTGGATATACACTGTTGTACATTAGATAGAGTTCCTGAGTATACAATTGTCTATATCTTTAGTTATTCCTATAGTTTCTATTGCCACAGGCTAGAAAACTTTAGGAGCTATGAGCAATGTTTCTCACAATCACTTCTCTGCAATGTGCAGTCAGTAAACTCGCAGTAGTAGCTTGACTCCAGTTGTATCTTGAAAGTGACATAGGAATCTGAAGAAAGGGTTGGAATAACCAAACTGCTGAGTGCTTGTGTTCATACAGTTGTTTTCCTCAGAAGGCAAGGTGGTATTTTATTAGCTAGTACATAGTTATGAATGTATTAGTCAAATTAAAAAATTATCATCATCATCATAATAGTATACAATGATAATAATAAGAACAACACAATGTGAATAAAATAATTAATAAAACTTTCAGTTGATAAAACATGATGTATTACTGATGAGGTAAGTCCTGCATGTAAACTAGTATTCACTGGGTCCCAGTCCCTGTGCATAAAAAAATGTGAATAGTGATGATATCATAATGGTGAGGCTAAGTGTGTTAGTAGCTGATTGGACTGGAAAAATCTTAATTTAGTGTTGAACACATTACACACATTGGTTTTAAAAATAGCTATTGATTGCCACACACAAAATGTTCAGATGGACTACGTGCATGAGCTTTTACAGCTGAATTGGTGTACAATGCTAATCACTTCCTCTTAGTTTTAGATTCTATGCTAATCTGGGAGGTAATATTTTGAGTTGTGTATAATAATAGTGGATCTGTAATGCCACAAGGAAGTGATGAAAAGGGAGTGTCAGTATGTGGAATCTATTCATTGCAGCTCATGAGAATGCCTATGGTGGAACTCTGTACTTAAAATGCCTATATTGGTTCCGAACATTTATCATTCAAAGCAATGTTTGTCTTTTTTGTAGTCAGTTTAGATGTTTTGTTTTTGCTTGATGCATGGAAAGCATTTTATTTACGTTTGTCATTACACTAAATATATCGCACTAGTGTAATGCACACAATGTAGCTACTCCTATATAATGGTCCATAGCTACAGCTCCACATGGCGCATGTACATTGGTATATTCTAGATAAAGTTCCAGAAGTATAGCTACCATCTGCATATCATTAGTTGGTGCACAGCTACATATTATGTCTCACACATCCACATGTGGTGCCACACAGCCAGCTCCTGTTGGAAGTTGTATTGCTGTCCAGGCAGGTTGTATCCAAGACATGTAAACAACCAGACCACCAAGGCACAGGAGTCATTCCATGACTGAAGGCTAGGTAGCTAGCTACAACCATAGGCTAAGTGATGATGCGTAATAGCACATGTCATGTATCTCAGAGTAAAGACTGAGTAGGAACATTGAAATTGTTCATTCATAATTGTCACAAAAACTTGAATAAAATATAAATCAGTTTTGACAAGTTTAGTAAATGACAATGCTTGACGTGCTGTCTTTCACCCAATCTCTGGATTCTGTTGGACGTACACTCTTCATCAAAGTCCTTTACTTCTCTTATTCTGCTACATAATGTGCCGGCCTCTCAAATTTCTGTTAGATGAAAGAAAAAACAATAAATAAAACTATCATTCTAATTCTGTGAAAACAAGAGTTTGATAGCAAACAAAGAAACTTAAGTATCACAATTGTGGGGGATGGATGCTGAAGGGGTTAAGCTATCCACACCCAAGTTAGAAGTACTGCCACCAGGATCCTTAGTTACCTACACTGTACCGCACACTGCTCTCAAGCTATAACTAGACCCTCAGACAGAGTAAGTCACACTGCAGGTTTGCTTAATGTACATCAGGTTTAATTGGATCTGAATGAAACCATGGGTGGCTCATTTTTATACATTCGCCTCCCACGGGTGAAACACAATTAGAAAATATGCAATGAGTGTGTGTGACACGCCCGGTCATACTCAGATTAAAAGTGCACAAAAGTGGAACACTGACATAGATACACACATACAAACGAACATCAGGAGAATATGTCTGTTTATTGTTATTTTAGGTGTGGTTGCTAGGAGATGGTCCCACAACAATCATTACACCAACAACTTTAATTCTGATAAATCCTATCAGCCAAATCACATAAAAGATAGTATAAAATGAAGGAAAAATAAAAAATAAGGAAATCAACAAAGAAATATTGCAGCCATTCTGCATTGTGCTAACCCATGTCTTGACAGTTATTAGCTTTAAAATAAATGATGTCATTATTACTATTTTTATTATTGGCAAGCGAGCATAGCGAGTGAGACATTCACAGGGGTAACACAATTGAAAATATGGGATGTTTGTTGGCGAGCGAGCGAGACACTTACAGGGGTAAAAATGAAAAAATCGTATTTATTTATATATATGGACGTACGTATGTCATTTTGTACTTTGACCCTCCGTATTTTTGTGTTCGCTCGGCGTTTGACCCCGTCCCAAACTTCACTAAACAGAATCCTCTGGTTTAGCGACCATTACCCGTATCACCTTAGAAATTGAATTGTTTACCGCTTTGAATTGTTTGTGGGTGCAGTTAAAACGCAAAAACTTATGGGAGCTCCATTTCTATTGAGTTAGTGGCGGTGGTAAGTTAATACGCTATTTGTCACAGTTATAACCTCTACTCAAATAGGCCACGGTTGCTAGGGCGTGTTAAACTTACTTCTGCTTTTACCCGAATTATTTTATTTATGCAGGCCAGCAAGTACTGCTAGGAGAAAGCACCTACCAAGAATGAAGACTGGAAGTCGATCGCATCTCAAGAAATACCCCCATCACCATTTTGGACTTCCTGGCAGTACTGCACGGCTACCGCCGTAGTTAAGAAGCCGATTTTTTGTATATCTTCTTACGCTTGCGTGCATGCCATAACGTTGAGTTTTTGTTGAATTTTATTTTACTTTTCCATTTAGTCACCTTACCACGTGAAATTTGTCGATTATTTCCGTGAAATTCTGTATATTAAAAATATCTCAACGTTATAGGGTCAACCCCTTGTGGCCCTAAACTCTGGCAAAATTTGAACCATAGCAGTTAGTCCATTCCCAAGCAGTACGCAAGAGAAGATTCTAGATCCATTACTTTAGAGCGCGAGAATTTTTTATTGTAAGTTGACTCCGCCCCACCCTATCAGTACCCGCGTAGTGGTGAGTGAGGCACAGCTGCATTTCATGGGCGCTAATTTGTTACAGAGCGTAACAAATTAGTGGTAGATAACGCGCTACTATTCAGCTGGAGTGCGCTACTAAAGGCGCCCAGGCGTTGCTAAATGTGAGCACCCTTAAATAAGCTGATTTTTTTTTTAATCAACCATGAACCAGTGAAAAAATTTATGAAGAGCAACAGACATTTACCATAAGTAAGCATTAATTTAAATTGACAGCAACCACTGAGCACCAAAACAAAACAAAACAAAACAAAAAAAAAAAAAAAAATCAAATCAAACGTTACAGTTAAAAAGCATGCATGAAATACACTTACAGTATACAGAATATCATTATCTTTAATGTTCACTCTATCATGAGGGTTTGGATTATGAATCCAGGGTTTCACAGAGTGGAAGGGAGGGGAAGGGTGGGGGGAAGGGGAGAATCAGGATACCCTTCCCCCTATGAATCCAGGGTTTCACAGAGTGGAAGGGAGGGGAAGGGTGGGGGGAAGGGGAGAATCAGGATACCCTTCCCCCTTCCTCCAAGCATCAATTTCTTTTCAAGAAATAACCAACTTAATTACTCAAACAATCTAATAACACAAATAGTGACAGTAGCAGGAAAATTACAACATGATTTTTTTATCATTCTGCTTGAATTTGACAAATAATTCCACAATTCTCTTGGTTATGACCGTTTTAGCCTATTTCGTAATCTAGGTCTTGAAAAAAGCTGTCGCTATAGTACACAGCAAATAATAGCTATGATGTAGCTAGTTTAAATATCTAAAAATGATTCCAAAGAGCACAGAACTTTCCAGTTCTTGTAAAACCTCTTGGAGCACTAAAACTTTCCAGAGATTTTGATTACATAATCTTATTATGTCCTTTAAAATATGGGGGGAAAAAGCCCACTCAAGCTGTACTATAAGATGTGCACTATTTGAAATTAAGTATAAGCATTGGATTTGTGCTTATGAGTCTCATTTTCTGACTTTGTAAATATAGCTATATAATTAACAAATAACTTCAGGATACCCCAATAGACCACACCCCTCACTTACAATTGTAGGACTCAGGACTCCTAGTCTACAAAACTTTCCGTCATCTGCTGGAATATTAGTAGCTGGAAGAATTCCAGGGATCAAAACTGGCAGAGAACTATGAGATGCTGCATACTGGTCTGGAATGGAACAAAGGTACATACATACGCTCACAATGGTGTCTTAAAAGTACACGTACCTCTACATTTAGGACATGATTGTAAAGTATTAGTTCCAAATGGCACATGTATTACTGTAAGTAACAACAATGGTGTATGCATTTTTGGGGGGTCGTCTGCTGACATTTCACATAATTAATATATTTTGTTCTCTTAAATCAACGCTTATAACTTTGTATGTGTATAATTCATGAATAATTTATCAGCTGAGCTAGGTTGGTAAAGAGTTATCAATAATGGGTTGGTAAAGAGTTATCAATAATGGGTTGGTAAAGAGTTATCAATAATGGGTTGGTAAAACATTGTCAATGACGATGGTGGGTCAGCGAAAAAAGCGACAAAGACGACAGTGTGAGTATTCATGAATAATCATTAACACTTTCACCAGTGTAACCACCATATGGCAGTCGAACTACTGGCAGTCACAAAAAATCATTAAAACTGAACCGCCGAAGCTATTGACTTCATTCAAGCATTAAAATAGCTAAAGCTTTGCCTTTGTATTTATATTTAGAATTTAACCTGACCTTTCGACATCTCATCAAGATACTTTTCAGGAACAAGAACTCCGTATGATCATTTTATGTAAAGAAAAACACAAAACAAAAACACAAAAAAAACAAAAAAACAAAAAAAAACTGCAAGATAATTGGTTGTATATATTTCTATAATAATTACACCTGCAGGACAATTTGCACACACCATAGAAAGCCAGCATACTGGAAACTAATGCATCTATAAAACTTCAGGTTTTCTAGTAATAATTGGGATATGTAAAGCTTCCTCATAATTATAAGGATGTATTAAACAGTGAACACGTGCCACTATCCTGCCATTTATTTATAAAATCTTCACAGAGAACTTGACCCTTGTGACCCCAGAGGACTTCAACAAGAAGTTTGTGGATAGAATGTAGTAGAACTTCAGTTATCCGAACTTCAATTATCTGAACATTTCATCTCCATTTCAGTTAACAGAACCCCCTAAATTTAATAGTAGCACATACAGACATGATTGCTTGACCACACCCCAACATTTGTGCTGCTTTATAATGCATTTGAATGGTGTTCAGTTATCTGAAAACTCCAGATATCTGAACACCTCTCAGTCCCTAACGTGTTCAAATAACTGAAGTTCTACTGTATGAATTTATTGGCTGTTAACAGCACAGAAAACTGTAGGCCAATATTATTGCATGACTATACTGTAGGATGTAGCAAGAAAGAGATGGAATCTGATTACATACATACCATTTACTTCCACAACTGGCCCAACATCTGTCTTCTAATCCATTCAATGGTTGAAGCTTCCAATTAGTAGGTGATGGGCTCCTCCAATAGTCTTGTTTCATTCACCTCCAAGTTCCTGAGGAAACTACTCATTTTCTCGGCCTTCGGTTAGTGAGCTTCCAGCTAGAAACGTTAACCAAAGATGAGCCACAGGCAGGTATTATTTAGAATTACCTGGTGGGGCATTATGTAGAAATGGCAATAGTTTTAACAGTTGCTATAGTTTCTAGCTCAAAGTCTTGGTTTCTCTGTGCATGCGCGTTTGTACCGGGTGCCAATTTGGCCCCTTCAAACTAAGCGGCGAGTGCCACTAATTTCCCTTACTGAATAAGGGGAAAAGTACCTGAACCGGGTGAAAATTCGGACCGGACCGGGCGAATTTATTTTTGGACGAGGTTTTGACTTAGAAAATTTCCTGACTGCCATACTTCACCTTTGAACTCTATCGGTTGACCGCGTTTAGCAATGGGTAATAGATAGGTGGGACTGCTTGTGGGTGGAGCTGAAACTGCTGTTTTGATCCTCCACACGTGGCCGCAAGTTCCCCGAAAGGATGGATATGGCTTCTCTTCCCTGTTCCCCTGGTGGAGTAGTGATGGAAATTATGCCTACCCCTCACAACTTCAGTGGTTTGAAAAACGTTCTTGTAAACAAAGAAGCTTTATGTAGAATCTCTGGTGATGGAGGTCGAAGGCAGTTGAACGATCAATGGCTGGATGATGTGGTAGGGCTTGTTAATTATCTTTTAGGTTGATACATTCATGTGCATCCTTCCCCTAAAAAAAGTTAGGAGACAACGTTCTTGCCATACTTCTCATTTTTGTTGCCATTCTTTTAACCACATCCATACTCGAGAAGCGAGTGGATAAAAAAAGCTAGGACATACAAACATTAGCAATGCTTTCTTTTGTTATGTTTTGCTGGATATAAAACTTAAGATTTGCTGTTTGAAAAGAGACAGCAGAAGTAGCTGGTCCCGAGGGTTCACTCCATTAGTGTTATTCCTGTTGCAGTCATAACTTTCTTAAAACGTTTTATTCTCTCCTCCATTACAGTATCCTATTACCCAACCAGGCTAAGTAGCACACTCCTATAATATAGCTCACATGACCTATTGTCACCTCAATCCATTTTCTCATTTCTGTTGCCATTGAAAGTCAACCTAGAATGAGAGAACTATTGCTCAATCAGAAACAAAATATGATTTTCTTTGGTTGATATTAACTAATGTAAAATTCCCATTGATCTAACAAAATGATAGTGGTTTTATAGATCGTTGCGCATCATTGACGTTAAGCAGTTGAATGGCCTATCGCCTGTGGTAGGTTTAATTTTTCTGCTAATATTTTATTTGTCCCCTTAGGTTAGTATATATGTATTTAGGTATGTGTATAAGTCATGCATTTTCTTATCAAATTTTATATCTTTCTTGTTATAAACTACAGGGTGTGAATGCTATTTTGGCAGTGTTATTGGATGTAGCAGATTTTTCCTGTGGGAAGGTACTTAGAGATAATTAATGTTGATCATTTAACTACTAGTTTTACTATTGTACTCAGGGCCATGTTGTCTTCTGCACATACTTCTATGAACTTCTTGTTGGTAGTGTTGAGAGAGCATATAAACAAGCAATGAAGGTTTACAATGTACACACTAAAGGATCCATATTAATATTGATGTAATATTATTATTGTTTTTAGATGTCAAGAGAGAAAAAATGGATAATTCCAATAAATTCAGAAAGTCATTGGTTTTTAATAGTATGTTCAATTAAAGTGATTCACTTATCTAAGTGATATTACATGTGTAACTTGCAGGTGATAAATTTTCAAGAGAAGCTAATCACCACAGTTGATTCTCTGCACGTCAGACATCCATCAGCAGTCACAAAACTAAAGTACGTATAAGAAAAAAATTTCACTGTCATGCAATACAGATAGCTAACTGTACATACAATTAACAGATCTTTAGTAGAGATGGTGTGTGGAAAAACACAATGGGAATTGTGGAAGGTAATACAAGATCAGGTATGTGAATAAGTAAAATGGAAATTTGTTTTGTCATGTAGCATTCATTTTCAGACCGTCCCAATTCAAGCTAACAGCTATGACTGTGGAGTGCTCATGTTAAAGGTATAAAATACATATATTACAAAACGAATTAATCTAATAAATTTTTTATTATTATAGGCAGTTGAAAATGAGCTGATGGAAAACAAAAGGCCATTTAGCATCTTTAAAGTATGTGTGAATGTATTTCTATTGGGGTGGTTAAGGATTTGTAACCATTTGTTATCTTTCAGAACAAAACTACTAAGTATCGAAAGGACTTTCAGTATTATTTGTTTGCATCACCTATAAGGTACACAGTGCATTGTGTTAGGTTACTGCATGCAGTTTTTGTTTATCCATGTAATCAACAATGTGAATTTTTTTCACTTAGTAATGTGCGAATGAAACTCGCAGATGAACATGAAGTGGCTAAATTAGCATATAATGCTCTAACAGAGAACCATCACAGAAATCCAGAGCCACTGTTACTTCAAGAGAATCGATTTAACCAAGTAAAGAGAAGATTTAATATGAGTACAAAATCCAGTAGAAAACTACCATCTACATCACATGAACCAGTGCTGCCTCCTCAGTCTACCACAACATCTGTGCCTCCTCAGTTTACAACCTCCGTGCATCCTCAGTTTACAACATCCATGTCTCCTCCGTCCACAACAACATCCGTACCTCCTCAGTTTACAACCTCCATGCCTCCTCAGTCCATATCTGTGCCTCCTCAGTCTACAACATTCGTGCCTCCTCAGTCTACAACATTCGTGCCTCCTCAGTCTACAACAACATCCGTGCCTCCTCAGTTTACAACATCCATGCCTCCTCAGTCCACAACATCCGTGCCTCCTCAGTTTACAACATCTGTGCCACCTCAGTTTACAACATCCGTACCTCCTCAGTCTACAACAACCTCCGTGCCTCCTCAGTCTACAACATCTATGCCTCATCAATCTAAAATGACATTCGTGCCCCCTCCATCTCCTGCAACACCACTGACATCCAAAATACATTTTTCCTCTTCCGCAGTGCTCAAGTGGAAGGAACTACCTCTTGCTCTAAAAACTGTTGTACAAATTAAAAGCCAGTACACATATATAGTGGAGGAATATAATACCCTTAATAGAGATGATTTTATTGGTGCACCAGAGCACAACTTCACTGTTACACTTAGAATAAACATTAAAGAAGAGAAACATTTCAAAGAGTGGCTTCAAGAAATGTTCGAACACAGCAAGTGTACATATCGAACTACACGAACATATAATGTTAGACAAAAAAGGATTTTGTACAGAGTTGACATGCACTGTCAACACAAACAAAAAATACTGACTGCAAGACAAAAAGGGTTAAGAGCGGCATCAAAAAAGAAACCAAACCCCTTAATGGGAGAATTAAGAAATAAAAAGACCAACTGCCCATCTACATTGATACTGAAGTTAGAAGAGCCCACACGGAAGGAGTTAAACAGTGACAAAAAGGACCTTTTTATGTCACATAAAGCTAAATTACAACTAAAATTTAACCACAATCACCCAATTCATTCTGCTCATGTATTAAGCTTTCGCCCAGTAAATGAACAAACAAAAGAAAAGTATCACAAATTATTTCAATCAGGACACAGTGCTGAGACAATATTATGAGACTACTTTAATGGATACATGTGATGAAGGGGAATTGCAAGGAACCATGTGTGATCGCTCAGTAAATCCTACACTTCAGGATGTCAGTAGATTACATAGTCAATGGAGGCTGACAGAGTATGGGAGTGACAGAAATGGAAAAGAGTTAGCAGAATCTCTGATTGAGGAAATCTCCTTGTACAACACAGCCAATGCTACTAGTGGAGGAAAGGCCCATGTACAAGTTTACGAAACTGAAAATACTGACCAAATGGATAGTGATACTGAGAGTCAACCACCTAAACCAAAAAAGAAAAAATTTTGCTATTCCACACCACTTATAATTACAGCATGTACACCACTTATGTCTCGTGTGCACAAGAACATACAACAAGCACGAGAAATGATATTTTGTGACTCTACATCATGTTTGGAGAAATATAATTGCTCTCTATTTGTCTTTTCAACAAGTAGTCCATGTGGTGGGCTACCTTTAGGAGTTGCTATAACATCAGATGAAAAAGAAAGAACAATTAAAAAAGCACTGCAATTATTGTTGAAGGTTTTACCTGAGGGATCGTTCTATGGAAGCAAAAACGGACCTAAAGTAGTGATGACGGATGATTCTAATACAGAGAGAGCAGCAATATCACAAACTTGGCCCAATGCACACTTGCTCTTGTGTGTGTTCCATTTTCTGCAGTCTAATTGGACATGGTTGCATGAAGGTAAAAACAAAATAAAAAATGAACATCGTGCTATTTTAATAGGTAAAGTGAAAGAGTTGGTGTACAGTAAAACGGAAACAAACCTCATGGATGCTTATTCAGCTTTTTTTTTAAATGATATAGTGGCAATGTACCCAAATTTTCAGAGCCATATCAAAAGTCATTGGCTAAGGCGACTGCAATGGGCGATATGCTACAGAAGCAACATTATAACTAGGGGCAATAATACCAACAATATATCTGAAGCTGGAATTAAAATAGTCAAAGAGTTAATATTTGGGAGAATCAAAGCTTATAATTTGATCCAAATGTTTCAATTTGTTACGGAAGGTTTTGAAACATACATGAAGAGGAAGCTGTTGAGTATAGCCCACAACAGATTTAACAACTTTATTTCCACTAAATATAAAGGTCTACTAGCAGATAAGATTGACAAATCTTCTATTACGGTCCTGAATTATACTAATAAAATGTTCCTTGTGAATTCTTCAAGGGATTCTAAAGTGACTTACAGAGTGGACATGGAAATTGGGACTTGTTCATGTGACATTGGTAAAAATGGAACACCATGTTCTCATCAGGCAGCAGTAGTACTTCACTACAACATACCGTCTGTCAATTTTGTGCCTACCCTTCACCCATCACTTCGCCAGGATATTGCTTTTCTAGCGCTTGGCAATAAAGCAAGTAAAAGTATAGAATTTTATTCTGCCTTACATGAAGGAAAGAAACAAATCTCAGCCACTGAGAAGATTGCTACAACCAATACCTCTAATTTTACAGGAACTAGTTGGGATATAATAAGAGCAGGAGTTCTAGATGACAGTATTGAAAATGATACTGAAAATTTTATTCTAGACTCATCCCAAAAGGCTGATTTAACTTCCAAGATTGATAATTTAGCCAAATTACTGAAAAATCACCTAGATTCCAATGACCCCCAATTAATTCCTGGAATTGTGAAGTTTCTTGAACGGTTTGATGCTATGAAAACCACTGGGCAACTAGCATCGGCTATGCATACCTTTGGTGCTCGAACTAAATCCGCTACATCTCTTTCTAGTGGAAACAGACGTTGGGGAAAGCGAATAGGAGTACAAGCCACTGCAACTGGAAGAAGGAAATATGGTTCTAAGGGAAAGGGTCAAGTAATAGCAGGACGACCAAGAACAAGCTATGTTAACAAAGCAGAAAGGATTGAAAACAATTCACGGTATACAATTCCAGCACGCTATAAAAACCAAGTACACAAAAAAAGACAATACAACCTATCTCAGAATATTAAGATTGGAAAACAAAACGGTGGAAAATGGTAACAGTGGAAATCTGTAACTATACTCCACAATTTTTGGAATAACACAGGACCTTTCTAGCTATAGCTATTATATCTTTGTCACTTTCATATCATGTACCATTGTAAATAATAAAATGTTACATACCTATTTCATTGCTATAATGGAAACACCTAGGTTTACTCCACGCTCCAAAACAGAGACCTCGCCAGAGCTTTCTGTACCTGCGAACCAAAACCACTCAAAGACTAAATGCTGCAGCAGCAAAACAGGGTACAAAGGTGACATACGGAGCGCCAGGAAATTTTCTAAGTCGAAACCGCGTCCAAAAAAAAAATTCGCCCGGACCGGACCTACGGACCGGGCTAAATTCGCGAAAATCTCGCGGACCACCAACGCGCATGTCCAAAACACGTTCTGGGGGGGGGGGGCGTCCGTCTCTGCTCACTTGGCATGCAGTCAGCTAATCCAGTAGTCTGGATGCTACTGAGAAAAGCGAGAAGAAATGGGGAAGCCACTGCCACGTATTTGCAGAAATCTCACAACACAAGAAGTTTAAGTTATTTTAATAACTGCAGTACCTATTTGATTTCAGACAGTGTTGCTGTGAGGCCTAAGGGTGGAGAATTTTGTTTCTGTATTCCTTATCTCAGGGCAATAAAGGTGCAAATAGTACAGCTAAAGCCAATTGATTTTTATAATGATTAATTTTTTTCCTGGTAGATTGGAGAAGTGATGGGTATCGGTGGTTCCAAAATGGGACAAAATTAATTCCCAAGAAAAATCCCAGCATAAAAATTTTTTATTTTATTTGTGTTTTACCTACGGGAAGCGATTCTAGATTCAGAAAATTTGCATATTTTCTTGAAGATGATGAAGTTTCAGTTGTATTGGTACATTATTTAGGTAATGAAGAAATTGTAATTGATTTTCCACACGGAAATGCTCTTCATAAGCAGCCCTATTTCCGTACATGCCCTTCAGTACTAGACTCACTCAGGAAGAGGGCTGAATTCCCAGCAAATGTGTATAAAAATGTAATTTCATCAAGCAATGTTCAAAGCTGCGATTGGACAATGAAGCCTCGCAACACTAAGCAAATTTCAAATATGCAACAAAGTGAGCGTCAAAAGTCTAGATTATCTCATGATGCTCTCTACAATCTCCATGAACTGGCATATGACATCAGTCCATTTGTTATTTCAATAAAAACTTTTCCTGATGTTTTGATTGTATGTGGCCATAGCAGTTTGTCTGAAGAGCTAAATTCATTGCTTCAGGCTGAATCAGAATCTCCTCAACTTCTGTCGTACGATACGACCTTCCAGCTCGGTGATTTTTATTTATCTGCTTTTTTATTCAGACATACCATTTTTTCATCTTCACCAGTGATTCCCTGTTTGTTTCTATTACATGAAAGAAAATTTCAATCATGTCACGAAGAGCTCATGCGTGAAATTGCTTTACGTGTTCCACGTTTAGTAAATGGACAAGCAGAAGTACCATTGGTTACTGATGAGGAATCTGGCATATATAAGGTAAGCTATTGTAGGTTTATAGAATAAAAGTTCTAAAAATTGATTGAAATGCTAAGATAACATACATAGACAGCAGTTTTCTCAGTTTATACAGCCAGTATACAGTTATTTTGAAACTTCACACATTATGGACTCCTTTCCAAAATCCTCCTCTTAGATTATTGCTCATTTGTCCCCCATCACAGCTTTTTGTGGTAAAATGTTAGTATCTAGTGATTATTTACATATACATACTATTGTGAGATGTGAAGTGATATTGTAACAATCGTGCATATAATACTTCATTATATATATAACATCTGTTTTTACATCAGGGGTCCTTTCTGAGTCCAATCATTGTAGCAATTGACTTGTTTAGTATGTATGTATGTATGTATGTATGTATGTATTTATGTATGTATGTATTTATGTATGTATGTATGTATAATTATTATGTGAGTCAGTATACACTATGGAGAGATATTTCAAAAGCATAGTTATTTATTTTCATGAACTGAAGGCGAGTGAAAATGCATTAAGCGTGAGGTTAATATATTGTTTATTGTACACTAGACATTTTTCCAAAACAGTAAAAAAAAATTGTGCTTCAAAGACTCGTCGTCTAGACGTAACTTGGCCATACATCTAAAAATATAGTTGTCCAGAACTACTCTTGGTCATGTTGGAGCATTCAATATTCAGCATTCAATATAGGAACATATTTAATGCTCGCGTGATGCAAGAAATCCAAGAAAAAGATCCTATGTACAATAAATATATGCGTTTTTTTGCATGTGTGTGTGTGTGCAAGCATGTATATGTATACAAGTATACCTATAACCTATTTTATACTTTTATTATTCAATTCTTGATTTGTAAATGTATAAATACAAATACAGATGAGGAGTGAGGATATTGTCAATGGCCTGCAGATAGCCATGCATTCACCTGTTCAACACACTCACACACACACACACACACACAAATAGCTACAATGGTTTTCATGATACATACATACATTAATACGTACATACATACATACGTACATACATACATACATACATACATACATACATACATACATACATACATACACACACACACAGATTTACTTGTAATTATAGTTATTTTTATTTAAAAAAAAAGAGTTTCAGAAGATAATTATAATCAATAACTATATCATGTTGGTTAGATTGTTTGCAAGTTATTTGTAATTCGGTGTTGTCCCAAACTGATTGTATAGGCAATTGGAAAGTATTTGCCAAAAGTAAGGAGAGTTCGTTGCTGGAACCATACCATCAATGCTGTTAAGAGATGGTTGAGGAAACATGGAGCTACGTCAATGGAAATTCATGTGTACATCAGCCACATTCGGGACCTTCTCAATCAGAGCAGTCTACTCAAAGCTAAACAAGCTGATGGTGAGCCACAGAAGCTAGTCTACTCAAAGCTGAGCCAGGCTGACAGACCTTGCTGTTTTGTAGGGGGCCCACCCCCCCACAGGCGGAGGGAGACGCGCGGGGGGGTAGGGCGGGTGGGCGGGGGCGTCCGACGTCTGTCGGGTCCCGCGGGGGGGGTTGGACCGCCTCCTGGCTAGGGCGGGGGGCACGCGGGGGGTCCGGGCGGGGGGCCGGGCGGTGGGGGGGGGGCGGTGGGGGGGGGTGGGGGGGGTGATTAGTGGCCAGTTCACCCATAAGGGTTTGCAGGAGAGGGAGGAGGCACTGGTATGGTCACGATTCATTTTAGCATATAAAACTTTCTTTCAACATGTACACATGTCATTGCCGTGTTGTGTAAAACAATTAACTTTGCTGTAGATGAAAACTTCACTTGGTAGGTTCATTTTAGAGCCTCTAAAAATCTATCATCCTTTCTCTGGTGTCACCAACAACATGTCTGAGAGTTTTAATGCTACTTCATGGCCGTAGCATGCGGTCCGGTTGGTCCGGTTTTTTCCGGACCAATATGTTCACCTCGTAGCCACACCCACTTTAGTTGTTGTGTGTAGAGAGCATGCACGCTGATTTATTCCAGTGTTAGGTTCTCTTCGCCATTTTTCACCTGGAGCTTTATTGGTTTGCTCGCTATCATTGAGCGGCCCATAATAGCTAATCCGTCAATTTCGGAAGTTTTCTTCAGATTCCTTTCTACCAAGTAAGTCTCGGTCTAAATAATCTGATGCTTTTTCCACGCCCATAAACAAAGAACAGATGCCATTTGTCTCAAAACAGTTGTAGAAATATTTTTATTGGAGATTCCATTTACAGATCGAATATTTTTGGAAAGTGCTAGTCAACAATTACCATTTATGCATAAATAATATATAATCAATCTACAAATAACAAATTAATAAAAGCATAACAAAATTAAAAAAAATATATATTGTCTTATCCCATCCTTTGCACTTGGCTGCTGAATGGGTCGATTTGTTGACAGAAGGTAATTTTCTTGAAATTGCATAATAAACTACATTGTACATAGATGACACAAATAAATAATTAAATAAATATTATATATAATATATACAGGAAATTAATTGACCACAGACCACACCTACATCCTGGCCTGACCAACCAAAATTTGCTTGCTACGGGCTTGTAAGGGAAGTTTCGTTGGACACTATTGTGCTTACCTTGTACCATGTACAAGCATTTTTTCACAATGAAATTCAGAGAGGATTTATTGGTAAGCACATCATACTGAGTCTGTAACTCCTTCAAATACCATCTATGGTTTTTTTAAAGGGTCACAGTGTTGTAAGGTGATTCTTCTAAGTCAAGTGACATATATACTCATTTTACACTACTTGACCACATGCAATGTACGTATTTAATTCCATTCTCTCAAATCCAAAGTAGCATAGGTTTTCTATTCAAATTTTCAATATAAAGGTTAAATGAGATGTGATGCCAGTGTGGGCACCTTAATTATGGGGCGCAATGCATACTGCTTTTTGACTGTTATGGTATAATAAACAGCCATCACTGTGCTGGAGAAAGTCCTAGGATGTTTCATAACGGAGTGAAATGAGTCAAGTAATGCAATAGGTGGAGCCACACAAGTTCATCATAGAATATTGTTATGTACAGCTCCTTGTATTGGTGCTGTTGAAACACATTGCCAATAGATAATTATTTATACTATTAATAGGTTTTTATTCGCACTTCCTGCACAGGTGTAGGAGATTATAAGCTCTGTCCTACGTTTTCCAAATGGACAAGGTCTCCACAAGATCTCCATTTCATCCAGACTTATTCTCAGGAAGAAATAGTGGAGATGATTATGCTGAAGAAGAAACCTGACAAATCCACGTCTCTACCAAGCTGTGGTAAATTTATGAACATTCATAAGTCAAAATTATTATTTACTGGTAATATAGATGAAGTGACAACTGATAACAACAACATGGATCATGAACTTTCGTGTAGCAGTCAGCAGGCCAGAGCAAGGTTAGTACATATTTATCAATAAATTAATGGGATGTAATATGAGGATGCTCTAAAGGGAGCACAATATTATAACCATATTAATAATTTGAAAAGACTACAATAAACAATGATAAATTTGGCCGATTTAAACTTTCATCATTATTTAGTATTGATTGATTGGCGAGCTAACTAATTGTGGGCGAGAGATTACTAGGAGTAACACATCGAAAATTGAAAATTATTTATTGTTTGTTTATGTATATGTGGACGTGCCTATGTCATTTTGTACTCTGACCCTCACTTTTTGCGTTCGCTTTGTAGTTGTCAACCTTGTCACTAAACAGAACTTCGTAGTTAGCGATCTTCCATTATCATAGAGGAATTAGTTTGCATACCTCTTTGACTAACACGATCTGAATGTTGTGGGAGGCAATAGGTCTTACAGACATATTGGAGTTCTGGCTGAGATAGGTCATACCATACACTCTACGCAACAAATAAACATCCTCCAAAGTAAAGAACAAAAGAAAAAGAAGCTAAATGCAGGAAATTTATTATTGATTGTAGATATCAGTAATATGCAGGGAATTTAGCATCACAGTTAGGTCAACATGGAAGAATTTAACAAATACAGTTGGAAATTCAAGTCATTAAAACCTCAATCATGACTCTAGCTTGCTATTGTTGTTTTATATTTCTCATTTTGTTCGGAGGATGTTGACTGTTTTACTTGAAAATCCATTGTGGAATAGTCAAGTCAAGAAAGAGAACAGCTACAATGTATATCTTGTGTTGATATTTCCAGTAAAATGTCTGTGTGTGCTGTACAGCTACTGCTTAGTTATAAAGCACAAAATACCTTAAACAAGAAGGTCACATAAAAGGGCTTGGCCGCAGGGACAGGTCTGTAAAGTAATTGCCCTCCCTCCTCCCTCTCTTAGATAGGGCCATTGTGGGAAGCTGGTTCGTAAGGGAGGTATTGCCGCGCACAGTCTCAGAGGAGCTCCTCACAAGTTACTCATGTACTGGCCGGCAAGGAGCCATGACCCAGTAGTCTGACAGATAGAGTTTTAAATCTATTATCAAAAAAAAGAAGGCACGAGGTAGAACTGAAGCAAAATGGCTGATACAACTATTTATATGACCATGAAGACCACACCTATTATGACGAGTACTGACACACGATGACACACACAAGCTAGACTTCCTGCACTGCAGCGTTTAGTTCGCACTACAGCACAGGCACACACATACGCACAATAAAACAAATGCATGACTAAAATATAGTTAAGTTTAAACGGTTCGATGCGGGCGTGGTCCGGCCACACCCGGTCTTGACTTTAGGCCCGACCCACAGCCATGTTCTTGTAGTTATTGTGTTCTCACCCTGTGTGCACAATTTTCATACAATGTGTCTCACCTAATGGCCAAATGGGTATGTATTATTTTTTTACCACAGGTGTAGTAATCTTCATCTGTTACCATAATATTTTCCCCTCTTCCTTAGTTCATAAAATAATATGGTCCATTCAGACTTATCAGCAATATTTCATTCCAGTGCTATTAGATATCTCAATCATTTAATTAATAATGCATGAACTAAAACATTAAATAATTTCAGACAACTTGTAGCAAATCAGTTGGTGTGCCACAATCCATCTCTCGGAACTTTCACAGTCAAAGGTACAAACGGAACGCCACATGCTGTGAAGTTGTTTCCAAGTGAGTCATGCTCTTGCCCTGCGACTTCTAGGTGCTACCATATCATAGCAGCACAATTAAGTATTGGATTAGCTAATCCAGGTGTCCAAAAAAAAGTTAATTTGACGCAGCTGAGAAGAAATATGCGTAGCCGATCAGAAAGAAAATCTGGACGCAAAGCTCCAAGGCCTGGTGATTATGAGGTAATACCTGCGCCAGACTCAACTGCATCCCAACAGGTTTGTGTATGGGAGGGACAATAAGTTAGAGTGTAAGAGAGAAACCACAGATTGCATTGGCAACATTATTTTGTTACACAGAGAATACATTTGAATAACATCATTAATGTACAGTAGAATGTCAGCAATCCAAACTTCACTTATTCGAACATTTCAGTTAACCAAACACCAAAAATTTAATAGAGTAACACATGAAGACATAACGTATATCGCTTGACCACGCCCTTTCATTAATACATTTTCAGTTATTTGAACATTTCAGTTATTCTAACACCTCTCTTGGTCCCAACGTGTTTGGATAACTGCCAATCTACTGTACTACTACACTGTGTAAACTAATGAGGATTGCAATGAAATGATCATTACATTATTAGAACTGACAGAGTGCATCTCATGTTGCTCTTATTTCCAATTAAGTTGATCAATTTGCATTAGCTATTAAGTTCAGTTATCTGTGTATTTTTCTAATGTTTATTTTGTTATGTTTACCAGCTGCTCCTATCTTATTTTTAATTACACTCACATAGCTATTACATGTGGGTCTCTTTTATTCAAATATTTTCTTCTGATCTTGCATTATATTACCATTCTAGCTATAACACCACTACTTCTACCAGTTTCCATCATACCATTTCAGTTTATAGTGTGGGTCCTCAGTTAATCCTGACGACCCTATCTCTCTGTGGCCATTAGGAAATCTGAAGAGATCCTAGTAGATCTTTGAAGTAAGATGGCTGAATATATCTGTCCAAATAGAGGAAGATAAAACCAATCAGATCGTATTTGATCCTATCTGATCTTCAATAATATAACAAATTATTGATTGATTCAACTAGATATACATGATTATGTTACAAGAACTGTGCAGATCTGATTGGAAAAGTATTCAGATCATGAAAGATCTTACTGGATTAAATAGGATTGATAATAAACTAAATAAGCAGATCTGGTAAGATTTTAACAGATCTTGAAGTCAGAAATTAAAAGATTCTGATAGAAATGTTATAAGATCTGCTAAGATAATAAAAGATTCCGAATAAGATCTTACAGGACCTTAAATCTAAAAAGATTCTGACTGTATATGTTTGAAAATCATGTCAAATCTGACTTAGGAATTAGCCAGAATATGATAACTTACATTTACAAGATCTTATAAGAAAATTTTTTTACTTGGGTTAGTTAACCTTGACTGACCCAATTCACTCACAGGGATAGTTCCAATAAACCCATCCAGAATTTATAGTGCTGGAAAATTCTAATAAATGATAATTGGACTAATGTTCTACTGGGGAAATCAGGATACTTAACAATTATGTTAAAAATTGCTATTTTATCTAGAAAATATCAGACGAGTATGACAATGACAACAGTAAACCAAGTGCCGAACCATTAGAAGTGAAGAACACCTCCGATGAATTTTCTCTGTTAGATTCCACCTCTAAAGTAGAAGCTGCTGTGACCAAATTAGGTACGTGTGGAAATTGACCACTTAATAGGAATTTGATAATCAATATTTACACAGTACCTGTGGGAACCAAGCGCAAGAGATGTGGTAGCTGTGAAAGTTGTCAGTCTAAGGACTGTGCACTTTGTGTCTATTGTTTGGACAAGCCAAAATTTGGTGGTCCAAATTTGCTTAAGCAGAGCTGCCTCAAACGAAAATGCACACAGCTGAGTCAGTCAGGTTAGAATTTTATGCTTCAGTTTTTCTTAATCTAGCAAACAGTAAATATTAATCAGGTCGCGTTGGTGTGGCTTCTCCAAAAAAAGATAAATCTACCAAAGTATGTAAACATTCCTATTATAAAATGACTTTTTATTATTAAGTGACTATTCTTTTTAGGAGGAGAGTGTGCCAGAAGAACTTCAAATTTTATTTGAGCTCACAATTGAACAGAAGAACAGAGTAATAAAGTAGCATTATAATAGCAATTTGCCATTATCTAGTATATTACAGATTCAATCAGAGCTGCTAAAGAGCGATGAACACAAACTTCTAACTCTTGATGGATGTGATCTTTATGTAAGAGACCTTAAGACATTGAGTGGGACATCTTGGCTTAATGACAAGGTATCAGTATAAATCTTATGAATACTTTTAATTTTTCTGATGCTTATCCAACGTACAGATCATTGACATTTACACTACACTAATAACTAAGGTGTCCAATGCCAAGTCCCCTAATTCTATATTAGCTCTATCGTGTTTCTTCTACCAAAAACTTTGTACCTGTGGATATGAAGCTGTGTCAAAGTGGATTAAGGTATTTTTCAACATTCCACTTCACTCAACCTGTAACATTTTATTTTTTTAATTAGATGGACATGTCCTTTCACAAGCTGTTGATACCGATCATCACATCTTCTCATTGGCGGCTAGTTGTTGTGGATGCTCATGAGAAGACAATCAAATGCTATGATTCCATGTTAGGAAATGATGAGAGCTGCTTAAAAAATATTAGGTAATGATCTGTCTAGCTATACAAATAGTTTATATACTGAATTGGTAAATTAGAGACTATTTGTCCAGAAGATATACTGACGATAATTTTTCAACATGGAAACTGTGGTCCCCAAAGGTATTAATATAAAAAAAACTTTTGAAATATTATTATGTGTTATTAATCAAAATTACTTTATTTCAGAACATACCTGTACAGAATAATGGTTATGATTGTGGTGTATTTACTTGCATGGTAAGTTTATTGAATATGATTATTTGTTAAGTAGCTGCTACACTTATGCATAGCTAGTTTCAACTCAAAATGTGAATTTAATATAGTATGCCAGGCATGAGGGAATAGGAACATCTCTTTCATTTCATCAGGTAACTGAATTATTATTATTGTTAGCTAGTGGTGTGCATTTATTATGTCATTATTATGCAGAGAGATATCCCCACTATCAGGAAAAGAATGATTTATGAACTGTCAATCAAATCACTCATTAATTTTTGAATTTTGTTTATTGACTTTAATATGCTGTATTTATGACTGAATAAAAATTCATATACATAATTCACCATACATAATATATGAAGGGGAAACTGTCGTACACACATTAATTAGCGAGAAGTCACTTCAGATGCATCCACCAGCACAAATTATACGAGGGGAAACTGTCGTACACTCTTTAATTGATGAGAAGTCACTTCAGATGCGTCCACCAGCACAAATTATACGAGGGGAAACTGTCGTACACTCTTTAATTGATGAGAAGTCACTTCAGATGCGTCCACCATCACAAATTATACGAGGGGAAACTGTCGTACACTCTTTAATTGATGAGAAGTCACTTCAGATGCGTCCACCATACACGAGGGGAAACTGTCGTACACTCTTTAATTGATGAGAAGTCACTTCAGATGCGTCCACCATCACAAATTATACGAGGGGAAACTGTCGTACACTCTTTAATTGATGAGAAGTCACTTCAGATGCGTCCACCATCACAAATTATACGAGGGGAAACTGTCGTACACTCTTTAATTGATGAGAAGTCACTTCAGATGCGTCCACCATCACAAATTACACGAGGGGAAACTGTCGTACACTCTTTAATTGATGAGAAGTCACTTCAGATGCGTCCACCATCACAAATTATACAAGGGGAAACTGTCGTACACTCTTTAATTGATGGGAAATCACTTCAGATGCGTCCACCATCACAAATTATACGAGGGGAAACTGTCGTACAATCTTTAATTAATGAGAAGTCACTTCAGGTGCGTCCACCATCACAAATTATATGAGGGGAAACTGTCGTACACTCTTTAATTGATGAGAAGTCACTTCAGATTCGTCCACCGGCACAAATTATATGAGGGGAAACTGTCGTACACTCTTTAATTGATGGGAAATCACTTCAGATGCATCCACCATCACAAATTATACGAGGGGAAACTGTCGTACACTCTTTAATTGATGGGAAATCACTTCAGATGCGTCCACCGTCACAAATTATACGAGGGGAAACTGTCGTACAATCTTTAATTAATGAGAAGTCACTTCAGGTGCGTCCACCATCACAAATTATATGAGGGGAAACTGTCGTACACTCTTTAATTGATGAGAAGTCACTTCAGATTCGTCCACCGGCACAAATTATATGAGGGGAAACTGTCGTACACTCTTTAATTGATGGGAAATCACTTCAGATGCGTCCACCAGCACAAATTATACGAGGGGAAACTGTCGTACACTCTTTAATTGATGAGAAGTCACTTCAGATGCGCCCACCATCACAAATTATACGAGGGGAAACTGTCATAAACTCTTTAATTGATGAGAAGTCACTTCAGATGCGTCCACCATCACAAATTACACGAGGGGAAACTGTCGTACACTCTTTAATTGATGAGAAGTCACTTCAGATGCATCCACCAGCACAAATTATACAAGGGGAAACTGTCGTACACTCTTTAATTGAAAAGGAATCACTTCAGATGCCATAGTTGCCAACTTTTAGATACATAATGTAGGGACAACCTGGCGAGCTTGCGCGCCTGACAATTTTTGCCACGACCACGCCCCTTTTGCCACGTCCACATGCACATCGAAAAGATTCAGTGGTACATGGTGATTGATCGTGAACTGATGATTTGTTTTGTGAACTGATGATTTGTTTTGTGAACTGATGATTTGTTATGTGAACTTGTTTTTAGTCTTTGTGAAGTGATTGGCGAGTTGCTTTCTTGCATCGAGATAGAAGCTCTGAGCTGAGTCTACTGTCATGGCAGCAGTCATCACAATTGAACTTCATTGACATGAGTGCAATGATGGTAGACTGATCCAAGTTTGACCTCTGGTCAGTGTGAATCTTTCGCAAGATTGAAAAGCCCCTCTCAGAATCAGCATTGGAGCAAGGTACAGACATAAGGCCATACATTAACTTGACTAAAGCACTGAACCTGTCTCTTCCATCTAGGGTCTTGATTTTACTTACCCTAGACCAGAAAGCACCTACTCTTGGCTTCAGAGTGAGGTCAGCAGCTTTATACTCACTTGGAGGGGGAAGATCTTCTGGTGACAGTTGAAAATCTAAGAATTCCTCCTTCAACTTATCTAGAGATTCACTACTAGACAGTTCAAGCTGTGGAAAGCGTTTTGCCAAGCCGACAATGGTGTCCACAGGATGCTGTTTTATCCGGCTGAAGAACTCCGAAGTCTTTCAACAGTGAGTCACCAAATGGAAACTTCTTGAGCATCTTCTTAAGAGAGGCAGTGTAAAATTTCCTTACAGCTGAGAAGAAGGGTGCTGGATCATGCTCTTCTTCTAATTCTGTGATACAAGCAACCATCACGTGTTAATTTTGATGATGTAAATTGTTATGACTAAAAATAACTGTACTTTGACCCTACTCGGGCCATAGCTAGCTAAACTAAGTCTCGAGCTGTACTGTTACAATTTAGCCTTCATTTCCTGGCCTCGGACCCTCTCTGGTTGGTGATGTCGGGACTGGAGCGGGACTGGAGCTAAAATGTCGGGATTGCCCGCCAGAATCGGGATGGTTGGCAACTATGAGATGCATCCACCAGCACAAATTACAAGAGGGGAAACTGTCGTACACTCTTTAATTGATGAGAAGTCACTTCAGATGCATCCACCAGCACAAATTATACGAGGGGAAACTGTCGTACACTCTTTAATTGAAAAGGAATCACTTCAGATGCATCCACCAGCACAAATTATACGAGGGGAAACTGTCGTACACTCTTTAATTGATGAGAAGTCACTTCAGATGCGCCCACCATCACAAATTATACGAGGGGAAACTGTCGTACACTCTTTAATTGATGAGAAGTCACTTCAGATGCATCCACCAGCACAAATTATACGAGGGGAAACTGTCGTACACTCTTTAATTGAAAAGGAATCACTTCAGATGCATCCACCAGCACAATTATACGAGGGGAAACTGTCCGACCCTCTTTCAATTGATGAGAGTCACTTCATATGCGCCACCTCACAAATTATAACTAGGGGGAAACTGTCTTCACTCTTTTAATTGAGGAGAATTCACTTCAGATTCCTCCACCAGCACAAATTAGTACGAGGGGAACTGGTCGACACCTTAATTGAAAAGGAATCACTTCAGATGCATCCACCAGCACAAATTATACGAGGGGAAACTGTCGTACACTCTTTAATTGATGAGAAGTCACTTCAGATGCGCCCACCATCACAAATTATACGAGGGGAAACTGTCGTACACTCTTTAATTGATGAGAAGTCACTTCAGATGCATCCACCAGCACAAATTATACGAGGGGAAACTGTAGTACACTCTTTAATTGAAAAGGAATCACTTCAGATGCGTCCACCATCACAAATTACACGAGGGGAAACTGTCGTACACTCTTTAATTGATGAGAAGTCACTTCAGATGCGTCCACCATCACAAATTATATGGGAGAAACTGTCGTACACTCTTTAATTGATGAGAAGTCACTTCAGATGCGTCCACCATCACAAATTATACGAGGGGAAACTGTCGTACACTCTTTAATTGATGAGAAGTCACTTCAGATGTGTCCACCGGCACAAATTATATGAGGGGAAACTGCTGTACACTTTTTAATTAGTTATAATTCAAAAATAATAATAATAATAATAATAATAATAACTGATGATGATAATAATATTTGTTATTATTAATACAATGATAATAACTGTTATTATTATCTGCAATAGGATAGTCTTAATATCACAATTGCATTGTTGTATGTCAACTATTTTAGTAAGATTAGATACCAAACTTAATAAAGAGTAGTCGAGGAAGCATCACTGACAACAAATTAATTCACTCTCTACGAGTAACTATATTTTTCTTACCTTTGTTACGTAAAACCAATCTTTCTCTCCAACTCATTAAATGGCGCTACAACGGACTACACGAAGTCCGGGCATGCGCGTTGGCGGTCCGCGAGTATTTCGCGAATTTAGTCCGGTCCGTGGGGGTCCGGTCCGGTCCGTGTTTTAGTCAGACCCGAGCTTTTGTGCTGTTGGTTGTACGCACTGCTTTAAAAAGGCTCTGATGTTAGATGGATAGCGGTTGTAGGCTGGAAAGACCCGATACCTAATGAGTACACTTGGCTATGTAGCGATCATTTTGTATCAGGATGTTAATGTAACTATCCCTTGTCTCCTGTCATATCGTAAGTGTTTGCACACATTACAAGCCCTCTAAAACGGAAAGCTATCGATGGCATCGGTTTAAAAGGAGTGCTGAAGTGAATAAAAGAAGAAGAGAATAATGGAGTAGATAAAGAAGATATGAAGATGTCCAGGTGAACTTGTTTTAGCAGATAGAGGTTTTAATATTCTTGAAAGTGCTGGTCTCTACTGTGTCAAGCTTCCACCATTTACTGGTGAAAAACCACAGCTGACAAAAAGTGAAGTAGATTTTTCTCGTCAACTGTCAAGAGTTTAATTCATGTTGAATGAGTCATAGGCCTACATTGTCAATAGTACATTATATTTGAATCAACAACACCAATCAACTTTATTATGACCAGTGAAAAAGAATGTATACTAGTCCAAAAGATAAAATAGCTATAGTCATAAGTTGTGCACTAGGTAATTTATGTCCATCAGTTGTTTCACTTTAACCATTCCCAATTTTTTGTTGTTACAATGTTAAATAATGAAATGTGAATTTAATATTTGGTTGGGGGAAAAATTATTCCAAAAAACATAGCTAATGAACTATACAATAACAGAGTTTACTTAGACTTCAACTTTTTTCCCCATGCGATGACAGGAAGGACATAGCCACTTTCCTTTGGGAATCCATTTCATCTTCAGGCACTTCAGTCGTATGAAACCATTTTGTTGGGCAGTTACTATTATCACAGCAGATCATCTTTCCAGACTCTGCTTTCCTGCAGTAAATCTAACGGGACCTTCCATGGTCACAATATCAGAAGAAAAGCTAGAAGACAGATGTGCTGAACTAACCGTTGCTTCTTGGTGAACCATTTACCAACAAGGTCAGGTAGAAGCTCTGTCTCGATCAGTTCAATTGGTTTAATAAATGCAATTGTTATGAAGGGTTCATCCAAATAGTGACAAAGGAGTTGCTGGAGGTACTGTAAGCCTTTGTGAGTGACGCACTGAACCAAAGTGGGAATCAGAACCTGATACTGCTACACCCTTAACGTTAGCTACCTAAGGAATCAAGACTTTTATAAGCTTTCAACGTTTCACCAGTATACTTACTAGTCTATTCAATGAGGTACCAAAATATATCTGGATACTTCAGGCCATATTTATCCCAAGGATTTCAATAAATCCTTCCTTTTAGCTGAGGTAAGGGTCTTCAGGCTTCCAGCTTAGATAACTTTCCCTGTACCGCATTAAAGCTTCGTCCAACGAGAAATAATAAGCAGAAAAGCCAGGTGAAGACACAATTAGCCTAGAATACGCCGCACGCCGCTCTACGTTTTGCCACTCAAAATGGCGACGTAACAACTGTTGCTAAGTAAACGTCACTTCTATGTCACTTCCTGCATAACCTTAGATTAAAACAAAATAAATTTATCTCAAAGTTATATTTTTTTATGCAGCAATGAATATCATGTGAAGTTGCCTGCAATTCAATATAAAGTTTGGATACTTCTGTTTTAAGGTTGTTTTGGCAAACCATAGATGTCTGTCTGGGACTACGTCCACAGCCAGAGTCTAAACTAACGATCATTTCCCTACTTCCTGTCCCTCCTTTATTGTATCATCATTGTGGTAGAGTTACGCAACCCATCGTAACTCTCTACTTGTTGTTACGTATATATGCATGCCTATTCTAGTTAATAATGTTGTTCACCTCTGAGAACCTGTGTAATACCCCGCACAAGGAGTGCGCACCTTTTGCTGTCAGTCAAGACTGCAAGCTAAACGGCCAGCGGTTGCGATTGATATTAGCCTTGCGCCAGATCAAGTGGACATCCTGGTCCTTCGAGTTTCCATCTTAGAACTAGCTAGTGTGGGAAGTAACGACCCCCACATTAAATGGTCCTTCGAGCCTTTGTTTGAACTAGTGCTTAGCTCTCTATTGATGCTATTTCGACTTACTTAGCTTTCTATTAGTTGCTATTTCGTAGCTGTAGCTTAGCTCACTATTTGTTGCTATTTCGTTTCGACTCCATCTTCAACCCTCACTTCTCTGACTGCTACGCGTGGCTCACATCAACACCACTCGTATCCAATCTATCTTCAAACCACTTCCGTATTTCTTCAACTCCAGTTACTCACCATGTCTGAACCTTCCGAGTTCTCTCAAGCCTTGCAATCCCTCCATCGCAAGAGAGGCAACAAGCGAGGAATGCTCACTAGGTTGCAGAGAAAAGTCTCCGAACTTCAAGGCAAGCACCCGGACGAGATCTCTGGACTAGTGTTCGACGACCTCCTCAAAGATCTAGTCTCCCTCAGATCTACTCACAAATCCATCCAAGATCGGATCGACGAACTGGTCTTGGACAACGACATGGATGACGACGCCGAGGAAACGGAGAAAGACAAAGACGAAGACACCTACGACAAGGTCAAGACAACCATCAGGGACTTCAAGCTCTTCCATGAGTTGTGGATCGACAGCAACGGCCTGAGCGAAGACCTCACAACAGCACAATCCGTCCTAGACGTCAACTCACCTCTCTTTCGAGACTCTTTTGTCAACCTGTCTGCTCGTTGCAGTGACTGGTTTAAGCTAGCAAGACGCTACACCAAAGACAGCCCCGCCATTGACAGAAGATTCCAAGACGTGAAAGAGAGTCTTGCCGTGCTCAGCAGAGATGTTCACTCATCCTGCCGTGACCCAGCAGTACCCATACTCACAGCGGCCATGACATCATCCTCTCCTGCTTCATCTCCTGCTACATCGACAAGTCACAACAACTCTTCACTACATCTGGACGTTCCAACATTCGACGGTGACCCCTTCAAATGGGCGAACTTCGAGACAATGTTCAAGGCTACGATCAACGCTAGAGCAAAAGGACATTCCAACCTCGAGATCAAGGGACATCTCATCAAGGCTATCCAGCACCCTTCTGGTCTCAAGATTCTTCACAACCTACCCGATCCCAACGCAGACTTGGACACAATGCTCACTCTCCTACGCGCCAAGTTTGGATCTCCACAAGTTGTGTGCCCTCTTATCATCAACAAAATAGACACTGTCAAGCAATTCCACCTAACTGCTACCGACCTCGACAACGTCTACGACAACCTCGTACTACCCTTCCAGAGATTTCAGTCACTTGTGGGCGACTCCCTCAGCGCATACCTTGCCATGGTCTTGGTCAGCCTCATGGACCCTGACTGCAAAAGGGAATGGCTACGCCACAAGAAGCCAGACACTG
>WLWD01001729.1_pt1 | contig 54285 bp, 27 predicted proteins | sample 6712731 | NCBI WGS metagenome assembly WLWD01 (sample SAMN12718690, study PRJNA576275) | sponge metagenome | isolation source: marine sponge | host: Mycale hentscheli | place: New Zealand: South Island, Marlborough, Capsize Point | collected 2014-11-01 | reverse complement strand
ACCTACACCACACACCTACACTTGAACACTAAACCATACTAACCTACACGTGAACACTAAACTACACGTGACACTAACCTACACCTGCAAAATAGCCACACAAAAACACGTACAGCGTGAACCACTAACTACACCTGAACACTACCCTACCCTGCACACAAATACACGTGAACACACCTACAAGTGCACACGACCTACACGTGAACACTAACTACACATGACTCAAACAACTTATCTTCTAACTTACAACACAAAATTGGGACATACGTTGGTGATACATACACTTTTACAGACATATGCGTGCATAAGTCCACTCGATTTCAATAAAAAGAAAGTGAAGTGTAAAAAATTAGTCCAAAAAGTTTAAAAAAACTCTCCACTCCTATCGGGACGGAAGGACACTCTCATGAATTGGTCCGGCCAGTAGTTGGGCGTGGTCAAAACAGATCATGGGTGTGACCAAAACAGTTCATAGGGTGTGGATAAGGATCATTAAGGGGTGGACAAGTCTATACACACTTTTATTCACTATAATTGTAATAGCTTGCTAAATTAAAAAAGAATTTTGTATTAGCTAAAGTTTAGAATGATGCCATCATACATGTAGCTAGAATAATTACTGACAATACTAACTACATTGCAAACTGTACTTACAATGGTGATAAATAAATAAATCTTAGACTTCTTATTTATCGCAATCAATAAAATGTTAAGCCATCGTTAAACGAGCCTCAGGAGAATGAAATTTATCGGTAAAGGTTGTCAATTTGGGATTCCCCCCCCCCCTCCCCCCCTGAAGATAACAGTTATTTCTGAATTCCCATTTCAAATGACGGTCCAGCCAAAACCGGACCAACCGGACCGGTTCCTCCGGGCCTGTACATATATTTCAATGCATATAGCGTGCACTATTGTAGTAAAAAATTATAATACTATATGTGACCGTCTACAGGAAAATCGGGCACAACGCGGCCCCGACGAAAATTTTTTTTTTTTGCACTTACACACTCCTCGGCAAGCAGATATTAAGCTCTCCAAGTTTTATCGCCGTAGCTTTAGCCATTCCCGCTATATCACCTAACCGTTCCCTTCATTAGGCTTATTTAATACAATTTTAAGAACTAAATCGATCTTTTTGCGACGTCTACGCATGCCGCGTTGTGCCCGATTTTCCCATAGACGGTCACATAATATAATGAATCTTAATAGTTCGCGAAATAAATTATTTATTGGTCTGAGATGATTTTGTAATAGCTAGCTAGTATATAGTAAAGTTGAGGGTTCACACCTTTGATGCTTCGAAGTAGGAGTGTGAAAGTTGAAGGTGAAATATTATCTACTCCACAAGAGTAAAACTGTAGATCTGTCACTCTGGTAAGCTTTCTATTTAAGTCCCGTATCATTATAATTATGTGTACATACACATTACACTTCGAGTATAATTGACTCTGCCCACTCGTATTGTAATACCACACTCTGTATCCACATGTGTTCATGTGATGTGTACTTTGTAACCAATTGAACATGTCGCTCTCTGCATGCTGGCACGACAATTCTAAATGAGGCATCAATATAGTTCGAGCAGTGAAAACGGTACATGTAAACATTGTCTTCATAAGAAAGAAGCTAAACCAGGCCAGAGACACTCGCTGGTATATATTTTCAATGCAAAACTCCACTTCCAGCAACTTCATTAACTTCACAGCGGCAAACCGTCAATTGTCTGTAATCTCCAAAATCAGAGTGTGACAGACACACAGGATGACTACTGTAACCCTCTCACACATGTGCACTAGTGTTAATAAGCATAACTTTTAATAATAGCAAAACATTTCTCGCTCTAACAGCCAATATTGTTAATTAAAACTTAAGTTTTAATTTTGGCTGTTAGAGCTATTAAATTAATTCACGTAAGTTTTAATTAACAATATTGGCTGTTAGAGCTATTAAATTAATTCACGTAAGTTTTAATTAACAATATTGGCTGTTAGAGCGAGAAAAATTTTTGCTACTATTATAATTATTTCAGCCGAGAATGACTGAATCACTGAAAGCATAAAACTAAAGATCTTTGGATTAGTTTACAGGCTTTAAAAGTGAAATAGTACGAATAAACACATGTGCGTGCAGCACTAGCCTTGAAACACACAGTTTGATAGTTTATAAGTGGAGACTATTTCATTCCTTAGCACGAAAGTCCTATCTGTATTAAATCAACAGATTGGGAGGAGCAACTATCATGTAAATTAGTGAGTGTTCGACACACCAGCATGTGAGTAGGAATAGCAGTAATTACACTGGGGCAAAAGATCATCAAAACTTTGCGAATGTACCCAGTTGTCTAAAGATAGGTTGTAATGGTTGCCATGGTTCCTAGCCTCAATCTTCTTTTATACCTTGTTATAGGAAACCAATGTTACTCCAAAAAAATTACCATTCTCGCTCCACATCATAAAAAAACATAAGTTACGTCACACATTGATTTCAGAAATAAAAAACAACAACAAAAACAACAACAAATCATCGCCCAAATTTTATTCAAGACAGCATTAATTAGAATGACAGCATTAATTAGAATGGCACCACAGATAAAAGTTAACACGGATGCTTTTGCTTTCATTGTAGCTATGTAGCACTTGTGAGTATTTTGAATGAGTAACTGAAAAATTATTGCCATGGCCAAAGAGATACACAAAATATTTTTTTTAGTTGTTACTGTTATCCTTGAACTAAATTTTCTAGTGTGCTACGAAAAACAATTGGGAATAATACCGTCTTAAAGATTTGTGTTACAGACAAATGAATCTCTATTATAATTCAGGTAACCTCTGCTTATCCCCACAGGAAATTTAGAAATACCATAATTCAGTTGTGAACTACTCACCTCGACGCTGAAGCCTATGTACCATAGGAACGCATCCACGCCACCCATATTGGTGCAACACATTCGCACAGCAGTCTCACGGGGCGGTCTTTTTACTAACCCTGATCCTTCCCTCGCGCGTCATGTTAGGGTAGTTAGCGTTGTTATAGCCAGAGGAGATCTTTGGCCCGACGAGAGATTAAACTTTGACAATGCTTCGGACGACCATTTCCAGTCAATATTATTACTTTTGTATGGTAAAGCGTTTTTAACACATTTGGCCTGGTGATATCACTGGTAAAGGGTTTTCTGGATAGAGGTTATTGTATTGTTTACTAACAGTTTAGCTATAAATGAACAGTCAGAGGGCAAATGCAGTTTTTTTTTAAGAAATAGCTATTTAAAAGACAGTGTAGTGGTGTATATTTTTTGATCAATTAATTGTAAAGCAATTAAGAATGAATGAGAATGAATGAATGAATGAGAATGAATGAGTGAGAACACGTAAATGAATGAAGGAGAATGAACAAATGTATCCATTAGATTCCATTGATATAACACTGTAGTATTACAGTCTCAAGGGGACCTAACCCTTTACCAAGCTAAAAAATGCATATATTTTTTAATTTAGTAATAATAATTTAAAATTGTGTTTATTAATTATTATTATTATCATCACGTACAAAAACTTCACATTAAAAATAATATACATATGAATTAAAAAATTTTTTTTGTACAGTGTATACATCCTGCATGTACATCTGTAAATTCTAAGTATTAGTGTTAAACTATCTGTAAACTTACCACTTCAGTAAACTCCAGTAGATGCCTAGTACACCTCAGGTGTTACTTGATCTATTGTGCCTGTACACTTGTCTTGGTAAAAAAAAAAGAAACTACGATGTATATGCTGCATATAAATTTGTGAAAATCCTTGTAAACTGGGCTTTTTCATCTAGTGTAAATTAAACAATAAATTAAAAAATGCATAAACAAATGAAACAAGGAAACAAATGACTAAGTAATAAATATCTAATTTTAGAAAGAATTTTTTAATTCAAATAACAGCTGTTGAACAAAGTTTAGCTATAGCTAGATGTGAACAGATGGAAACACAAGCCTCATTATTTAATGTTTGAAATTTCTGACATCATGAAATTCAGCTACAGTCCATGTTTCATGTTCCATACAATAGCTATGGAAAATCCAAATTTCATGTTTTCATGAAATTTTTCAGGAATATCACATTTCATGGAATTACATTACCAGGGCATATCATATTTCATGCACACCATGAAACTAGAGTGGAATGTGAAATTTCCTGTACCTGATAGTTCATTTGTAACTCATGAAAGTCAAGCCTGACATTTCATGTTAATTTCTGACTTAAACTGTACTCAGGAAATGCCACTTTTTTTGTAGTGGAATATTTCAGGGTAGAGGGACTAACTGTGCCCAACATACATTTCAATAACCAGTTAGTTTAGATCTATACTCTGCACACTTCTTCACTTGACTGGCTTTCTTAGCATGTTTTCTTCTTTGAAGATATCAGGGGAAATTTTGTTTTCTTCTTTGAAGATATCAGGGGAAATTTTATCCTATTCTGAAGTCTACCACTGTTCCATGAAACAAAGGTCATTACTTTTGGCTTTTGGCACCAGACCTCGACACACCACCATAAAGCTTATGACAAAAGTACAATACTTTTGATGCTGCTTTCGTATTGACCTTTAGCAGAAATTCTCATTTCAATATCTAGCATTTAACAATGTCTCAAATTTTAAGAAAGATGAATACATAAACTATAATATATGGAATGATGAATACGCCATTAAATAATTCAGGAATTAAAGGAGTAGGTGAGTGTACAATGTAACAAAGGTGCAATATTCTTTTTTCAGGATACAAAATAATAAAAAAACATGATGAATGTGTAAATTAATAATTCACACAAAACAACAAATATTTTTCTCCAGCATTATGATCAGACATTCTGCTATCTGTCATCAAAGTTAGAAGTGCAGTGTCTAGGAATTTTCCGTAGACTTCATAATGAACAACATTATCATGCCATCTTCTCCCAGAGAAACTTCACTTGACCTCCTCTAAATCTAAAATAACAAAATAAAAACAACAAACAAACAAACACATAAACAAAAAAGACTGATAATCATGTGTTTATAGTTGTCTGGGTTTCATACACACTGTAGAGTAGATAGAAACCTAACCTCCACCTCCCCAAGATGGAACCTCCCTTCCTCAGAATTTTTGAAAGTTAATAATTATAGTAATTAGATTACAGTGAGTTGTAACATCATGCTGTGATTGATTAAATGTTGATCAGTATGAATACTCTCATGTAGCAGAGTTTGATACAGAAAAATGGAGGGGGAAACTGAAAAATTTCAAACAGAGTTCTTCCCCCCCTCCCCTCCCCAACTATAGCCGTTCTTCTCCATGTATTCAGTGTTGGACGTAGGAACAGGAATTGGGCAAGGGGAAGGAGGGGTGTCAGTGTTTGAGGGTGGGGCTACACAGATTTAGATGTGTACACATGCTGTAAATTACAAACGGATAAACAAAAAAAAATCATATCAAATCAACTCATAAATCATATCTTTCTGGAGTGGGGGGGGAGGAGACATGTGCATCAAAGTAAAAATGGTTTAAATTGGTTGTGCTTCAAGAACTACACGTGGGCACATTGGAGCATTCATCATGCAGCGTTCAGTATGGGAGAATATTGAATGCTCGTGTGATTCAGAAATTCTTATACTCAGTAATTACTATACCCACTTTCATACTATACCCACTTTCATAACAAAATGTGGACATATATTTAGCATGTGGGTATTCAGGGGTTCATTTAGGGGGGCCAGGGTGGTGCTCACCCTCTCCCCTCCCTTGAAGGCGTTTCGTCCCCCCTTGAAATATTTTAAACTTTCGTAAGCAAAAAAGCAAAGTTAAAATGTGAATGATGAAGATTGTAAATGATTAAATCACAAGTCCTCTACTATCTTAATTATGTACAAAAGTTATGACCCCTAAGATAGCAAAAGCTCAGTCTTGCCCCCCCTCCCCCTCCCTAGATTAATTCCAAAATGAACCCCTGAGTATTGGGGATTGGAGGGGGAGGACAGAAGTTAAACCAACAAACACATCCATCTCTTTATGGTCATGGTAACCAGTGAACAGCAAAAGTCATCTACTAGGCAGCTATAAGGATACCCAGCACACTATGGTTGGAAACAACTAACCTCTCCGTATTCTAATGTGTTTATATATGAGATCAATATATATGAGTTCACTCAATTATGGTGTAGATTGTGTAATAAAGTGCTTTAATTAGAGAAAACACCTATCACATAATTGTTATAGTTCACAGTCACACATATCTTAATGATATTCTGTGCGATATCTACTCCATACTGAACTCCATTAGAGTTAGCTCATTAAACCTTATTACTAATAAGCTTCCACAATAATTACCAACTCTACAATTAAGCAAGTATGTGTGTGAAGTTAAAACTCCCTGTAAATGCATTTATAAAACCAGATCAAACGAAGTATATATTAGAGATGATGTATGGCTTACAATTAGATTGTGCAATAAAGTGTGTGTTTTAGTTCACTGGCTCAGCGCTGTGGGACGACATCCCAACTAAATTGGTGGGGCCGCCCACATTCCAGGAACAATGAATTGAATATTATGTGTTTGTGCTTGTTTTGGATTCAGTTACATGTATTTTCGGTTATGGGACTCAGTTAATTTTTAAAGTCATGTCACCTGTGTGTGTCTACATCTTGTTGTTCATTGTTGTGTTGTCCGGGCTGTGCATATAAGACTTCGTGTTTTGTGTGTGCAGTCAGTCAGTTCTCAGCTGCCATTTGTGCCATCTGATCTCGTTAGATTAAACTAGTATAATCCTGAGTCCACCTTTCGAGGGGGGGCTGTCGAGGGGAAGGCATACTGATTCTGGTGGCAGCAGCTTAATTGCTGTCACCATTGTGTGAACCTAAAGGAGGAACTCATGAGCTTCACTGAGGGAGGCCCACAAGCGCCACTATACACTAGCAAGCTATTTACAAAATCATCTCAGGACCAAATGAATGATTTATTGGCTATTCTAATTAGGTATCAATATAGCTTGAGCAATGAAAACAGTATATGTAAAAGCTGTCTTTATAAGCGAAGAAGCTAAAAGGCCAGAGACATTTACCAGTATCCATTTTCAATGTTAACCTAGAGCTACAAAATGTAACACTGAAGGTTAACAACATAATATAATATATATATATATATAATTGGCGAGCGAGCGAAGAGAGTGAGACACTATCAAAGGTAACACAATTGAAAATCGGGGATATTTGTTTGTTTGAAAATATGTGTGGACGTACGTATGTCATTTTGTATTTTGACCCTCGCAACTCCAATTCCAGCACTCGTTAACTTTACAGTACAAAGCCAAACCATGATGGACAGCAAGAAATTATTTGCTCAAGTAATTATGACGTAATGATAGGGGGCAAAACCCACAAAAGCTAGTACTGATGCAGAGCTGACAGCTTCGTGTTTCTCAGCCTGAAATTTCAAAATGGCACCATAAAAGGTCTTAAATGGTTGTTTTGAATTAGCTCATACCTAAATTCACAATTAAGTGTAGTAATTGAGCATGACAGACAAACGGACAGAACACAAGTATTGTAATCCTTTTGCACACACGTGGTGAGGGCTAATAATGAAAGTTCCATGAGATATAGTAGTAACTCCATACTGAATGTTGTTCATTCATACTTCCTTAAAAGCGAGCTATTAGGGGTGTGGTTGGGGGGGGGGGGGACGACGGAAGTTATTTAATAATCAAGTAAGTCACGAGGTTAAATTCTTGTGATAGAGATAAACTCATACAAGATGAACGCCATGATTTGTGATAGCATTGAAGGAGATGTGGGACACATGTATCATGAGCTCAAAAGTGCTTATTTAGCCTCAGCTTGTATGTGCAAGAGAGTTATAGTAGTCGTCCCGTCTGTCACGCTCTGATATTGGAGATTACTAACTATTAACTGTTGATTTAGGTATGAACTTACTCAGAACGAAGATTTAGGACCATTCATTGTGCTGTTTTTTTTTTTTTATTTCGGGCTAATTGTTGAGAAAATGCGAAGCTTTCACCACCGCGTAGGTACCAGCTTTTGTGGGTTACGTCCCCTATAGCATCACGTCACAATCACATGAGTAAATAAAATTACCAAGTTCAAAGAAGTTAAATTTCACGTTGAATATGTATACCAGTGAGTGTTTCTGGCTAGTTTAGCATCTTCTCTTATGAAGACAGTGTTTCTATGTACCATTATCATTGCTCGAGCTATATTGTTGCCTGATTAAAATAACTAATAAATATTGCTCGTTCTTTTGGTCTGAGATTATATTGAAATAGCTTGGTAGCTGTGGGGCCAGAAAATTCAGCGAGTGACTCCACCCAGAGGGCGGAGCCACAGAAGCAGATACCTAACAGAGAAGCAAGCAGGAGCAGGCTGAAGAGCCTGAAAGAACTTGTTAATATAATAGAACTCATTAGCAAGTAGTTAGAGAGTTTGTGGGTGGGTGTGTGTGTGTGGGGGGGAAAGGGGGGAACTAATTAGTGGTAGCTCCAAGAACATTCTTGTCCAAGTGTGTGTGTGTAGCGTTTATTAGAGTTTTGTTCTAGAAACTTCCTTTTGTAGGCGTGTCCTGGCCTGTACTATTTAAGGCCAGTCCACGCAAGGTCATAGGTCAAGTCTTTTCTATCCGTTTCTGTATTCTATGTCATCATACTTGCGTATTTGAATTAAAACTTAAATCACTTGACGCTTCAGGAGGTAGCTACCTAATCATTCTATCTGGGAGTTGTGATAACTGGAACTAGTGGCAGCAAGTACCAAGGCAGCCCGGTTCCTGTTCCTACATAATCAAGCAGCCCGGAGCATAGCCTCACAGTAGCGCTGAGGGTTCGCACCTTTGGTGCTTTATTATAATATGCAGTAATAATGCAAAAATCCTAAATTTTTGAATTCATTTTGTGTACTTGCTATAATTTATATACAGGCTGTTTAAAGAAAAATAAAACAAAATACGTATATATATGTATATATACTAATAATAGGAACTTTTCTCATTCTAACAGCACATGTTAATTAAAACTTAACCCAACGTTTCAACTTCTTGCCGAAGTCCGCTTCAGGGGTCAACTGAAGTTGAACTTTCCGTGGTGATATATTAAACACAATGTAAGCAGCAAGATTACTGGAGGGTATGCTTACTGTTTAATATATACTGAACGGTGATTTGCAGGCAGCACAACCAGCATCCTGGAAGCTCTAAACCCATGTCTCTGTTAAACTTGTTGTTGTCAGGTTGTTATGGACTCTTCACTCCATACCATATGAATATTGTGATGCATACACTTTACCTCACTGCTATGTAATTCATACTCTTATTTATTTATTTCTAATCCTATCTATGCATTGATCTATATATTCCCAGTTGTGTACATCTTGCCTAATTCATTGCATATAAACCCTTTACCTCACGCATGCATGAATGGATTGTGAACAGACTATATCATTGTCAGCCACTCCCCTCTCAGTTCAGATTTCCCACGTGTTCAATAAGTTACAACAAGACTTGAGAGTGTATGGGATTTCCCTAGTGGCAGTGACTTTGGAGGGAGGAAAGTGGCCAGAGCTGAGACACCTGCGCTGCTCTACTCCGTTCTACTCCTACCCGTGGGTCGAGGCTACTGAACTCAGGTGTCATCTGTATCTGTAGAGCTTCCTTGATCTTTAACTCGAGATTCTTACTGGCTCTGTCTACAACTCACTACCTCTTCCCCTTTAAGTCAATCTCCTCACTTCACTAAGACTAACTGCGACTCATAAGACCAGCACAGCCACACAACTTCTCGAGGGGTCCATGTTGTTATCCCAGATTTGGTAATGGTCATCAAAATTTAGAAAATATAACTTGATAGTATTAAGCTAGCCAAATTTCCCATCATTGCCACAACATCAATCACGAAACATAACACAAAGTGTAATGTTACGTGTGTGCATAGGCAACAAAAAAGCAGAGGATCAGTGCATGTACTTCATTATAAAAAATGTGAAACGTCACATAAGTAGGAAAATAAGTCAAGAGCACATTAACAGTATGGAAGAAGGGGAAAAGCCTCATGGAAAAGGTGGGCTATATAAAGAGTAAGAAAGAGAGTACTGTTAGCCATTGATACAGCTAAATTTTACTGCACAGGATATACAGCGTAAAGTCAGAGTATAGCTAGATACTGTCCTGAGTGGTCATTTTCAATCAAGAAGCACTTTGGCACATATGCACACATGAACATTATCAGATATATTTCTTGCACAAGAACAGCTACAAACCCTGAATATGTCACCTACAATCACTATTTGAATGTCAGACAACTTACAGTCATAAAATTCATATAAGTTTAACCACTCAAGCTACAGTATTATGAAATCATCAAAATAAAACTTGAGCTTTGATTTTATTACATGTATACCCTTATAAACGCTCACCTACATGATAACATAGGAACCCATGATAGTGTACGAGTGTGTATACATGTATGTATGTATGTATGTATGTGTGTGTATGTATATACGTGTGTATGATATGTATGTATGTATGTATGTATGTATGTATGTATAGAGCTGGGCGATATACCGGTATTATCGTTGCACCGCGATAAAAAACTGATATTGCCTTTTTTTCAGAAAACTGTTGGGGTCGTTAAACAAATGCATGAACTTCATGCGCACGACAGATTAAAGGAACAGCCACTTCGCGGTTTGCAAACATGTCTGTAATGCGGTACTAGCAAAAATTTTAAAATAGCTAGCAGTGGTTGCAAGTTAAAATTCTGTCTAAAGAAAGCCAACATAGTCTTGCTCCACGGACTAACTTTGTCTGGATAAAATTTACTTTGTTAAATATTATTTATGAAATATCATATATCGCTCTAGCGCGATAATGCAGGTAAGTATCACATCGCCTGTGATTATCCAATATTGCCCAGCTCTGTGCATGTAAGTATGTATACATGTATGTATGCATGCATCTATGCATGTATGCATGTATGTATGCATGTATGTATGTATGCATGTACACTCAATCCCCTCTTAACCAGGCACCGTGGGACCCGAGGGTGTCTGTATCTCAGAAATGCCAGCTACAAGGGAAATTCGTAGTTTTCTCCAACATTATTCAATAAGTTTCAGGCTTTTTCCAAGCATTAAGTACAGTCCTCTTTCACTTGCAACCCTTAGTAGGCTTCTCTACAATTTTATGGAACCAGAAATAACCGGCTTGTGCTGACACAATTGGGTAATGGTGGTCAAATTAGCGAAATTGTGAGGCAAGAATTGATTAATTGAGTGGCTAACTTGTGCCCTGCCCTGTAAAAAGGCGTGCCTGTAATAGAGGTATTTGGATAAAATAGGATTGAGCGTACGTATGTATGTAATGTTTTAACAGTGCAGACCTGTGTATATGTGTATGTAGATACAAACTAGTGTACTATGTGTTTTCATAAGCACTCTGAATAAGTCCACAGTGAGTGCACCTTTGCTATTACAAATATATTATATATAAATTACTATATACACATACACACGCACACAATTTAGCGAGTGAGATATGGAGAAACTTAATATATTGAAGGGCCAAGTAGAAATAAATTGGCGGTTGAATCAGAATTCTACAGATCAGAAATATCTCATCAGGAGTGAATTTTAGCTCACTGGCCAAGGTTCGTAAGTACAAATCTTGCTGCTATTAAATACGTATGTAATGTATTAGCACTATATTTTTAAATTAATGCTAGTATGTGTCTCACTATCATCACCCCCTGCTCACTTTCTTTCAACAGTATCTTCGGCAGATTGTACAACATAAAGAGAGAGGGCCGAGTAAATGAATCGCTACTTTCTATATGTACCACAAATTACACGGCCGGCTGACCAAAATAGCATTTCTCCTCTCAAATTTAATATTGAGAGGACATCATGTCTGTTAAAATTTCACTTGTTATCAGAAGCCTGTATAGACATGTACTATTAAAAACAAATGGGTGCATTAATTTTTTAGTATTGTGTGTGTGTTATTTGTGTATCGATATACAGGATTTCAACGAATTGCTCGTAAAGTGACTAGAGCCCAAATTTTTCCATCGCACCCTATATATTTCAGGTTGTCTAACTGTACATTAAATGAAAATATGTATGAGTTAGTCACTAGAGTATGTATATATATAATTTACCTTGAATAAAAGGTAAAAAAGCCTCTTTTCTTATTAGTGTAGGTTAAAAGTTATTCAGGAGTTCCTCACCTCTTATATTGAAGTCCAAGAGTAGCTATTAGCACACTCTTCACGGAGGAACACCGAGTCTTCTTTTAATGATACTTTTGGACATGTGTTGACCCTGTGGAGTTGGGTTTCACCTCCTACTTCACAACCCTACATACAGAGAGTCACAAGTAAAATTAGCTTAAATACAGTTCAATTAAACTCAAGATCCTTAGATTGGAGTTTGTGCTCTGCATTATTACATTCCATAACACATTCATACATTAGATATTTTGTAGCCAGCCAGGCTTTAGTAGTGCATAAGTAGTTGTTCAAAATTTATACCTTCATCAGGGTATATTATCAAGAGTAAAATTTCAAGGTCTAACATTTTCAAAATTTCAGGGGGCAATCAGTGTTGAATCAGCAATTTCCGTAAAAATATGGATGAATCAGTAAGGTGGGAGGTTCTGTTCTATGGACACTCCACATATGTTAAATTCCCTTCACTAGTGTTCACCTGTCCCAAACTCCGTTCCAGTGATGAACTCCACTCTGAAGTCAAATCTCTTCTCTCTCTCTCCCCCCCCCTCCCCGCCCCCCCTCCCCCTCGACATGTCGAGACAGAGGGGCACAATTTAGGTAAATTGATAGACCAACCAGAATGACAACAGGGCACCAAGTACTGTCAACACTATTTCTCATACAGTAAAGCTTAGTTAAAGAGACATCAACTGTTGAATATATTATTGTATATATTAATTTCAAAAGAAAAATGGCTTATAGTTTTCATTAAAAATTCCTCACTAGCAAGTACAATACAGTTATGGTGCAACAATGAAGACCACAGAAATTTGATTCAGTAGCTAATGGGCTTATTAGAAACTGCAAAACAAAAATGAGAGAAGGGTACTAACATACTTGCCCTATGCTACTTGAGGCACTACTGAAGAAATACCAGTCTTTGAATTGACCAATACGGTTGTTCAGTTTTACACCGCTTTAGTCTAGTGCGGACAACAACAGAGTACACTATAAGGTACCAGTTGTGTTTTCACTCACCGTAAAAATCCATGAACGCCAGTAAGAGCAGAACCAGAAGAGGAGATACACAGGCGTATCACTCTTGCTGTAGAGAACTTCTGTGGTATTAGCAACCCTTTACCATTTCTGATCTGGTGTTTTAAAATTAAACCCTTTACCAATTTCGAGTTTGAAACCTAGCACTATCGACCTTTTACCTCAATAATCAGGAGTGTTAGAAGAGAGGTGGTGGTAAAGGGTATCAACACAATATGCGTGCCGTACACGCGGTAGTGGGCACAGTGAAGATTAAGCTAATTTCTGCCTTGTGTGATCTTACTAGACTGATTTACAGGCTGCGACAGCAAGTAGAGAGCGCGGTGTTGTTCAATTTTATTAAGTATGAAAACGCTAATTAGTGATATCTAGGTGATTCTTTAAGTGTTATTGGATATGTGGATGTAGGATTGTAATTTGTACAAGTCATTGATCACCAATACTAGTGTTTGAAGTATTACCGTTGAGTTCATTACCTTGTTTCTTTGTTAATGCAGGAATGAACTAAAGAGGTTGCAGAGATGAACTTGAGATATTGCAGAGATGGAGCCAAAGTTCAGGAACTGTTGTCTGATGCATCATTTTTTTCATTTATTTGTACATGGTCATAATTATTTATTCATATTCTGGTAACAATGGATAAATTTTGAAGGTACAGGATTTGTGTAGAACAGGTTGCACAAAAAGTGCAGTTTAACTTCAGGATTGCTGCAGGAAAGGTGTGTGAAGAATAGTTGCTTTGTGTAGGAAAGGTGCATAAAAAGTGCAGTTTTTGAGTACAGGAAATCTAAAGGAAAGCTGCACATTTTCGCACAGACAGCTACCTAGAATGTACAGGAATAGTTCAGTTTTAATTCAGGAAATATGAAGGAAATGTGATATGATATATGCAGTACAAACCATATGGCATGTAAAGGAAATAGTACAGTTTATGTCAAGGATATGTTCAGGAAATAGTGAAGGAAAGTACGCCCTATACAGTACCAGAAATGGTTACCACCAGCTCATCTGTCCTGAAGTTGGAAATGTGAAGGACATGTGATCTGTGAGATAGCTATACTTAACCTTTCCTATAGCAGGAAATTCCACTTTTCTTCCAGTGATAAGAATCAGAAGAAGGACTAGTTGATGTGTAAAATTGGTTCCAGTATATATTTATTTGTATGACTAAAAATTTATTTCTTAAAATTTAAATTAATATCTGATTATAGTACAATTTTCTTGAACATTTAACTTATTCAAGCACATTTCTAGAAACTTTGCACTCTACAATCTAAACATTTTGTTATTTTTTACAAATAGTAATCACCAAATAGTTCAAATCTTAGCTTTGATTATAACATTTTTATGAATCATGAATTGTTCAAGTTAAATATATAATGTGTATTTATATTATATATTATAGCTATAGCTGTATGATAGCACTTAGTAACAACATGGTTTTTAAATAGAGTAGAACTTTATACTCAGTAATCTGAATTTAATAAAATCGTACAACTGCATTGTAGTAAACGGAAGCCTTTTCATTTGTAAATATGGCCAGAACTCTGTCTACAAATACGAATTACCTTTTACCCACAACTTAAAATTTTGTAAAACGATTAAATAATTATCCCCTACATCTCAGACTCTAACAAACACTGCTGTTTTGTAAAATTTGGCATTGTTATTCAAGTAGATGTATTGTAATTAAAGCTATCTAATCATATTATCTATGTAAACAGTTATGGATTATTACAACATCCATATGAATATGAAATTTAGGATTCATATCATATCACTATAATATAACTGAAATATATTTTTGTGGTTATAAATATCATACCCATGAGTAAAAAGAATAAAATAGTTACAGGGATTCAGATGTACTTTTGATAGATGACTGAAAGATGAAGTTGATCTTGTAATTTAGTTACACATGCACTGGTAGTTTATAAAGTTCAAAGTTGTTTGTTCTGATACAAAATCCCAAACATTACTAGGCTGACAAGCTGCTTCAAATCATATTGGGCAATAGATGCCTGCCTCTTTTCTGATATCAGTGGTTTACACTGTCAGCTAATAATGTCACAAAAAACGCCAGTACAATTCAACCAAGTGTACCAGACATTATCCAGATTGAGATATGAAAATAGCCAAGAAAATTGGCAGTTTCTGATCCATGTCAAAGTTAGTCATCTAAATTAACATCTAATATAAGTTTAGATGAGGAATTTGACGTGGATCAGGAAAAACAATTAAAAATTAAATTACAATAAAATGGTTGCACCTTATCATTTTTATTTTTTGTTTGTGACAATTACTCAGGAATGTAAAATTGGATTGTAAGGAAATTATTATTACTGAATGCAAAGAATTTTGCTAACTTGAAGTATCATAAATGATTTATTATTGCAGTGAAGATTATTATATTGACTAATATTATAATTATTTACATATTATGAAAAATTAAATTTAGATTTCTTTATGTAGAACACAATATTATAATTACATATTAGGACTGTTTCTATGCATTATAGTAGTTAGCTATTTTTTTGTTCCCTCAGAAAAATTTGCTCAGTTATTCTTAATCAAGATTGAGCTGATTTTGTCTGAGAGATAATGTAGTAGAGGTCTGATTTGTCTGGAGATTATTGCTGATGTGGGGTGTTAGAACTTAATTTTCATTCTGAAGTATTAGACTTTATAAAATCTCAAATGAATTTTCATTTCTTATAGTGATGTACAATCAAAAATATCATCTTTCAGTTTCTATGTCATATATTGTATCAAAAATTTAAAAACAATGCATATGCAGATGGGGATTATTGGACGGGTGAAATAGTAAACTTTAAAGGTTTGTTTGATTATAAGTTTCCTGGTTTAAGATAATTCTGCACCATTTCCTTTGAAAACTTAAGTGAGCCATTTTATTGAGTATTTAATAGTTGAAGTGGAGAACTTTGTAGTGTAGCGGCTAAGCTGAATAATTGTGCATTTTTGGATAGAAGCATGAAACTTTGCACATACATAGAAGAGCTTATTATAATAATAAATAGATGTGGAGCCACTTGATTTGTCAACATTAACACCTGTTTCTAATTAAAACTTAAATATTAATTAACATACCAGCTAATAAATTTATACTAATATATCACATTAATATTATTAAAGCACAAAATAATGGCTATTACATTGCAGTGCATTAATTACAAGGTATTTTAAGGCCCCTCCATACATTTGTACAATTATGGCCCCTCGCTGTAGTCTTTTTCCCTCTTGCAAAAGATTTCGCACCTGATAATATTATACTTTCTATGGTATTCAAAGATCAAACAAATGGACAAACTAAAATTACATTAGTTAAGTCAAATTGACATAATCATTACAATTCACATGTGGTTACTTTAGCATAAATTGATGAAGCATAATATTGTCCGAAATAGTTCCTGTTCAATCTATTGTCAATTGCATCCTCCTTCACAGTAGCAAAGTCCCGTGCATTGTAAAGCTGCCTTCTTACATTTGCACCTGTCTGTACAGCCTTTCTTACATCCACATGATATAAGTTCATAGCAGGATTTTGCAGCTTCAGGCAATGTAGTCCACAGGGGCTCAAACTGTCCTTCGCTCTCTACCCATCCCCAATCACATGGTGATGGTAAATTGCAGAATGGCACAAGGGCCTGTCCCCAACAATAACCAGCCTTGTAAGTAGACCTTCTCACATGCTGCTACAGTTACCTCTTTGGATAGGAAACTGAAGAGTTCTTGTTTATTGTCATCAACACAAAGGAAATTATGCCAATTACCTGGTATAGTAGTAGTAGCAGTAACACGTCTACGAGTTCCCCTTCCACGCTTGGCTCTTGCAGCTGTCTTCAGGCTACCTGTCTTAACATAGCAGTCCCACACAAGATGTAGACGAGATTGGTGTTGAAGTTGAGACAAAATGTAGGGAATAAACTCATTTTTAGCATATTCCATAAATGTTTTGCTGTAGTTATAGGTTTCAGCATTTGAACTATGACTGCTCCGTCCAAGATCACTGAAGTGGTCTGTGGTTCATCATGCCTTGATTGGTCAGCTTTAGTACCAAAGCGAAGTCGTCCATCTTGTGAGAGAGCCGGTGGATAGGCCTGTTCTCATGCCTAAAGAATTCATCAAGATCACCATCTCTAGTCTGGCATGCAATATACAGTCTGGAAAACAGTTCTGAATCATTCTTGGCAAAGGCTAGGTCTTGCTTGCTCTTGACTATAGTTTTGGTCTTGGTTGAAAACAATTGAAGTTTGTTGCGTTTAATAGGATCTTTTAGTGATTTTGATTTATCTACTAAGTGTTCCTTCACAAATAGGTGATACTGATTTCTTCCAATTTCCCTGATATTACGTACAGTTTCTACTGCCGCAGAATGTAAGATTTCCTTCGTGTCCAAAACTAGTAAGTCTGTACTTTCCTCTTCGAAAGGATTCCCCAGCTCCTCTATGACAGTTGTGAGAGCACGAACATCTCTGATAAACTTCTTCTGTGTACTGTTATTTTGCTCGTGATGGTGAGTGTTATCTTTTGTTCTGCTGAACTGAAGTGTCCGGCATTGAATTTATCAGCAATATCTGGGTGCTTCTGAACCAGGCCAATCATGTCCCTCAAGTGCACTGGCGAGCATATTGGGTATGGTTCATTGCAAAGAACCATGCTGCCAGCTCTTGTAAAGAATCCATGTAAAGCCTGAAATTAGATTCTCTCAGTGAGCGTATGTAGCAGAGGATAGAAATTTCAAGATTTAGTGTGATGGCCCAGTATTGAAACGGTGGACACTTCTCTATCCTCTTGTTGCACCATGCAGTAAACTCCATTGACTCTTGATGTCTACAAATGTAGTTGCTGTATGCTTTGCGTTGCAAAATGTGCAGAGTAGCAGCAGTCACTTAATGTGCATACCTGGTGCGTCCAACGTGAGCTGCTTGCAGGAAAGACTCTGCTTTTCCAGCTGTAGCTATCTCAGCCAGTACCAGTGCCTGTATCCAGCCACTACCCTGTAGCCAGTCTCCTGCTGTCTCATCACCTTCATCCAATCTTCCCAGGTCTACAGATACCTCTAGTTCACCAAGCTCACTGAATTCCTGTAAGTTATTGCCAAGTGATCTATATCGTGTTTGATGCTGGAGCCCACAGCGTCCGTGAGTGTGTCCTGATAATAGATGAACTCGTCTTTGCGACCAATGTGGGACTTCAGCTCATCAACAAACTTTGAAAATGTCCACTCTCTCTTCTTCAGGGGTTCACGAAACTCAGGATAGTTGTCCATCTACAGCACAAGTGCAATGTATTTACTTATGCAAACATACTCCCACCAGGAGAGTTATTTCAGTTCCAGTGACGTTTCCGAGTATAATTTCTGCGCATGATTATGGTACAGCTTGGATAGTGACAATACTGGGATGTTTAAACTGACTCATGATGGCTGCCTCCTGCAGAAACTTAATTCTAGCCTCAGAAGCACTACCATCTTTAAGAGTCATCACAGCAACTTCCACTTCTCCATTGGCACTTTTCCATACTCCTTTGAACACATCACCAAACTGACCAGAGCCGAGTTTCACGTCAAGCCTAAGACACCATTGGTGTAGGAAGAAGATTCAGTATAGGGGGATTCAAAGGCAAGTTTTTTGTGGTTTGAAAGTATTCATGTGAGAAATCAACTCGTTAGATTGTGTACCCAAATTTATGGGGGGCTCCAGCCCCCGGAGCCCCTCCCCCTTCCTACACCACTGCATTGGATGATGCTTCTCTGCCACAAGTGACAGACTAAATCACAGTAGCTAATGCTTTCAACGAGTGGTGACACATCTGTGTCTAAGACACATACACATATACAAACATACACACACATACAAATACACACACACATACAAATACATAAACACACACATACACATAGGGAGCCACCAACTTAGATGACGAGAGGAACATGTACACACATACATACCAATACATGCACACACCACACACATATACACACGAGGAGCATTTAATCTTTGTTATTGAATTGGGAAATGTGCTTTTTTTTTTAAACAACAACAACATACATACGTATAAATAGCATTGCTGGTATTACATGGAGAATTTGGCATTGTAACCAACAGAGTCTAGCACATCTCTACCTCCTGCCCTAGCCTCTCATCAAGACCCTTTACCTCATGAGTCATGCGATGATCTGCCTCTGGATCCTCCCAGTATAGCCGAGGAATGGGCTCCATGAGAAACGGATATTGCCTAAGGCCAGTCCGATCATCTACCAGCACTTCTGTAGGTACACGGACATTAACAGGTGTGCTTGAATAAATTGAAATGAGAGCGAGACACTACAAACCCATGGAAATATGTATACATGTGTGTATATATGTGTATGTATGCATGTATGTGTGTGTATGTATGTGTATGTATGTGTATGTAAGTGTGTATGTATGTATGTATGTATGTATGTATGTATGTGTGTGTGTATGTATGTATGTATGTATATAAACTTTTTCAATCGGGCATAAATTAGTCTCGCAAGCCAGACCCTTTACCTAACCGCTATGCAGGGAAAGAGGATCTAGACAACTGCCATACTCGATTTGTTCCATTCCGCCAGATTCTGGAGGAGCATACTTTATATACTTTACATATAATAAGGACATGGTCCAATTTTTTGCGCTGCGAATATACTTAATATCCAAGGATGTATCCGAGTAAGCTAGAACCGCTAACAATGATGTAGATGGCTGGCCATGCTACACTTAGTTGGCTTCCTCCAAACAGTTGGTCGCTTTAAAAGCACCGAGTTTACAAACTTTCGAATTTGTGCGTGCTATGAATTAGATGATTACATAATAGTTAATTGCCTTGTATGATGTCATGATTACATTCCACTGGAACGAATCGAGTAAAGGCAGTTGTCCAGACCCTCTTTCCCCGCATAGCGGTTAGGTAAAGAGTCTGGCTTGCAAGACTAGGCAAAAATCAGTATTCACCGGACTTGCTAGACTTACTTTCTGCCATATTACATCTCTTATTTTTCAACTTCACCGTGCACAAGTAAATACTTTCTTACTACCATTATAATTGTTTGCATAAGTAAATACTTTCTTACCACCATTATAATTGTTTAGTTGAGACGGTATAAGGAAATGAAGCAAGTTCTAATGGACTGATAAATTCTTCTTAAAATTCCCTAATTTCATACACTGGTAAATATTTCAACCAAACCAAACTAGTGATGTAGCCGGAAAAGAATCTGTATGCCCATCCGCCTAGGTTAGACGGCTGATTTAATCAGGTGTGATCAAATAAGAGTCCCACATACAAGCGTATTTGTTCATACACATGAGCAGATATGCTAATCCAAACTTCACATATTTACCTACTGAACAGTAAAGCAGGAACAAACTATGCTTTGGAATTATTGAGTTTATTGAGGATACATGCACAACATAACTAAAGCAGGAATGTGCCCATGCTCTCTACATCAAAAATAGTTAATATCAGTTTTCCTTTCTTCTTTTCTTTTTCTTTGTTTTATAGCTATCCATTTCTATAATTTTATTTGTTAGCTACTTGGAAAACGTATGACACACTGCTTACCGTATGCCTCACTAAGACCTTTCCCATCCTCCTTTAAAGCCATTTTTAGTTGACGTTTTCATTCAGCAGCTGAGACCACATACTTATTGCACCCTTCCTTCTTTCTCTCTCCCTTTCCTCGCTCATTTACATATAGGTCAAAGTTTAGTCCTACTAAGGGGCGTGACTAGGCACATCGCGCGCATTTATCACGCAAAGTTTGTTGTCGTAGAGTTCGCGAATGAGTAGATATTTGATTTTGCGCCTAGCACACAAATGTTTATCGTTATGACTCCTCCTCCCGCTCCTTTGAGCTAGCTATGAATGCTGTTATGCCACACCTATCGAAACCCACCCAATGCCAAGGCATTCTCTTGCGGATCTGACCTCCGAGAGAATGGCTTCCTCCAGTTGTTGAGCTTTACTGTTAGCCGCTGCGTGCCTGGTAAGTCGATAGTTGATGTAGAATATATCACAGGTATTAACTAGTAATAATTACTTTCTTTTATTGCTAGAAATATTGAATATGGATAGAATTCTATTTTTCCTCCTGTACTAATCTTCTTTGCTCTAACCACTTTCATGGTACAGCTATTATACATTTTATTTCCAAGGCCTTTGATTGATCTGCATGGTGTGCTACTGGAACCAGAACCAGCTTGATCCCACTAGGGTTGGATACAAATGTTAGCGGGACTCTAACAACCAACACACAAATATATGAATTCATGGTTTGTACAATACTAACACAAAGTAGCAGCAAGCTATCCGCTTCAAACATTTTTTTTTTTACTTTTCAACGCTTGTATGAGGCCATCCTTCTACAAAGAGCGAGTAAGTGTGCTCCTCCATATCTCCATACTTGAACTCTTCCCCTTCAGGAAAGTAGACCGCCAACATCTTTCAACCAAATGGTTTTAGGATCCAACTGTCAAACAACATTAGTATTCATAGAAACATGGTTATAAGAAGAGTCCGCCACAACTTAGAATTTGCACTTAACACATTATACTTCTCCAAATACAAGCCCGATATTAGTGGTCCGTAGTTGAGCTGGAGACATTTCGTACGACCTTCCGTCGTACTTCAATTCCACTGTGTCTGACATTCTATGGGAGAAAAATCACAGACGAAGTACTCCTCTAATCCCTCCGAAGAAAAACACCTAGTCTGCGCGAAGCGGATGAACTGTGAGACACACACACGCGGGAGGGTGTCGCTCTTTCGCTGTCGCGTGGGGAATATATAGCGGCACGGTGCGGAAGAAGTATTACACCACACATGAGGGTTTTTAAGTAGGAGGTGACCCTGAGTGCAAATTCTTATAGTAGTATAGTAACCGCTGGGCTTCGGACGCTGCGATGTCTGCTCTAGAAAACTTGAATGTGTTGCCATTTGTGAACACCCGATTGAAGAATGGTTATACCCGTAAAGCAATAGTGGAAGATTAGAATTGCCTTTCCTGGTGTGAGGGGGATTAGTGTGAGGAGTTTAAAGCGTTTATGTGCTAAACACAACCTACATAGCACTACAAGGTGCAGTGACGAGGTTTTGAATGTCTTAGTGGCTTATGGAACAGGAATAGTAAGTCACTTTTCACTCAAGATATTAAATGTTTCTATCAATGTTATTACTACTACTACCATAACTACTAATGACAATGGTGAGGCAGCACTTGCTCTATTACGATTTAAAAGTTTTTGGATGATCCAGACACTTATAGGACATTTTTTAGCAATAGGATTGTTGTATGACACAACTTTGACTCTTTAGGGTAAGAAGTTAGGTAAAATTTGTTCTCGATTTTATCATGGCAAAATAACTGTAATGTAAGCTATAAAAATAAAATCAGACTTAGCAATGAAGTAATTAAATCATACCCATTTTTTTATTGCAGCAAAATAACTGTAATGAGCAGTTAATGACTGCAAGTAAACAACTAAGCTTTGAATTTTTTTTTACAGCAAGAGTGAACTAAGAATAACTTGATAGGGATTTAATGGAAATCATCACATTTCCCCCGCCCCTCCCCCATGAATTGCATTCACATTTGATCAGGGTAACCTCAAGCTCCTCAAATTCAGTAAAACTAAAGCTATCTGCATAGCTTGGATTGTAAAGTTTCAACTTTCTGTCAATAAAACTAATTCTTTCTTTTCAGCACCCTACAGGCCGCCCTGCACCTAGCATTCATTAGCCCCACTTGTTTAATTTAGCTATCCTTCACAAAAAAAAAACAACGAATTATTTTCAAATGCAAATGCAAGAATTAGGAAGTGCTCAGTGAAATACTCAATTTTCCTCGATTTGATCATGTATTCTAGCATATAGTTAGTAGAGTATTTTCAAGCACTTATAAGTTTTGTGTACTAGGGAATCTAACAAGACAATTACCTTTCATGTAAGTTTCTCCACAGAATAACTGTACTCTTCTTTGAGATTGAATGAAAGAATTGATGTGTTACTTCTAGCAGAATCTTATATTATTATCTTTAGGGAAACACATTAGCTATGTCAAATAATGAGGTGAAGTAGTGTAACAACAGTATGTATTCGTACTGTAATGACTTGTACATCTGTGTACCATTCTGTATTTTCCAAATGTCGATCAATCAAAAAATCAATCAATCAATCAATCAATCAATCAATCAATCAATCAATTGTGCCTGATATATTAGGTATTTTAATGAATGCCTTATAAATTCTTGACTAAATTCTGATTTTGCTTCAATTTACTATACCTTTCAGGCTTCAGTTATCATGCCAGCTGTGCCTCAAGGTGAGTATTATTGCCTTGTCTTATTTCTATAAATCAGTTTTAAGTAACAGTAAATTGTATCTATTCTCTGTCATGGGTATACATTCACTAAATCAATGAAGCACACAGAGAAAGCAAGACAGTAAATAAACATCAACTACTAGTGGGGTGCTTGAGCACAAATGGCGAGCGAGCCTTAAACCTCACTATTGTTAAATGATTGATTCTAACTACTAACACTCAAGCTAAATAAATTCAAGTTTTTAAATTACGTATATACGGTAAAGGGGATTCAATGCCATAGTAACCGCTCCCCACAACTGTTTGCATTGAAAAAGAAGCAACAAAATCTTGTCATGTTATTTAAACTTTTTCTCTGTGTAGTAGTTGTAACACACAATACTTTAACACAACTGAACATTCCTACACAAGACTTACCTTCGATGTTAGTCTAGTGGACAATGCATTTTCAAGTAAATACTGTTGCGTAGTGCTTATAACTGTGACAAATAGTGTATTAACTTACAACTGCCACTAACTGCCATACGTTTTTGAGTTTTAACTGCACCCACAAAATAATTCAAAGCGGTAAACAATTCAATTTCTAGGGTGATACGGGTAATGATTGCTAAACCAGAGGATTCTGTTTAGTGAAGTTTGAGACGCGGTCGAACACGGAGAGAACACAAAAATACGCGAGGGTCAAAGTACAAAATTACATACATACATCCAAACATATATATAAATAAACAAACATCCCTGATTTTCAATTGTATTACCCCTGAGAGTGTCTCGCTCGCTTCGCTCGCTCGCCAATTATCCATAATATTATTAAAAGCTTAAATTTTCTATGACTCTTAACTGAAATTCAGAGGGCATGTGTTTACACTGACTTTATTAATTGCTAGAGTATAGCATAGATGTATTCTAAAATCCCATTTGTATTTTGCAGCTACACTGCAGTCATTTGCTGTTACCCTAATGGGAGACACTGCTGAGTTACGTCTAACATTTAGCAGTCCAGTCAGCATTTCTGATGAGGACCCATGCTTTATGAACAAAGTTATATTTGTCCATGCAAACCTGCCTTCAAGAAGACTGCAGCCATTGTATAGTGGCACATGCAATAGTGCTAGCATGTCACTTACGGTGACCGCAAGTCTGGATATTCGTGACTTCATTTCAATGTTGGTTACTGGTTTGCTTACAACTCAAGCCTCTTCATCAATGATCACCAATCAAGTACCAGTATACAATTTCTTACGTGGTGTTAACCTCAGCATCTCCACCCCATTAAGTCCAGCTATATTCTTAGCATACTCTGGAATCAGTACAAGGCTGGACTCCTTCGATATAGATTTGGATGCACGTAAACTGATTCTCCATTACTCAGACATTATACTTGTCTCAAGCTTTACTACCAGGAATACCTTTACTCTCTTTGTACCAAACACTGCTCTATCACACACTCTGACCCCAAGCTCCAGGCCTGAAGGCATCTCTGTCAGCACTGTGAAGTCCCTGTGTGTGACACTTTCACCAGCAGATGTCCTCGATCTAAGAAGCCGGTCTATTTGTACAACATATGAACGCTGCCAAGCCAGTTTTACCTCCTCCCTTGTAATTAATTATATTGGACGCTTCATCATTCCTACCACTCCTCTGACTACATTACTGGTATGTATGAGCACAAAGTGTGTTCCAATGCAGTGTTTTAGTGGTCTGATTTTATGCTATCTTAGGTTAGAAATATCTATCCAAGTCGGGCTAGTCTTGCTCCTGGTAAGTTACCGCCAATAATTAATTATTAATTGAAATAGAAAGTATATTATTGCTACAATAATAATATATTAATGTGTTGACCACACTTTTTCCCAATTTGTATAGCCTTATGTATGTATATATTCTAAGGTCATTGCTAAGGCTGTAGCTATTACAGCTTTGTTGAAGTATGTATATAACCCTAACCTCAAAAGTTCTATCTTGCTATTGTTAGGAACACGATTCTACATGGAATTGCAGCTGTCCTATGCCAGTGATTGTGATGCTACTAGACTGCTGGTACCAGATGAAGTCTACAATATTCGCAGAGGAGAGTATTTGACTAGGTATGAACAGACTGGGTCACTAACACACCTTTGGAAATAGATACATAAAATAAATACATACAATTTTTGAGTAGTGGACACCCATGCACTATCATACTTTACCATTTGTTATAACTACATGGGCCTAATGCTCATCTTAGATTTACATTAAATGCTTACATACAGACATATTCATGTATATAGTTATACAAACACACACACACACACACACACACACACACACACACACACACACACACACACACAGAGAGAGAGAGAGCAGCCAGTGATGTATTTAACCTTTGGAAATATTTTAACTAATCTACTTATTCTGATTCTTCTTTCCCCAGGATCACTTGCTATGCAACCACTGACATGTGGCCAAATCTAACATTTGGTGAAGCTGGTGAAGCGAGAGTACCACAAGGTGTGTCTCGGGCTCAGAACTATACATCTCTTTCGGTATCAGGTGGTTTTGGTACCAACATGCTGGGACTCTATACCTGCGGAACAGAAGGAATCATGATACGACACTATATAGTGCCGGAAGGTACAATTAAAATAAATTTTTAAATTTAAGATAATCATCTTTTTATTTTTATCATCTGACATTAAAATTTTCACCATGTTCGTGCTGCTGAAGTATACCTTTTGCTAAACTGTACTATGTATGTGTCATATGGAATACATGAGGTAAATTTTGTGCTGTTTTGCCAGAGCATTTTATAGCTGCATGTGCTTTCCATCACAACATATAATATTCTATTTGTCTGGTAATGTTACTGACTGCCTATATCTATCCAATTTGTTCAGCTCAATCATTTATTGATTGCCCAATGGAATGTCTTATTCTGCAAGACTTTACGGTTCAATATCTATTCCCTTCTACTTTTTGAGTATCCCAAGAATTGACTTCACAGATATGGCCACCACGGAAATTGTACAGAGACTTAAATTCACTCTTAAAAAGTCGTTAGCTAATTTTCAAATATGATCTAGTCTTGTGGAGACTGTTTCTTCAATGGTCAGCTAGAGATGAGTTTAAATGTAATCCCATCAATTGCAGCCATACCAAGGATGAATGCCCAGGAGAACCATGTAGTCAGCCTTGCTGTATTCATAGACTTAATCTCACTTATAAACTTGTAATCAGCGTTCAAGGTCGCATCTCTAGGTGTGTTGTATGTGACAAATGCAATTTATAGCTAAGTAACAACAGGGTTGATTTCAGTAAGTGTAATATATTCTGTCAAATATGTTATTGTTTACAAACATCCAAAGAAATTAATTGAAGTATAAACAAGTACCATTTTGGAACTAGATGTTATATTCTTTGGACAGCTAATAAAAACATACATCATTAATAATACAATGGTTACTTTTTATTATCAAAAGTTTCACTTTAAAGTTTAACCCTTTCACCGGTATAACCGCCATATGGCGGTCGAGGTACCCATCGACACAAAAAGAATTATGAAAAATGAACCGCTCACGCTATCGACTTGTTTTAAACACCCAAATAGAGCTTAAGCTTAGCTTTATTGCATATAATTTATATTAGCGCGCAGGTATACGGGCACTAAGGAAACCGTGACGTAGTATTCCGTCGAATTTTATTAGCCTAATCAGCAGTAGCATGGCTTCGCGGCTGAGTGCAGACGGTGTTATTAGTTTGTTGTTCGACGATGAGTTTGGATTATCTGAAGTGGAGAGCGATGAAGGGGACTTGCAAGAGAGCAGCACAGATATTTTTGCTTTCATTGGATCGCCAACTGTTACTTCTAGGGAAGTGGAAGCTTTAGAAGATGCTGTGCACTCTTCTGATGATAGCACTTGCAATGGGTCTGAATCTTCAGATGCTGAAGGTGAGTCATAAACACTGGGAATGTCTTAGATAGCTGTGCTTAGCAATGCAAGGATAGTTAGTTCTAGGTTTAGCTAATAGAGCATAGTAAGCTAGGTTATGCAGTTTCAACAAACACTGATTCAACACTAGCTAATGATAGCTATCTCAGCCAACTCAGTTAGAGATCAATGTGAGATTTAGAAGTACATTTTATCAAGAAGAATGTTCTAGCAAAAAACATAAGTAATTCAAATAATTTTTATGTCTGCAATTTGTAGTTGTAAACAATACAAGTGAAGATGAAATATCTTCACATTCAAGTGGACGTGCAAGCAGTTCAGATGAAAACAGTTGTCGTGGAGGCCCGAGATTTGGACGTGTACGAGGTGGACGTGGACGAGGTAGACGTGGACGATGTGGACGTGGACGAGGTGGACGTGGACGTGGACGAGGTGGACGTGGACGAGGTGGACGTGGACGAGGTGGACGTGGACGAGGTGGATTTGGACGAGGTGGACGTGGGTGTGGTAGGCCATCAAGAAACTCTAGTCTTGATACAGTTCAATACTTATGGGAACAAAATGAGCCGTCTTCCTTTACTTATACATATACCCAAACTCCTGGTCCCACTGCATCCATATCTAACGATCCAAGTGCATGCACACTTTTTTGCCGATTTTTCACTGATGAAGTTTGGAAATTGATTGTTACTGAAACGAACAGATATGCAGAAACCATTGTTGGCAACACTGCTCATGCTAGACCTTGGTATGACGTAACTGTGGAAGAAATGAAGGCATTTTTGGGTGTTGTTATTATGATGGGGATTCTGAAGCTCCCACGATTAGAACTTTACTGGTCAACCAAGCATCCACATATTAGCTCACCAGGAATATCATCTGTAATGCCTTTAGTTAGATTTGAGCAAATATTTAGGTTCCTTCATTTGAATAACAATACTTTATATATTCCTTATGGTAGTGATGGACATGACCGCCTCTTCAAGGTGAGAAAATTGTTAAATTTAGTTGTGCCTTTGTTTCAATCAGAGTATGTTATCCATCAAGAATGTACTGTTGATGAAGCCATGATTCCTTTCAAAGGTAGATTGGGATTCAAACAGTACATTCGCAACAAACCAGTGAAGTGGGGTATCAAAGTCTTTGTCTTGGCAGATGCAACTAATGGTTATGTCAAGAATCTGCAAGTGTATACAGGAACAACAGTGGAAGACAATACATCAACTGGCTTATGTAGCAAAGTAGTACTAGATCTAATGACTAATATGGACCATACCGGGCTACATCTATATACAGACAATTTTTATACTAGTCCCAGCCTCTATCTTACACTGTACAATAAAGGCATCAATGCTTGTGGGACTTGTCGTACCAACAGGTTAGATTTCCCCCCTGAACTTATACAAAAAGCCACCAAACAAAATGCTGGCTTTTATGACTTTCGGTCCAATGGTCCATTATTAGCGTGTGTTTGGATAGACAAACGTTCAATATAATTGTGACCGGATTTGGGAAAATCCGCCTAAATGCGGCAAACAATTTTTTTCAGTATCACCGGGTAAAGCCTTATGGGTCGATTTTTTTCGAAAAAATTTTAATGGCAGAAATGGATAGACACCAGTTAGCTCTAGCTTATGACGCAGTTGTAAGCTCTGGCGTGCTCTAGAACTCATACTAGGAGGCTAGAAACACTAGCCGGTTGGACTCTGTACGGAGAGTTGATAAGAAATTATTGGCGGGCTTTTCACTAACAGCCGGGAAAAAACATTAGCTAACTAATTCACTTACTATTCTTACATAATTCACGTACTCACGCAATTCTCGTCATCATAGTTTCTTAAGGAGGCCTGTATTAAGCCTTTTAGACTTCTTTCAATCCGCCTGTAACCGGTTTATTCCATAGTGTCCCGGAGACACTCAGTAATAGTATACGGACACAAGGCACGTCCCCTGACCTTAGCAACGCCTTTACCCGGCGTTTTTTCGAAATCAGCAATAATAAGTTTAGCAAAAATACTGAAGTGTTGTAGTGCGTAGGGCGAAGACGGCTTGTGCTACAGCTTCCAAATTAGGAGGAAGGCATCCCAAGGCCTGGCAGAATAAATTAGAAAACTTTAGATGCCGCGTTTAGCCGGGTTTTCACAAATCCGGTCACATATTTCCTGTCTACCATGCATGTAGCTGAAACTTCTCATTCTCCTACGGTGAAACGCCGAAAGCTAGATGGTACTCAGATTGAAGTTGTTTGTCCACCTGTCCTGCCTGATTACCAAGCATATATGAGAGGAGTTGATCGGGGCGATCAGCTACTAACATATTACAATGTGGGTAGAAGATCTACGAAGTGGTGGAAGAGGATTTTCTTTTACATAGTAGAATGTGCCATATTGAATGGCTATGTATTGGATAGTCATTTTCACACTGCAGAACATAACAAGAAAGGCAGACAAAAAAGAAATATTTTGCAGTTTCGATTAGAAATTGCCAATCAACTAATTGGTAATTTTTGTTCAAGGAAACGCCCAGGTCGTCCTCGTAGCTTGGATCTGGAATGTCTCAACAACTCACTTGGACATTGGCCAGTTCATGTTCAAAATAAGTTAGATTGTGTTGTATGTTCTTCTATTCGAAAGAAAAGAAATACATCTCGTCCTGGAAACCAACACGAATCTCGCATTCAATGCTCCTTTTGCAAGGTCCATTTATGTGTTGCACCTGAACGTAACTGTTTTTTTAAGTATCATACTGTTACAGATTTTTTATTATAAGCAACATTTTTGTAAAACTTTTGATTTTTTATTATAATTCAATCATCTAGATGTAAATATAATTGTATAATCAACATAATTATCACTTTTATATTAAAATAATTCAGTAAATATTATGAAACGTTAATTAAATTTTTGTGGTTTGTTGCTAGGCAACATACATGGTGATTTTCAAAATCCCTAACTATTATGCTACATGAATATATATGGTTGCTAGGTACTTTTCTCAATGTTTTATTTGTTGTGATTTTTTAAATCTATTTACATTTTTTCTTTAAAAAAATCTACCGGTGAAAGGGTTAAGAAAAAGTAATAAAATGAAACATGTTGCTTGCTTTCTTTAAAATGTATACAAGTATAATAATTACATGGTTCATGAAGAGTAGCATGAAATATGCCCAGTTGAATTTGTTTCATAAAAATAGAATTAAGTAACCCAGCAACTCTACAAGCTACTGAATGTGCTTATATCAAATTTCATTTAATATTGAGCTAATGAATTATTGTATTAAAATAATATATATATCTGTCTGGGTCAAACCAGACAGAAGCTTCACGCCAGTAGCCAGTCTGTAATACAGTGAAAAGGATTCCTCTGGACTTATTATCGAAGATTGGCGAACCTCGCCACAACATTAGTTACTAGGATATAATTGTTTACTTTTATTGTTTTTGCCACTATACCAATATGTTAAAAAGTTATATTCAACATAGACTTGAATTTAATTCTGGGCGAAGCTCATATTCTTTACTGCTCAGGTTATGTACCAGGGCTGGTCCTTCAGTTTCAATTATCCTACCTGGGAGTTACGCCCCAGACAATATCAAATTTGTGTACTTCTTGTTTTTGTATTTACAAGGCTGAATAAGTGAAATATTGCAATTACTAAAATTGTACAGATGTGATTAAAATAACACTATTAAGTTATTATACTAATTATGATTACTGTATAACAATAATAATAATTACTGATTATTTAAAAAGTATTCTTATAGTACTTTCTCTGTAACTTAATACGCTAGTTGTAATGCTTCCTCCAGATTAAACATTATTAAGGTATCAAAAAAGCCAACTTGTTGTTTGACTCTAATTCAAAAAGTGAGTTTAATAAACACCTCATTTTACATTTGTACTGATGTGTTTCATCATTGCTTCAAACAAGTACCCAGTAATCTTTCAAACCCAGTTTGCCGTCCTCCTTCAACACATATACTACTCAATTTTCATCTTTGAAGAGCAGCCCTGGGGCAAAAGTATTACCTTCAACATTTTTGGAGAGGATTCGCTATCTCTAGGAAGCAAGACAGCTTAGAGAGCCCCGAAATACATCGCCATTAAGGTTTAGCTTACTAACCAATTGTTAGATAGCCTCCTGTCCAAGTGTTTAGACTCCACTGGAGCCTCCTTTCGAAAAAAAAAAAAACGTCCTGAATGCTTCTGAGACGTTTGTAACTCTTCTTTTGCCTCCCATAACGCCACCTACTACTGGAAAACCAAGAGACTCTACGATACAACACTCCCGCGAAGTTCGTTCAAAAAGTAAGTACTGCTGGTCTGCGCAGTCGCTCACACTTCCCACAACTGGAGTGCAGTTTACGTGGTTAGATAACTCTTCCTGTATCCAATTGACTTGAAATTTTAGGCACAGCTTAAAAACGCTTCAACCTACAGAATAAAAATATAATATAAAAAGTCAAAAAATGAAAAAATTTTTTTTTTGTTTATTATGATGGCACCCCTTAAAACAATTTGTCTAAATTCACTCCCAAGATAAAAATGTACACTATGGTGGCTCTTAATTATGTTTTTCACCACAGTACAGTAAAGAAAAGCCGTTTATTTTTTGTGACCAGAATTTCCTCTACAAATATTGAAATCAATGATTGTAATCTAATCGATTGAATTTAATTATTCTCTGTGGTTTACTCCATCATTTATTACACTTGGCTATTGTATGTTTTAATAAATTCTTAGGAAAAGTTGTAATATTTCTGGATGTGTTAGTTCAAATTTAACCTTGCCCCTGCATACGATAATGTCAAACTTCCTAAATTTCATTCAAAACTACAAAAATGTGTGCAGTGTATAATATACACAAAAATACACGTATAAAATTGACCATTTTACTATTATAATATCAGGCATGACAAAAATGGTTATTTCATACCAGCGAATAATACTTAGAAAGTTGGTGTTGACAACTAAAAACGTACAAGTAGTCATTGCCCCACCACCCGAACGAAATAGTAATATTCTATTAAATTGCGCTGGAGTTTGGTATACCGTAACCTCCATCATTAGATAGCTTTCAAAATCTGTTAGATTGATCTGAAAACGTTATCATGAAGATATCGGTTGTTCTTTCTTTAGTAGGAGTTATTGCACACATTGAAGGTAAGACACGTTGAATACAACTTAGTTTATCTCTAGGGTAAATAATTAGGAAGTATAGCAACACTTACTTTAATTTTCAAAGTAGCTACTACCAGGGTGGGATTCTGAGGAATAGGATGGCTACCCCTGTATATCATTAAAAAGAGACACCTACTAGGATTGATGATTTCATTTTTAACTGATGAAGCCAGATTTCTGGCATGGAAGAGAGTACTTTTAACAAAGCCTAGCACAATTTTTTTAATTCTTGCTAGAAACAAACAACAAAATGCAGGTAAAATTGGTTTTAAAACAAGTGCACTTTACTACGAGTTTTTTTTTTTGTTTTTTTTTTTGGCTATTCAAATTTCACTCAATTCTGACTTGTGAAATTACTATTATTCTCTCTTATCATGAATTGGAAGGTGAAACCTGAAGTTCCAATTGACCATCTGCAAATACAATACATTATCCCACATGCTTTGCTGCAGTTATTCCTACCCCACTAGAATCTATAAGTGGAATCGTAGAGCTATTGTATGCGTCTAACTAAATGGCCACTGGTTTGAGTAGTCAATTGATAAAATATATTCACTCAAGTTAATAATATAATGAGACATTGTAGTGGATAATTGTACTATTGTAAAAGAAATCATATCTTGCATACGCAACTATAATAAAATTTCTCCCTCATTACATCAAGTACTGTTTTATCAGTAATGTGCTTGTGAATCAAATACAACTGATGAAGGCTTCAATCAGTAACTGATGTGTTACTACTGCTGAAATAGTTGTTTTCATGTTTTTTATTACTGGTAATTCAAATGATACCTAAACATACTATGTTGTGTTTTGCAGGTGTTATGATTAATCCTACAACCTTGCTAGAACCTAGTGGCAATATATATTTGTGTGAAGGAGATCATGTGACTCTGCAGTGCAATGTTTCATCTGGTTCCATAGCTTGGATGTGGTTTGCAAATTCTATGGAAGTTGTAGTCCTATATACTCGATTAGATGGTAACACAACTAGAACTGATGGTAGTATAACAACACAATATTTTGGTAATGGTTCTTCCACATTAAGTTTTCAGTATAGAGCAAGTCATTTAATCCCTTCAGTTATAATCTGCAATATCAATCATCGTGTCAATATTTTTTCAAAAGGTAATACTACATCTTCTTCTTACTCCTATAAGCACAACTTCGTCAAACAAGTAAAAGTTGTATTATGTGGTTGTTATGTGCTTTCAGGTTTAGTATAATAATGTAATTATTACCAAAATGGTCATTGTGATGTTATTAATTTTGACATACAGTATTATGGGGCTATTTATTTCATTATAGTTTAGTGTGGAAATTTAATCTTGAGCAGATGTTACAAATGTTAATGCATAGAAATAATATTGTACGTAACCTGTTAAAGTTTAAATTACTTTTCAATTTTATAATAGAGCAATTAATTCACAAAACTTAAATACAAAGACTGTTACTAAACTAACAATACTATCATCGAAATAATTCATGCAATATTTTTTCTGGACATGAATAAGCAAACATTGGTAGTAGTTTAGTTTAAACCACCTTAAAAAACATAGCAAATGACCACCAATTATATTATTATACATTTAATGAGTTAATTTAGCTGTGATAATTAAGGTAATGAGCATAATGAACTGAGATATGTAATAAGCCATTTGCTAATGTTATCCATTAATTCTAATATTGCTGTCAATTTGTTGTATTTTATTTATTCTCTTGTATGTCAGTGAAGCCAAAATTTAATATGTTTTACGTAACAAATTTTATACCATTGGAAACGAGAGCCAGTCTTATCTTACAATTTACTAATTCTTCATTATCACCCACTAACATCACTTTGTCATCAAAACTTGAAACATTTAATATTGATAATAGAATCATTAGTGTTCCACTGACAATTATTTATATGGAAGATTATACAATCACCTTCAGAACTGACGTCTGTGGGGAAAGTTTTTATGTTGAAGGAAATATCTCGATATTGAATTGTTCAATGGATCAAAAATTTGTCATATCTCTGGATTTAAATGATACTAATTATACATATATGTGTACTGAACATGTATTGAATAGTACCTCATGCATACAAGTTACTTCATCTGAAATGAATTGTAGTTCAGGTAATTATATATTGTAAGAATAACTTGGACATGTAATGAGAGAATGTAATAACCAATACTATTGTAGTTTTATTGTTACCATAATTTTTTTTTAATAAAAGTTATATCTCCAAACACAAAATCAGAATTGATTGAAACTATTTTATGCAAATTCTGATGGATAAAGTCTATTAATAAAAGTCTATTAATTACATTTGGTGTGCAAAGTTACCATAATTTATGAAATCAATATTCATTGTAATATAATTTATAATAGAAAAAAATGTACTAAAATAATCATTCCTGATTATCTCTCTGGAATGCTAAATATTATATTAGTAACAACTGGTAATAATTTACTCTAAGTACATTCTGAAAAAAAGAAATGACATTTCAAAATTGTTGGTACACTCCATAAAGTGTGTGCTGACAAAATGAATTAACGTTGTATAATATTATTATTACTTACTATTACGCAAAGTTCGTTAAAAAAGTAAGTACTGCTGGTCTGTGCAGTCGCTCACACTTCCCACAACTGGAGTTATCAGTTTACGTGGTTAGATAGCTCTTCCAGTATCCAATTGACTTGAAACTTTGGGCACAACTTAAAAATGCTTCAACATACAGAATAAAAATATAATATAAAAAGTCAAAAAATGAAACAAATTTTTTTTTTGTTTATTATGATGGCACCCCTTAAAACAATTAGTCTAAATTCACTCCCAAGATAAAATTATACACTATGGTGGCTCTTAATTATGTTTTTAACCACAGTATAGTAAATAGAAGCCTTTTATTTTTTGTGACCAGAATTTCCTCTACAAATATTGAAATCAATGATTGTAATCTAATCCATTGAATTTAATTATTCTCTGTGGTTAGTTTACTCCATCATTTGTTACACTTTTTATTGGCTATTATGTTTTAATAAATTCCTTCGGAAGAGTTGTAATATTTCTGGATGTGTTAGTTCAAATTTAACCTTGCCCCTGCATACGATAATGTCAAATTTCCTAAATTTCATTCAAAAATAGAAAAATGTGTGCAGTGTATAATATACACAAAAATACACGTATAAAATTGACTATTTTACTATTATAATATCAGGCATGACAAAAGTGGTTATTTCATACCAGCGAATAATACTTAGAAAGTTGGTGTTGACAACTAAAAACGTACAAGTAGTCATTGCCCCACCACCCGAACGAAATAGTAATATTCTATTAAATTGCGCTGGAGTTTGGTATACCGTAACCTCCACCATTAGATAGCTTTCAAAATCTGTTAGATTGATCTGAAAACATTATCATGAAGATATCGGTTGTTCTTTCTTTAGTAGGAGTTATTGCACACATTGAAGGTAAGACACGTTGAATACAACTTAGTTGATCTCTAGGGTAATAATTAGGAAGTATAGCAACACTTACTTTAATTTTCAAACTAGCTACCACCGGGGTGGGATTCTGAGGAATAGGAATAAGCTTACCAAATCTATTAAAATTGCACTAGTATTAGGACGAGTGAACACATATTAGAGTGTAGCAGTCTTATAAACAATTTCCCTTATTGGCTACCCCTGTATGTCATTAAAAAGTGACACCAACTAGGATTGAGAAGGAGGGGGGCGGGTGGAGGGTGGAGGGGGGTGGAGGTCATGGCCCCCTCTGGATCCTCCCAGGACAGCAATTATTTTACTGTATGATTTCTTATTTAACTTTCATTAGCCCCACTTGTTTAATTTAGCTATCCTTCACAAAAAAAAAACAACGAATTATTTTCAAATGCAAATGCAAGAATTAGGAAGTGCTCAGTGAAATACTCAATTTTCCTCGATTTGATCATGTATTCTAGCATATAGTTTAAGTTAGTAGAGTATTTTCAAGCACTTATAAGTTTTGTGTACTAGGGAATCTAACAAGACAATTACCTTTCATGTAAGTTTCTCCACAGAATAACTGTACTCTTCTTTGAGATTGAATGAAAGAATTGATGTGTTACTTCTAGCAGAATCTTATATTATTATCTTTAGGGAAACACATTAGCTATGTCAAATAATGAGGTGAAGTAGTGTAACAACAGTATGTATTCGTACTGTAATGACTTGTACATCTGTGTACCATTCTGTATTTTCCAAATGTCGATCAATCAAAAAATCAATCAATCAATCAATCAATCAATCAATCAATCAATCAATTGTGCCTGATATATTAGGTATTTTAATGAATGCCTTATAAATTCTTGACTAAATTCTGATTTTGCTTCAATTTACTATACCTTTCAGGCTTCAGTTATCATGCCAGCTGTGCCTCAAGGTGAGTATTATTGCCTTGTCTTATTTCTATAAATCAGTTTTAAGTAACAGTAAATTGTATCTATTCTCTGTCATGGGTATACATTCACTAAATCAATGAAGCACACAGAGAAAGCAAGACAGTAAATAAACATCAACTACTAGTGGGGTGCTTGAGCACAAATGGCGAGCGAGCCTTAAACCTCACTATTGTTAAATGATTGATTCTAACTACTAACACTCAAGCTAAATAAATTCAAGTTTTTAAATTACGTATATACGGTAAAGGGGATTCAATGCCATAGTAACCGCTCCCCACAACTGTTTGCATTGAAAAAGAAGCAACAAAATCTTGTCATGTTATTTAAACTTTTTCTCTGTGTAGTAGTTGTAACACACAATACTTTAACACAACTGAACATTCCTACACAAGACTTACCTTCGATGTTAGTCTAGTGGACAATGCATTTTCAAGTAAATACTGTTGCGTAGTGCTTATAACTGTGACAAATAGTGTATTAACTTACAACTGCCACTAACTGCCATACGTTTTTGAGTTTTAACTGCACCCACAAAATAATTCAAAGCGGTAAACAATTCAATTTCTAGGGTGATACGGGTAATGATTGCTAAACCAGAGGATTCTGTTTAGTGAAGTTTGAGACGCGGTCGAACACGGAGAGAACACAAAAATACGCGAGGGTCAAAGTACAAAATTACATACATACATCCAAACATATATATAAATAAACAAACATCCCTGATTTTCAATTGTATTACCCCTGAGAGTGTCTCGCTCGCTTCGCTCGCTCGCCAATTATCCATAATATTATTAAAAGCTTAAATTTTCTATGACTCTTAACTGAAATTCAGAGGGCATGTGTTTACACTGACTTTATTAATTGCTAGAGTATAGCATAGATGTATTCTAAAATCCCATTTGTATTTTGCAGCTACACTGCAGTCATTTGCTGTTACCCTAATGGGAGACACTGCTGAGTTACGTCTAACATTTAGCAGTCCAGTCAGCATTTCTGATGAGGACCCATGCTTTATGAACAAAGTTATATTTGTCCATGCAAACCTGCCTTCAAGAAGACTGCAGCCATTGTATAGTGGCACATGCAATAGTGCTAGCATGTCACTTACGGTGACCGCAAGTCTGGATATTCGTGACTTCATTTCAATGTTGGTTACTGGTTTGCTTACAACTCAAGCCTCTTCATCAATGATCACCAATCAAGTACCAGTATACAATTTCTTACGTGGTGTTAACCTCAGCATCTCCACCCCATTAAGTCCAGCTATATTCTTAGCATACTCTGGAATCAGTACAAGGCTGGACTCCTTCGATATAGATTTGGATGCACGTAAACTGATTCTCCATTACTCAGACATTATACTTGTCTCAAGCTTTACTACCAGGAATACCTTTACTCTCTTTGTACCAAACACTGCTCTATCACACACTCTGACCCCAAGCTCCAGGCCTGAAGGCATCTCTGTCAGCACTGTGAAGTCCCTGTGTGTGACACTTTCACCAGCAGATGTCCTCGATCTAAGAAGCCGGTCTATTTGTACAACATATGAACGCTGCCAAGCCAGTTTTACCTCCTCCCTTGTAATTAATTATATTGGACGCTTCATCATTCCTACCACTCCTCTGACTACATTACTGGTATGTATGAGCACAAAGTGTGTTCCAATGCAGTGTTTTAGTGGTCTGATTTTATGCTATCTTAGGTTAGAAATATCTATCCAAGTCGGGCTAGTCTTGCTCCTGGTAAGTTACCGCCAATAATTAATTATTAATTGAAATAGAAAGTATATTATTGCTACAATAATAATATATTAATGTGTTGACCACACTTTTTCCCAATTTGTATAGCCTTATGTATGTATATATTCTAAGGTCATTGCTAAGGCTGTAGCTATTACAGCTTTGTTGAAGTATGTATATAACCCTAACCTCAAAAGTTCTATCTTGCTATTGTTAGGAACACGATTCTACATGGAATTGCAGCTGTCCTATGCCAGTGATTGTGATGCTACTAGACTGCTGGTACCAGATGAAGTCTACAATATTCGCAGAGGAGAGTATTTGACTAGGTATGAACAGACTGGGTCACTAACACACCTTTGGAAATAGATACATAAAATAAATACATACAATTTTTGAGTAGTGGACACCCATGCACTATCATACTTTACCATTTGTTATAACTACATGGGCCTAATGCTCATCTTAGATTTACATTAAATGCTTACATACAGACATATTCATGTATATAGTTATACAAACACACACACACACACACACACACACACACACACACACACACACACACACACAGAGAGAGAGAGAGAGCAGCCAGTGATGTATTTAACCTTTGGAAATATTTTAACTAATCTACTTATTCTGATTCTTCTTTCCCCAGGATCACTTGCTATGCAACCACTGACATGTGGCCAAATCTAACATTTGGTGAAGCTGGTGAAGCGAGAGTACCACAAGGTGTGTCTCGGGCTCAGAACTATACATCTCTTTCGGTATCAGGTGGTTTTGGTACCAACATGCTGGGACTCTATACCTGCGGAACAGAAGGAATCATGATACGACACTATATAGTGCCGGAAGGTACAATTAAAATAAATTTTTAAATTTAAGATAATCATCTTTTTATTTTTATCATCTGACATTAAAATTTTCACCATGTTCGTGCTGCTGAAGTATACCTTTTGCTAAACTGTACTATGTATGTGTCATATGGAATACATGAGGTAAATTTTGTGCTGTTTTGCCAGAGCATTTTATAGCTGCATGTGCTTTCCATCACAACATATAATATTCTATTTGTCTGGTAATGTTACTGACTGCCTATATCTATCCAATTTGTTCAGCTCAATCATTTATTGATTGCCCAATGGAATGTCTTATTCTGCAAGACTTTACGGTTCAATATCTATTCCCTTCTACTTTTTGAGTATCCCAAGAATTGACTTCACAGATATGGCCACCACGGAAATTGTACAGAGACTTAAATTCACTCTTAAAAAGTCGTTAGCTAATTTTCAAATATGATCTAGTCTTGTGGAGACTGTTTCTTCAATGGTCAGCTAGAGATGAGTTTAAATGTAATCCCATCAATTGCAGCCATACCAAGGATGAATGCCCAGGAGAACCATGTAGTCAGCCTTGCTGTATTCATAGACTTAATCTCACTTATAAACTTGTAATCAGCGTTCAAGGTCGCATCTCTAGGTGTGTTGTATGTGACAAATGCAATTTATAGCTAAGTAACAACAGGGTTGATTTCAGTAAGTGTAATATATTCTGTCAAATATGTTATTGTTTACAAACATCCAAAGAAATTAATTGAAGTATAAACAAGTACCATTTTGGAACTAGATGTTATATTCTTTGGACAGCTAATAAAAACATACATCATTAATAATACAATGGTTACTTTTTATTATCAAAAGTTTCACTTTAAAGTTTAACCCTTTCACCGGTATAACCGCCATATGGCGGTCGAGGTACCCATCGACACAAAAAGAATTATGAAAAATGAACCGCTCACGCTATCGACTTGTTTTAAACACCCAAATAGAGCTTAAGCTTAGCTTTATTGCATATAATTTATATTAGCGCGCAGGTATACGGGCACTAAGGAAACCGTGACGTAGTATTCCGTCGAATTTTATTAGCCTAATCAGCAGTAGCATGGCTTCGCGGCTGAGTGCAGACGGTGTTATTAGTTTGTTGTTCGACGATGAGTTTGGATTATCTGAAGTGGAGAGCGATGAAGGGGACTTGCAAGAGAGCAGCACAGATATTTTTGCTTTCATTGGATCGCCAACTGTTACTTCTAGGGAAGTGGAAGCTTTAGAAGATGCTGTGCACTCTTCTGATGATAGCACTTGCAATGGGTCTGAATCTTCAGATGCTGAAGGTGAGTCATAAACACTGGGAATGTCTTAGATAGCTGTGCTTAGCAATGCAAGGATAGTTAGTTCTAGGTTTAGCTAATAGAGCATAGTAAGCTAGGTTATGCAGTTTCAACAAACACTGATTCAACACTAGCTAATGATAGCTATCTCAGCCAACTCAGTTAGAGATCAATGTGAGATTTAGAAGTACATTTTATCAAGAAGAATGTTCTAGCAAAAAACATAAGTAATTCAAATAATTTTTATGTCTGCAATTTGTAGTTGTAAACAATACAAGTGAAGATGAAATATCTTCACATTCAAGTGGACGTGCAAGCAGTTCAGATGAAAACAGTTGTCGTGGAGGCCCGAGATTTGGACGTGTACGAGGTGGACGTGGACGAGGTAGACGTGGACGATGTGGACGTGGACGAGGTGGACGTGGACGTGGACGAGGTGGACGTGGACGAGGTGGACGTGGACGAGGTGGACGTGGACGAGGTGGATTTGGACGAGGTGGACGTGGGTGTGGTAGGCCATCAAGAAACTCTAGTCTTGATACAGTTCAATACTTATGGGAACAAAATGAGCCGTCTTCCTTTACTTATACATATACCCAAACTCCTGGTCCCACTGCATCCATATCTAACGATCCAAGTGCATGCACACTTTTTTGCCGATTTTTCACTGATGAAGTTTGGAAATTGATTGTTACTGAAACGAACAGATATGCAGAAACCATTGTTGGCAACACTGCTCATGCTAGACCTTGGTATGACGTAACTGTGGAAGAAATGAAGGCATTTTTGGGTGTTGTTATTATGATGGGGATTCTGAAGCTCCCACGATTAGAACTTTACTGGTCAACCAAGCATCCACATATTAGCTCACCAGGAATATCATCTGTAATGCCTTTAGTTAGATTTGAGCAAATATTTAGGTTCCTTCATTTGAATAACAATACTTTATATATTCCTTATGGTAGTGATGGACATGACCGCCTCTTCAAGGTGAGAAAATTGTTAAATTTAGTTGTGCCTTTGTTTCAATCAGAGTATGTTATCCATCAAGAATGTACTGTTGATGAAGCCATGATTCCTTTCAAAGGTAGATTGGGATTCAAACAGTACATTCGCAACAAACCAGTGAAGTGGGGTATCAAAGTCTTTGTCTTGGCAGATGCAACTAATGGTTATGTCAAGAATCTGCAAGTGTATACAGGAACAACAGTGGAAGACAATACATCAACTGGCTTATGTAGCAAAGTAGTACTAGATCTAATGACTAATATGGACCATACCGGGCTACATCTATATACAGACAATTTTTATACTAGTCCCAGCCTCTATCTTACACTGTACAATAAAGGCATCAATGCTTGTGGGACTTGTCGTACCAACAGGTTAGATTTCCCCCCTGAACTTATACAAAAAGCCACCAAACAAAATGCTGGCTTTTATGACTTTCGGTCCAATGGTCCATTATTAGCGTGTGTTTGGATAGACAAACGTTCAATATAATTGTGACCGGATTTGGGAAAATCCGCCTAAATGCGGCAAACAATTTTTTTCAGTATCACCGGGTAAAGCCTTATGGGTCGATTTTTTTCGAAAAAATTTTAATGGCAGAAATGGATAGACACCAGTTAGCTCTAGCTTATGACGCAGTTGTAAGCTCTGGCGTGCTCTAGAACTCATACTAGGAGGCTAGAAACACTAGCCGGTTGGACTCTGTACGGAGAGTTGATAAGAAATTATTGGCGGGCTTTTCACTAACAGCCGGGAAAAAACATTAGCTAACTAATTCACTTACTATTCTTACATAATTCACGTACTCACGCAATTCTCGTCATCATAGTTTCTTAAGGAGGCCTGTATTAAGCCTTTTAGACTTCTTTCAATCCGCCTGTAACCGGTTTATTCCATAGTGTCCCGGAGACACTCAGTAATAGTATACGGACACAAGGCACGTCCCCTGACCTTAGCAACGCCTTTACCCGGCGTTTTTTCGAAATCAGCAATAATAAGTTTAGCAAAAATACTGAAGTGTTGTAGTGCGTAGGGCGAAGACGGCTTGTGCTACAGCTTCCAAATTAGGAGGAAGGCATCCCAAGGCCTGGCAGAATAAATTAGAAAACTTTAGATGCCGCGTTTAGCCGGGTTTTCACAAATCCGGTCACATATTTCCTGTCTACCATGCATGTAGCTGAAACTTCTCATTCTCCTACGGTGAAACGCCGAAAGCTAGATGGTACTCAGATTGAAGTTGTTTGTCCACCTGTCCTGCCTGATTACCAAGCATATATGAGAGGAGTTGATCGGGGCGATCAGCTACTAACATATTACAATGTGGGTAGAAGATCTACGAAGTGGTGGAAGAGGATTTTCTTTTACATAGTAGAATGTGCCATATTGAATGGCTATGTATTGGATAGTCATTTTCACACTGCAGAACATAACAAGAAAGGCAGACAAAAAAGAAATATTTTGCAGTTTCGATTAGAAATTGCCAATCAACTAATTGGTAATTTTTGTTCAAGGAAACGCCCAGGTCGTCCTCGTAGCTTGGATCTGGAATGTCTCAACAACTCACTTGGACATTGGCCAGTTCATGTTCAAAATAAGTTAGATTGTGTTGTATGTTCTTCTATTCGAAAGAAAAGAAATACATCTCGTCCTGGAAACCAACACGAATCTCGCATTCAATGCTCCTTTTGCAAGGTCCATTTATGTGTTGCACCTGAACGTAACTGTTTTTTTAAGTATCATACTGTTACAGATTTTTTATTATAAGCAACATTTTTGTAAAACTTTTGATTTTTTATTATAATTCAATCATCTAGATGTAAATATAATTGTATAATCAACATAATTATCACTTTTATATTAAAATAATTCAGTAAATATTATGAAACGTTAATTAAATTTTTGTGGTTTGTTGCTAGGCAACATACATGGTGATTTTCAAAATCCCTAACTATTATGCTACATGAATATATATGGTTGCTAGGTACTTTTCTCAATGTTTTATTTGTTGTGATTTTTTAAATCTATTTACATTTTTTCTTTAAAAAAATCTACCGGTGAAAGGGTTAAGAAAAAGTAATAAAATGAAACATGTTGCTTGCTTTCTTTAAAATGTATACAAGTATAATAATTACATGGTTCATGAAGAGTAGCATGAAATATGCCCAGTTGAATTTGTTTCATAAAAATAGAATTAAGTAACCCAGCAACTCTACAAGCTACTGAATGTGCTTATATCAAATTTCATTTAATATTGAGCTAATGAATTATTGTATTAAAATAATATATATATCTGTCTGGGTCAAACCAGACAGAAGCTTCACGCCAGTAGCCAGTCTGTAATACAGTGAAAAGGATTCCTCTGGACTTATTATCGAAGATTGGCGAACCTCGCCACAACATTAGTTACTAGGATATAATTGTTTACTTTTATTGTTTTTGCCACTATACCAATATGTTAAAAAGTTATATTCAACATAGACTTGAATTTAATTCTGGGCGAAGCTCATATTCTTTACTGCTCAGGTTATGTACCAGGGCTGGTCCTTCAGTTTCAATTATCCTACCTGGGAGTTACGCCCCAGACAATATCAAATTTGTGTACTTCTTGTTTTTGTATTTACAAGGCTGAATAAGTGAAATATTGCAATTACTAAAATTGTACAGATGTGATTAAAATAACACTATTAAGTTATTATACTAATTATGATTACTGTATAACAATAATAATAATTACTGATTATTTAAAAAGTATTCTTATAGTACTTTCTCTGTAACTTAATACGCTAGTTGTAATGCTTCCTCCAGATTAAACATTATTAAGGTATCAAAAAAGCCAACTTGTTGTTTGACTCTAATTCAAAAAGTGAGTTTAATAAACACCTCATTTTACATTTGTACTGATGTGTTTCATCATTGCTTCAAACAAGTACCCAGTAATCTTTCAAACCCAGTTTGCCGTCCTCCTTCAACACATATACTACTCAATTTTCATCTTTGAAGAGCAGCCCTGGGGCAAAAGTATTACCTTCAACATTTTTGGAGAGGATTCGCTATCTCTAGGAAGCAAGACAGCTTAGAGAGCCCCGAAATACATCGCCATTAAGGTTTAGCTTACTAACCAATTGTTAGATAGCCTCCTGTCCAAGTGTTTAGACTCCACTGGAGCCTCCTTTCGAAAAAAAAAAAAACGTCCTGAATGCTTCTGAGACGTTTGTAACTCTTCTTTTGCCTCCCATAACGCCACCTACTACTGGAAAACCAAGAGACTCTACGATACAACACTCCCGCGAAGTTCGTTCAAAAAGTAAGTACTGCTGGTCTGCGCAGTCGCTCACACTTCCCACAACTGGAGTGCAGTTTACGTGGTTAGATAACTCTTCCTGTATCCAATTGACTTGAAATTTTAGGCACAGCTTAAAAACGCTTCAACCTACAGAATAAAAATATAATATAAAAAGTCAAAAAATGAAAAAATTTTTTTTTTGTTTATTATGATGGCACCCCTTAAAACAATTTGTCTAAATTCACTCCCAAGATAAAAATGTACACTATGGTGGCTCTTAATTATGTTTTTCACCACAGTACAGTAAAGAAAAGCCGTTTATTTTTTGTGACCAGAATTTCCTCTACAAATATTGAAATCAATGATTGTAATCTAATCGATTGAATTTAATTATTCTCTGTGGTTTACTCCATCATTTATTACACTTGGCTATTGTATGTTTTAATAAATTCTTAGGAAAAGTTGTAATATTTCTGGATGTGTTAGTTCAAATTTAACCTTGCCCCTGCATACGATAATGTCAAACTTCCTAAATTTCATTCAAAACTACAAAAATGTGTGCAGTGTATAATATACACAAAAATACACGTATAAAATTGACCATTTTACTATTATAATATCAGGCATGACAAAAATGGTTATTTCATACCAGCGAATAATACTTAGAAAGTTGGTGTTGACAACTAAAAACGTACAAGTAGTCATTGCCCCACCACCCGAACGAAATAGTAATATTCTATTAAATTGCGCTGGAGTTTGGTATACCGTAACCTCCATCATTAGATAGCTTTCAAAATCTGTTAGATTGATCTGAAAACGTTATCATGAAGATATCGGTTGTTCTTTCTTTAGTAGGAGTTATTGCACACATTGAAGGTAAGACACGTTGAATACAACTTAGTTTATCTCTAGGGTAAATAATTAGGAAGTATAGCAACACTTACTTTAATTTTCAAAGTAGCTACTACCAGGGTGGGATTCTGAGGAATAGGATGGCTACCCCTGTATATCATTAAAAAGAGACACCTACTAGGATTGATGATTTCATTTTTAACTGATGAAGCCAGATTTCTGGCATGGAAGAGAGTACTTTTAACAAAGCCTAGCACAATTTTTTTAATTCTTGCTAGAAACAAACAACAAAATGCAGGTAAAATTGGTTTTAAAACAAGTGCACTTTACTACGAGTTTTTTTTTTTGTTTTTTTTTTTGGCTATTCAAATTTCACTCAATTCTGACTTGTGAAATTACTATTATTCTCTCTTATCATGAATTGGAAGGTGAAACCTGAAGTTCCAATTGACCATCTGCAAATACAATACATTATCCCACATGCTTTGCTGCAGTTATTCCTACCCCACTAGAATCTATAAGTGGAATCGTAGAGCTATTGTATGCGTCTAACTAAATGGCCACTGGTTTGAGTAGTCAATTGATAAAATATATTCACTCAAGTTAATAATATAATGAGACATTGTAGTGGATAATTGTACTATTGTAAAAGAAATCATATCTTGCATACGCAACTATAATAAAATTTCTCCCTCATTACATCAAGTACTGTTTTATCAGTAATGTGCTTGTGAATCAAATACAACTGATGAAGGCTTCAATCAGTAACTGATGTGTTACTACTGCTGAAATAGTTGTTTTCATGTTTTTTATTACTGGTAATTCAAATGATACCTAAACATACTATGTTGTGTTTTGCAGGTGTTATGATTAATCCTACAACCTTGCTAGAACCTAGTGGCAATATATATTTGTGTGAAGGAGATCATGTGACTCTGCAGTGCAATGTTTCATCTGGTTCCATAGCTTGGATGTGGTTTGCAAATTCTATGGAAGTTGTAGTCCTATATACTCGATTAGATGGTAACACAACTAGAACTGATGGTAGTATAACAACACAATATTTTGGTAATGGTTCTTCCACATTAAGTTTTCAGTATAGAGCAAGTCATTTAATCCCTTCAGTTATAATCTGCAATATCAATCATCGTGTCAATATTTTTTCAAAAGGTAATACTACATCTTCTTCTTACTCCTATAAGCACAACTTCGTCAAACAAGTAAAAGTTGTATTATGTGGTTGTTATGTGCTTTCAGGTTTAGTATAATAATGTAATTATTACCAAAATGGTCATTGTGATGTTATTAATTTTGACATACAGTATTATGGGGCTATTTATTTCATTATAGTTTAGTGTGGAAATTTAATCTTGAGCAGATGTTACAAATGTTAATGCATAGAAATAATATTGTACGTAACCTGTTAAAGTTTAAATTACTTTTCAATTTTATAATAGAGCAATTAATTCACAAAACTTAAATACAAAGACTGTTACTAAACTAACAATACTATCATCGAAATAATTCATGCAATATTTTTTCTGGACATGAATAAGCAAACATTGGTAGTAGTTTAGTTTAAACCACCTTAAAAAACATAGCAAATGACCACCAATTATATTATTATACATTTAATGAGTTAATTTAGCTGTGATAATTAAGGTAATGAGCATAATGAACTGAGATATGTAATAAGCCATTTGCTAATGTTATCCATTAATTCTAATATTGCTGTCAATTTGTTGTATTTTATTTATTCTCTTGTATGTCAGTGAAGCCAAAATTTAATATGTTTTACGTAACAAATTTTATACCATTGGAAACGAGAGCCAGTCTTATCTTACAATTTACTAATTCTTCATTATCACCCACTAACATCACTTTGTCATCAAAACTTGAAACATTTAATATTGATAATAGAATCATTAGTGTTCCACTGACAATTATTTATATGGAAGATTATACAATCACCTTCAGAACTGACGTCTGTGGGGAAAGTTTTTATGTTGAAGGAAATATCTCGATATTGAATTGTTCAATGGATCAAAAATTTGTCATATCTCTGGATTTAAATGATACTAATTATACATATATGTGTACTGAACATGTATTGAATAGTACCTCATGCATACAAGTTACTTCATCTGAAATGAATTGTAGTTCAGGTAATTATATATTGTAAGAATAACTTGGACATGTAATGAGAGAATGTAATAACCAATACTATTGTAGTTTTATTGTTACCATAATTTTTTTTTAATAAAAGTTATATCTCCAAACACAAAATCAGAATTGATTGAAACTATTTTATGCAAATTCTGATGGATAAAGTCTATTAATAAAAGTCTATTAATTACATTTGGTGTGCAAAGTTACCATAATTTATGAAATCAATATTCATTGTAATATAATTTATAATAGAAAAAAATGTACTAAAATAATCATTCCTGATTATCTCTCTGGAATGCTAAATATTATATTAGTAACAACTGGTAATAATTTACTCTAAGTACATTCTGAAAAAAAGAAATGACATTTCAAAATTGTTGGTACACTCCATAAAGTGTGTGCTGACAAAATGAATTAACGTTGTATAATATTATTATTACTTACTATTACGCAAAGTTCGTTAAAAAAGTAAGTACTGCTGGTCTGTGCAGTCGCTCACACTTCCCACAACTGGAGTTATCAGTTTACGTGGTTAGATAGCTCTTCCAGTATCCAATTGACTTGAAACTTTGGGCACAACTTAAAAATGCTTCAACATACAGAATAAAAATATAATATAAAAAGTCAAAAAATGAAACAAATTTTTTTTTTGTTTATTATGATGGCACCCCTTAAAACAATTAGTCTAAATTCACTCCCAAGATAAAATTATACACTATGGTGGCTCTTAATTATGTTTTTAACCACAGTATAGTAAATAGAAGCCTTTTATTTTTTGTGACCAGAATTTCCTCTACAAATATTGAAATCAATGATTGTAATCTAATCCATTGAATTTAATTATTCTCTGTGGTTAGTTTACTCCATCATTTGTTACACTTTTTATTGGCTATTATGTTTTAATAAATTCCTTCGGAAGAGTTGTAATATTTCTGGATGTGTTAGTTCAAATTTAACCTTGCCCCTGCATACGATAATGTCAAATTTCCTAAATTTCATTCAAAAATAGAAAAATGTGTGCAGTGTATAATATACACAAAAATACACGTATAAAATTGACTATTTTACTATTATAATATCAGGCATGACAAAAGTGGTTATTTCATACCAGCGAATAATACTTAGAAAGTTGGTGTTGACAACTAAAAACGTACAAGTAGTCATTGCCCCACCACCCGAACGAAATAGTAATATTCTATTAAATTGCGCTGGAGTTTGGTATACCGTAACCTCCACCATTAGATAGCTTTCAAAATCTGTTAGATTGATCTGAAAACATTATCATGAAGATATCGGTTGTTCTTTCTTTAGTAGGAGTTATTGCACACATTGAAGGTAAGACACGTTGAATACAACTTAGTTGATCTCTAGGGTAATAATTAGGAAGTATAGCAACACTTACTTTAATTTTCAAACTAGCTACCACCGGGGTGGGATTCTGAGGAATAGGAATAAGCTTACCAAATCTATTAAAATTGCACTAGTATAAGGACGAGTGAACACATATTAGAGTGTAGCAGTCTTATAAACAATTTCCCTTATTGGCTACCCCTGTATGTCATTAAAAAGTGACACCAACTAGGATTGAGAAGGAGGGGGGCGGGTGGAGGGGGGTGGAGGTCATGGCCCCCTCTGGATCCTCCCAGGACAGCAATTATTTTACTGTATGATTTCTTATTTAACTGATGAAGCCAGAATTCTGGCATGGAAGAGAGTCCTTTTAACAAAGCCTAGCACAAATTTTTAATTCTTGCTAGAAATAAACAACAAAATGGAGGTAAAATAAGTTTTAAAGCAAGTACACTTTACTACGAGTTCTTTTTTTTTTGGTTATTCAAATATCACTCAATTCTGACTTGAAATTTCTATTATTCTCTTTTATCATGAACTGGAAGGTGAAAACGTGAAGTTCCAATTGACCATCTGCAAATACAATACATTATCCCACATGCTTTGCTGCAGTTATTCCTACCCCACTAGAATCTAGTAGAATCATAGAGCTATGTTATGCTTCTAGCTAAATGGCCACTGGTTTGAGTAGTAAATCGATAAAATATATACACTCAAGTTAATGAGACATTGTAGTGGATAAAGGTACTATTGTAAAATTAATAATATCTCACATACATAACTATAATAAAATTTCTCCCTCATTACATCAAGTACTGTTTTATCAGTAATGTATTTGTGAATCAAATACAACTGATGAAGGCTTCAATCAGTAACTGATGTGTTACTACTGCTGGAACTAGTTGTTTTCATGTTTTTATTACTGGTAATTCAAATGATACTTAAACATACTATGTTGCGTTCTGCAGGTATTATCACTACTCCTACAACCTCGCTAGAACCTAGTGGCAATATATATTTGTGTGAAGGAGATTATGTGACTCTGCAGTGCAATGTTTCATCTGGTTCCATAAATTGGATGTGGCTTACAAATTCTACAGAAGTTCGTGTCATATACACTGTGTTGGATGGTAACACAACTAGAATTGATGGTAGTATAACAACACAATATATTGGTTATGGTTCTTCCACATTAAGTTTTCAGTATAGAGCAAGTCATTTAATCCCATCAGTTATAATCTGCAATATCAATCATCGTGTCAATATTTTTTCAAAAGGTAATACTACACCTCCTTCTTACTCCTATAAGCACAACTTAGTCAAACAAGTAAAAGTTGTATTATGTGGTTGTTATGTGCTTTCAGGTTTAGTATAATAATGTAATTATTACCAAAATGGTTATTGTGATGTTATTAATTTTGACATACAGTATTATGGGGCTATTTATTTCATTATAGTTTAGTGTGGAAATTTAATCTTGAGCAGGTGTTACAAATGTTAATGTACAGAAATAATATTATACGTAACCTGTTAAAGTTTAAATTACTTTTCAATTTTATAATAGAGCAATTAATTCACAAAACTTAAATACAAAGACTGTTACTAAACTAACAATACTATCATCGAAATAATTCATGCAATATTTTTTCTGGACATGAATAAGCAAACATTGGTAGTAGTTTAGTTTAAACCTTAAAAAACATAGCAAATGACCACCAATTATATTATTATACATTTAATGAGTTAATTTAGCTGTGATAATTAAGGTAATGAGCATAATGAACTGAGATATGTAATAAGCCATTTGCTAATGTTATCCATTAATTCTAATATTGCTGTCAATTTGTTGTATTTTATTTATTCTCTTGTATGTCAGTGAAGCCAAAATTTAATATGTTTTTCATAACAAATTTTATACCATTGGAAACGAGAGCCAGTCTTATCTTACAATTTACTAATTCTTCATTATCACCCACTAACATCACTTCATCATCAAAACTTGGAAAATTTAATATTGATAATAGAATCATTAGTGTTCCACTGACAATTATTTATATGGAAGATTATACAATCACCTTCAGAACTTACATCTGTGGGGAAAATTTTTATGTTGAAGGAAATATCTCGATATTGAATTGTTCAATGGATAAAAAATTTGTCATATCTCTGGATTTAAATGATACTAATTATACATATATGTGTACTGAACATGTATTGAATGGTACCTCATGCATACAAGTTACTTCATCTGAAATGAATTGTAGTTCAGGTAATTATTATATTGTAAGAATAACTTGGTCATGTAATGAGAGAATGTAATTACCAATACTATTGTAGTTTTATTGTTACCATAATTATATTTTAATAAATGTTATATCTCCAAACACAAAATCAGAATTGATTGAAACTATTTTATGCAAATTCAGATGGATAAAGTCTATTAATAAAAGTCTATTAATTACATTTGGTGTGCAAAGTTACCATAATTTATGAAATCAATATTCATTATATTAATGGAAAAAAATGTACTAAAATAATATCATTCCTGATTATCTCTCTGGAATGCTAAATATTATATTAGTAACAACTGGTAATAATTTACTCTAAGTGCATTCTGAAAAAAAGAAATGACATTTCAAATTTGTTGGTACACTCCATAAAGTGTGTGCTGACAAAATGAATTAACATTGTATAATATTATTATTACTTACTATTACGCAAAGTTCGTTCAAAAAGTAAGTACTGCTGGTCTGCGCAGTCGCTCACACTTCCCACAACTGGAGTGCAGTTTACGTGGTTAGATAGCTCTTCCAGTCCAATTGACTTGAAACTTTGGGCACAACTTAAAAATGCTTCAACCTACAGAATAAAAATATAATATAAAAAGTCAAAAAATGGAACAAATTTTTGTTTTGTTTATTATGATGGCACCCCTTAAAACAATTTGTCTAAATTCACTCCCAAGATAAAATTTTACACTGTGGTGGCTCTTAATTATGTTTTTAACCACAGTATAGTAAAGAGAAGCGTTTATTTTTTGTGACCAGAATTTCCTCTACAAATATTGAAATCAATGATTGTAATCTAATCCATTGAATTTAATTATTCTCTGTGGTTAGTTTACTCCATCATTTGTTACACTTTTTATTGGCTATTATGTTTTAATAAATTCCTTCGGAAGAGTTGTAATATTTCTGGATGTGTTAGTTCAAATTTAACCTTGCCCCTGCATACGATAATGTCAAATTTCCTAAATTTCATTCAAAAATAGAAAAATGTGTGCAGTGTATAATATACACAAAAATACACGTATAAAATTGACTATTTTACTATTATAATATCAGGCATGACAAAAGTGGTTATTTCATACCAGCGAATAATACTTAGAAAGTTGGTGTTGACAACTAAAAACGTACAAGTAGTCATTGCCCCACCACCCGAACGAAATAGTAATATTCTATTAAATTGCGCTGGAGTTTGGTATACCGTAATCTCCACCATTAGATAGCTTTCAAAATCTGTTAGATTGATCTGAAAACGTTATCATGAAGATATCGGTTGTTCTTTCTTTAGTAGGAGTTATTGCACACATTGAAGGTAAGACACGTTGAATACAACTTAGTTGATCTCTAGGGTAATAATAATTAGGAAGTATAGCAACACTTACTTAAATTTTCAAACTAGCTACCACCGGGGTGGGATTCTGAGGAATAGGAATAAGCTTACCAAATCTATTAAAATTGCACTAGTATTAGGACGAGTGAACACATATTAGAGTGTAGCAGTCTTCTAAACAATTGCCCTTATTGTTGGCTACCCCTGTATGTCATTAAAAAGAGACACCAACTAAGATTGAGAAGGAGGGGGGGGGTGGAGGGGGGTGGAGGTCATGGCCCCCTCTGGATCCTCCCAGGACAGCAATTATTTTATACTACTATGATTTCTTTTTTAACTGATGAAGATAGAATTCTGGCATGGAAGAGAGTCCTTTTAACAAAGCCTAGCACAAATTTTTTAATTCTTGCTAGAAATAAACAACCAAATGGAGGTAAAATAGGTTTTAAAGCAAGTACACTTTACTACGAGTTCTTTTTTTTTTTGTTTTGGTTATTCAAATTTCACTCAATTCTGACTTGAAATTTCTATTATTCTCTTTTATCATGAACTGGAAGGTGAAACCTGAAGTTCCAATTGACCATCTGCAAATACAATACATTATCCCACCTACCCCGTAGAGGGGTATTGTATGCTTCTAGCTAAATGGCCACTGGTTTGAGTAGTAAATCGATAAAATATATACACTCAAGTTAATGAGACATTGTAGTGGATAATTGTACTATTGTAAAATAAATAATATCTTACATACACAACTATAATAAGATTTCTACCTCACTACATCAAGTATTATTTTATCAGTAATGTGCTTGTGAATCAAATGCAACTGCTGAAGGCTACAATCAGTAACTGATGTGTTACTACTGCTTGAGCTGGTTGTTTTCATGTTGTTTT
>WLWD01006109.1_pt1 | contig 54291 bp, 29 predicted proteins | sample 6712731 | NCBI WGS metagenome assembly WLWD01 (sample SAMN12718690, study PRJNA576275) | sponge metagenome | isolation source: marine sponge | host: Mycale hentscheli | place: New Zealand: South Island, Marlborough, Capsize Point | collected 2014-11-01 | reverse complement strand
GATATTATAGCAGCTGCTCTAACCTGGCTGGGTGGCTCTACTAGAGTAAAGCTAGCTGTAAAAGCCCAGAAAACTTGTACCCAGGCCAGGTTGCTATAACTACTCTGGTAATGAGCTTGAGCAATACAGCCATGAGATAACACTATGTGATATCAAATAAGTGGTTTATTCCACATAGATATCTTTACTACTGTAGTTAGGAAGGGTAACTCACAGGTAAAATTGGTTGTAGAGGCTACCCACACCACCAGCCTACATTTTAGCAGCTGCTCTAACCATGTTGAGCAGGGTACACCAGAGGAAGGTAGCTGTAAAAGCCTAGAAAATTGAACAGTTTGGCCAGGTTGCTATAACTACAAGGGTAATGACAGCAGTGAAATAACAGAGAGTTATTTCAGAGTAATTTCAGGGTCATGTACCTAAAGATATCATTGTGAAGATATCTAGGCTGGAATAAATATATATTATATATAATACTTTATTACATGAGTCAGAGTGTGATATGGAGAGATATTTCACTCTCAGGCTTCATTTTCACTTGCCTCTGGCTCTGTGAAAATAAATCTCGCCATAACACTCTGACAAGTGTAATAAGTGGTTTATTCCACACTAGATATCTTCACTACTGTAGTTAGTACTAGAGGTAGGGTAACTCACAGCTTAGTAAAGTTGGCTCTAGGGGCTACCTACACCCCCAGCTGATATTTTAGCAGCTGCATGCTCTAACCCGTAAAAACTGAGAAGGTAGCAGTAAAAAACCCAGAAAATTGAAAAGTTTGGCTGGTTGCTATAACTACAAGGGTACCGGGCTTGGCAGTAGTACAGCGTGTGGGGGTCACGTACCTAAAAATATAATTGTGAAGATATCTAGGGTGGAATAAATATATATATACTAGTGGTGTGCTTGAGCACAAATGGCGAGCGAGCCTGAACATAAAAATAAGTATTGTTACTTGTTTTAGCTTAGTTCATGCAAACACTATAATAGCAGTTATGACCTTTTATTTCAGCAAACAAATACAAAATCACTCTCCTCTGATTTGTTAACTTTTGTAGTATCAAACATCTGCCATGATAATCTCAATTACCAGTAACTCTTGAACAAGCTCTCAGCTATGATAAAAAAATAAACCAGTATTATTATTTGTAATTTTAGCCAACAAATATGGAATTACTACTTACCTCAATTTCCTGAGTATTGATAACTTCTGTAGTATCAAATTTAAGTTACTTTGACTATCTGAATTACCGTGAATTCTTGACAACAAGCTCTCAGCTACAAATACAAAAAACAATCAATTTTAGCACACAAATACAAAATTACTTTCTTACCTCTATTTTCTTGAGCAGTGGTAGCTTTTGTAGTACCAAATTTGAGCTAATCTGACTATTTGAATTTACCAGTCACTGTTGACAAGCTCTTAGCTACAAAAAAGAAAGGCCAGAGTTAATTTTGCATATTTAGCTAACAAATATGGAATTGCGTACTTACCTCAGCTTCCCTCGAGAAGTAGTAGCTTCCTTAGCTTTAATACTACGGCATTCTGACTACCAATGGCTCTTGACAACCAACAATCGGCATTCCGTATCCCCCCATAAAACGGCGAAGTTTTGAAATTAAGTCTGGAAAAGGTTCTTCAATGCCATAGTAACCGGTCGAATCAACTGAGAAAATTCAATTTCTAAGGTGATATGGGTAATGATCGCTACACTGGAGGATTCTGTTTAGTTAAGTTTGGGAAGGGTCGAACACAGCGAACCCAAAAGTACGTGAGGGTCAAAGTACAAAATGAAGTCCACACATGTACACAAGGTCAAAATCATAGGTGCCAACCGCCGGGACAGTCCCGGGATTTATCACTCTGTCACGGAGTCTGGAAAGTGCACAATAGCTCTATGGTTTGTGGGAAGCCTGCAGGCTAGTGAAGTAGTAGGCCTTTGGGTGGGTATTTACTTATAGCTGTGCTAGCCAGCTGGCTGTCTAGACCTACTTGTAACCACACTAACTATAAAAGTGCCACAAGTAAAAGGCTAAAGCTAGCTGCTACAGCAAAATTTCTGTAGCTAGCTTTTATTTGCATGCCCTGATATACATGAGTCATAATAACATGCACAAAACAATAATGCAATGCCTTCAATCACATGACCACTTGACTTCAGTTACTCATCATATAGCACTAGTTTGAACTGGTCATGTCTGAAGAAGGTCTTCCTCCACAAAAAAAGCAGAAATTGAAAAGGCAGTGTCACTTTGATAGAAAGTGGGTAGAAGAATTTCAAGGAATAGGTAGAAGTTCAAAAGGTTGAAGAAGAACAGCTATTGTAATTTTAAACTTTTGCATAGATGATGTCATTAAAAATTATGTCATTGTGGGTGTGTTATTTGGGTGTGGCCAGGGTGTGGTTTTTGTCCCTGAAATAGATTCTGGAAAGTTGGCACCTATGCAAAATCCTATTTCAATGAATACTACATCTACTAACCCCATCGAACCTACCCTCCCAATGACCAGTCAAGTCATTTTGGAATTACCAGGTGGCAGAACGCTTCTAGTTAGAGCTCTGCTGGATCCTGTTGCCTGTATCTCTCTTGTTACGAAGAGAGTAGTTCAAAGTTTGCAACTAAAGAAGGACTGGCATAACGTTACTATTACTGGAGCTCAAGGCATTTCCACGGGAAGCAGTTCACATTCCACTACTTTCTTGGTTAGACCAGTGCAAAATAATTAACCCACTCTCTCTCTAGCTGCTGTTGTACCAAAAGTCACTTGCGATTTGCCTCTTCAAGGAGCAGCAGGAGTGAGAAATATGGAACATTTAAAGAAGCTCTCTCTCTGACTCTTTTGATCAACCAGGCAGGGTTGATTTACTCATTGGTTGTGCAGGATGTTTTTATGTCTGAAATAAAGTGTCGAAGTTCTGATCAACTCGTGGCTATAAATACTGCTTTTGGATGGGCAATACTTGGTCGTTACAAACTGAAATCTGAATCATTCCATTTTCAACCTGTTCATACTTGTAACATTACTGCTCGACCCAGCCTTGATGCTCTTCTAAGGTGATTCTGTGAAATAGAAGACTCTTCAATATCCTCTCACTGCTTATCACCTGAGGAACAAGAGGTAATGTATGTATGTATGTATGTATGTATGTATGTATGTTCATCATCATCTTCTTGTTCATTTATTATTATTATTATTATCATTATTATTATTATTATTGTTATTTTTATTATTAGGTTATTATTATTATTAATATTATTATTATTATTATTATTATTATTATTATTATTATTATTATTATTATTATTATTATATACATTATATTGTGTATCGCTATGTACATACACATATAAACATGAAAGAGCGAAATTCATTTTTTGTGTGAATGGAGGGTCTGTGGCTTGCAGTATAGACAACACATCACAAGATATACCTGTATATTGAGGTACCCAGTTAAAAATACATGGCTTCCTCAGCCGGATGTCACTTAGCCAAAATACATTCCTTCCTTCTATCATTCCAACCACTAGCAGACAGTAATCTAATTTCAATTGTGCACTTAGGCTCATGACCTAATCTTCAAGGAGTGTGTATGTATGCAGGTACTGTAGGCTTCACCTCTAACCAGCATTTGGAAAGGGGGGGGGGGGGGGGAAGGGGGGAGGGTTCACCAATCAATCCATTTCAAAGAATTGTTTTGGTACTAGCATGATTCTTTAGCAAGTCAATCACCGATTTAGTTTTATTGCTCTGTAATTGTTATTTTTCATAATCTTAGTCAATCACTAATGTAGTGGGGGTAGCCTGGTTAGTTGGAACTAGCTATCAATCATGTTTGCAGCTATAAATCACCAACTGACAAACTGGTGAATTCCCTTCAAGACATGAAAGTCCAGGACTGAATTAGGAGTTAGCTAAAATAACTGGCAATGCTTTACAGGAACGTGAGACTTGATAGCTACTTACTATTCCATAATATAATATTAATAGAAATACTGGATAGGGAAAAAATGGTACTAGTGATGTGCTGAGTGTTCAAATCTCCTATAGAATTAACATGAAATTAATGTTCTAAAAGAATAGCTTTATAGATACCAGAAGTAAAGCATTACACAGCAAAATTCAAACATGATCGTGTCATTTATATTTCTACGTTTTACTAAATGTAGGTGATTCTTTTTGTAAAGTTATTAGATTTATTAATTTAAATATTGTTAGAGCATTTATTTTCCCAGTGGTGCTTGTTGTAGACTAACATTGCTATGACTGCTAAATTATTTGTTTTCTGATTACTAAGTATATAGCTATAGCTAGCTAACTTGTATTAGAACCCGTTGCTATATTGTTACTAGGTGTACTAACTTGGTAAGTGTGCACTATTTTTTGCCTTTAGGTATATAAACTGTGCATACTAACCACCCTTGGGGTATTGCTATTTTTGAGTTTTAGTTTAATAATAGAATAGGCTGGGTAAAGCTGTGTGAGGCCTGGATATGATATGTGAGGGTCTACTACCCTCTCATATCAGACCTATAGGGACCAGCCCTAGTTGACAACTCTCCTGCTGACGCTCATACCGTAGGAATTTACCGTAGCTAGCTGCTTAACTGTTTACCACAGAGCAGCCCAGGGTAGAGTTAGATCTGGAGATAACAGCTGGCAGCTACAATGCTAAAGTAAACCTGCCAGGTGTGCTTCAATTGAATTTTAATTGATTTTTTAATTTTGGGCCGGAAATTCGCTTGACACCGCCATATTTGTGCGGAAAATGCTGATAAACCAAGTTGCTAGTGGAAACTGGGCCGGCTTTGGGTAAACGGGTTCTAAAATAGTTAGAGCATGTGCTCAGGTACTGGTGGATTTAGTGCACAAAGCCCTCGGGCCTACTGCCCTTGGGCTTCAGTGCACTAAATCCACCAGTACCTAAGCGGTATGCTCTAACTATTACATATTTCAATGTTTACTAATAGACTCAGTCTATTTGTAGGATAGGTAAATGTATATACAACTAAAATATTTCAACGTTTATTCTGACATAGCTAATCAGTCAATTCGTAGGACTACTAATGTATATGTATACAATTAGAACATTTCAAAGTTTGTTCTAACAACATAATCAGTCAAGTTCTTGTATTCATCATATGAATCATGATGGGATGAATTTTTCCTGATGGATGGCAGTATAAACTGTCTGCACTGCTGCACTCATAGCCTTGCGGGCAACAATATTGCATATCTGAGCAGCAGGTGGCATCAACAATTGGACAGCAGCCATAATGTCCACCACCGACAGGACAGCACGTGTTGTCATCTGGGCAAATTTCATAATCAGGACATATAATATTATCTCCTTTACCTGCTCTGGGCTTTTCTTCTGCTGTCGCTATCTTCAAAACTTTGGTGATTTCTCCGGAGGGATAGCAGAAGACATGATTTGGTCCACATGAGTAGCCGCTTGGACAGCAGTGCAACCCATCTGAGCAGCAGGTAGCATCAGGCTTGGGACAGCAATAGTATGTATTCTCCATTGTTGCACAGCACGTTTGTCCATCTTGACATGTGCTGGTTTGATCTTGACAGATGACATTTCGCACTTTGGTATCATTTTTGGATTTGAATTGTGGGTAAGATTTCAGGGCTGGTTGAGTATCTCCAAAGGTAGACCCATAGCACTTCTCGTTAGGCCCACAATATGTACCAATGGGGCAGCATGTTAAATCATCTGGACAGCAGTTTGCATGTGGGCTAGGACAGCAACCACTTGTGCAGCATGTGTCACCATCAGGACAACTGCCCCCATTAGGACAAGGAACATCCTACATTGCATCAATTCTATTTTAAGAGGCAGTTATTTTCCAGTATGTAATTCTTACCTGGTAGGAGCTTAAGACTAGCAGGGAGCACAATAAACCACTAAGGATTAGATGCATACTGGAGACTGACGACCTGATGGGCCAACAACACTGGAGGATGAAAGATGAAATTCAACAGGACACTCTTAGGAGACAGACTGAGCCACTGGTTATAAATAGGCAGGCAGGGAGGGAGGTTGGGGATTAAAGGTGGTTAAGCTAGACTCCCAGGAATTTTTGTAGTTTCCGGTAGCGAAACCTTTTGACATACTCCATGTACTCGTAGTGGTTGGTAAAAGGAATGTTGTTCGGCTTCACGAGATTGCGCCCGTTAGGTATCCGAATGTCACTATAGCGCGTATAGTTTGGCGAGCGAGCGAAGCGTGCGAGACAAGAGGTGTCGAATTGAGAATCGAGGATATTTGTTTTCGAGCGAGCTTAGGAAGGAGATACTGTTAGGAGTGGACAGTTGAAAATCGGGTTATGTTATATATATATATATATATAATAATATATAATATATACTAGTGGTGCGCTCGAATAGCGCAAATGCATGGCGAGCGAGTAAATAAATGAGTATAGGTAAAGATGATTTGTGAAGGAAATCGCTAAATAATAGCAATGATTAGGCATGAAGAGTTAACAATAACAGAATTACCTGAATAAACTTCGAAAGCAGTGGCAAAGTAGCCAGCTTGACAATTTGCCATTCAGTCTTTCGCCAAGAAGAGAGTAGCTATAAACTTTTTAGTTGCGTAAGGCAGTGCAGCAGGATTCTCCGTGCTCGTTAATTGAAAAATACTGGAACTAGGATGACGAAGTTTAACTGAACAAATTGAATCATTTCAAATATAATTGAGTACAGTTGAGAGATGAAGCGCTACAATTTTAGAGGAATCAACTTCTGTGCTTGTACTTCCTGTCAGATATGGGCTCTAATTGTAGGCGTGTCTTTCTATAGATCAGTAAGTAAGACTAATAGCTAGATAATAGTGTTCAACGCTTTACATCTTGCGTACTACAATTAATATGCACTGTGATTCAATGATGAAACTGTTTTCTTACCATAGTACAAACACTCCACCATAGTTGCCAACTTTTCAAATCGAACTTCAGGGACACTATGCCACACCCAAACTACACCCATTTATTACAGAAATTAATAATTAATCGCCCAATGATAAATAATTTTAATAACAAAGTCTATTTCCCCAAGTGACTACAGATCACATTCAGTGACACCAATGCCTACTGTGCTTTGATCCAGGTTTGATCTTTGATCCGTATGTATTTTTCTTAGGATTGAAAACCCACGCTCAGAGTCAGCATTGGACGATGGTATTGCTAATAGTCCAGCCATAAGCTTTGCCAGATTGGCAAACCTTGACTCTCCTAGGAGGGTTTTAATTTTACCAACTTCCGACAAAAAAAATCCAGGACGTGGTTTCTCAACTCCATTACAATCCTTATAATACTTTAGAGCAGGAAGGTCTTCTGGACAAAGAAGAAAATCCGTAAATTCCTGAACAAGAAGATGAAGGGAATCTGGAGAATTTAACTCAATTTGAGGAAACCTCTTGGCAAGTCTCTTAATGGTATCTTCAGTGTAAGACTTTGTTTTAATTGGTTGGACAATACCCAAATCTTGTAGAATTGTGTCACCAAATGGAAATTTCTTGAACATTTTCTGAAGAGTAGCTGAGAAAGCTTTGACATGCTGAAAAAATGGTTTTTTGGCATATACAGACCATGTCGCATTGACACATCTGATGGAAAAAACCCCACACACTAACAAACTTCACAGATGGAAAGAAAGAATCTCGCTATTTGACATTCAGATTGTTTATTTGCCTGGAAGCAAGAATCTCCTCGCTGATGCTTTATCAAGACAAGGATGGCCACAGCTACAACAACAGCAGCAGCTACACCAACAGGAGCAGCCACAACCTTCCGAGGATGAGACTTTACCTTCTTAGAAAGGGGGGAGGTGTGGTGACCAAGCCCACCACACACACACAGTGCAACAGTAACTTATCTTATTAATTATTATTAGCAAGTACAGAACTGAACTGTTCATTTCTTTTTATTCATCCTTCACCCAAGTGTTGATCACTTTTGCTGGTTCATGCTGAGTCATTCCAAATACACACTGAGCATGCTTAGGAATGGTTGCATAAATAGTGACCACCTGAGCACATGCAGTCATTCTATTAGTGGTTCACTCTGTGTTAAGACTTCAGATGAATGCTATTGTTTCTACCTAAACTAAAGAATTAGTAACTCTTTACTTTTGGGAAGAACTTCTGCTGAGTAATTGGCATAGCTAGTTACATTAGCAGTGGTGGCAGCGTACATTAACCTACCTTCCCTCTCCCAGCTGCCCGGCACACCACATACATGATTTTGCAACTGCCTTGTCTCTCGGGTTAAATCTCCATTCAGTAAAGGTATTAAGTCCTCCTTCCCATGTTGTTTCAGGTTCCACTCTTGCAACGGTCGTACTGATGCCTTCGTCAGTAACTCATTCACAAATGGAGTGCTCAACTCCAACAGGTACGGTTCATTTGTTGTAATATAATATGATTAAGTTTATTCACGAGTTAATCGTGGTGGTATGACTTTATACATTATTTAATAGGATGATACATGTCCGTCACTGTCATGTGATAATATCTGCATGTACACTATAGTGTTCAAACTTTAATACCACATTACTTGATCAGGTCGATGTACTTTGTACTTTGGCTATTTGTTGTCATAATATCTCTTCTCTTCTCAGTAGGTTTATCTGCAGGTCTTGTGTGAGTGTAATAGAATAACCCTATTCATGAAGACGTTCTCAGTAATACAAAAGAGATGCTCAAGATCTAACCCTTTACTGCCTGAACAAGTACATTCTTTATGAATTGATCCCGCAGCCCGATCATTCCTTATAAGCCTAACTTTCAGATCTTGTGCAGCAATGCAGGATAATGACATATCCCCAACTCTCACTGCAATAATATATTTTAAAATTTCTTATTATCAAACTATATTATTCTATCCAGGCTACAACATACTACAAGCCTATGTAAAAACAACAACAACAGAATATGCTTATGCTTAGCTTGTTAAGAATCTTTCCCCGGAAAGTGTTTGCAAAACACGATGATAAAGCAGGCAAATGGTGAAAAATGTGTCCAGTTTAGTGAAGAGAAAAATGCGGCTAACGTAACCTCAGAGAAAATTTCCTTCTATCAACAGAAAGCTTGACAATAGCTAGATACAATGATTGTTGAATATCAGCCTAAAGTTTTTGCAATGTTTTCAAGACCAGGTGTAATAAATGAATAACAAACTTGTATAAGTGCTGGCATTATTTTTTTTAACATCGACAATCATCATGTTCTGATAGTGCAGCAGGGGGCTTTTCTAGAGTGACATGCATCTAATAGAGTTTAATTTTGGAACATTTTAAAAGGTCAAAATGATCCACTATATTATTTCAATGCAAATTTTATTATTGCCAAATAAATTCTTATTCTTCAATTTTTTTTACAGACATGGGCTTTGATATCTGCAGATTGTAAGCTTCTGAGAAATCTATAATATTATTATGAATACTAGCTACTACAAAACATTGTACAATGCAATTGCTAGTTGTAAGTGTTATGTATGCTGTTCTTCATTTTATGGAAAAAAATTCTTGACGTCTGCTTCATCGACGAATTACTCTGGTTTAGTGTTTTTCACACACATTGGATTTGATACTACTGTAGTGTTTGTCTGTAGAATAAATTGCACAAAACACATAAACAAGATATTATACAGAAAAATTTCTTACCTCAGAATATTTTGCTCTAAATTTTTGCAATTTGAATGCAGTCCTTTTGCTGACTTCATCACGCACTGATTTTGTAAAAACTACCAGAACCAGAAAAATGAAGAATCCTTGAAATGCCACCATTATTGTGTAGATGTAGGCCAAAGGCAACAGTTCCTCTCTTTCTACTATGAAAACTCCAATAATCCAAGTCAGTCCCATAACCACTGTTAGAGATATCACAGCCTTCAGCCATTTTAATATTTTGTTAGATTCTGTTTTAACGTCACGCTTTCTTTGCTGTTTCCACATAATAACAGCTGCCATTATGAAGAAGATGAAATTACATACAAAAATAATAATCACTGGAGCTATGAAGGCCCACATAAAATGATTATCAGTTCTCAAGAAGCACCTGCATTTATGTAGGAATTATAAAATTAATAATATACAATGATTGTACTTACGCTGACTGGTAGCCATAGTTTTCATTGGAAAGTCCATATCCAAGAGGTAGTGAGATGAGTCCCATATAGAGGAGTGGTAATCCATAGCTTGCTACTGTAAAGGTAATTATATATTTTTTTGTATTAGTTATGAAAACTTTGACAAGCGCAAGGTAAAGAAAAACACCCTCCATTAACATCCACATGAATGCGACCAGGAAGAAGTAGTGGAGGAGAACTGCTACGACCTGGCAGTGTATGGGAACAGTGTCACTTCCAGTCTTGTCTATGCCAGCCACAAAAATAATTTGTGCAATAGACAAACTTAAACAGAGATTGATATGAATGTATCCTCTGAGGCTTCGAAGAGATCTAAATTATTACAGGATATATCTAATCAAGGTTGACAGAATGCTTGAGAACTAGTTTAGACATTGTAGTTACAGCATAATGATAACTTACTTGTGAATTAAAAAAATTGTTATAGTTGCAACATTTGAAACTATAGAAATCGATACTCCAATATATCCTATGAGTTGTAGAGATATTATGATTCTTGTATTTGAAATTATTGGCTTTGCACTGAGAAGAATTGCAAAATGAGTCAAGTGGTTGCATTCACAAGTGGTAGTTGTTAATGATGAATATGCTTTAGTGCATCCTCTGGTAGACCATTCGCCACGTTTGAGTATAGATGCACTACATGAAATAATAGAGAAAGTGTTGGAAGATGAACTGTATTCAAATTTCCAAGCTTACAAGTTACCAGCATCACATCACTCATTAAAGCATAATGCTAGCTAATGGCAAGTTTAACATCAAAGAAAGATTACTGGTTATACATTGAACAAATACATATAAGAGATATAACAGATCATAGTTGTATAGTAATGACCATCCATTAGACTGCCAAACCTCAAGTTCACAGTGTGTACTAGTTCCAGGAAGATTTATTATACATTTTTTCTGACTCAGTTATCTTTTAACCATTATTGCAAAGTAAATCAAATAAATTGTCTCTATCACTTACCTGTGGTTAATATCCAGGAATACACATTTTGTACTTAGTGAAGCATTTGCGGTCAACTTTTTCTTTATAAACAAATGAAATAAATAACTATCAAGCAGATTAAGAAGCTATTAACTTACTATCACTGTGGTTGTATGGTTAAATGTGATGCTAATTATAATGCTACCTATAGAGAGATCCTCATTGTCATCATACTTCAGTGATATTCCAATAACATCTGATGCAATTTGAGAGTGACTATAGCCATTTCTGACATTAACAATATGTACTAGTAATAATAATAATAATAATAATAATAATAATAATAATACTAATAATACTAATAATACCAATAATAATAATAATAATTATAATAACAATGATATTAATAATAGTAATAATAATAATAATAACAATAATAATAATACTAATAATACTAATAATACCAATAATAATAATAATAATTATAATAACAATGATATTAATAATAGTAATAATAATAATAATAATAACAATAATAATAATAATAGTAATAATAATAATAATAATAACAATAATAATAATAATAATAATAATAATAATAATAATAATAATAATAATTGCATTGAAACTTTCTCACTTTACCACACCGTGGCACTTGATGTACTAACTTTACAAATTAGGAGTGTAATAGCATTAGTTATTTTTATCTATTGGTTTCTCTCTCCTGCTTTCTTTCTTCCTGAGCCATCGTAGTTTGTTATCCCTCTTTTCAAGTCATGAGTTCCCTTCTTCTCCTTCATCTACCTCTCCCTGCTCTCCAGTATCTCTGTCCTTTCTGCGTATTTCATTTTACTACTTCATTGAAGTAGTTACATCAGTCAGCCTCTTCTCACCTGGTTATTAATCTTGACCCTTGTGTTCTCCTGCTTCTCTGCCTTTGTTTACCCATGATTTATGGTTAGCTACTGTAGGTTCTCTTTCCCAACTCAGTTTAGTGTATCAATTATTCATGAATACACTGCTGTAGTGTTCAATTTTCATAAGCGTTGGATGGATAGGGCTAGACGTAGGAAAATAAAAAAAAAGAAAAGGATACTATAAGTTAATAAGGCACTCCTACTCAGTTGTAAGTCCGAACCGTTTAATGTTGAGATTATGGTCACGGGTTTGATTGCGAGATGGAAATTCTTTTCTCCCCTCTGTCTTCCCCCCCCCCCAACTATAGAGCAGGTAGAACTTAATTAACATCTTTTCCATTCAGGTAATAACTAACTCTGCACAGCTCATGAATTATTCCTGAATACACACACATTGTCAGTCCTGTCACTCATCCTCATTGTAATGGTTACTGATCACGAACATATTATGTGTATAATAATATTATTATTAGCTGTTAATAACAAGCTTGTGTGTCAGTAACGATGATGGTGACCAATGACGGTATGTATTCATGAATAAGTCACGAGATAAGGAGAGTCAGTAAAGCATCGTCATTACCTGAATGTGAAAAGCTCTATATCTGAAAAGAAAAAAGGCAGAGAAAAAAAAAGGCACAGAAAAAAAAAACGACAGGGAAAACAATAAGCATCTAACTTGATTTCCAACTTACAACCATCAAATCCGTAGTCACATACACTTAGCATTGACCTAATAGATAAGTGAATCTTGGAATACCTTATAAACCTATTATATTGTCTTCTTTCTTTCTTTCTCTTTCCTTTCTTTATTTTTTTAGGTTTTACCCTGTACACCTTCCCCACCTCCCTACCCCCACTCTATAAAATTGAACACTTGAGTTGCTGAACTAAGTTGTGAAAAAGTATCCACCAACAGTAGCTAACAATAATCCACTGCAAATCATGGGTATAAGAAAGGCAGAGGAGCAGGAGAATGCAAGGGTCAACAAGTATAGAAGTAGGTGAGAAATAGCTGACAGATGTAACCTTCAATGAAGAAATGAAAGATAATATACTGAGAAATGCTGAGTAGCATGAGAGGTAGACAAAGGTGGAGAAGGGAATTTATGAATGAAAAGTAGAGTAAGAAAAGCTGTGATAGCTCAGGAAGAAAGAGAGCAGGAGAGAGAAACCATGGATAAAATACCTAATGCTACTGCACTCCCAATTTACGCAAGTTAGTACATCTGGCGCCACTGTGTGTTAGGGTACTTGCTAGTATAATATAATATAATAATAACAATAACAACAACAAACAATATTTATTATTATAACTACAGGAACCAAATATTACATACTTGATACCCGAAGGAAGAATATTAGATACATTTCTGTAGACAGATACAATAACTCTGAACGTGTCATTGTGAGATACTGGCATGGTGTCCAATTGAAGGTGAGCAGATATAAATGGTGGAGTCCAGCCATCAATCTCAGAAGTATGAATAGTAGTTAACAAAGCCTTGCTTATATTTTGTGTAACTATTTGTATACCTAATTAATTTGTTTGAATATAGTCAAACGGTGTTAGAAATGGCCACTGTAACTTGCCTATATTGTTATTAGAGTATGATATATCTTCTGCACACACCACAAGACTGTCCAGTGATTGCAACAGAGTACTGCCAAGTACTGAATTTCTCAATGTTTCATTCTGTAAATAGAATGCATGTCAGCAATAACAATGTAAAAATTCTTATTAATGACAGTCTTAAAATGTTTATAACTCAAGGAATAATATATTAATTGCATAGGGCCAAACTTTTAATTATAGGCTGGTAGAGTTAGCTCTGCCTGTATGGCATATAACAATCTCGACTTATAGTTTTCTTCCAATTTCCTTCTTGTGTTTAATATTATGATATGGAATAAAATACTACATCAGGCATTACTACATACACGTTTATATCAAGAGCAAACTCTTATTGTAATACATGATGAAATATTTGGAATATTTATAAATGAATGAGCAAATGATAAACTTACAGAATTTGTCGGTTGATATGAAATTACATCATTTCCAATATCGACAGCAGTCTAAAACAATAAAGCCTAGTACAAAGATTTCCTTAATTATGTTTATCACTTTAGCTACAACAGTAATTTCAATTCAATTAAGTTTCAAGATCAGGTCTTTCAGTATGTGGGAGGGGGAGGGGTGGTTTATGGGGTTTAGGTGAATACCCTATCAAACTAATAATATTGATAGATTATCAAGACTTCACTGAAACTAAACTTATGTGGCCAGTTAATTCTATGAAACTGACATCAGTATAGTCATCATCTGTAAACTCTTTGTAGAGAAATATCCATCAGAACCAAATATTAGCTTAATGTTTTAATAAGCTTTGTTATCTACCATGTATTCATAACTAAAGTGGGTGTGTCTTGGGTGCATTAAAAAGTAACCCCTATTTGTGTGTAGACTTAAAATTAAGTAATTATGCTATATATATATATATATATTTATTCCAAGCTAGATAACTTAATAATGTTATTTTTAGGTAAGTGTGAGATATCTCAAGTTATCACATGGTGTTATCTCATGGCTGTACTGCCAAGCTCATTACTCCTTATAGCTACTGGCCAGGCTTACCAGTTCTCAGGTTTTTTTTTACAGCTACCTTCCACCTGTAGTGGAGCCTACCCATGCAGCTGGGATTAGAGCAGCTGCAAAATATCAGCTACTAGAATTACTGGTCCTTGGAACAAACTACTTCATTGAAGTTATCTAGCAAGGAATAAACCACTTATTACACTCATCAGAGTGATATGGCTAGATATTTCACTCTCTGGATTTATTTTCACTCTCTCTGGCTCTTGAAAATAAATTAGCCTGCTCATGAAATATTTCACCATCTCACATTCTGACTCTTGTAATAAATACTATATATATATGTATAAGGTAGTATGACTGGTACCTGTATAGTTTCATTGTCACAGTAAAAAGAAGTCAAATTGTTCAGTATTAATCCTAGCGCATAGACCACTGCTAGATGATCTTCAGTCTTGTTCATAGAAATACTGGATAATTGTGAAAGCTGCTGATTAATTTCCTATTGATAATAAAATACAATATTAATAAATAGAAACATTTATGGAATGGTGTCCTTTGCTGATATTTATTCTGAAAAGATAATTACAAGTTGAGTATCAGTTGTATGCAATTTGTATTGTTATTTGATGCACAAAATTAATCTACCTTTACGTTAGTAAATTAATTTGTGATTTCTATAGTAATTCAAGTGTGATATTGTATTTCTTGCTAGTGATAATAAGTTAAGGACTCTCTAATATAATTACCATCAGAAAAAACAACAACAAAATGTATTCTTGTTAGCTAGATTCTAGCAGATAAATAATATAATACTATTGAACAATCAGATTACCCTGCATGCAGCAATTATGTGCTAGTGAAAAAGTATATAGGAGGAAATGTTTGAACCAGTGCTAATAGCTATATTTTTATCTGACAAATATGTGGTATTTCTGAACTTACAAGTCATACATTGTGTAAGAGGTTAGTTTTACAATTTACTATTACTTGAATTTTTGAAGGATTGATTTCTTCTTTGATTGAGTTTGTAGTAATTGGAGTATAGAGAGTTGCAGTTGTGTCAATTGAATTTGTAGTAATTGGTGTATAGAGAGTCGCTGTTGTGTCACTGTTATTGGTGGATGTGATTATTGTGGGTTCAATAACTGGAGATGTAGTGTAACAAATTTGAAAAGAATTAAATTGTGTTGATTGCAGTGTGCCATGAATACTGTGGGTATAATCACTTATATTGATGAAGTTGGTTACTGCAGAATGACTCGTTATAAAATCTTCATATGGAAAATTATTAATACCTTCCCCAAACACTAGAGCTGGATTGTTAGTTCCATTGGAGCAAGTGGAGGAAATATTTCCATTTCTAATGTTGGAAGGATTCCAATATGTGTTGCTGAAATAAAATCATTTGTTTAATAAAGACTCATGTACGAACTTTCGCAAATGAAAATAATTATCATAATATGTAAAATTTTGGGGTGCTCAGCCGTTTTTTCCAGTTTAGAAGGAGGTCTAGCTCCTCCATCTCCCACTCTCAGCATTTTATGATAATTATTATACTATATATTGTGCATGTAGCTAGCTGTCGCTGTTGCCAAAACTTACTTTAATGAAGGTTCATTGAAACTCTGTACCATTAAGATTTTGGAATGATTATGAGTCATCGCACTCCCTTGTATTTTGTTTTTTTCCCCCACTTCCACCCTCCAACCTATCCTCATATGGACTGTTCTTGTAACCATCGTACTGCCTGCGCCCAGCGTAGGTTGTCCTGAGTCATGCGGGGAAAATCCCATATCCTGAATATTCCTCAAACGATGGGCTTGTTGTGTCACTACACTCCCAGGCGTCGTGTCTCCCTACGATATCCCCAAATCTTGTACACCCTCTCTCCCGTCTGCACGTAGCTGTTGTTGTTACGAACAAATGACAATGACAGTGGGCTCCCTTAGCTGGATTAGCCCCTAATTCATCGAGACTTCCACGCCTCTTCTTTTTAGCATGTCTGATCCCCTGGGCCCTGTGGCAGCCTAGATTGTGTAGGCTCTTTGTGTCTTCCCCCTTGCCCTCAATCTTTCAATACATATTCTGTGTTTTGTGTGTTGTACCATAACATGCTTTTTATTTTGCCCCTCCCCCGTGATCCGGCGATTGTCGCAATCCACACCAAATTTTACCCCTTTACCCCTTCGGCCGTTGCTTGAACCCTTCTTGTGCCGGCACTGCCTTCCCCCGTCCCTTCCGGCTTGCAATCTCCTTGGCCTGCCGTCTGGCAGTCCGGTTATGTGGACGTTCTTTTTTTTTTTTTTTTTTTTAGGCTCTTTGGATACCCCCACAGCGCTCACCTGCTCTCTATTCCCTTCTCCCTCTCCCCTGTTTTGCCAAATTGCTATCTTTCTGGTTCGTGCGAGGCCCGCCTTTCCGTCCTGGCTAGCTCCCTTCGTTATCCTTCCCCGCCTCCAGCCTCCTGAACTGCTCCACCCCCTTTCCGGTACTCTTCTTGTTTGCTCCGCTCGCCTATTCTCGTCCTCTTCTTCCGCCCTTGCCTCCCCGTCAGACTAATAATCTTCCGGACATTTAAGTTCCTTTGCCTTCGAGCCTGCTCCTGACTGACATGGCGCAGTGCTGGCTCCCTCGGCAGGTTTGTTAGCATCCTCGGGATCGTGCCGGCTTCGTGTGTGCCCCGCGCGGTTGGGCTGAGATGTTTATGGCCGCGCGAGCGTAGCGAGCGAGACCTTGCCGGCAAAACCATTTCCATTGGGATGTTTGTTTGTCGCGCGGCCAGGAGCGAGCCCGTCGTAAGGGTTGGCTAATGCAAAAACCGGTATTTACGTTATAGTGTATATGTGTGTACAGGATTAAAGGTACGCATGCACTGAGAAAATTCCTGCGAAAGCGCTTGTTTTTCAGACACAAAAGTTGATTCGTTGTTTTTGTTTTGGTTACTATGGCTTGAGGCCTTTTCCAGACTTAATTTCAAAACTCGCGTTTAATGGGGGATACGGAGTGCCGGTTGTTGTTGTCAAGAGCCGTTTGGTAGTCTAATGCCGTAGTATTAATGCTATGGAAGCTAACTACTTCTCGAGGGAGCTGAGATAAGTACGCCATTCCGATTTGTTAGCTAATATGCAAAATTAACTCGGCCTTTCTTTTTTGTAGCTCAGAGCTATCAACAGTGACTGGTACATTCAAAGTCAGATTGGCTCAATTTGTAATACAAAAGTTACCACGCTCAGAAATGAGGTAAGAAAGTAATTTTGTATTGTGGCTAAAATTGATTGTTCTTTTGTTTTTGTAGGTGAGAGCTTGTTGTCAAGAATTCAAGGTAATTCAGATGGTCAAAGTAACTTCAATTTGATACTACAGAAGTTGTCAATACTCAAGAATGATGTAAGTAGTAATTCCATATTTGTTGGCTAAAATTACAAATAATAACTGGTTTATTTTTTATCGTAGCTGAGAGCTTGTTCAAGAGTTACTGGTGATGATTGAGATTATCAGAATGGTTGATGTTTGATACTACAAAAGTTACCATTAATCAGGTAAGAGAGTGATTTTGTATTTGTTTGCTGAAATCAAATGTCATAACTGCTATTATAGTGTTTGCATAAAGTAAGCTAAAACATAGCAACATTTTATGTTAACTAACTATCAGGCTCGCTCGCCATTTGTGCTCAAGCACACCACTAGTTTATTTATATATATGTTTGGACGTATGTATGTCATTTTGTACTTTGACCCTCCGTATTTTTGTGCTCGCTCGGCGTTCGACCCCGTCCCAAACTTCACTAAACAGAATCCTCTGGTATAGCGACCATTACCCGTATCACCTTAGAAATTGAATTGTTTACCGCTTTGAATTGTTTTGGGGGTGCAGTTATAACTCAAAAACTTATGGGTGCTCCATTTCTATTCGAGTTAGTGGCGGTGGTAAGTTAATACACTATTTGTCACAGTTATAAGCACTACTCAACAGCATTTACTTGACAATTCATTGTCCACTAGACTAATCACGAAGATAAGTCTTGGGTAGGTATGTTCAGTTGTGTGAAAGTATTGTGCGTTACAACTACTATTAAGAATATCACAAAGAAAATTTTAAATAACGTGACTTGATTTTGTTGCTTCTTTTTCAATTCAAACAGTTGAGGGGAGTGGTTACTATGGCATTGAAACCCCTACCGTATATGCGTAATTTAACAACTCAACTTTATTTTAGTAGTTTGAATAACAATAGTGTATTTTAAGGCTCGCTCGCCATTTGTGCTCAAGCACACCACTATATGTATGTATGTGGGATGGTAAGTATGCCCTTTAAACGCGCGCGCGTGGAACTTTTTTCTCCAAAAACACGGCTTTTTAGGCTTGACCCCAGTTTATTCTGAAACTACAGCATTAAGCAAGCCTTACTTTATACTTAAGCTCCAAAGTGTGAGAAAATTCCTGCGAAAATGCTTGCTTTTCAAGAAACAAAAAGTTGATTCGACCGGTTACTATGGCATCGAAGACCCTTTTCCAGACTTAATTTCAAAACTTCGCCGTTTTATGGGGATACGGAGTGCCGGTTGTTGGTTGTCAAGAGCCGTTGGTAATCAGAATGCCGTAGTACTAGTGATGTGCTTGAGCACAAATGGCGAGCGAGCCTAAAGATTATTATATGATTGATTTTGACTTTTAACACTGCTACTGAAAATAAGGTCCAGTTTTTAAATTTTGCATACACGGTACAGGGATTTCAGTGTCATAGTAACAACTCTCTGCAACCTAGAAATTGAATTGTTTACCATTTTGAATTCTTTTGCGGGTGCAGTTAAAACTTGAAAACTTAAGGGACTTCCATTTCTGTTCGAGTTAGTGGCGGTGGTAAGTCAATGCGCTCTTTGTCATGGTTATAAGCCGTGCGCAACAGTATTTACTTGAAAATACATTGTCCACTAGACTACCGCGAAGGTAAGTCTGTGTAGGTGCATGTCCAGTTGTGTCAAAGCATTGTGTGTTACAACCACTACTTAGCTAAAGAATATCACAAATAAAACTTTTAAATAACGTGTATTGTTTTGTTGTTGTTTTTTCCCTTCAATTCAAGCAGTTGCAGAGAGTTGTTACTATGGCACTGAAATCCCTTTACCCTGTATGCGAAATTTAAAAACTGGACCTTATTTTCAGTAGCTTCAGTGTTAGAAGTCAAAATCATTCTTATAAAAATATTATAGTCTTTAGTCTCGCTCGCCATTTCTGCTCAAGCACATCACTAGTAGAGGGTAATGATTAGTGTGATTGTTTGTACATCACATTATGTCCCAGCCTGTTTAAATTCATGTTGTGTGTGTAGGCTCTTATTTTTCTCTTGGTCCAATGTTGTTCCATGCATAGCACAGTTACCTTTTCCCAAATGATTTCATGCTTGTTTGTTTGACTGTACATGTACTGCTGTGCCATTGTTCTTGTCTTGATTTTAGACTGCTCGTTTGTGTTCCATGACTCTTTGTTTGAGCGTTCTCTCAGTCTCTCCTATGTCAACACATCCACATTCACATGGGATGGAATACACAACTCCTTTAGTCTCTCTTTTTTTTTGTCTGGGAGTCTCACTTTCGATAGCAGCCTTCTTTAAGTGTGGTTAGTGCGAAATACTACTTGAAGAAGGTATAAGGACCTAAATGTCCTGAATTATATTATTATTCTTACTGCGTTCAATTGCTGAATAACATTAATATATATTTCTAATTATCCAACATAGTAATGAGCCTTTACTCTATAATTTGCTTAAGATGTTAAGCGCTTCTCATTTTTAATGTTTATATTTCTTATGACTTTAACCATACGTTTATATAATCTTTATTTTACCAAAGTGATGCTCCACAAAATGAACCTGAAGTAATTAGTCCTGATTTAGACAAGTAGCATATTTTAAACAACTAAAATGGATACCTATGCTGGGTCAATTATATTGTATGACAGTACATTGTAATCGAATTTGGAATAGTATTTTGAGACTAGGTACATTATATTAACAGGGGTCAGCTAGTAAAATAGCACTGGGTGAGGGATAAATTTTAGTTCCTCATTAAATTTTGATAACTTGGAAAACAAAGGTACAAAGTCCTATAGTGGGTGTGGTTTTATAGAAATCTTGGTGAGGCGATCACCTGTCTGCCTCACCATGTGCTATGTCATAGGCCTAGCACATGGTAGGCAATCACCTCACCCAAAATTGCATACAGCCACACCTACTATGAAACCTTGTGCCCTCATTTTCCAACTTGTCATCAAACGTTAATGTGAGCACAAGTTAAAACTATTTACGCCTCACCCATGACAATTTTACTGCTAGGCCTTTGAATTACGTGTTTTTTAAACCAATATTTATGACTAGTACAGAGTACACTATATTGAAGTAACATACAAACTGAATAAATTAATAGGGTCTGCAATATTGTGATCACCAATAATGCCAAGTATATTGTTGCTGTTGCTATGATTTTCTCGATTATAAATAAGAAAACAGATAGTCACTTTTATCAAAGGAGTGAGCCCTACTCTTTTTAAAATTTTATACATTAAAATCTAGAAATAGGACAGGGAAACAAGACATCATTATGCTACTGACAAGTTAAAGTTTGACAAGCTTCATCCCCAGGCCTGAACAGGCTGTGCAATTAGTCCAATGTGATGGTAGATTTATTGCCTATATTCATGTTAGCTAATTGCATACTTTAGTCACGTTTGAGTATGTGCATATTTCAATAAGATATATGCATCAGCCTCCATTTTTCTGGCATAACAATTGTGCTTTGTCTCTGGTCCGCCAACTACTAACCTTTTTATTAAGGAAGATTCAGAAATGTTGAAGCAGTGGCAACTTCCTCCTCCATGCTCAGGTTGTTCAAAGATAAAACTCACACTGGTTATATTTCTAGAAACATTTCCTTCATAATATTGCAGTTTTGGCAGGGAAGAGTTGTAATTGACCCAAACACGGCAAGAATAAGTCTGGTCATCAGCGCCTGTTTCATCAGTGGAATTAGAAGTGTAGCTCAACCATAGTCCAGTACTCGATAAAGCTCGGTCTCCTCCAATGCATGAAAACTCAAACCATTGAATACTTAATCTTGGTGGTTGATTATCTGCTGTAGTTTCGATCCAACAACTTGAGAATAGTATAGCAAGTAAAATGACTACCAAGGTCATCTTTAGATCAATCTTATTGGTATACCATTTAGAATAACAAGAGTTTAGCTATTTTCTAGGTGTAGTGTCGCAAACAACTTGGGGACTTAATAGCAATGCAAATATAGTTAAAATTTGAACTCTTGGTGTAATTGATTCTTAATGAAGATATCTCTTATAGAATAACTCGTGAATGTAATATAATACATACACTGTATCTACTCATGTTTCAAATACTAATTCTGTTGATAATTCTAGCACTGTTTCTTAGAACTCATTCCAATGTATTAAAATGAATTCCTTATCAAAGGATTGAGTCATGCCCAATTAAAAGTAAATTATTACACAATTCAGACCATAAAATAGTCTACGTTCCATCATGTCTAGGATAATGGATATATATACACTAGAGTGGTTAACGGCTGAACTGGTAGAAAGCACTAAAATGAAATACAGGTGATTAGGAATCTTTTAGACTAAAGTGACACCCTTAGAGCACATAATGGTAAAATCTGCAAAAGTTGTGGTAATAAGGCTACACACACTTAGCTGCATTAATCAAATGTCAGCAACCAACCAGCTAAATTGTGATAATAAGGCCACACCCATTATCAACAAGTGCTAACTCATCAAAATTGGAGTTGCTTGAGGTTAGGTCATTTGTTTTAAATAATTCATTTGCACCCAGTACAATTAATTCACTTTATAGTTGTAGCACCAGCATTAGGCCACTGCAATAAAATTGTCTCTCATCACCTGCTCGCTCAAAAAATTGACCACTTTATAAATTTTTCATTACCTCATTATTGCATCCTGAAAGCCTTCTACATAATGGGCATGATGGTTTTGCTGAGCACCATATTGGTGAACAATTGTGTGAGCCGGGGACTCTATTACCTTGGCAAATTATTATATACCACAAGGGCTTTATTTTGGGACTTCTTTGAAACTGCAGAAGCATAATTTTAGTTATCTAAACTTTTCAGGTGATTAAGTTATAGAATATAATGCTATAGCAATTACATTAATTGAGCTTGTTTTAGATCACTGACTAGTTAGGTAAGCTAGCAACCACTTATTTTTCTTTACCCCATGGTGTTACAGGTTCTGCATTACGGAATGACAAGAGAGGGAACGACATAGTTCTTCCAGATCCAAATTTTGAATTCACCACGAATTGAACAGATTGATTCTCTCCAAAACAATTAAGACATTTTTTTCGAGCTCAGAAGATGTAAACTTCTTGGTTTTATTCATTGAAAAAGCTATCAGTTTACCCAATAGCTTTGCTGGTGGTACATCAGTAATATTCTGTGTGGAACCTCCTTTCTTTAATGAGAAGGTAGTAGAATGATCCATTTTGAACCCATTGAAAACAATTGAAACACACTTTTCAGGCTTGAGCGTAAGGCCAAGATCTGAACAGCTATTGTCAATAGATGACAAAAGAGATTGATGGTCTTGAGGAGAGGAAGAAAACACAGAAAGGTCATCAGCGAATGCTTTTGCTGAATGATCAGAAGAAGCAACAAATTTTGGTTTTAGAGTTTTATCTCTAACTTTTTTTAGAGGAAATGAAGGTGGCTTCAGGTTCTGAGGAAGATAAGGTTTTTGAGCTTTTGTAGTAAGTTTCCATTTGACAGAATGTAGGTTAATTGTCTCAGTAGCATTGTTGGAATACTCAATGATTGATGTACCATCAGAAAGATGTTCTTTGACCAGAGCATAATACCAGCTTCGAGGTTCATCTGAGATTTCATCCCAGAAAACATAGATAGCAGAGTTTAAAGGAGGGAGGCCAGTGGAGTTGGGAATAGGAATTCTCAAAGAGAAACCACTAGTGGATAGTCGATTAGCAAGCTCAATTACAGGATTAAAAGAAAAAAGAAAAATCACTGGAGAAAGAGTATCTCCTTGAAACACACCAAGTTTGACATCAAATACAAGGGTCTTCCATTCCTTGGTTCACTGAAGCAGTTAGGTTTGGGTGGGCATTAGAGATGTATGCAACCAGAGCGTTTGGAACCCTTGATGTAAGAAAGAATGTCCAAGATCAGAGCATGACTTTCAGAGCCAAAAGCATTCTGGAGATCAAGAAAGGTAATGACAAGAGGACAAACATGTGTGGTTGCATTGCCAACGATTGCAGAAGTCTTGAAAATGCAGCTACAGACAGCATCAATCCAGTCAACAAGCAAAGAGACCTGGGAATAACCATTACAAACAACTTATCATGGTCCTCCCATATCAAAGACATTTTGTAGCAAAGCTTATCGTTCTCTTTTCTTGGTGAAGCACACAATCGCTATCACATCACCCTCTCATATAAAAAAATCTCTGTACCTTTCCTTAGTAAGATCTCAGCTTTCATACTGCTCCCAACTCTGGCACCCTTGTCTCATCAAGGACATTATTTTATTAGAAAACATTCAACGTAGAGCTTCAAAGTACATTTTAAACAATTTCGTTATAGATTATAAATCTCGATTAATCTTACTCAATGTCCTACCACTTATGTATCACCTAGAACTACTAGACTTGCTATATTTGTATTGAAATGTCTCAAAAACCCTCCTGATAATTTTGACATATTTAATTACATTTTCTATTCTTTTGGACCCACACGCTCATCTACCTCCCACAAGTTACAACTTAAGTTTTACCGCTTCTCTAGTACACGCCACCAATATTTTAATCGTGTTGTAATGCTGTGGTGGAATGCATTCTCTCCAATTGATCTTTCCCCTTCATTCACTACTATCAAGAAAACTCTTCAACAGAAATTCTGGAATACATTCACCAAAAGATTCAACCCCAGCAATCCCTGCACATTTTGTTGTCTATGTCCCTGTTCTCAATGTCACACATCTAATATCAACATCACTTTGCCTCCCACATCATGAGCCTTTTATTCATTTTGTTTATTCACTTTCTTCTTTTGTTTACTTATTTATTTCTTCGGGCAGCTCTAGTAGTTAGAGTTTGACCCTCAACCACAAACACTTTACATTTTTCACTTCACTCACAATACATGTTTTGTCCCATTGGTTGTAAAGTCAATAATAATAATAATAATAATAATAATAATAATAATAATAATAATAGTAATGAGCGCACCCTGCCCTACTTATGAATATGCTGAGTCAGGATTTTTTGCTACTATTAGTCGTCCTTTCATATATAGCAGAACAAGCTCTTAATTATGGCAGTGCTTAACATTAATTTAATTCTTCATGTTATGTTGGATCAATACACATTGTTTGAACTATGTCTAACTATTTATATATTTATATAGCTATAATAAAAAGATTTTCACTACATAGCAAACTACTTAAAACTACAAAATAATGTGGTTACAAATAATGGTTACAAACTAAATCCAATGATATGTACTTTTGTTTCATTTAAAATAAAATACATTCTACATAGCAGTGTTGTCGACCTTTGTTGAAATATCCATGAATTCTTTAAGCTTCCCCTCTTTCACAGATGTGGGATTTGATATTACAATAGTATTGATCTATAGAATATATCATGCACAATAACATTAGTAAATAGTATAAGTGGATTGACAGAGAATATTTTTTCTCACCTCAAAGTGTCTTGTTCTGATTTTTTGCCACTTAGATATAGTCCATTTTCTAACTTCATCACGTACTGGCTTTGTGAAGACAACTAGAACTAAGAAAATGAAGAATCCCTGAAATGCCACCATTATTGTGTAGATGTAGGCCAAAGCCAACAGTTCCTCTCTTTCTACTACTAAAACTCCAATAATCCAAGTCAGTCCCATCACTACTGTTAGAGATATCACAGCCTTCAGCCATTTTAATATTTTATTAGATTCTGTTTTAATGCCTCTCTTTCTTTGCTGTTTCCACATAATAATAGCAGCCATTATAAAGAAGATGAAATTGCATACAAAAATAATAATCACTGGAGCTATGAAGGTCCATATAAAATGATTATCAGTTCTTAAGAAGCACCTGCATATATGTAGAAATTATAAATTAATAACATGCAATGTTTGTACTTACGCTGACTGGTAGCCGTAGTTTTCATTGGAAAATCCATATCCAAGAGATAGTGAGACGAGTCCCATATAGAGGAGTGGTATTCCATAGCTTGCTACTGTAAATATAATCAAATACTTTTTTGTAGTAGTTATGAAAACCTTGACAAGAGCAAAGTAAAGAAAAACACCCTCCATTAACATCCACATGAAGGAGACCAGGAAGAAGTAGTGGAGGAGAACTGCTACGATCTGACAGTGTATGGGGACAGTGTCACTTCCAGTCTTGTCTATGCCAGCCACAAAAATAATTTGTGCAATGGACAAACTTAAACAGAGATTGATATGAATGTATCCTCTGAGGCTTCGAAGAGATCTAAATTATTACAGAATATATCTAATCAAGGTTTACAGAATGCTTGAGAACTAGTTTAGACATTGTAGTTACGGCATAATGATAACTTACTTGTGAATTAAAAAAATTGTTATAGTTGCAACATTTGAAACTATAGAGATTGATACTCCAATATATCCTATGAGTTGTAAGGATATTTTGATTCTTGTATTTGAAATTATTGGCTTTGCACTGAGAAGAATTGCAAAATGAGTCAAGTGGTTGCATTCACAAGTGGTAGTTGTTAATGATGAATATGCTTTAGTGCATCCTCTGGTAGACCATTCGCCACGTTTGAGTATAGATGCACTACATGAAATAATAGAGAAAGTGTTGGAAGATGAACTGTATTCAAATTTCCAAGCTTACAAGTTACCATCATCACATCACTCATTAAAGCATAATGCTAGCTAATGGCAAGTTTAACATCAAAAAAAGATTACTGGTTATACATTGAACAAATACATATAAGAGATATAACAGATCATAGTTGTATAGTAATGACCATCCATTAGACTGCCAAACCTCAAGTTCACAGTGTGTACTAGTTCCAGGAAGATTTATTATACATTTTTTCTGACTCAGTTATCTTTTAACCATTATTGCAAAGTAAATCAAATAAATTGTCTCTATCACTTACCTGTGGTTAATATCCAGGAATACACATTTTGTACTTAGTGAAGCATTTGCGGTCAACTTTTTCTTTATAAACAAATGAAATAAATAACTATCAAGCAGATTAAGAAGCTATTAACTTACTATCACTGTGGTTGTATGGTTAAATGTGATGCTAATTATAATGCTACCTATAGAGAGATCCTCATTGTCATCATACTTCAGTGATATTCCAATAACATCTGATGCAATTTGAGAGTGACTATAGCCATTTCTGACATTAACAATATGTACTAGTAATAATAATAATAATAATAATAATAATAATAATAATACTAATAATACTAATAATACCAATAATAATAATAATAATTATAATAACAATGATATTAATAATAGTAATAATAATAATAATAACAATAATAATAATACTAATAATACTAATAATACCAATAATAATAATAATAATTATAATAACAATGATATTAATAATAGTAATAATAATAATAATAATAACAATAATAATAATAATAGTAATAATAATAATAATAATAACAATAATAATAATAATAATAATAATAATAATAATAATAATAATAATAATTGCATTGAAACTTTCTCACTTTACCACACCGTGGCACTTGATGTACTAACTTTACAAATTAGGAGTGTAATAGCATTAGTTATTTTTATCTATTGGTTTCTCTCTCCTGCTTTCTTTCTTCCTGAGCCATCGTAGTTTGTTATCCCTCTTTTCAAGTCATGAGTTCCCTTCTTCTCCTTCATCTACCTCTCCCTGCTCTCCAGTATCTCTGTCCTTTCTGCGTATTTCATTTTACTACTTCATTGAAGTAGTTACATCAGTCAGCCTCTTCTCACCTGGTTATTAATCTTGACCCTTGTGTTCTCCTGCTTCTCTGCCTTTGTTTACCCATGATTTATGGTTAGCTACTGTAGGTTCTCTTTCCCAACTCAGTTTAGTGTATCAATTATTCATGAATACACTGCTGTAGTGTTCAATTTTCATAAGCGTTGGATGGATAGGGCTAGACGTAGGAAAATAAAAAAAAAGAAAAGGATACTATAAGTTAATAAGGCACTCCTACTCAGTTGTAAGTCCGAACCGTTTAATGTTGAGATTATGGTCACGGGTTTGATTGCGAGATGGAAATTCTTTTCTCCCCTCTGTCTTCCCCCCCCCCCAACTATAGAGCAGGTAGAACTTAATTAACATCTTTTCCATTCAGGTAATAACTAACTCTGCACAGCTCATGAATTATTCCTGAATACACACACATTGTCAGTCCTGTCACTCATCCTCATTGTAATGGTTACTGATCACGAACATATTATGTGTATAATAATATTATTATTAGCTGTTAATAACAAGCTTGTGTGTCAGTAACGATGATGGTGACCAATGACGGTATGTATTCATGAATAAGTCACGAGATAAGGAGAGTCAGTAAAGCATCGTCATTACCTGAATGTGAAAAGCTCTATATCTGAAAAGAAAAAAGGCAGAGAAAAAAAAAGGCACAGAAAAAAAAAACGACAGGGAAAACAATAAGCATCTAACTTGATTTCCAACTTACAACCATCAAATCCGTAGTCACATACACTTAGCATTGACCTAATAGATAAGTGAATCTTGGAATACCTTATAAACCTATTATATTGTCTTCTTTCTTTCTTTCTCTTTCCTTTCTTTATTTTTTTAGGTTTTACCCTGTACACCTTCCCCACCTCCCTACCCCCACTCTATAAAATTGAACACTTGAGTTGCTGAACTAAGTTGTGAAAAAGTATCCACCAACAGTAGCTAACAATAATCCACTGCAAATCATGGGTATAAGAAAGGCAGAGGAGCAGGAGAATGCAAGGGTCAACAAGTATAGAAGTAGGTGAGAAAAAGCTGACAGATGTAACCTTCAATGAAGAAATGAAAGATAATACTGAGAAATGCTGAGTAGCATGAGAGGTAGACAAAGGTGGAGAAGGGAATTTATGATTGAAAAGTAGAGTAAGAAAAATTGTGATAGTTCAGGAAGAAAGAGAGCAGGAGAGAGAAACCATAGATAAAATATACCTAATGCTACTGCACTCCCAATTTACGCAAGTTAGTACATCTGGCGCCACTGTGTGTTAGGGTACTTGCTAGTATAATAGTAGAGCACTGAAGTGCAAACCCTCAGCGCTAGTTAGCTAGTATGATAAAGAAGAGGAATGAATGAAAATAGGTAGGAAGAAAAGAAAAAGGAAGAAGAAAGAAAGAAAAACAGTACAGGAAAGAAAGAGGAAGTGAAAGGAAAAGGTAGGAAAGCAATAAAAACAGTAGGAAGAGGAAAATAAGGCAAGAAGACAAAAGGAAAAAGAAAATAAAACAGGATGGAAAAAAAGATGAAAAAAAAATACCGTCAACGAGGATTCGAAACCGAGACTATTGGGTTAGGTACTTGCTCACTCAACGACTACGCAACGCAACACCTCACGTTAAATGGATGTAATTGTTACCTATTTAAAAGTGATTTGCAACCTGCAAGCTGGCTCACGTGACAAGCACTTTTTTTAAGGGGGGGTTCCCGCTGTAAGCCTACGATCGCACGGCTTTAGAAAGTCTCGCTTTTTTCTGGAATATGAAGTCCAAAATCAAAATTCTGGCATATTAAAGGAACTTACTTCGTGAAATACTGCTGTTTGATGCCGTTGTCAGAGCCTGGCTGGTTCCTACCTTCCAGAAGTGCCTGTTGACAGACAGAGTGACAGAACGAACTGTAACCCTCTGGGCGCATGCGCGCTGAGGGTTAATAATATAACTAGAGCACTGAAGTGCAAACCCTCAGCGCTAGTTAGAAAAAAAGAAAGGAAAAGGTAGGAAAGAAATAATAACAGTAGGAAGAAAGAGGAAAATAAGGCAAGAAGACAAAAGAAAAAAGAAAAAAAAACAGGATGGAAAAAAAAAAAATATTGTCGACGCGGATTCGAACCAGCAACTATTAGGTTAGGTGCTTGCTCACTCAACGACTACGCAACGCAACACCTCACGCTGAATGGATGTAATTGTTAGCTATTTAAAAGTGATTTGCAACCTGCAAGCTGGCTCACGTGACAAGCACGTTTTTAAGGGGCGGTTCCCGCTGTAAGCCTACGATCGCACGGCTCTGGAAAGACTCGCTTTTTTCTGGAAAATTAAGTCCAAAATCAAAATTCTGGCATATTAAAGGAACTTACTTCGTGAAATACTGCTGTTTGATGCCGCTTTCAGAGCCTGGCTGGCTCCTACCTTCCAGAAGTGCATGTTGACAGACAGAGTGACAGAACGAACGAACGAATGAATGAATGAATGAATGACACTAGGACTACTGTAACCCTCTGGGCGCATGCGCGCTGAGGGTTAATAATAACAATAACAACAACAAACAATATTTATTATTATAACTACAGGAACCAAACATTACATACTTGATACCCGAAGGAAGAATATTAGATACATTTCTGTAGACAGATACAGTAATTCTGAAAGTGTCATTGTGAGATACTGGCACGGTGTCCAATTGAAGGTGAGCAGGTATAAATGGTGGAGTCCAGCCATCAATCTCAGAAGTATGAATAGTAGTCAACAAAGCCGTGCTTATATTTTGTGTAACTATTTGTATACCTAATCAATTTGTTTGAATATAGTCAAACGGTGTTAGAAATGGCCACTGTAACTTGCCTATATTGTTATTAGAGTATGATATATCTTTTGCACACACCACAAGACTGTCCAGTGATTGCAACAGAGTACTGCCTAGTACTGAATTTCTCAATGTTTCATTCTATAAATAGAATGCATGTCAGCAATAATAATGTAAAAATTCTTATTAATGACAGTCTTAAAATGTTTATAACTCAAGGAATAATATATTCATTGCAATCAATTAATGTCACTAAGAAAAATTCAGAATTTTTACATTTTAATATTCAGTTTTCAGAAGTAATGAATAGGATTGGTTATATTTTTCTGTAATGTCTAAATGATATTAGGGCCAAACTTTTAATTATAGGCTGGTAGAGTTAGCTCTGCCTGTATGGCATTAACAATCTCGACCTATAGTTTTCTTCCAATTTCCTTCTTGTGTTTAATATTATGATATGGAATAAAATACTACATCAGGCATTACTACATACAAGTTTATATCAAGAGCAAGCTCTTATTGTAATACATGATGAAATATTTGGAATATTTATAAATGACAAATGATAAACTTACAGAATGTGTCAGTGTATATGAAATTACATCATTTCCAATATCGACAGCAGTCTAAAACAATAAAGCGTAGTACAAAGATTTCCTTAACTTATGTTTATCACTTTAGCTACAACAGTAATTTTAATTCAATTAAGTTTCAAGATCAGAGCTTTCAGTATGTGGGAGGGGGAGGGGTAGTTTATGGGGTTAGGTGAATCCCTATCAAACTAATAATATTGATAGATTATCAGGCCTTCATTGAAGCTAAACTTATGTGGCCAGTTAGAGTTTTGGTATAATTCTATGAAACTGACATCAGTATAGACTTCATCTGTAAACTCTTTGTAGAGAAATATCCATACAGAACCAAATATTAGCTTAAATGTTTTAACTACCATGTATTCTTAACTAAAGTGGGTGTGTCTTGGGTGCATTAAAAAGTAGCACCTTTGTGTGTAGACTACTCTTGTGTTTAAATTAAGTAATTATGCTAGTAGATATATATATATATATATTTATTCCAAGCTAGATAACTTTACAATGTTATTTTTAGGTAAGTGACCAGTGAGATATCTCAAGTTATCACATGGTGTTATCTCATGGCTGTACTGCCAAGCTCATTACTCCTTATAGCTACTGGCCTGGCTTACCAGTTCTCAGGGTTTTTTTACAGCTACCTTCCACCTCTAGTGGAGCCTACCAAGCTGGGGTTAGAGCAGCTGCAAAATATCAGCTACTAGAATTACTTGGTCCTTGGTACAAACTACTTCATTGAAGTTATCTAGCAAGGAATAAACCACTTATTACACTCATCAAAGTGATATGGCTAGATATTTCACTCTCTGGATTTATTTTCACTCCCTTTGGCTCTTAGAAACTAATTAGCCTGCTCATGAAATATTTCACCATCTCACATTCTGACTCATGTAATAAATACTATATGTATAAGGTAGTATGACTGGTACCTGTATAGTTTCATTGTCACAGTAAAAAGAAGTCAAATTGTTCAGTATTAATCCTAGCGCATAGACCACTGCTAGACGATCTTCACTCTTGTTCATAGAAATACTGGATAATTGTGAAAGCTGCTGATTAATTTCCTATTGATAATAAAATACAATATTAATAAATGGAAACATTGATAGAATGATGTCCTTTGCTGATATTTTTTCTTAAAATGATAATTACAAGTTGAGTATCAGTTGTATGCAATTTGTATTGTTACTTGATGCACAAAATTAATCTACCTTTTGTGTTAGTAAATTAATTTGTGATTTCTATAGTAATTCAAGTGTGATATTGTATTTCTTGCTAGTGATAATAAGTTAAGGACTCTCTAATATAATTCCCTTCAGAAAAAAACAACAACAAAATGTATTCTTGTTAGCTAGATTCTAGCAGATAAATAATATAATACTAGTGAACAATCAGATTACCCTGCATGCAGCAATTATGTGCTAGTGAAAAAGGTATATAGGTGGACATGTTTGAACCAATGCTAATAGCTATATTTTCATCTGACAAATATGTGGTATTTCTGAACTTACAAGTCATACATTGTGTAAGAGGTTAGTTTTACAACTTACTATTAGTTGAATTCTTGAAGGATTGATTTCTTCTTTGATTGAGTTTGTAGTAATTGGAGTATAGACAGTTGCTGTTGTGTCAATGTTATTGGTGGATATAATTATTGTTGGCTCAATAATAGAGGTGTAGCGTCACAGAATTAAAAAAAATACTTACCTTGTGTTGATAGCAGTGTACCATGAATACTGTGGGTATCATCACTTATATTGATGACGTTGGTTATTGCAGAATGACTTGTTATAAAGTTTCCATATGGAACATAGTTGATACCTTCCCCAAACACTAGAGCTGTATTGTTACTTCCATTGGAGCAAGTGGAGGAAATCTTTCCATTTCTAATGTTGGAAGGATTCCAATATGTGTTGCTGAAATAAAATCATCAGTTTAATAAAGACTCATGTACAAACTTTTGCAAATAAAAATAATTATCATAATAATGACAAATTATGGTGGGCTCAGCCTTTTTTTTCCAATTTGGAGGAGGGGGGCTAGCTCCTCCAGCTCCCACTCTCAGCATTTTATGATTATTATTATACTATATATTGTGCATGTAGCTAGCTGTATCTTGATATAAATCAATGTCGCTGTTGCCAAAACTTACTTTAATGAAGGTTCATTGAAACTCTCTACCATTATGATTTTGGAATGATTATGAGTCGTCAGAAATACTTGTATGTCATCCAAACTCCACTTATCCTCAAATAATCTATTTCTATTTCCCATAGTACTTGACATGAGCCAGCGTAGTTGTATGGAGTCATTGAGGGGAAATCCACATATCTGAATATTCCTCCTACTATAGGGCTTGTAACTAGCACGACCAGGAATAGTATCCAAGATATCCAAATCTTGCACACAATATCCACGTCTGCAAGTAGATGTTGTTGTTTTATGAACAAATGAAAATGAAAGTGGGATCCATTCAGATGGATCAGACAATAATTTAATGGAGAATTCCAATACATCTTCTTTTTCTATAGCATCATGGAATCCACATGTGCCACGTGAAGAATAGATTGTGTAGGATATTTGTCTAAACATTGACATAAAATCTGTTACATAATATTATGTGTGTGTGTTGTAATAAAATTGCTTTTTTATTTTGTAAATATTGAATAAACGCGATTGTAGCAATCCACAAAATTTTAACCTACATTTTGCTGCTTGCTTCTGAACAATTATTGCTGAAAGGTAAATGCTTCCTTCCTTCCGGAATTGAAATCTCTTGGAATGAATTATTGGCAGTCCAAGTTATGTGTACTGTTCTAGGATATTGAGGATTACCACCACAGAGACTAAAATGATAATTATATTGAATTATAAAGAAACTTTGAGAAGGCTATAGCTATAGTCAGACAGAATTTACTATCATGGTATAGCTAAATTAGTTTATACATGTACAATAAAGCTACTTGAAATGCTCAAAACTCTTTTAATGGTAATATTATGTTTGCTTAAGATTAGAAATATAGTAATAATTATTTAGCAATTGAATACAGTAAGAATATTATAATAATTCAGGACATTTCAGTCCTTTGACCTTCTTCAGCTGTACTGAAACTGACAAGAGAGGGTGATCCTAAGCTAAGGTTTAGCATAAAGTGATAGTGCCAGCTAGTGTGTGACAAAGAGAGGTGATGATGAGATGTTTATAGAGGGTAATGATTAGTGTGATTGCTTGTACATCACATTATGTCCCAGCCTGAGTCAATGGTCATACCCACTGTCTTAATTCATGTTTGTGTGTTGGCTCTGATTTTTCTCTTGGTCCAAAGCTATTCTATGTATAGCACAGTTACCTTTTCCCAAATGATTTCATGCTTGTTTGTTTGACTGTACATGTACTGCTATGCCATTGTTCTTGTCTTGATTTTAGACCGCTCGTTTCGTTTGTGTTCCATGATTCTTTGTTTGAGCATTCTCTCAGTCTCTCCTATGTCAACACATCCACATTCACATGGGATGGAATACACAACTCCTTTGTCTCTTTTTTTTTGTCTGGGAGTCTTCACTGATAACAGCCTTCTTAAAGTGTGGTTAGTGCATAATACTACTTGAAAAAGGTCTAAGGACCTAAATGTCCTGATTTATATTATTATTCTTACTGCATTCAATTGCTGAATAACATTAATATAATATATTTCTAATTATCCAACACAGTAATGAGCCTTTACAATTTGTTTAAGATGTTAGGCGCTTCTCATTTTTAATGTTTATATTTCTTATGTCTTTAACCATACATTTATACAATCTTTATTTTACCAAAGTGATGTTCCACAAAATGAGCCTGAAGTAATTAGTCCTGATTTAGACAAGTAGCATATTTTAAACAATTAAAATGGGTACCTTACTATGGTTACTCTCCATAGTAAGCTTGAGCTCAACTTCTAAATCTATCTCTTTTTCAGTAGGGATAGCAAAGTACATATCAAAATTATTTCATCTTACAGATCATTGCCTAAGAATTGTAGCCCATTATGTAGGAGAATGAATCACTATCATAGGTAACAGTTAGTAACTTCTTATGATTGACACCAGAATCTGTAGTTTTAACTGCAAGCCCTTCAGGTATGCCCAGCCCAATTCAATCTTTGGTTTTGAGAAACTGGTCATGGACTATACTAAGCGCAAATAAAAAGGAACAGATGGACCATCACACAATACACACACAAATGTATAGTTCTATTAATAAACCAATTGCACATGCACAGGTTTCCTAAACCATGCCGATCCTTTACCCAACCAGGTAAGTCAACTTGCACACACACACAAACACACAATGTTATAAGTATAAACAGAATGACATGAAGTATTTACTACACAATATTCTCTTCTCTTTCTTATCTTTGTTGAAGAGTGGTCCCACTACATGTTGGCTAACAAATTGAAATAGAAGTGTGCACTAAATTGGTTTAAATATTGTGATACCTTACCGCATTTGAATGTGTGGAGCACAATGCATGTGCAGCTGAAAGTTTTTTATATTAATATAAACATTGAAAGTAAAAATATGTCATATTTTAAACCTAATGTCATATGAAATAATTTATTTTAATACCACTTTGGTCACTTATTGACATCTGATGAAGCTAAGTTGACCTAAATTGGTAAGAAAATTAGTAGAATTGACTCTTCAAGTGACACAAATTCCCTTAAGTATGACCAATTTTAGTATAAATATTCAGAAATATTCTGCACATATAGCAACACAACTGTGGAGGTGGGATCAAGTTTTGTACGATTCAAATGTTTCACCTGGAATAAAATTAGTTCCATTTGTTGCTGCTTCTCTTTTCACTAGTGTTCCTGTGAAATGTGCTACAGAATTAGCACTAGCATTGTTCGATACTAGAAGAGCGAAACAACTTTAACAGCACAAGAAGTTGTCAGGCAACTTCAGTTTTGTCTAAATGCTATATATTTATCGATTTATCGCATGAAGGGGAGGTATGTCAACAGGTGTTTGGAACAGCAATTGGGTGCTAGGTTTCTGTAACAGTTGCTATCTAGTGGAAGATATTTAGGTGAGGGAAATTTCTAATTAATGTTCACCATTATGTTGATATCTTTACTACATTACCTAAAATGTAGTCCTTTATTTCATCAACATCTAAATACCATCGAAAAAGCAATTAAATTTACATTTGAAATGAAAAGAAAACTTTACACGAGCTTTTCTGGATACCACTGGCACACACCACTTAGATTTCTTCACAATCAAAGTAAAAAACAACAACAAAGACACATACAGACAAATACTTGTCTTTTGACTCACATTTCCCATGTCACGCAAGACTGCAGTTGCCAGGGCACTATATTTTTAAGCAAACAAAGTTTGCACCAATCCTCTTGAGCAAAAAATAACCCCACAATATACGCTTGCTCTACAAGCAAGTGGATATCCATTCAAATGTCCTCTTAATTCTTTAGTTCAATCAGATACACAGCTTTGGGACCCAATATTTAACGAAGTTGTGTTACCATATGTGCAGAATGTTTGTGCAACTATAAGAAGAATACTTCCACCATTTTACATCAGAACCTCCCACAAACCACTCAGTACACTAAGAACACTCCTTGTCCATCCTATGGATAAGAAACCAATTTCAGATAGGAAAGGGATAGTGTCCAAAATACATTCTGGTATTTATCAACAAACATATATTGGGAATACAGGTCATACACTCCATTATAGAATAGAAAAACTCAAGAGATTTGTTCATTCAGCTGGCACCTATATGACTTCAGCAGTTGCAGGACCAAGAACAATCATGTCATAGACTGGGACACTGCTGAAGTCATAGACTCACTTGCTTTAGAGTCTTGATACATCAGAAATAAGAAGTGTTCTATGAATAAAGATGAAGGATTACTACCACTAACGAAACTACCTAATTATTACTAGCCACAACTGTTATAGTAGATGTTTCGGTACACTATAGTGGCTCTCATGAGTATAAAAATAACAAAAGAGAAGCACAAGGAGCTCGTGAGTGACAAAAATAAACTAGTATTCATCAGGAATCATTAGCTTTAAGATAGTTGCAGCATGAGTTGGTTAGACTGGCTACAGTAGCTAACCAGATGTAGATACTTAGGTTTATTCCATAAATTCTCGGCTTGGGTAGCCTTCTAGTGGATGAACTGTTGAATTACAACAAGGATGACTATATGGAATGGTATAAACAAAAGAGTGATTGTTCCTAGGGCTCAGCCATGGGAGCATTGATGAGATCAACCAACACTACCATTGTGGGCAGTGATGAGAACCATTAACATAATAAACTGGGTGATTAGTAAAGTTAAATAAAAGACAGTGTGACCTTACTGATAGATTGTGGCAATTTAAAATTAAAATTTTTTTTAATGAGAGTGAAAGCAAGAAGGCATGGGTTTCTGAGAGTCCAATGAGGCTGTGGAAGACCCTCGGAAATCCATTCCTTCTTGCTTTCACTCTTATTAATTTTTTTTGATACATCATCAGCTACCCACTGGTTTCACAGTTTTGGAACTAAATATTCAGAACTAACTTTAGACACACTATCACTTTGAGCATGCACACACATCTCTTTCTTTTTATGTTTCACTATGTGGGTGGATGGCTATAAAATCACTGTAGTCACTCCACCCAGTTTCAGTTGGTCTCTGTCTTTCTTTTTATCTGCACCATACCTTATTAGCTAATATCCAATAAACTTTCATTATAACTTCCTTGAATGCTTTAGGCTAGTTGGGGAAGTGATAGGATTGGTTTAGGTTGCTGATAGGAGAGCACCAGACTACCCATAAACCAATTCTGGTGGCAGTGTAACAGAGTCTCCAGCTGCTTAGTAATCTTGCAAGGACTTGGTTCAATACCCCCCACAAAGACTTCCCTTGTATTATTGACTATTGGACAATGGATTTAAAAAATACAGTTGGTAATATGTAGAACACGAAAAACACAAGCATACTTGCCACCACCACTAATAATAGAAAATAAACACCAGTAAATTTATAAGACTTAATTACACCCACTGGACAACATAATAAACAATTATAGCTCCTTAGATTACATGGTAAAGATTGATAAACCAAAAAATTCTGTGTACAATAAGATATGACAGAGTTGACCTACAAGCCAATACAAACACTTGGGGTCAAAGGACAAATTGACATAATGTACATCCAAACAGAACTTTGATTTGCAATCGTGTTAACCTGAATGAGTCCTCATTTTTTAGTAACTTTAGTTCTTATTCATTAATTGGAAATTTAACTCGTATTGTTCAAGCTCAATGCCTCAACAATAACTTTTATTCACCGTCATACTCATTCACAGTATATGTCATGCTCAGTACGTTTACACCATTGTCAATCTTCGGCGATGTTTGTCGAACATGAGCATTTTATTGCTTTTATGTTGTCATGTTTACCCTTTAAAATTCATTCTTAGTGTTTCAGTTTTGTCATATATCTATCAATTGTTGTAGTTACTTACTGTTATATCCAACTTGGATCTTTCATATAATATTAGTTCAGTTATTTCTGTCTAGTTCAGGGTAATTGAAACAAGCTAGAACGTGTCTCAAAGGCAAAACACGTATACAGAGGATCTGGATAGTTAAAGAATACGTGAGGCCGTACATCCCTCACTAAGTTTATTGACGCGGGAAGACGAGTGGTGTAGCAACCTGTTGACCAGCACTTCGTCCAGGGACTCTGTCAGACTGATACCTGCTAGAAGGTCTTACCCTTTCACTTCAGGGACAAGTCTTCCACTTGCTAGATAGTCCCGATCATTTATGCCAAGCAAGTTTTTTTTAAAATATCTGGACAGAATAGTATTGTAATTAGTGGTTGTTGCTTGTTCCTTTCTCTTCATGATGGAACTGGCAATTATATATGACTATACCTATAATATTAATATTTTTTTTAAATACATCAGTTTCATTTATTCATGATTAACTCACTTTTACACACATTTTGACAAAAATATATTCCTAAATTCGTTTTCTTCTTAGTCTATATTTTCTTTTTCCTGATTTTTAGCATTGTTACCTTACAATGCTACTGATCATTGTTTGAAATTAGTGTAGCCAAAATTTTTCCTTAAAGTAGGTATAGCAATTTTTCACATCTTCTTGAAAAGACTCCCTCTTAAAATATCCTAGATCCACCCCAGAATGGGGAACTCTAATTCCAGCACTTCGGTAATCACTAAGGAAAGCCAAACTACAGTGCAGAAAAGAAGTATTTGCTCATGTGATTACAGTGTGACCGTAAGGGTTGTTACCAATATAAGCTTATTAACATATGGTCAAAAAATAACTAACTCTTCTGAAAAAAACCCCCAAAAAACTGTAGAAACAAAAATTAGATGTAAACGATCCAGTACAACATATTGATACTCTTTTCAATCTTAGGAAGGCCACAGGCTTCAATATCCAATGTTGTGTAACAGAATGATTGACTCATTGACTGATAGACAAGCTGAGTACAATTACACTCTCACTCATGCGCGATGAGGGTTATTAATTTGGTATTTTACCCAAATAGTTATGAAAATATCTTATTTGACTCACTGTTTGCCTTTTTATATCCAATTTTGTAGTAAAGGTTACTCAGTGCTTAACTGTAGACGAGAGAAAAGAAGAAAAAAGTGCTGGGTTTATTTTATTGCATTGCATAAAAATACTATTAGGTGAAATTAGTTTCTAGATTTGTTTGGCTAGTGTTTTGATAAATTACATTAGAATTTCCTTATTTATATTCCTAACCTTATTATTAAGGAAGATCCTGAGATGTTGAAGCAGTGGCAACTTCCTCCTCCATGTTCAGGTTGTTCAAAGATAAAACTCACACTAGTTATATTTCTAGGACCAGCTCCTTCATAATATTGCAGTTCTGGTAAAGAAGAGTTGTAATTGACCCAAACACGGCAAGAATGAGTCTGGTCATCAGTGCCAGTTTCATCAGTGGAATTAGAAGTGTAGCTCAACCATAGCCCAGTACTCGATAAAGCTCGGTCTCCTCCAATACAGGAAAACTGATACCATTGAATGTTCAACCTTGGCGGATTACTTTCACTCCCTACTGTTACATACAGCACTACGAAGTATAGTAACAGTTTCGAGAACAAGACATCAGTAGCCATTAGAATTTAACTTTAGCGCTCCGTAGAATTATTAACCCAGTCTCATCCTTAAATCACCTATAATATTCTAGCTCTCAGTCTTTTAGCTATCTACGCGATAAGTGTAACGCCTACCAAAATACGCGCAATGTTTCACCAAAATGTCATTAGATCACGTTGCTATTATTGTTGCTATAATGCATTAAATCAGTAAGTGTGCATTAATTTTTAGCCTAAAGGCAAGAGCATTATTTTTTAACCTAAGATGATTTTGCAGAAAGTAACAACACATTATAGAATTACATACCAAATGAATGAAATTAAATACAGTTACATCATAATGACTGTTCTTTATGTTAACATTGAAACACCAGGTTTTATGTTGATTATTTTGATTGGATGGTGATGTTGACTGTACAATTAGAGAAATTCATTGTTGGTGTTTTGTTTGTTGATATAACATTTTCAGACTTAGATTGAAGCTGAGACATCTGAGTAGAATCACTGGTGGTTGTGTCAGAACTGAGAATGTTTGCTACTGCCTGATGCTGTGTAATAGAGGTATGTTCATATTTTTGTAAGGATTCAACATATCTGTGCCCTGTTCTATTTTTTCAGGAACTCCAGCCCGATACAGTTCAGCGGCACCTGTGGCACAAAGACTATGATTCGATTTTGTTCCTGCTATTCCACCATTTCTACACATTTCTTTCACAAGCATGGCCAACTTGTTCCTGCCAATTGATACAGCCATGAACCAGACTTAATTGTCATCTCTGCTAAACTTCACCAAAGGGTGCAAATAGAAAACATCACGCTTGCGGTGGCAATCGTTTAAACTACTCATCAAGCGAGTAGCATGACATATTTTCCCTCCTGTTTCATTTCTCATAAATCTAACTGTTTTGTTTTCTAAATGCAACTGTTTAAAACTTCCAGAATGATATTTTCAGTGTATATATATCCATTCTCAATTTTCCGAAACTGTGATAATTTCAATTTTCGTTGTTCTTCACCACCTCGTAGGCAGCATCCCTTCCCATTGTAACATATGGCATTTAAAAGTGATTGAGGTGAATGTGTTCCCATGATACCTTCTTTCCATAAAGTGTTTTCTTCTTCCTTAGTAAAAGGCTCAGTATTTTTGGATGAGGAGCCAACTCCTTAGACTTTGTTTCCTGAAAAGTCCATCCAACGTATTGTGTAATCCATCAAATAAATGGCAATCCTTCGAAAGAATATTTGGACATTCGGGATTTTTAGACATCATGTATCGTAGAAGGCCAGAAAACAGCAAATACAAAGTTTTGGGAGGGTACAATTCACCATTTGTTTTTCTTGCTTCGACAGCAAATCTCTTTAGCCAGTAATTGAGGGCTGTAGGCTCTTGAACTGTCAACATGTCAAGAGGACATTTCTCCACTTCATTGGTGTTGTGATGGGGTTACCTAGTTTTCGAATACAGTTGTTGCCCAATTTGTACTTGCTTGGGTTTTAGGGGGTACAAATTTGCTTTCAAGCTGTTTTAGTTTCTCACTGCTAGATGGATGGAATCGTTTGCTATTATGACCTGAATTTTGAATTTCATTTTCTTTTTTCTTAAAATATATACAATTTTTGGGTCTACCATGGACAGAGATGTTGGTCGATTTTCGTCTCTTTCCGAAATAAAAGAAGAGGTACAGTAGGAGCATTTACTGGTATACTAACCGTTGCTACCGTTTCTTCAGCCATTCGTTTAGCTACTGAAAATGGTTACGGTAGCAACAACGGAATTGAGCATGCGCAACGTGATCTAAATTAGTTAAACACCCGCGTCACGTGCACTGGTCATTAATGCACGAAGCCCTCGGGTCTGCGGTCGGAGGGCTGCCATGCATTAAATCGACCAGTGCACTCGAACCCGTGCTTTAACCATTACATAGATACACTATTGCAATGACATTTATATATATTTCTGGAACTCTACTTGCCCCCAATATTTTTTGGAAGACATTGTTTTCCATTAATAATTAGTCCAACATGGTGTTTGGTTGCCTACGTTTATTAAAGCCATAATGATTAAACTTTGCAGGTGAACTAGCTAGTGCTGTATTTATATAGAACAACTTTATAATATCCTGTAATCGGAGCTATCCTTAATAGTTGTATAATAGGTGGCACTTGATACTTCAAATCTTAAGTTAACCTTCACCCTTTCCAGTGGTAACAGGTATGGGGTCTAAATACCCTCCCTCCCCTACTCCCCCCACCCCTGTCCATCCTTTTTGGTTGATATATGACTAACTGGTATATATCAATTTCTCCTTGTTTTGAGGCCACAGAATGTAGTGATCCAGTACAGAACATAATCATTAGGAATATCATTATTGTTAATGTGTGATAGTATAGATATATGGTTGTGTAGCTAGTGTTAGTAATCAAAAATTTATTTGGATAACCCACATATTTTTGGTTCCCCAGCCACCCCTGATCAATTAATAATGTGTGTGTGTGCTATGGATGGAAATACAGAGAGACTAAGAAGCAGGAAAAGATAAACAAAGAATCCATGACTCAAGAAGAAAATCTATCCACTTCTGATTAGCAAAAGTTATTGAGTCGAGGCAGGCCATTGAATGGCAGGGACTTGCTAGGAAATATTAGTCAAAGTTGGGTTTATGGATAAAGGTCGCAGCTTAGTATTACAAAAATGTATATAATATTTCAGATATGAAGTGGAAAACAATTAAACTCAAAGACTCTTTTTTACTTGAACTGAAACAGTTTTAATAAGGTTTCTATCTAATAACTCATTGAATGTTAAGGCAATTCTAATAATCTAATAATTGTTTACCTTATCTTCCAAATGCACCATGTTTAAATACGGTACTTAACCATTCTGTACTAATAAACAAATTTATTTAGTAAAGAGCAGAACTATTTTATCTGACAGTTCAAAAGTTGATTAACAATAAATCATTGAGAAGGAGAATGTTTCAAACAACTTTCATATGAAGTAGATCATCAAAATCAGCCTTGTGGAAAGCACTTGCAGCTCATATGTAGTCACATACTATCAAATAACTACTCATGAAATTGTAAGCGGATACTTACTCAGTGTGCTCCAATTACAGATCAGCAGGAAAATACTTGTTTCAGACCGAGGATTTGTGCCTGATAACGGGTAGCTTTCCACTGTAAGCAACCCGCACTCTTAATTTTGAATAGTAAGACTATAGCTATTTTCTTGATTAGTGTCGAAGCAACTTGGAAACTTCTCAAATTTCATACACTAATTCTACTGTTGGTATTTCTAGCACTGTTTCTTAAAATGAACTCCTTGACTGAGGATTTGGTCATGCCTAGTTAAAATTAAATTATTAAAACTTTTCTGAAGCATGTGATAGAAGTGTTTCTTGAGGTCTTCTAGAATGGCTTTAGAAAAATGGCTATATTAAATTTGGGCAGAATTTTGTTAGCCCACACAGGCTTCTGCAATTTTTATACTATTCTGTAGCACAATACATGTTCTACAACATATACTACAATAAAAAGTACTATTGCAGGGCTTTGTTGCTATACTCTATGAAACCTGACCAACTATAAGTTAGAAATGTTAATTATTACATCAACCACACAGCTTGCTCATGTAACTGTTTTAGCAACACCCATAAACTGTTTTAGCCACACCCATGAACTGTTTTAGCCACACCCATGAACAGTTTTGGCCACACCAGTATGACCGATTTTCAATGTCCACTTTTAAGACATTTTCGCTCGCTTTGCTCGCTCGTCAATTGACCCGTAGCATACATGCGTGAGCTAGTCGTCTGGTCCTCTGTTTGTCTGAATGTCTGTTTCCTGTCACGTTCTGATTTTGGAGATTACCATTGATTTAGGTATGAACTTTCTCAGATTTAAGACATTTTTGTCTTGCTACTCTCTTGAATCTTTTTTTTTTTTTTAGAAAACGGAATCTGTCCACCCAGTTCAGGAATATTTTGCGATTGAAAGTATCTAAGATTTCTGGAAGCCTAGGATGGGAAATAGAGGGTGAAACTGGAATCTTTTCCAGGCCCGTGTGCGTAGACGGGTCGTCACCACCACCCCCGGGCAGGCCAGACTGTGGGAGATTAGAGTTCCCAGGAGCTTTTTGACCTTCTGGCTAAGGAAGGCTACAATAAGTTCCCCAGAATCGAGATTAATCAGTTCTAGGCAGGTCGCTGCCACCAGGAGTTAAGCTTCCCTGAGCCGAGAGAGGTTAATTCTTGGTTCAGTTAGTCGTAGGTTAATAAGACATACAGCAAAAACTCCCAGAATGATACTTAGCCAGCCAATATATAGAAAACCAGCTATCACAAATGAATAAGGGTGCATGAGAAAAAGAAACATAAATAAACTAGTTAATTAAATAATTACATAATTGATGAATGTAAAGTAAGCAATGATATAATTGATAAATAGAAGAGTTAAATAATTACTGACGAAGGGCATGGGAAATACATCAGAGTCAATATATGGGTGGAAAAATTAATTAATGTTGGTGTCCATTACACTACACAGACCCTTTACCGAATGCAAGCGGGGAAAGGGTCTGGTCAAACTCGATAGACTTTTTTGTTCTGCACATTCAGCAATATTTTTACTGCGCGAGCATCAGCGTAGTGCTTACGTCTTCCCGCTTGCGTTCGGTAAAGGGTCTGGCCTGCGAGACTACCCCCACCCCCCCAAAAACAAAACAAAAACAAAAACAACAACAACAACAACAACAAAAAAACCCCCAAAAAACATAGCTGTGTAAAAACGACCAAATAATAGCAGGTTTTGAGGAGAAAATTTAGTCCAACACTAACAATTACTAGCAAGTAACTCACCACACAGTGGTGCTTGATGTATTTGCAAAGTAGAGAGTAGCATAAATTATTTTTATTCATTATCATCCTCTACCACTTGATTAAGGTTATATCAGTTTCTCTCTCCTGCTCTCCTTTTTCCTGAACTATCTCAGCTTTTCTTATCCCTCTCATTTCCTTTCTTCACTTAGTCATGGAGTCCCTTCTCCTTGTCTATCTCTTCTGCTTCTGAGTCTCTCTGTCCTTCTGTCATGATTGTGGACTTGGTTTTACGAAGCTTTTGCCTCTTTACCAAACTAGCGAGGGTCTCTCTGAAATACAATCTATAAGAAGTGTACCATGTACTATAAACTGACAAGTGTTGTTGTGATCATGTCAGTGTATGTGACTGTCCATAGGAGATCAGCCATAAGGCAGCAAACATTATTGTAAGGAAGGGATCGTCAATTTTAATTAACAATATTGGCTGTTAGAACGAGAAAATTTGATATTATTCTAATAATATTAACTGTATTATATTAATATTGGTAGTACAACATCAAAAAAGCAGGTATGGAAAATATAATGGTGCAGTACTATGTTTGTAGAGCTTTGTATGATGTAGAGCTCATGAAACACTATCTACACAAGTAGTGATGGTAGGTGCTTCAAAGTAGGGAGGCCCCATGTATCACAAGCCAAATTACTCTCATCAAAACCACTTATATTTCAAGAAAAGTTATGACAACAGAGAACAACAAGATGCACTGCCAATTTGTACCGGGTGTGGCAAAAATTGTATGCTCATCATGAGCGCACGTAATTCTATGTGGCAGGAATGAATGGGCTTGACTGTACAGTAGTGTCTGCCTTTTCTCTTGTTTCCTCAAAAACTAATTGTCTTACTCGCATAAGAAAGTTCCTCATTTTAACAGAGTGAGTGAATGATAATAAGACTATTTTAACCGTCACATGCATGTGTGTTCAAGGTTAATCACTGGTGTAAGAAGATGAATTAGAACAGGGGACTGACAACTAAGACTATTAGTCCATTTATTTGGCATGTGTTCACAGATGGATAATTATAAGCTATATACATTTTTTAGACAGCATACACAACTGACTAGCCCTGTAGGCAGGGGGTCTCATGGGAGCTCCTCATGTCAGCTATCCTATTCAATAAAATTCTTTGATACTTTTTTACTTGGTTTTATCAATCTCTCTATTTAATAATTGTGGAGTCTAGAATTTAATCCCATTTTGCAGGTTCAGCCTAGGTGAGTCACCTCTTTAAAATTTTATTGACTACCTGTAAAACTTGTGAGCACCACTCCCTGCCCTAACAGAGCATTCTTCAAAATCTAAAGTGGCTCAGAGCTTCCCTGGATTATAACAACTGTCCTCCAGATTACCCCCTGGTTCTTATGTGCCAGTGTTAATTATGCTCAACCTATGCTTACCAATTGTGAATAAAATACTTATAATGTCATGCCCCAATGAACTTATTTCACATTACTTGATGGAGCCACTGTGACTGTTGCATGCTTTGTAATGCATGCTCTTAGCAACTTGTGTCTGTTGTGTGTTCATTTGTGTTGTGTATTAGTTATGTGTCTCCATTATTTTTATGTCTGTGTGGGGTGGTTGTAAGGCACCTCGCAGCTGGTGATGAGCAATGCAAAGGAACAGCTCTATCTATTTATTTAGATTGAGCAGTACGATTAGCAACCACAGCTAGCTAGGCTAGTACAAGCTAGAGTGACTACTGATAGATAAAAATAGATAAACTATGCCTACTATGAAGGCAAAGCTAAAGAGATAGATTAAGTATAGACCGAGCTTGCAGCAGCTAGGTTTCAGATTTTTCAACAAAAGGGAAATGAATACAAAACAGAGAAAAAAAGAGTGATTATATATTATCATTGGGTTTAGTGGGTGGTGCCTGCATACAGAACTCAGACAGTGTGGAGTCTGGGCAGGGCCAAACAATCAATAGCTACACAAACAAACCAATTAACAAGTTCAAAGTTCGTGCATTATTGGATGACACATTATCTTGCACACATAGGGTCCGGGTAGGCCTGGACTATGTCACAATTTCTATGGGCTGGGCCCTGGATATATTTACTCTTGTGCCTAGCTCAGTCATTCAGCAGTATTTTGTCATGAACCATTGCTTACGTGGATATGACAAAAACACAAATTTCTCTGGTTATTAGTCAGGTTGGGCAAACTGAGTAGAGAAAATTCTCCTAGTGTGGTTTTCTCAGCACTTTGGGAGTACCTGAGACCCACATGTAATATTAGGAAAGTGAAATATTCTACTCTCCATGTTTTGTATTTAACACGTTTAAAACTGTTGCCTGGTTTTGCTTTAGTGCTGTCTAGATCTGGAGATGTGCATTACATCACATCCCAATATTTGAGCAGGTTGATTTGTGCAATGGAGTGTTAATTCTGATCAGGGTAGTGTATTGAGTGGCCAGCCTATCAGACAATGTTTAGGTGCATGGATTTTCATAATCAGTTGAGTTAAGGAAAACAGGAAATTTTGAGTTGATGATGGCTCAATTTGATTTGAGATTTAGTACTAACATATTCAGTTAGCATGTATCACTATTTTAATATTCTAGTAACTTCAGTATACTCGTAAGCATGGGAAATAGATATGTATTTTTTGTAACAATGAAGGCAAGAAGGGCATGTTATCATTTCTTAGTAGACTAAGTTTTTTGTGGACATTAAATATATATATATTTTTGTTTTGCATCAGTTTTTGCAGTAATCCTTGTTGTTTTCTTAAGTTTTGAATTGGTAGATATTATTTCAAAGTTTTTGTTACAGCAAATCATTGTATGTAAGACCATTAGTTACTAAATAGGACATTCACATTGTCATCTGAAGTGATGTAATAGGGTTTGCTATTGTAACATTTACATTGGTTATGATCAACCCCCACCATTGTCTGATTCACTATTGTCCAAGTTCCTTTGGGAATATTCTTTGTTTATACAAAGATTAATTTCATTTGTAAACAAGATGCCCATTGGTCAAATGGGAAACAAAGTAGTGTGTGATTCTTATGAACCTTTCTTTTTGTATTGATAAAATAATTTACTGGGACTGGAAATGCCCAATAGCCAATAACAAAATGGGTACTGTAGCAATATACCTGTATCTGATTTTTTTTGCAGCTTCTTCAATTGTTTTTTGCCGAGTTTAAAATGATAGCTAGTGACACAGAGACTTTAATCTCTGCAGTACATGCCATTAGGACCTAAACCAGGAAGTTGTAGTAGGTAATAAGACTTTTACTAATCATCCAGAAGTATATTTAATGGAGACACATGAAATTGTTTAATAACCTTTGCAAGAAAGTAATTGTGCATTATTCATGGATGATCACAAATGTACTTGAGTAATTAATTTTCAAGGTTGCACAGTTGCATAATTACAGCACATGAATTATTTATGATTCACCATCATAATGCTTATTGCATTTACTAGTACATTACACACAAGATTCAATTGTTAATATTGTATCAGTATCAGTTGGCTATCTAGCAAAAGGGATTGTAACACAAACACTACACACTTTAATTGAAGATGTTATTTTCATTATGTCCATTGAAATGGTTCACAATGGTGTATACTTGTTTAATTAGGACTAGTTTCAAACCTGCACCTTAAGTTTCTTTTCCAGCCAGCTATAACAGTTTTTGTCAAATGACTGCAAAATTGTAGTAATTCTTTCAAGCACAAATTTTTATACATTACAATTATATCCAGTAACCTAGAAATAGTTATTCCCGATTGTGTAGCTATGGGTAGGTAGGTAACCAGCTTTGCAAACCGACAATGAATGTAACAATGCATGTGATCCGTTTCCAATCCTGGTAGAATTATTTTATCAATGCTTTTGTATGTATATTTAAATTAGTATTACAGTCCTGATAGCAGAGTGAGCTATCTCAATAAACAACCAATAACAAAATAATCACAATATCTTAATAATGGAGTAATTTGCACCAATCATAGCCTTGTATACATCTAAGATAGACATCTTGTGCACTGTTATCCTGATCTACATCAGCAATAATGGAAAGAAAGGTCTATAATAATCATATCTTATCCTATTTCCCCCGTATCTTGTTTGCTAATGAATTTGATTATGGTCTAAAATACTGTATCTTTTCCCATTGTAACTAGAACAATAGGTTAATAAGACAATGGTGAATTGATCATAATTATTGTAAATGTTATGAAAGCAAACTCTATTATATGACTTTAAAAGAAGTAAATACATTTGTCCATTCAAAAAAACTAGTGGTCGTACTTACTATGACTTGTAGTTTCAAATATCCACCAATTAAAAAAAATAGAAAGAAAGTAACAACAACTCAGAGGCAGGAAAACAATTATAATATTCATTTTTAGTGTTGTAGCTATGCATGTTAAAGGTATTTGTTTGACAAAAGTGAACAGTACAATGGTATATTGTGCAAGAAGATTTACTTTTATATGTACGTCCCTGAAGATGATTACTAAATCATTTGATTTTTCAATGAGTTGTTGCTGCAAATGTATCAAAATAGTATATGCCATTAACAAAGCAGTAAGAAAAATACAACTAAAAATGACAAAAACATGAAATGCAAGTTAATCACATCCTTAACAGCAAAACTTCCCAACTCATTTTTCTTTCTTTAAAAGCATTATAATGACTCATGACATAGCCAGAAAAGGATATATGATAGCAAGATGATCGTTGTAAAGGTGTTCTTGTCACGCAAAATAAACAAGTACTTATTAGAAAATAATATAGAAGTAGGTTTTAGCCATGTCACTAGTGTTACTTAGCTACTTAGAATGTCTTGTAAATATTTTCTAGTCTGCTTAAATTTATCTCGTAAAATCATTATTACTTTTAAAATATTAGCTATAATTCAATACTTTATTGTGTATGAATCCCAAAATTTATTATTTACAATAAAGGATATACAATGTGCTTGCATTCACTTTGTGAATCAAATTTTTTGGGGAATTGAATTGAATCAATTCATTTTGAAATTTGTTGCATGAAAATTTAAGAAATGTTTTTGAATAGGGAAAAGTTCTGAACGCAGAAACAATACATTTGGGAAAGTGCATCAAACTTTATAAGAAAGGAATTATTGCTGGTAACTTGGCTAATGTAACAACAGCAGCAGCATAAATATCAACTTAAGATGATCCAGCAAGTCCTAACAGTGATCAGCTTTATTCATGTCAGTATTGAGTATCAGTATTATATTAGTAATTATGAACACAAAGTCATAAATGGCTCCTGCATTTTCAAAGGAGAAAAATTGTTCCCATGTGGCTACATGGAAGATGCAGTGAGAGATACAACTTTAAGTTCATTACAAATTGATACAATCAATTTAGCTTTATTGCCTTTGAATTACTACATTAAATCGAATGCGTCCTTTCATTTCCATTTTAACACCAAAGTAAGAATTTCCTCACTGAGTAATGAGGTTCGAGCAAGAATATTTTGCAAGAATGGAGAAGTTTCATTGTATTTTTTGAATTTAAGTACAATCAGAGTTGAATCAATTGAATTTCATCATTGTGGAAAATATCAGCCTGTGATAACTGTTGAAAATATATACGAGGAAGTTTACATCAATAACACTGTTTTTAATGAGAGCTTCTTTAACTTAATTAAAATGTCTGGAATCATAAGTAAATTAAACATAATGAATTGCTTATTTGCTGGTGGCACTCTAGATAAAGGAATCCACGTCAGTTCCCACAGTGAGAAGGTCATAGTAGCTAACACAACATTTTCCAGCTGTGTCATGAATTCCCTGGTGTTGATATCTCCTCAACCAGTTATTGAAAATTCTTCTGTTGCGATTATGAACTGTAGTTTCGCTAATAACAAGGCTGTAAATGGCACTGAAGGATCCGTCATTGTCATACACTCTGTTATGAGGACTGATATTTCAAACTGCTTGTTTTTCAATAATTCAGGAGGGGGTGCTATGGTAATTCGAGATAGCCATAATTTAATTATCAATCATTGTGAATTCATCAAAAATACCGCTACGCATGGTGGAGGTGCATTGACGGCTGTTTCAATCCAGACACTTCATATATTCAACTCTAACTTTAATGGTAACTTTGCTTACGAAAGTGGAGGAGCTATCATAATGGAAGCATTTTGTTCCACATGTCCTAAAATTAGCTATGTAACATTAGTTTCCAGTAATTTCACGCACAATAAAGCTATAAAAAATGGTGGTGCTATGGCAGCTGAACGAGATAGTTTATCCCCTTTATTTGTCCCTTGCTACTCTCTTACACCACATTTTTTGACAAGAATTATGAATAGTAATTTTTATGAAAATTCAGGACAAAATGGAGGGGCTCTATATTTGAATGAGATAGAAAGCATTATAGTAAACTGTAGCTTTATGAATAATTACGCTAACTATAACAATAAAACCAATGGATATGGCGGAGCAATATATATCGAACACAATTTCATGTCATTTAGTGTGCTGATTGAAGGCAATGTATTTGTTAACAACACTGCAACATCAGGAGGATCATTATATCTTTGGAAAAGTGGAGAGTCTAGAAAAGTATTAAACAATGCAATGCTTATGAAATGTCATTTTTCTAATAACAAAGCAATTTTACATGGAGGAGCTTTGTATACTTCAAAATATGAAATCAAACTGAATAGCACTTCACTATCATTTAATGAAGCTTTCAAAGGAGGAGCAGTTTACTTAACAAAGGTTTCATTTGGTATAACTGGAACCACTTTTCAAACTAACAGAGCTTGCACTGGAGGTGCCATATATTCTGATGATTCTGAGATATTTTTACACGGCATTGAACTATACGGCAATGAAGCTATTAACAAAGGTCAAACAATTAAACCCATTTCTTTTCAAAATTACACACAGGTTGCTTATCCTATCTGCAATAATATCTTTTCTGGAAAAGGTGGAGGCATATTTATTCAGGACAAGGACAGCAGCTGTAATTCTAATTTGTGCCCACTTGTTTGGAACAACATTTCACACATTCAGTATATTAACAATTCAGCAGAAACTGGTCCATTACTGTATGGTGGTATGATAACCACATGTTCCAAGGTCAAATCAAGTCAAAATTTGGCAGTACTGACAATAAAAGAGTGGCGTACATCTTCTATGGACTGTACTATTACATCAGATGCTATGTACTTTTGTTTTGCATTTGGTAAAAATTGTGAGGCAAGGATAATAAATAAGACTGTTTACTTGGGACAAACATTTGCAGTTTCTGTTGCTTGCTTGGATCAGGTGATGCAACTCAAAAAGTGCAATGTAAGGGGTGAGTTCACACAGTCAACTAAAGTTAATTTGGATGCCGGGGAACAGTCACGTGATATTGATGGTTATACAAACCTCACATTTCACACATTTTCTCGAACAGAGAATAGTGCAGTATTGCTGATGAGAAGTGACATTATTTGCACAATAGAATCGAATAATACTTTGAAAGTAAATATCCAAATAAAAAATTGTCCTTTAGGTTTTGGGAAAAATATTGACCGTTGCCAGTGCGATCAGCGATTATTTGCATATTTTTTTGAAGCAATCAAATGTAGTATTGACAATGTTTCCATTTCAATGAAAGAAGAAGGATGGTTTGGTTATGATGAGGAGTTTCTGAGAGTCCACAGAAACTGTCCCTTGAACTACTGCACTCAAGAAGGGAACACCACATCTGAGTCTTATCCACATTCTCCATGTGCTAACAATAGAGGAGGAATTCTATGTGGTCAATGTATAGCTAATTATAGCATGGTTATTGGCAGTTGGAAGTGCAAAAATTGCACTGGATTCCACAATACATACAATTTTATTTGGCTAACTGTTCTGTTAGCACTGGCTGGTGTGGTCTTGGTTGTGTTCCTGTTGCTTGTTAAGATGACAGTATCTAGTGGTACTACAAATGGGTTAATACTTTATGCTAACATATTATGTTTTAGTGGCTTGCTTGACTTCAGAATTTGCCCAATGCATCCAGTTCTTCGTGTGTTCTTGTCTTGGATAAACTTGGATCTAGGCATAGAAGTATGCTACTACTCAGGAATGGATGTGTATCAAAAGATGTGGCTGCAGTTTGTCTTTCCTTTCTACATCTGGTTCCTGGTAGGTGTGATCATTCTGTTCTGCCATTATTCCTCCAGAGTGATGAAGCTGATGGGAATGAGAAACATAGAAGTCCTAGCTACTCTCTTCTTACTCTCCTATGCTAAACTACTCAAGACTACTATAACTGCTCTAACTTTCACAGATTTGAAGGTAGCCACTGCCAGCAATGTATCAGACAATTTTACCACACACAGGGTGTGGCTCTATGATGCTAATATTGACTATCTTAGTCCTCAGCATCTACCTCTCTTCATAGTGGCACTTTTATATCTAGTTTTACTGTTTATACCCTACACTGTGCTGCTATTATTTGGACAATGCCTGCTATTTATTCCACGGAAGAGAGGACTTAGTTTGATTCACAGTCCAGTTGTTTCTACAATACTTGATGCTTATTTTGCTCCATATAATAAGCACACTCGTTTCTGGACTGGACTTGGTCTCCTACTTCGCTGTGTTCTTTTTGGCTTGTTTGGTAGCAAATACAGCACCAATGTATTTTATATTGTAGTTACTGTTGGACTTTTATTTCTTTGTCGCCTGTGTTATGGACGCTTGATATACCAAAAGAGAGCAGTAGATCTGGTTGAGGTGATTATTTTAGGCAATTTAGGAGCAGTGGGACTCTATTTACATCAAAAAGAAGACAATTGTCAGATAGTGACAGCTTCTGTCTCTTTATCACTCGCAATATTTATTGGACTCGTATGTTTTCATATAAATTCAGAACTCAAGCCATATTTTTCTGTATCGAAGTGGTTCAAAAGGCTTCTTTTCAAGGTTTCAAAAAATAACTTTTATACCACAGAGGCTAATAGAAGTATTATAGATCAGAACATGTCTGTCAAAGAAGATTGCTATTTTGAAAGTTATGCTGAGTTTAGAGAGAGTCTTCTTGATAGCTAAAAACAACAACAACAACAGCAACAAAATTAAAACAATAAAAATAAAGACAGAAACAATGCATATTCTATCAAATAGTCTTACTATAAATTATACAATTATATATGTTAGCATTATTATTACTGACTTTGCATTGTTCATTTGTGTGA
>WLWD01003602.1_pt1 | contig 54330 bp, 36 predicted proteins | sample 6712731 | NCBI WGS metagenome assembly WLWD01 (sample SAMN12718690, study PRJNA576275) | sponge metagenome | isolation source: marine sponge | host: Mycale hentscheli | place: New Zealand: South Island, Marlborough, Capsize Point | collected 2014-11-01 | reverse complement strand
TAGTTTTCAAGTTTTAACTGCACCCGCAAAAGAATTCAAAACGGTAAACAATTCAATTTCTAGGGTGATAGGGTACTGATCGCTAAACCAGAGGATTCTGTTTAGTGCAATTTGGGACGGGGTCGACAACCGAACTACCACAAAAACGCGAGGGTTAAAGTACAAAAATGCCTTACGTACGTCCATACATATATACAAATAAATAAACAAACATCCCCGATTTTCAATTGTGTTACCCCTGTAAGTGTCTCGCTCGCTACGCTCGCTCGCCAATTATTCGTTTGATACAGGAGATATCACAAATCTGTAGGCTTAGTATATACATGAGTACTGCAGGCGCGAGAGTAAATATGGCCAATCAGACAAATGATACTTTGCGGTATCCATTGAATAATACATTTATTATGTATTGCTCATGTGTGAATACCATATCCACTATTTCTTGTGCAGTAAACACTTGCATAACCTGGGGGACATGACAACACGATGTGATAACTATGAACACATGTGATATGAAAAATTATTGCCTTAATCACATCCTGTTTACTTTAAAGCATTTCCTAAGTGACAACAGGTATTAGGCCACGTTTGTTATGTGATAAATTAAATAGTGCACACTTTAATAGAACATAAAACCGGAGAACACATACATTACAACTCACATTATCATTATAGTGATGATAGTGACTGCTGTTATCAATATTCCAATAACTAATCCAGCCACCAACATACTTCCACTGATTGAGTTAAGATATGCTGTTGAAATACTGTTGTTTAAATTAGTGGATCCTTGTAACAATTTCAAACAAGATTTACTAGTCACTTCATTGACGGCCACAAGACAGTTCCTGTTTATCGACATTATTTTCCCAGCTACAGTTAAGTTAGGAGTGTTCTGTGATAGTATCCAAGACTGGAAGTGATGTATTAGTGAAGTGGATGTTACAGTTCCTCTTGGGTTAGAGTAAATAAAGTCTGTGGTAAAGAGTAGCTGCTGACCATTAGTGCTGTAGTTAACAACACTGTTCTCAAAATAAGACAGTGTAATATTGCAGTCTTCACAGAGACCATGCATGACATCGAACAGAGCTGTCTGAAGATCCTTCAATTTAAATGTATACAGCTTATAGTAATAATAGCAAAAATAGTAATAATAATTATTGTTGTTTTTGTTATTGTTGTTGTTATTGTTGTTCTTATTATTATTGTTATTATTATTATTAATTTATTATTATTATTATTATTATTATTATTATTACTGCAAAATTCTAGGACATGGTTTATCAATATTCTTCAGGTAAAAACAGATATCTTGCAGCTGGTTGAATGCATACCCATAGTCATCATTTTATTGGATTTTTTTTTATTCTGTCAGTTATAACATGTTATGGTATAGGTGCTAGCTATGTTACAGAGTCAGTGAAAGGTCAGGACTATTGATAAAAACTTAAGAAGTAGTGGAACCAGAGTAATAGTTTAGTATAAAAAAATTGTATAGTTATCTACATCTATCTACTTTCATTTAGCCACCATCAATTATGTGCAATATCCCATAATGGCTAAATGTACATAGATACTATCACTGCAGTTCAGCTGTATACATTGCCTATATAATAAATACCTTGACTGTTGTTGTGCAGCAATCAACAATCAAAACTTGAAAGGAACCTACATAAAAAAATTAGCTGTTGTTGGTAAATGTTTGCATAATCTTTCTGATTTTACCTTTTTCCCTGACCAGTGTTGTATTTGAGCCAATGTCTGTCTGACATGTGTAAGTTCCAAACTGACCAGTTGGGATAGTGTAATTGAGATGAGTACCAAATACTTCCACTAGTACTTCTTTATAGTGTCTCAGAGACAGAGTATCAGGACGACCATGAATAATATCACACTCCACTCTCACTGGTCTATTAGTACTTCCCAAAAATTCAATTTGTAGACTTACATAGGGTTCTAAATAAAGCACATGTAATACAAGTGTCACAACATTTCATGTTAATAACATGTACACATGCTACTACAAGTACACAAGACTTCTTAGTTTCCAACTCAAATGAATAATATGTAGTGATTTTCTCTTCATTTTTCTTATTTGATAAGGACAGGCTTATTAGAAACATTGATTGGGACATTATCATACATGTTAATTTACTTTAATTGAATTATACCTGAAATGAATTAAAATTTATCTTAATTGAAATATTTTTTCTTATTTAATTAAAATTTACCTTAATTCAATTAAAATGTATTGTCAATAACAAAATGCACATTGGTAACACAACTAAATGGAATTGGACCTTACCTAGACTGTAAAGAATAATGATGTGATAATTATAATTAACAACCAGTTCAATTGTTAATAGTTATTTTTTTATTATTAATCACTGAACCTTTGGGTTTTTATTCCACCTAAAAATCTTCACAATGTTATTTTTAGGTACATGATCACTTGGTGTTGTCTCACTGTTGTATTGAGCAAGCTCATACCTCTAGTAGTTATAGCAACTGGCCTGGCTTACCAGTTTTCTGGGATTTTACATCTATCTTCTTCTAAGTGAAGCCTACCCAACCAGGTTAGAGCAGCCACTAAAATATCAGCTGGGGGTATGGGGAGCCCATAGAGAGTTTTACAGCCAACTTTACACCAAGAGTTACCACCCCTAGTACAAACTATTTCAGTAAAGGTATCTAGCATAGAATAAACTACTTATTACACTAGTCTGAGTGATATGGCTAGATATTATTTCACTCTCAGGCTTTATTTTCACTCCACCTCCGGCTCTTCAAAATAAATTAGACTGCTCATGAAATATTTCGCCATATTACACTCTGACTGATGCAATAAGTACTACATAATAATTATATATATATATATATATATTTGTACAAGTACAATCACACTTTCAAAAACAACAACAACTATATATCTAGGCTATAGCTTCATAGTTAGCAAGGGACAACCCAAAAGTTAGTTGCTTACCAGTAACTCCATCCTAGTTTTTTGTTGTTGTTGTTTGTTTGTTTTTTTACTTTCTACTGAGTATTTATCTGAAAAGTTCAGTATCATCAGGATGGACTAATCAGATAAGCATGCATCAGGATGGGTGCGTAAATACTATGAGTGTCCCAGCTCAAATTGGGATGATTTGAAACTATGAGGTTTGTACATAAAAATGTGCCCACATACAAATGCATACATTGACATGGGCAATGAGCGAGCATGAATACTCATCATTCAAAACCTATCTGAGCAATGTTTAGAACTACAAGTACAACCAATGCACTTACTATGTTGTGGGTCAGGGTTAATGTCTGCCACCACCTCCTGGTGACGGCCTGTTAGCAGGAAGAAATTGTAGGTTGTTGCTCTTGCTCTCTAAGGTAGTTTCTAGAGCTAGCTATGTTTGCTTGAAGCTGATAAGGCGTCCAAGACTTATATAAAAGCTTATTAGATTAAGGACACAGAAACTACAACACGGGTGCGTGAGGCAAAGTCTGAATCTGAAGTGCATGTGGCATGGGGGGGGGAGCGTATTTAAAGTGTTCTACCGGGCATGCTCAGTAGATGGGATGATCCTACTTCCTGTAGCCTTGCCCGGTGTGCCTGTTATAGAACTCAACTCTGTTAACATCAGGTGAGGCTAAGGCAGCCTTTATAAAATGTGGTGATGTAATGCATCATGAATATAATTTTCACATTGAGCACTTAGATCTACTTTTCATTGTTAGCATATCAAAACTAAGCTAAATATTTTCAGTACTGTATTAAATGTACTCTAGTTTCTATGCTTGTGTAAGAACATATATATAATTAACAATTACCTATGTGCACATTGTGAATTGCCTGCTTAACAATTTTTAGCTATAGCCTATGGAGAATTATTAAAAGTGCATCTCTTCAGAACATATGAGAATGAATTGCTTATATGTCTGGTATCAAATACAAATACTAAGATCAGTATGTATCTCACCATTTTTAAGAAGAGTCCAAAATACTATAAACACTGGAAAGTCGAAAAAAATGAAGTACGTGTAGTCTATGTAATAGTAATAACTTCGGCAATTGGAATACAAATAAGAGTGATCATAAGATGTTTCACTATATACATAATGTCCTGCAACATCTTCAGTATTGTTATATCTTATTTGATGTGATAGTAATATCTCACTTCCATATGACCTAATGAAACTAAAGTGTTCAGTATTAAATGATTGACTGATTCCATTTTTGTAGAAATATCTGTAGCGTGTATCATAAAGAAATCTGCTAGTATTTATTGCAAATGAATTGTTAATAGTTAATATATTATGGGTTGGATCTAGGGCAAAAACTTCGATGGTGTCCTCTGGATTGTACTCTGGAATGTGATGTTGTTGCACTATAAATGTGACTGGAGCATGTAAGGCTAAGACTTCTAATGATGGAAGCAAATTTTGATCACATTCTAATGATGATCCATAACCATTATAATCAATTGATCCAATTTTTGCTTCATATGTTCCAGCATCAGAGTCAATCATATTGGAAATAGAGAATGATGTTCCATTGTTTGTTATACTAATTCTATCAGTGTTTGATATGTTTGTTCCATTGTGGTACCACTTCAGAGAACTTACATACCTAGTATAATACCTGTATGCTCCTGTAGTCAAATTAATGTTTAAAGCTATGTTGTCACCACATAAAAATGATCTTGTAATGGAATCATCTGTGTTCAATAAACCTATATTAATATAATAGTTCTGATAAAAGTAAATATGTGCTAACAGGATTGAAGAGAAAGACTACAATAAAAGCTTAATGAATGGACATTATACTTTATATGAATGCTAGAACATAGATAGGATACCTTCCTCACCAATAACTTAGCAAATATATGTCATATCAATTTAGAACAATTAAGAAAGATTAATACATGTAATATTTGAATTTAGTTTAAAATTACCTATCTTTACTATGCTATCAGTGCTAGGGCATAACAGAACTGCCTTAGCTATTCCCAAAACAATGCCAGCATAATATATACAATGCTCTCACAAGTCAAACTTTTAATATTGTAGCCTCATGACTATAGCAACATTGGCCATCTGATCATTTGAGTTTTCTAGGCAGCACCACTGAGAGGAAGCAAAATTCAGCCTTTAACTCCCCCATCTCCCACTCCCTGTGTGTCTCCCCCCTGTATTCATCGATAACCTTACCATGAACTTCAACCAACTTATTCGCTGATCCTAGAAGAGTTTGGTTGTCAAGTACTGAACAGAAATACCAGCAGTATCGAAGCGTAAGACTATGGAAGGTTGTATTGAAACTTTGTTGAGTAGATGTTGAACCTCCATAAATGTGCTCCACTGTTCTCCACTTATAAATGAGTTGTTGAGTAGGAGCAGGATCCACTTCACAAGTAAACTCTACTCTTGAATCAATTCTGAATGGACTGTTTCTTGGGTTAGTTACAATCCTTACAGATAGAGGGAGGACTCCCACACTTATAATGGTTAAGTATATTTGTAAAGCTAAATTGGATACAGATTGAATATATTAACAACAGCTGTCAGACACCAGGTCTTTAATTTATCTTACCAACAAGATTTGTTACAAACATCATTGGAGAATTCACTTCCACTGTCACCTTGAAAAATTACTTCACATAAAAGATAGATGACTATGCCCTAACCTTACTTCCTAATAAAAGTGCTATCCACTGAACTTTTACACTCAAATTGTTGTCAGCTGCTCTACTTCCTGCTAGTACAGTAGCTATTGAAATAACAAAATCAAGAGACAACCCCCTATCCTCCTGTTGCATTTCTATATATAGAATGAGGAGTAAACTAACTTGAACTTTGCCCTCTGTAATGAGACACTGAACAATCCCATATACAGGGTAGATTCACAGGGTTCCCATGAGATAATATAATGCATGCGTAGTTAATTTTTTTCATACTTTAATTTATATAATAAATAATGTAAGCTATATTTTAGTAATTGAACTGACACATGTATATTTTATTATGCATTAATTGTCAACCTTATCATAATGCCAGGAAACTGCAGTACAAATTTAGATGAAGCTCAAAAAAAAGTTTTACTGCCATTTAAAAATTTTTTTTATTATTATATGCAGTAACAGCTATTAAACTTTCAAGTCTAGTTATACAGCTGAGCTATGGGAGAAAAAATCTTTAAAAAACCAAGAATCTGTAACCATCTAACAATTTGTCATGGCTTATGAGAATTGCAATTGAAGGTTCCAAACTCAATTTTAGTAAATTATCTAAAAGAATGGCTACAGGATCATGCTATAATAATACTGCATTTGTCAATCTTCATGTGCTGTAATATTCAGATCAAGAATTGGAAATACTTTTGGGAAGGAAAAGATAAATTTCCGCTTGGGATTTCTCCTTCTTCTAGATGATGCTTCTGTGAAATGAAATTAATTAAAACCAAGGTCAAAAGTCAACTAGTGGACAGAAACTTGAACAATTTATAGTAGCAGAGGAATGACCATCACTTATGTTTTCTTTTAGCCCCTTAGCCACTGGTTAGGTGGGGTATATGTATACAATTGTTTTTAGAAACCAGCCACTAAATAAACTTGTTTATAATTATCTCATGGGTCTCTTATACAATAGAATGAACCAAGCTATTACTTTAACGAACACCAATGTCTTTCTTTTCTAAAATATATGAAGTTGTTATGCCCTTTCTAATTTTATTTTGTATACAGTGCTGTCCATCAACAATTAGGTACAGAATAGAGCAACGTTTCCCCAATTTTGTCGTCTTATCCACTGCAGCAATATAATGAAACAAATATAATTTACTCCAGGTAAAGTACAAAATATGTATTTTGGCATTGTATGTATTGTATCATCTTTAAAAATGTTAAACTTGTCTTGACACATTAAAATAAAATAAGTTCTCTGGCTTTCATTGCTGCGGGGCTAACCATTGCTGCAGGGCTGAGGGCTGACCATCTCTGTGGGGCTTACCACTGCTAGGGCTGACCACTGCTAGGGCTGACCATTGCTGCGTTGACAGACTGAAGTACATGATCACTTAGAAAAATAGCTGTGGGTACACATCAATATTTTGCAACTGTATAGTTTTGTACACAACAATCAAAGGGTGTGGCTTCAATTTTGGACATGACTGCTTATTCTAAAAGTTGAAGCAAATGTTATACTGTGTGACCCATATTCTTAAGTCAACAGACCACAACTCCATAAAGTTCATGGAGCAATCTACATGTGTATGTATCTAGAGTATCTAGTAGTGATAGTGAGAGCAGCATACAAGTACTTTTGTACTTTTCCTGGGTCCATGCATCTCACTCTCCTCCTCCCTTCCCCCCGCCGCACCCTCCCCCCCCCCCCCCCCCCCCCCCCCACCCCCCCGCCTCCCTTCCCCAACCCTATTTGTTTATAGAATGTATCTCCAATTTGTTAGAGTAAATTGTAACATTGTATTACTAGTTAAATACAACTTCAGTACGATCAACGTGACGACTCAAGGCAGCACTTAAAGAGGTCACTAACTGAGAAACCTTGAGTACTATGTTCGTTAGTCAACTTTATTCTGAAAATGCAGTCTGCTTGTAAGCTAGTATAACATTCCCAATGCCATTAACAAAATACTAATGAACTATTCCATAAAATAAAATACTGTAAATTTCCAGTATGAAGAAGCTTTTAAAGAGTTGGATTATGACAGTGTCAGTGACAGGTTTAGTTGTCCTCAGTACTCCAGTAGATTTTCCTTCAAACAAGGATTGAATCGTCACTGGAAACATATCCATGGCAATTCCTTGGACACTCTTGCATCTCAAACCTGTAACAAAGAAGGGAAAGCAATTACATGTTACCAAAGGTCCAGAACACAATACTGTTTTCACTACAGTACAGTACAGCACTTGACATTACACTGCTCATCTCTACTCAATAAAGGTCTTAATAATAACCATTAAATATGAATGCTTAATTAGAAAACTAAAATATACATTATGAATGTAAGAACATAAAATATAAAAAAACAAGAAAAGTTCCTCTTACTAAGATGAGTGAAAGAGACCACAATGACACTTTATATACTGTACACATATGTATGTGCAAGTGTATACAATATATAAGTTTGTACATGAGGAAACCAGGTGTGACGAGCCCCACAACAAAAACTTTAATTTGTACAGACATAGCAGCAAAAGCTCTACAATTTACTCATGGGCTGATACAATAATTTGTAATAATCGAAACTATCTCAAAACTTCTTCTATAAACTTCTCAATGATTTTACATGTCACAGTTGTTCATGTCACAGTTGTTCATGCCACAGTTGTTCATGCCACAGTTGTTCATGTCACAGTTGTTCATGTCCATGCCACAGTTGTTCATGCCACAATTGTTCATGCCACAGTTGTTCATGCCACAGTTGTTCATGTCACAGTTGTTCATAGTTGTTCATGTCACAGTTGTTATGTATGTGCATGTGATACAGAGAGTACATATGATTGCAACATTGTGCTCACATCTATCAGGGAATCCTGTACAACATGGTATCAAAATGTTGGATGGCTTCACTAAACTTTGCTCTAATTACAGAAATGGGGTGTTGCTTGCCAGTCGGAAAGCATTCAGATGGACTACTTTTGCTACAAACAATGTAAAAGTAGTAGATTTAAGAGCAATGCAAACAGTGGTGTAGGAAGATGATTCGGTATGGGTGGGCTCTAAGGGCAAGTGTTTTTTGTGGTTTGCAGGTATTCATGCGAGAAATCACATTTTTAAGTTGTGTCAGAATATTGCTTTACGAGCACTCATAAAGCAATTGAAATAGCACTCGCCAAGTACGATTTCAATTGCTTTACAAGTGCTATTGATCCCTAATTGCATGGTTACCGGTACTATTACTAATACTACAGTAATAGTATAAAATTGTATTCGATAACCCACACTTTCAGCAATGAATTGGCGGCAGAAATGATTAGTTCAGACAGTTACATGCTTTACAAGAGGGGGAGGGGAGAGGTTTAAAGAAAACTTTTTTTTTTGTCATGGCAAATAATCTGTCATTCACCATAACCCCTAAATACAATTCATTAGCTATCTATTCTACACTACACATCACAGTATTTAGTACACCTACTTGTTATCAAACAGCATAAGTGAATTCCTACCAGTTGTAGTCCTCTTCTCCGTTATCAGTAGCACAAAATGCACCCTAGCCAACAACGAGCAACCAACTACTTCAATCTTGCAGGGTCACCAAGGACAACTTCCACAGAGGTCGAAGGTGAAAGCTGGCAACAAGAGCATGCACAAAGACCTTGCATGAGGTCAAAGGTGAGGGTCAGCCGTTCTGCGTCTTTTGGAAATATTACTGCGGCAGCAGAATATTCTAAAGCCTGAAAACGAGAGCGGCAAATTATTTATTAGGAAATTATTGCTGCGATTAGGAAATACAGCCGCCTGCAATAATAAGTGTGAATCATTGTTTCTGCTCCTGAGAGATGCCACAGCACCTGTAACTTAACTCTAATCAAGCATTTAAGCACCCCATTTATCAATTCTAATATTTTTTATGCATAAAATCATTACAACAAAACCAATACAGACATAGTCTTTTTCCCAAGAAACTTAATATAGTTATAAATTAAATTTGTGCTAAATTATAGTATTGAAAAAACCTCAATTTTGATTATTACTGGCAATTGGTCAAGTTGATATGCAAGAATTGACATGGGTAAAAAGATTACTCCATGTAAATTTTTTGTTCATGCTAAGAGTAATTTTATAAAAACAAAATTAACCATTTAAAAAAAATTAAACAATCACTTCAGTGAAACTAGTGTTCATTGTTCATGTGCAACATTGACTACAATAGCTACCTGTTGATTGAAGGAGTTTCTATGCAGTAATCATGAAACCACTTCTTACATTTATGGCAGGAAACCATTACTGACCATTATCTGGCATTCAACACTTGCAATATACTTTAATTTTCTCTTCATGTGGTGGAAGACTGCTCCAAGATGTCTTTGTGGAAGGAAATGGCATTTATTTTTTCATTTCCAAAGCTTCCTTTCAATGAATTCTCATTAATGATTGGTTGTAATTCAAGTTACTGGGATGATCTCCATGACAAATAGCAGAGGCATTAGCTATGGCAAATAAACCAAAATCTGATGATCCATTTTGCTGCTGCACTCTGGTATATTTAATGGTGAAACCATTTCTTGTGTGTGAAGTAACGTTGCGATTGTTTCCATAGAAGATGTAGATAGCTGGCTTTCCAAGCTGTCAAAAACTTCCACTGTGTTTGGCTTCATCCCAACGGTTATAGTAATCCAATGACAATTTCTTATATTTAGACACTGAACAAATTCTTTGAGGCCAAAACCTCATAATTTATTTGCACATTCTGTTGAAGAATGGCAATTCTTTGTGCATGAATTTTGATTTGCCTTACAAGGACATTTCTTAGTTGTACACCTCGTCTTACAGTCACAATTATTTGGTAAGTTCTTTGGCTTAGGAGCAATACACATACGTTTTACAAGTAAATGGGATTTCATTTTCTGCTACTGCAAGAAAGAATAGACAGAACAGTTTCAGAAGTTTTTGTGGAAGATTGATTTTTGGTAATTGTCGAATGACTCTTGCTAATTTGTAAAGAAGACTGGCTGCTTTGAGGTTCGATATAATAGTAGAATTATCCTCCACATCTATTGAAGAAATGGTTTTGGAAGGATGGACATATGATAAAGTTTCAACCTGGCCACATTATATGCTGTTTTTTTTATATTTTGTCCTTGTTAGACTGCAGAGTTTAAATGTCTTTTTTTTTTTTATCACCTCTTGTATCGTGTAAAGACCAGTCCAATTCGGTTCCAACTTAGCTAGACCCCTTATGACTATGAGATAACATTTTACAATTGTTAAAAGCACCAAAGCTCCAACTTTAAAATTTGTCATACCCTTACAATGCTTAGAATAATTTTTGCTGCCTGCTAATACTACTTACCTATAATCACAAGTGTCAGCAGGTTTTCTGTCCAGAATAACTGACGACTACTGCTTCAGCTCACACCAATGCCAGTAATTTGCTGACTCCGCTTCCGTGTCTGAGTTAGCTACAATAGCAGTGACCCTATGGCTGAAGATGTGGTAGATTGATAGTGTACCAGTCAAATTTTAGAAAGAAGATTAGTTTTAATTAAATTCTTTATAATACTTTATGCTAGAATTTTTGTTATAGTTACAGTGTATATTTCTAACTAAAATTTAGCTAGCAACTTTCAAACATTTCCCCCGATATTATAGTTATAGTTATTTTAGTTAGAACTATTTGTATCCAAGTCTTAGCTGAGAAACTATTTTTGATTTAGAATTGAAAACACTAATCGCTAAATTCATTCAAAAGTTTGAGCAATACAGCTATTTCATTTTTATCAGACCATTTATTACTAAAATTTAATGTAGTCTGTGTTAGCTATTAGATAGTAGTTATATTATATATATATATATATAAACTAACCTATAGAACTACTCCTTTGCTTGATACAATCGTTTTAACAATAATACAAACATGAATTGCCATATGAAGTGGTGGGTCATACTGCAATACTGGTTTTAATGAGCTAACTTAAACTTTTCCTTCAGTAATGCAACACAGAAAATATTGGATGTATACTAAACCATTTGGACATTATTAAAATTGATAATGCTGTAATGGACAAGAATTTTACAACAGATACTGAAATGAAATGAAGAAAGTTGGTGTCACCAATGCCCATCTCACTAGCCTCATGTAATGCTTGAGTTTTGATTGCACAATGATAACATACCCAACTTTACATAGTATTTTTTAAATTTCTTCATAAATGACTTTATCAGTTTGTGGATTGTCTTCACCATGTGGTACTGGTGTAGGCTGTGTAGAAGAACAGCTAGGAGTAGAAGGAGCTGGCACTTCATATTCACAAGGTCTCAAAGTTGTCGAATTGTGAACTTCATCATACACATGAAGTAATGGTGGATTGGCACTGTGTAAGATCATGTAACTGGAGTTCTCCTTCAGAGGAGGCCTCCAAGGCTCACTGTATGCACCAAGACTTGGGTTGCTGGCACTTGTACAACCCATTGTGCCACGCCACTTGCTTGGGATGTCAACTCGAGGAGGAATCTCTACATACATGTCAGAATCTGGCATATCTTCCATGGAAGTCTGGAAAAACCCACGACTTCTGCCTTCCATGACTATATTTGGTGCACTACCCAACCTTCGAGCAGCTTCTTGCCTTCTAAACGCCAATAGATTGAGTCGAGAAGTAGAGTCAATAGGAAGAAATGACAAGGAGCAGTTTTCAGATGAATAACCAGGTGACAGTGTTCGCTTTGGTATGCTCTGTTCTTCATTGCCAACACAGGTATTATTTTTGTTTCTGAGGTGTCTAACACTTAAGGCCAGCAATAGTATTAGTATAATGAAGCACATCAGAAAAATAATGCCTGTTGTTACTCCTATTCCTATCAGATAGACAATGTGCAATTTGGGACTGGTATGATCATCATTGATCCCAATGCCAAGGTCCTCGTTGCCGTCTGGTAGCATTGTAGTTGTGTGAGTGTTGAAGAGAGTAGATAATTTGTTGTCGGCTGACACACTGGTTGGAGTAGTGCCAACATTACTGATCAGAGGCACACCTACAAATTAATATATAAGGTATTGTCACTGTAATAACACAGAAAAGCTATGGCAAACCAGCTACCATCTAACATATTATTAAGAAGGCAAAAAAAAAATACTTAAAAAAAAAATGAATGTGTTATTTTCTCCACTACTGTATATAGCTACATAATTATTATTAATAAAGTACAAAAATACTTTCAAAGAAAAGTTATTTTTCCCCACTATATTGTATATACTTAAAGGAAGCAATTGGATTTGAACTACTAACTAGCTGCAAGAAAAGTCCCAAACTGATAGCTATTAATTTCTCACCATTTATTTCCAGTTGTGCTGAAATTAGTGGAGCCACACTTCGATAGTGTTCCTCATCTGTTTGAATATAGGGTCTGTGATCTTCACCAGCCTCATACACGTATGTCACTATATTCAAGTTGTTCAGAAACTGTATCCTCACATTCTCTCCTCTGATAATAACACCAACTACGTCTCCTGGCTCCACATTGGCACGAGACTCGAGGGAGTTCAACTTCACCACTACCTCACTGTTTTCCTGTACTAATGTCACACCATCTCTCCAATTAAAGGGGGGTAGCATATGTGGATGCATAGGGAAATACGTTTGTCTCCTAGAATCGAATCTCCAAACTTGAAACACTAGTTCAGTGATGTTATCCACAGAGCCAGTCATGTGAAATGTCCAACTTGTGACAACGGCTCTACACGGGAAGGAATATTGAGGGATAATGAGCTGTCCATGGATGTGATAGGCACTGTCAGGAAGACCATCTGATACACTTGGAAAATTAGGAAGACACTCTTGAGAACAAACTAGAGTAGCTGTTAAATAAAGTAGAATTACAATATCAACATGCTAGGTGTAGCTTTATACTTTCAACTCCTTACCTGGACCCAGGAATATACCTATGGTAACTAGCACAAAGATTTTGTACATCTTTTAACGACTCTTTTAGCAAACTACTTTTGCAACTATGAGTAGCCGGTTATATATTCAGAATTTTATTTCGACTCTGCCGGTGCTGGTACAGATAGAGACATATTTTGCCAAGTCATCACCCTAAAAGGGTTTAATAGGATGTTCACTTATTTAAATGTTTGGCAGATTGAATTTGTAAGTAGACTTCACTTGGCATGAGCACATGGGACACTACAATGATAATGGGACAAATATCAAGTCCATTCACACCTACAGCTTAATTGAATATCTTTACGACCAGTTTAGCCATTACAATAAAATAAAATTTGAAAGCACTCAAGGCCAAATTCCACAAGAAAAAGGAGGAATGTGGTAATTCTTATACCAATCTGCACTGAGTAAGTATATGTTATTTCTAAGTTGCTATGAAGCTATAAATATTCACTACTATGATGATATAATTGTGAAACCTAACTTTATATTACTTACAGCTATTGCAGAAAACACTATTGGCATTTAATGAAATAAAAAAGGTTTTTCGGGTTGAAATGCTTCCATTAATCCTGCTACAAGTTTAATAGTTATGTGGTGTTGAAAACATTCCTCTTTTTTTTTGTTTGTTTGTTTTGTTTTTATTAATATCACTTAATTCCATATCTGATCTGAGTGTAAAGTCCTCTTAGTTGTGGCCATGCCATAGTTAATTGAATACCTAGTTTGTCCTCATAGCAACTTATTGTAGCCCAACCAGATTGCAGTGTTGGTTAGCATATAGAGGCTGCACAATTTATTGTAGGAGGATTAAAACATTTGACAATGTTTCTAGAGAACTGTTCACATGTTACATTATCCACTGTGTTTGGTGTTGTTGCTCTGCAACTAAATTGACGACAGGAATAAGCATCTTGGATATCTAATTGTTTGTTCAGAACTGTGAAGCAAATATGGTGTTGTCATAAACACAGTTGCTAAATAAATACACACTGTCTGTTTTCCCTTTTGTTTTTTTTTGTTTTTTTCTTCCCTTTGCTTGAAGGGTACACAACATATTCACTAAAAGCTTTTCCCTGTACTAAGGGAATCATCACTTCACTGAGGCCGCATCAGAAAACACAACACTGCCATAGCTATAGCTGAGCCACCACATAACTAGCAGTTACTGAAGCAGAATAAGGTCAGGTTACAATAACTTCATACACGTATATCAAGATTGCTTTGAATATGCACTATGAAATGCCAACAACAGCAAAACATAGCTCAAAGCAAACACTTATGTCTATACTGACTATACAATAAAACATCAACTTTGCTGGACAAACAATAACCTAGTGCAGATGTCCAACTAGCTTCACTGACAATAAACTTCACTCACACAAACATACATGTGCATGTACACACATACACTTACACAAACACATTACATTCATGACAATGTTTGCAGCACTGCAGTAAGGTGGGAGAGTAGAGGGCTTCTACAAGGAGCTGCATAAATTCTTGAGCTGGTATAGCTAAAAATGGCTCTAATTACTGGCCACCTCCCATTAACTTTCCATCCCATGCCAAAGTGGAAACATAACAATAGTGACAAGAAGCAGACTAATTCTATGATAGACTGAAAGACAAGCCAAACAATTTACGAAGTTCCAATAACTACTGCCACAAAAATTATTGTACGGGTTTTTAACCACCATTTTCTTACAGCAAAACGACCAAACCTTTACCTATAATATATTGGCCTAAAGAATACATTCATTATTATCAATGCATCCAGAAAAGAAGCAACAAAACAGATCACAAAAGTGACTGTAGCAGTGAAACTTTGCTTGATTATAAGATTGATGATTAGTTGACATGTGTATGAAAAGACATGATCTCCGTAGCTGTAGCTATTTGACTTTAAAGCATTGTGGATGTACTGCACTCTCATAGGTGGGTGGAGTCAACCATAAACTATTCCTTTATAGAATGCCCCACCGAGTAACCCATAGTAGAATAGCTAAAAATCATACACACACAATAAGTTTTAGTACAATGCTAATATAGGCTATATAATATAGCTAGCTATGTGTTTGTGGTGTGAGTGAGTGAGCAAGTGTGTGTGTGTGTGTGTGTGTGTGTGTGTGTGTGTGTGTGTGAGGTGGTTGTGTGAGGTGGTTGTGTGTGTGTGTGGTGGTTGTGTTTGTAGTCCTGAGTTCAAACCCCACTCAGGCAATTTTCCACCTGGCTTTCTTCCCGCCTCCCATCCACCAGTCCACCCAGCTATGATTGGATACCTGGCATTTGCTGGGGTGCAAATTCAAGGCCTTTTCTCATGAAATGGCAATGGTCCAGGTGGGACTTCGGGTGCCCACACGAAATGTTGTGAGGAAAGGCATGTTCTCCTCCAAGTTCTTAGCCCGGCTCTAGGAGCTTTGCTTGGCAAGGCTCACAGTGCCTGCTTAGTGCACAAGCATCCTGGCTCTGCCATGCGTGTGTGAACCGCTAGCAATAGCATAAGAATTTACATTTGAGTGGGTTCGTGTATGTATGTGTGTATATTATGTGTGTGTGTGTGTGTGTGTGTACATAGTGTGCCTATGAGCTATAAATCATCACATTTCAATATTTTTGTTCTTACCATCAAGTAGACAATGGGCTGGTGTGATCATCGCTGTCCATGCCCAGGTCTTAAGTATTAGAGTTTGCTTATAATGTTGTAACTGTATGAGTGTTGTAGAAAGTAGATCATTTGTTGGGTGACCCACTGGTTGGAGTAGGGCCAAAATTACTGGTCAGAGGCACACCTTCAAAAAAAAAAAAAAAAAGAAGCTATACAGCATTCACATTTTTTTATGGCAGTGACATTATCAGATATTCATTCTTTCTGCTGATTTTTAATAGCTATTATATTTTTAATAACCATTTTACAAATGTATGTTCTATTGAGCAATCTCATAACCATTTATTTCTGATACAAGGGGATCAACATTAGAAAATGCTCATCATCCATTTCAGTAATGACCAGCTAGGTATTCCTCACTGCTTGTATATACATGTGTTTGAGAAGATATAATTATCTGCACATTCCCTCCTCTGATACGCACAATATCAACTACATTTTCTGGCTTTTTACAGTTGCTCTTGACTTGAATGCACCTCCACACTGTCACGCCATCTTTCAAATTTGTGGAAAACGATGGATGGAAGAAAGTACGTTTGTTTTCGAGGCTCTTTCTCCAATCTTGAAACACAAACTCAGTTATGTCCACAGAGCCACCCAGTCATGTGAAACATCCAACTTTTAACAACAGCATTACCTGCACAGAATGAATAGTAGTCCATATGGAAGTGATCATCAGTCAGAAAGACCGTACAATGTGTACATAGCAAGCTCTTTTGATAAAATGTTGGAATAACTACTAGTGGTGTGTGCTTGAGCACAAATGGCGAGCGAGCCTTAAACTACACTATTGTTAAATGATTGATTTTAACAACTAACACTCAAGCTACTAAAATAAAGTCGAGTTTTTAAATTAAGTATATGCGGTAAAGGGGCTTCAATGTCATAGTAACCGCTCCCTGCAACTTGAAAAAGAAGCAACAAAATCAAGTCATGTTATTTAAAATTTTCTTTGTGATATTCTTAATAGTAGTTGTAATGCACTTCACACAACTGAACATACCTACGCAAGACTTACCTTCGTGGTTCATCTAGTGGACAATGAATTTTCAAGTAAATGCTGTTGAGTAGGGCTTATAACTGTGACAAATAGCGTATTAACTTACCACTGCCACTAACTCGAATAGAAATGGAGCTCCCATAAGTTTTTGCGTTTTAACTGCACCCGCAAAACAATCCAAAGCGGTAAACAATTCAATTTCTAAAGGTGATACGGGTAATGGTCACTAAACCAGAGGATTCTGTTTAGTGAAGTTTGGGACGGGGTCGAACGCCGCGCTAACACAAAATACGGAGGGTCAAAGTACAAAATGGCATACATACGTCCAAACATATATATAAACTAGTGATGTGCTTGAGCACAAATGGCGAGCGAGCCTAAAGACTATACTATTTTTATATGAATTATTTTGACTTCTAACACTGAAGCTACTGAAAATAAGGTCCAGTTTTTAAATTTAACATACAGGGTAAAGGGATTTCAGTGCCATAGTAACAACTCTCTGTGCTTGGATAAGCCGTGCGCAACAGTATTTACTTGAAAATACATTGTCCACTAGACTACTGCGAAGGTAAGTCTGTGTAGGTGCATGTCCAGTTGTGTCAAAGTATTGTGTTACAACCACTACTTAGCTAAAGAATATCACAAAAAAAACTTTTAAATAACGTGTATTGTATTGTTGTTGTTTTTTTCCTTCACATAACAAACACAAAAACACGAGGGTCAAAGTACAAAATGACATACATGCGTCCATACATACACAATAAACTAGTGGTGTGCTTGAGCACAAATGGCGAGCAAGCCTGATAGTTAGGTAACATAAAATGTTACTATGTTTTAGCTTACTTCATGCAAACACTATAATAGCAGTTATGACATTTGATTTCAGCAAACAAATACAAAATCATTCTCTTACCTGATTAATGGTAACTTTTGTAGTATCAAACATCAACCATTCTGATAATCTCAATCACCAGTAACTCTTGAACAAGCTCTCAGCTACGATTAAAATAAACCAGTGTGATTATTTGTTAATTAGCCAACAAATCTGGAGTTACTACTTACATCATTCTTGGTATATAACTTATGTAGTCAAATTGAAGTTACTTTGACATCTGAATTACTTGAATTTTGACAACAAGCTCTCACCTACAAAAACAAAAGACAATCCATTTTAGCACACAAATACAAAATTACTTTCTTACCTCATTTTCTTGAGCAGTGGTAACTTTTGTAGTGTACCAAATTTGAGCCAATCTGACTATTTGAATTTACCAGTCACTGTTGACTAGCTCTTAGCTACAAAAAAGAAAGGCCAGAGTTAATTTTGCATATTTAGCTAACAAATATGGAATTGCGTACTTACCTCAGCTTCCCTCGAGAAGTAGTAGCTTCCTTAGCATTAATACTACGGCATTCTGACTACCAACGGCTCTTGACAACCAGCAACCGGCACTCCGTATCCCCCCATAAAACGGCGAAGTTTTGAAATTAAGTCTGGAAAAGGGTCTTCAATGCCATAGTAACCTGTCGAATCAACTTTTTGTGTCTTGAAAACAAGCGTTTTAGCAGTAATTTTCTCATACTTTGGAGCTTAAGTATAAAGTAAGGTTTGCTTAATGCTGTAGTTTCAGAATAAACTGGAGTCAAGCCTAAATAGCCGTGTTTCTAGGAGAAAAAAGTTCCCCGCGCGCGCGTTTAAAGTGCATACGTACCATCCATACATACATACATATATATATACTAGTGGTGTGCTTGAGCACAAATGGCGAGCGAGCCTGATAATTAGGTAACATAAAATTAAGTATTGTTACTATGTTTTAACTTAGTTCATGCAAACACTATAATAGCAGTTATGACCTTTTATTTCAGCAATCAAATACAAAATCACTCTCTTATCTGATTAATGGTAACTTTTGTAGTATCAAACATCTGCCATTCTGATAATCTCAATCACCAGTAACTCTTGAACAAGCTCTCAGCTACGATAAAAAATAAACCAGTGTTATTATTTGTAATTTTAGCCCACAAATATGGAATTACTACTTACATCATTCTTGAGTATTGATAACTTCTGTAGTATCAAATTGAAGTAACTTTGACCATCTGAATTACCTTGAATTCTTGACAACAAGCTCTCACCTACTACCTCATTTTCTTGAGCAGTGGTAACTTTTGTAGTACCAAATCTGAGTCATTCTGACTATTTGAATTTACCAGTCACTGTTGACAACAAGCTCTTAGCTACACAAAAGAAAGGCCAGAGATATTTTTGCATATTTAGCTAGCTAACAATATGGAATTACGTACTTACCTCAGCATAGTAGTAGCTTCCTTAGCATTAATACTTTATGTGCTTACATACGCTTTTCAGAAGTAGTGATAGCTCTCTTAGTACTGACTACAGGTGGCTCTTGACAACTAACAAGCCGCACTTAGCCGGAAAAAAGGCGAAGTTTTGAATTTAATTCTGGTAAAGGGTCTTCAATGCCATAGTAACCGGTCGAATCAACTTTTTGTTTCTTGAAAAGCAAGCGTTTTCGCAGGAATTTTCTCACACTTTGGAGCTTAAGTATAAAGTATGGCTTGCTTAATGATGTAGTTTCAGAATAAACTGGGGTCAAGCCTAAAAAGCCGTGTTTTTAGGAGAAAAAAGTTATCCGCGTGCGCGTTTAAAGGGCATACGTACAATCCATACATACATACATATATACATATATACATATATACATACTAGTGGTGTGCTTGAGCACAAATGGCGAGCGAGCCTTAAACTACACTATTGTTAAATTTGATTTTAACAACTAACACTCAAGCTATTAAAATAAAGTCGAGTTTTTAAATTACGTATGAGGAAAAGGGGTTTCAATGTCATAGTAACCGCTCCCGCAACAGAATTGAAAAAGAAGCAACAAAATCAAATCACATTATTTAAAACTTTCTTTGTGATATTCTTAATAGTAGTTGTAACGCACAATACTTTCACACAACTGAACATACCTACACAAGACTTACCTTCGTGGTTCGTCTAGTGGACAATGCATTTTTAAGTAAATACTGTTGAGTAGGGCTTATAACTGTGACAAATAGCGCATTAACTTACCACCGCCACTAACTCGAATAGAAATGGAGCTCCCATAAGATTTTGAGTTTTAACTGCACCCGCAAAAAATTCAAAGCCGTAAACAATTCAATTTCTAAGGTGATACGGGTAATGGTCGCTAAACCGGAGGATTCTGTTTAGTGAAGTTTGGGACGGGGTCGAACGCGGAGCGAACACAAAAATACTGAGGGTCAAAGTACAAAATGACATACGTACGTCCATATATATAAATAAACTAGTGATGTGCTTGAGCACAAATGGCGAGCGAGCCTAATGACTATACTATTACACTTCTAACACTGAAGCTACTGAAAATAAGGTCCAGTTTTTTAATTTAGCATACAGGGTAAAGGGATTTCAGTGCCATAGTAACAACTCTCTGCAACTGCTTGGAAGGAAATAAACAACATCTAACTGTAGTGCACAGTGTAACCCTTTCCATTCTCAGTTAGCATCAGAGAATCTAAAGTCTCTGATCTCAGACTAAACTAACAGTATTACCTGAATAAACTTAGAAAGCAGTGGCAAAGAAGCGCAGCTTGACAAAGACTTCACAATTGTTTTAAGAAGAGAGTACATGTAGCTGTAAACTTTTTGGTTGAAACAAAGTTGCGTAAGGCAGTGCAGAAGGATGATTATCCGCGCTCGTTAATTGAAAATACTGGAACTGTGAACGCTTTACCTAACTTACGTAATTAGAGGCGCGGGCGAAAACAGAGGTCTCGCGTACCCCATAAACAGATAAATAAATAACTAGTGATGTGCTTGAGCACAAATGGCGAGCGAGCCTAAAGACTATACTATTTTTATATGAATGATTTTGACTTCTAACACTGAAGCTACTGAAAATAAGGTCCAGTTTTAAAATTTCGCATACAGGGTAAAGGGATTTCAGTGCCACAGTAACAACTCTCTGCAACTGCTTGAATTGAAGGAAAAAAACAACAACAAAACAATACACGTTATTTAAACGTTTTCTTTGTGATGTTCTTTAGCTAAGTAGTGGTTGTAACACACAATGCTTTGACACAACTGGACATGCACCTACAGACTTACCTTCGTGGTAGTCTAGTGGACAATGTATTTTCAAGTAAATACTGTTGCGCACGGCTTATAACCATGACAAAGAGCGCATTGACTTACCAACCACTAACTGGAATAGAAATGGAAGTCCCTTAAGTTTTCAAGTTTTAACTGCAACCGCAAAAGAATTCAAAACGGTAAACAATTCAATTTCTAGGGTGATACGGGTACTGATCGATAAACCAGAGGATTCCGTTTAGTGCAATTTGGGATGGGGTCGACCACGTAACTAACACAAAAACGCGAGGGTCAAAGTACAAAATGACATACGTACGTCCAAACACAAATAAACAAACATCCCCGATTTTTTCAAACAGTAACAAGCCACACTTAGCCGGAAAAAAGGCGAAGTTTTGAATTTAAATCTGGTAAAGGGTCTTCAATGTCATAGTAACCGATCGAATCAACTTTTTGTTTCTTGAAAAGCAAGCGTTTTCGCAGGAATTTTCTCACACTTTGGAGCTTAAGTATAAAGTAAGGCTTGCTTAATGCTGTAGTTTCAGAATGAACTGGGGTCAAGCCTAAAAAGCCGTGTTTTTTGAAGAAAAACCGTTCCCCGCGCGCGTTTAAAGGGCATACGTACAATCCATACATACATACATATATACATACATATACATATACATATACCCGATTTTGCATTATCCTCCCCTAATACTGTCTCGCTCGCTTCGCTCGCTCGCCAAATAATAGCGAAATCTCGATTGAGTTACCCCTGATAGTGTCTAGCTCGCTTCGCTCGCTCGCCAATAAACAAACATCCCCGATTTTCAATTGTGTTACCCCTGTAAGTGTCTAGCTCGCCAACTAGTGATGTGCTTGAGCACAAATGGCGAGCGAGCCTAAATACTATACTATTTTTATATGAATGATGACATGACAGCTACTGAAAATAAGGTCCAGTTTGTTTATTTAGCATACAGGGTGAAGGGATTTCAGTGCCATAGTAACAACTAACACTCTGCAACTGCTTGAATTGAAGGAAAAAAAACAACAACAAAACAATACACGTTATTTAAAAGTTTTCTTTGTGATATTCTTTAGCTAAGTAGTGGTTGTAACACACAATGCTTTGATACAACTGGACATGCACCTACACAGACTTACCTTCGCAGTAGTCTAGTGGACAATGTATTTTCAAGTAAATACTGTTGCGCACGGCTTATAACCATGACAAAGAGCGCATTGACTTACCATCTCCACTAACTCGAATAGAAATGGAAGTCCCTTAAGTTTTCAAGTTTTAACTGCACCCGCAAAAGAATTCAAAAAGGTAAACAATTGAAAGCGACTAGGGAGAGTAAGTTAGCATTGGTAAAGATCGTCTACGTTACCGGCGCTCGACGTTACCAGCGCAAACCATTGGGTATGTGGTGGCTCTTTGCGGTAATGTCAAAGTAATAGCCTTTGTCCAGTTCTTTAATTGTAGCAATAACACACTTGCCTGGATCTGGACAACATAATTATCACTTACTGATGATTGTATTAATCTACTTAGCTATAGTTAGCTTTCTAGAATTACCACTACCTGCTTCACAAACGTCACAATTAGTGTGGAGGCTACTCAAACAGGAAAAATATCTTAAATATTGGTTGGTTCAGTAGAACCTGTAGAATGGCAGAGGCAAAGCATAAGCCAAAAGCCAACGTGACCTCAGTCCCGGCTAAGGAACTGAGGTCACGTTGGCTTTTGGCTTATGCTTTGCCTCTGCCATTCTACAGGTTGGCACTAATTGTGACGTTTGTGAAGCAGGTAGTGGTAATTCTAGAAAGCTAACTATAGCTAAGTAGATTAATACAATCATCAGTAAGTGATAATTATGTTGTCCAGATCCAGGCAAGTGTGTTATTGCTACAATTAAAGAACTGGACAAAGGCTATTACTTCGACATTCGGAAAGAGTTCTGAACAGTGATCACCTTCTTACTTGTCTTTCCTGTATTTTTAAATCATAGCAATTGGCTGTACTTTTAACTTGTAACCATTTTCTGCAGCAATTCATCCTTCAATCACACCTGGAGAGCAGTTTGATGCTCAGGAGTTTTTCATTTTGATGTTTGATTATCTCACAAAAAAAACTGCCACCACAGTAAGATAACCGTTTAATTTAACACTATTTCGAGATATTCTTCCACTACAGTTTGGAAACAGAGCTGAAACGTGAAGTTTACTGGGACATTTGATTGGGTTGTACTTTAATGCAACATTTTTAGCCATTTAGCACGCAGAATATGTGTTTAATTTGGCATGAAGTATGTGTGTTTACGGGTTTCACTTAAACTTACAACTTACAGCACCAAAAGGAGTACAAAATCATGTGAGTACATACACACACAGAAAAGACAAAGCTCACCATAGCAGACAGAAGTTTATAAATAAAAGGGATTCAAATACATAAGGGTCTACTGTACACCAATTAATAAAACCAATTATTAAGAATTTGAATTTGATTACTGCTGTAGTAAAATAAATCATCAATAGATGATTTATATTCAAATTTAGACTTAATTATGTGGGACCTACACACATTGTATTAAACACATTGTTCACTTTCAGGTAGAAGCTGTTTCTGATCTTTTTAGGAAGGCCTTAGATGATGAGCATATACCTAGTGGAAAGTGTTCAAGGTAATGTTCGTTTAAACGCTAACTGAATGTGATACTTGGCATAGTATGAGAATTATATTTTTGAGCCAATCTGGTTCACTATAATATATAATTATATATTTTTTTAACAATAATTGTAATTAAACAGGTTAAGCTACAATAGGATTATGCATTTACTATTTGCAATATTATAGTACCACAAAATTCGAACTATAATTTTAACGAGTAAGTATGCATAGTCAGTGTGTTGTGTTTATTATTCATTGAAGTTGTGGGAGTTTTGGACTTTAATCCAAGATGAGAATTTCATCCCAGCCATCTCTGATGTTTGTACATCTTACTAAATGTTCCAATTCGTAAGTAATGAAGATTTTGCAACTGAAAATAATTGTGCCATTTTTCTCCTTCAAGATCGAGGATTGAAACACAGGGTCTCTTTCTTCATGTCGAAAAGAATATTGTGTATTGACTCATTGGAGTTGTTGTATATCACAATTATTCTTCACAGATGAGTCATTAGCTATATATATTAGCGTAAACAGAATGTATGGTTTGCTACTAATGATGAAAAGGTAAATGGAATCATACAAGTTAGTAAATTTTAGTAAGTATTCATTTCTAAAGGTAACAGAGGCAAGTATTGAAGAAGTATTGACTAGCGATCCATTTCTACTGGTATATGAGAGAACTTGTAAGTATTCTAAACTATGTGTTGATTTACTTCACAGTTACGTACTTTACTTCTTCATAGATAACCACTCCCATTCTCTTTCTTTGAATCAATGCCAGCGTGTGATAAACAGTCAATGGTTATCAGATGAGGTTCATTATTGTGGTTTAGATTTTGATTTTGATCAAAATTATTTCTTGTTATTTTTTAGATCATAGACAGCTATTTGAGACTCATTTGTAAGCAATCAATTCAGGTTAATATAAGATGTTATTAAAATTGTTTGTTTGTCAACTTTTAGAATGTTAAGCTATAAAAATATCATTCACATTAAACTTACTTTTACAAGTAGCAGGAAGTAATTCTGTATGTATATAGTTATATTCATTTAAGTACAGAATAAATTAGCAGCAGTAATTGCCTGCATGCTCTAATATTATTTAGCAGCTATGATTCAGTGGTGTGAGATGCACCCAGCCATAAGGAAAAGATTGAGAGCAAGTGATGTCAGAAGGACTTGGATTGAACTGTTGAACATGCTCAGCTTATTTATAGCTTGTATGTCATTTTATTATTAGTTTGTGTGCAATGCAACAATTGGTGTTCTTGCAGAAAAAGAAATGGTGTCAAATAGTTAACTGCCAGTGTGGACTGTCTGGTCACCTAGTAGTTAGCTGTTTGGACAGATGAAGATGCTTACAAATAGCTGGCTGGTAAATCAAGAGTTTCATCATTTGCATCATTAGCTATTTATTTCGTGATTCTTATAATAAAGTCTGCCTGAAAATGGAAAATTGCTTTGCTTTACATAACCAAATTCTCACAGTAACACCCATGTCTTCAAATTGTCAATCACATAGCTAAATTCTTTGAAACATTTCATTTCCTATAGAGTCAAATGCCTATCATCAGAAAAGTCATTGCTGAGGAACTTCTCTGTGGAGAATTAGTGTAAATGAGTTACAGTGATTGCAATGTTAGTGTAAGTGCTAAATTCTTGCCCCTGCATGCCCTGCTAAATTTCTTTCACACATATCAGTACAAAAAGTGATATGCTTTAATGTTAGTGACATGAAGGTCAGGAAATAAAAAATTTCTAAGGGCAACCATTCGAACTTGATACATTCTAAATCTTCCAATCAACTCCATTCACCATTAGGTAATTGTTTATTTTTTCTTGAATTATTATTGCCATATTATTATTCGATAATGCCATTATTACATTACCATTGCATTTCTTTAAGCAGAACTTCCATGGACATCCAATAAGGTTTCAGCTCCAAAATATTCACAAAAATCTGGTACTAAAAGTCTAGTCTTTGATCTTATCATGTAGAAATTGCACTTTCATCTTGCTATCACATAAATATTTGAGCATGTGTATTAGAAGGTTAACATTTTTTCTAAATTCTAATTTTTCCTATATGATATAACGGTGATATATGTATCATATATCACCGTTATCGTGTTTGCCTCACTCAAGCATCACTTCCATAAATTACAGAAGTAGATCTTATTCAACATCTTCAATGAAGCCAGAAGTGCAAGGAAAAAAAGTTATCATTGTCACTAAAAGCAAAAGCTCCACTGGTCCACTCAGGTCACTCTGAAACAGGTAATTTTCATAAATAGCAAATCGAAATAGTTTGTAGTAGCTATTAGTTATTTTGAATTATTACAATTAGAGAGATCATCATGTGAAGGGACATCTGCATCATCATGTATGGAGACTTCTACTTCACAAACTTCTGGTATTCTACTTTTTTAATTCTGTGATAACAATCCTTTAAAGATAATTTAAAGACTTTTATATGTACCATTTTTTGTATCACTTTCCAGAGTTACCTAAATCACAAGTGCTGTCATCATTGCCTCTCTCTCAAGCACAGTCATCAATCTCTAGACTAGTTTTGATGAATTTTCCATCTGGAAAGAAGAGGAAGAAAGGACCTCACATTCATGGTTTGTGTTGCATACTGCCCCAAAACCTATACTAAATTATTTTTATTGTAATTGAAGTGGAAGTTATAACCCACGTGGTAGTGGGAAAAGGGGTCTAAAAAGTCAAGGAACGAGTAAAATAAATGCGAGCTGTTCAGCTTACATAAAGGCAATAAGACAGACTCATCAATCACGTACATTCCATACCATTATAATCATGATAAAAAACTGGGACATTTAAGGCTGAGTAAGACTACCAAACAATCTGTGGCTTAGAAACTGAAGGAAGGAGTTAGTGTAAGGCACATTATTGATGGTTATAGAGACTCCGACATTAGTCAAGGGATTATTCGTGATCATCTGATTACAGAAAAAGACATCAATAATAAATTTGTAAAATGTTCAACGTTGATGGTATTCAAAAACATTCTAATGACTTTGTAAGTGTGGCAAGTATTGTTGCAGAAATGCAGACATTGGATTATAACCCTATTCTACTGTATAAACAGCAAGGTGAAGAACCCAGTCAAGAATGCAAGATGCTCAACAATCAAGATTTTTTATTAGTTATTCAGACAGAATTTCAGAAAGACTTTCTAATCAAACATGATAGTTCAGGGGTGTGTATAGATGCAACATATAATGTGAATAACTATGACTTTCATTTAATTATAATTTTGGTGTTGGATGACGGATTCCAGTAGCATTTGTAATTTCTAATCATGAAGACAAAATAGAGCATTCCCTGGAATCCATAAATTTAAGTGTAACAGCTTTCAATCTTGTTTGTGGTTTATGTCTGACATGGCTCCACATTTTTTTAATGCATGGAAAGAAGTTTTTTATGTGACTAGCACTAAATGTTTATGGTGTGAATGGCATGTTGATCGTGCATGGAGAAAGGCACTAAAGAAATATTGTAATTGTTTGGAAGACCAAAAATAAATATACCATCAACTGTGCACTCTTATGATTGAAACGAGTCCAACAAGCTTCAAACTCTTGCTTACCAAATTTTTGACAGTCCATAAAGAAACAAAATTTATTGAATATTTCAAGACTTATTATGATAATTGCGACCGATGGGCCTTATGCTTTAGAAGTGGTAGCCCAATGAATACAAACATGCACACAGAATCATTCCATCATGTGCTAAAAATTGTATATCTAAAACAAAAAGTAAACAGACGTTTAGACAAACTTCTTTATAATATTATTTAAAAAATAGCTAGGGACAAAGCCTTTCAGCAGTTGTGCAAGACGAAAAAGGAAAGAATACCAATCGAATTTGGGACATTAATAAGAGGCATAATCGAGCCAAATCTTTACAACCAGCAATAATTGAGCGTGAAAACGAACTTGCATATATAGTTTCTTCTGAACATAATTCTGATATTTATTACAATGTAAAAAGAATTATGCAAGTTTGTTACTGCAAGTTGAAGTGTAGCTAATTGTAATGCATGTTCACATCTATGTTCATGTACGTATCATGTAGCGCCCCGAAGTAACCCAAGTTTAGTATAATAGTCTCATTCAACAGTTACAACTCAAAATGATAAAATTGACTAACTTATTGTGTACACCAAAAATCAATGTGACATATGCGTAAGTAAGGTGGCGGCGCCTCTAGCTAAAATGTTTACGTCTGTCCGCATGAACTCAATGGAGTGATAATTGAATGTTCCACTCGAGTGAGGATACCACAGTACATGCATCGATTCTTGTACAAACACTACAGTTTGTAAACATATAAATTTGGTTCAAACGAAACTTCGGACATGAAAGAATACAACCAATCTTCTACAACCACTCCCAGCAACTCAAGCAACTCCAGTGAATTCATCAGATCTTGAATATTTCCAAAAAAGTTACATTCTTTAGCTTTCCTACAGGAAAAAAAATCTAATACTGACAAAACTGCACTAATGGACAACATCAAATCAAGACTATCAAACATTGCATTAATATGTGATCAAGTAGATAGTGCTGATCTTTTGGAAAATGTATATACAGCATTGGGAGGAGTCTTAAATAGCATAAAGTTGCCTGCCACAAGAAAGAGAATAGCATCTAATAAGAACATGGAAACACAAAGAAAATACTTCACAACAAAGAAAAAAAGAAAACTGGAGACTACATCGCTTAAATCAGTTGATGAAGTTGGTGTGTGTTAGCAACAGTTAAATGAAATTTATTCAAAATAAGTGAAATAGTGATGATTGCACCAGCTACATAAATAGGTGGTATAATGTTGTGAAAAAATGAGTAATATAATATACTGAATACTGTATATACTGAATTATGCACAGCTTGAATGTAACTTGCAAGAATGTTCAATGAATGGAGTGTTCTGCTACAGCTCTGATAAAAGTTCAGTTTGAGAAACCTACCAGATATTTGGGGGGAAATATATGAGGATGGAATTAAAGAATTTTATTTGCTTAGCATTGGATGCACCATCTCTTTCAAATTTGTAGGTTGGTTGGTGATATGTAGCTAATTCACACTTTCTTGTCAATTCTAATACAGTATAATAGTAAAGTTGCTCAAAAAGAGCAACCATTAAGCATGATCCTCTGACTTTGCTGACTGTGCTCACAGTATTTCCCCATTTTGGGAGTACAAATAACAGAGAGGTCAAGAAAAACCCAGCTGCTTCTGTCCTTCTGTTCTAAATGAAATAGAGAATAAAGAATTTTCTTTTATAAGTTAGGATTATAGCACTACTTACCTACATATGAATCACTAAGAATATACTTCCAGCACTTGACTATTTAATTAATGTATAATTTAAGTAAACCTTAGTCCACATTATATAGCAGCCAAAAATATGATATAATATTTGGAGCAAATATTTTGTCGTTGTTGTTGTTTATTTTTTTAGTATTGAGCTTACTTATGAATATTATTACTAAAAAAATAGATTGATAATTTTAGCCAGTAAGCCACAAGTAATTGCACTAGCACGACGGTCCCAAAGCAACAATTAACCGACCCGCAATTCTGTTTAAAGTTGAGCTATGTGGCTACTGCTACGGCGCAGACTAAAAGAGCCAGCGCGTTTTGACGATCTTTACCAATGCTGTTTAGTGCAATTTGGGACGGGGTCGGCAACCGAACTAACACAAAAACGCGAGGGTCAAAGTACAAAAATGCCTTACATAAGTCCATACATATATACAAATAAACTAGTGGTGTGCTTGAGCACAAATGGCGAGCGAGCCTTAAACTACACTATTGTTAAATTTAATTTTAGCAACTAACACTCAAGCTATTAAAATGAAGTCGAGTTTTTACATTACTATGAGGTAAAGGGGTTTCAATGTCATAGTAACCGCTCCCGCAACAGTTTGAATTGAAAAAGAAGCAACAAAATCAAATCACGTTATTTAAAAATTTCTTTGTGATATTCTTAATAGTAGTTGTAACGCACAATACTTTCACACAACTGAACATACCTACGCAAGACTTACCTTCGTGGTTGCATTTTTAAGTAAATATTGTTCAGTTAGGGCTTATAACTGTGACAAATAGCGCATTAACCTACCACCGCCACTAACTCGAATAGAAATGGAGCTCCCACAAGATTTTGAGTTATAACTGCACCCCAAAACAATTCAAAGCCGTAAACAATTCAATTTCTAAGGTGATAAGGGTAATGGTCGCTAAACCGGAGGATTCTGTTTAGTGAAGTCTGGGACGGGGTCGAACGTGGAGCGAACACAAAAATACGGAGGGTCAAAGTACAAAATGACATACGTACGTCCATATATATTACTAGTGGTGTGCTTGAGCACAAATGGCGAGCGAGCCTGATAGCTAGGTAACATAAAATGGTACTATTTTTAGCTTACTTCATGCAAACACTATAATAGCAGTTATGACCTTTTATTTCAGCAAACAAATATGGAGCTTAAGTATAAAGTAAGGTTTGCTTAATGCTGTAGTTTCAGAAAAAACTGGAGTCAAGTCTAAATAGCCGTGTTTTTAGGAGAAAAACGTTCTCCGCGCGCGCGTTTAAAGAGCATACGTACCATCCATACATACATACATGTTATAGTTATAAACCAAAATTGAGGTTTGTATGCGATTTATAAACTCCGATACACGAGGGCGCAGCCCGAGTGGCGAGGATTTATAAATCGAAATACAAACCTAATGATTTTGGTTTATAACTATTTTATAGCCAGAACATAAACAACGAGCAAAGTATAGCGTTAGCTATCTTAGTAATTGTATTAAAGTACCCAAACTCTTCATTATTCCATTTTGCTTTGATCTGCCTTCTACCATAATTATGGTTGCTAAGAACTATATCAGACTTTTCCCCGCTAATACATTTTCTTACGGGCATACCAGACTGTATCAGATTTATAGTTCTTAACGACAAGCGCGGTCGCTCGGGTAACGGGCTATAAATATATATATAACATATACCCGATTTTGCATTATCCACCCGTAATACTGTCTCGCTCGCTACGCTCGCTCGCCAATAAATAAACATCCCTGATTTTTTGGATTGTGTTAGCCCTGTAAGTGTCTCGCTCGCCAATAAATAATAGCGAAATCTCGATTGAGTTACCCCTGATAGTGTCTCGCTCGCTTCGCTCGCTCACCAATAAACAAACATCCCCGATTTTCAATTGTGTTACCCCTGTAAGTGTCTCGATCGCTACGCTCGCTCGCCAATAACATATACCCGATTTTGCATTATCCACCCCTAATACTGTCTTGCTCGCTTCGCTCGCTCGCCAACTAGTGATGTGCTTGAGCACGAGCCTAAAGACTATACTATTTTTATATGAATGATTTTGGCTTCTACTGAAGCTACTGAAAATAAGGTCCATTTTTTTAATTTAGCATACAGGGTAAAGGGATTTCAGTGCCATAGTATACCCGATTTTGCATTACCCACCCCTAATACTGTCTCGCTCGCTACGCTCGCTCGCCAATAAGATTTTATCAGCAACGAGCAAAACCGTGCGGCCAGAGTTTTTGTGCGGAATTACTGCATATTGCTTGTCCTAGACTTCATGAATAAAGTTGGTAAGTTTTTAGGATGGAATACTACTAGTCATACTGAGTAAGCTAGAGTTTGTATTGGAAGCTATTCTTCCTTCAGCCATTTGGTTCCCAGGCCCGTACCCAGGATTTTAAAAGGGGGGTTCAAAAATTATAGTGAGTTACATAGGAAAATTTGATCAGCTACACCGACTTTTAATTTTATCAATTGATATCACAAAAAGTACATACAAAAAAAGTTTATGACTCAAAAAGCAAACTGGCTTTTTCCATTCTGCGTGGTTGCTTCTGGATAAATAATTTACACGCAGTGTCAATGCAAATATCAGTCTCATAAGGAATGTGTATTAATGACAAAGCAGTTAAGCGTTCCTCAGTTTGAGTGCATCTCAAGTAATTGTTTAATCTTTTCAGTGTAGATCCTGACCTTTCACATGAACAAGAACTGAGGGGCAGTGTTGCAAAAATTTTGAGAAGGGTAAAAATGTTGGAGAAAGTAACATTGCTTCAAGCAATCAGATAGACATTTAGGCTGATTTTCTACTGGTATACGCAGCCATTTTTACTTCCAGTGACAGAGCTCTTCATTTAATACTGGAAGGCAGAAGAATTTGAAGAGATGCAACTTGCTTATTATGGGATGTAAATCTAGAAGAGAGATCAGCAATCAGATGGTCTAGAAAAGGAATGGCGCAATGGTCTTTTTGAAGTAGTCCTCCACAGACGTGTGTTGTGGATTAGAACGATGCTACTGACGGTGACTCACACGTGGCATAGATACAGCTATGTTTGATTTGTCAGCGAGCCTACAACTATGATCAAATATGCGTTTCCATCGATATCTTCTCGCAAAGATTTCAATTCACTGCAACACTCCATAACAGTATACATACCAGATATTATATCTGTGTCTTTAATCTGAAGCTTGACAGCAGCTTCTTTAAGATAAAACAAGGACCGATGCAATGAGACCATGGAGTAAATAAACTCAAATGACTCAAGAGCTTTCATATGAGCTAACGCATTCCTTTTGTCTTCAGGTGTCCATGAGCGATCATTGTATAAAGGAAAGTTGTCATTGCCATAAAGAATTGTTTCACACACTTCAATCAAGAATGGGTGAGCCAAGGAAAATCGTTCCCATCCATCTATATTTTCGACCCAACGAGTCCTTACCCACAAAGTGAAACTTTTTATTTGACTAATGCAATTGGTGATTTGCAAAATGGAACATGAATTCAATATAGCCAGATTCAAACAATGGCCAGCACAATGGGTATAAAGAGCTTTTGGTTGTCTGTTGCGAATTCTAGCTTGAACCCCAGCTCTTTCCCCACTCATTGTGGATGCTCCATCATGACCTTGGCCACGCAAGCTTTCTAAGTTTAACCCTAGGTTTTCAATAGAAGAAATTATAGTACTTGCAATATCCACAGCCCGTACTCCCTCCATTTTTATGAATGAAATAAATTCTTCACGAATATTGCATTCCTGGTCAACAAAGCGAAGACAAATAGCCAAGTGTTCAATGTTGTGACTAGATACTTCATCTGCCAGAACAGAGAAAAACTTTGCAGCTTTTATCTCACTAATAATGTCTGCAAGAATCATATCATAGCCAATTACATTAATGAAGGCATTCTGTGATTTGGGAGAAATATATGTTGCATTTTTAGCTCTTGGATTATTGAGGTGTCGGTACAAAATTTCATCAGTCTCTGCATAATTTTTAAGTAATGCCAAGAAATTACCAGGATTCTTACTGACATTAAGCTCCTCTGTATCACCACGGAATGGAAGACTCTGTTTTCCCAGGTAAATGATAGCACGCACAATTTGACGGAGGATGTGCTTGTTTTCTTTTATGTGATCTTGTAAAATGCTACTAGTCATCACATCTAAGCGACATGTTGGATTCTCTGTTACACTCTTTAGGATATCAGCATCTTGCAGGCATTCTCGATGGTAGGTATGCTCAGAATGACTTATTAGTGTTGTACTAAGTTTACCCCAATTAGAAAAAGGTCGATTCACCAGCAAGCCTTTGTCTCTCCTCTTGGAAACAGGAAGGAGAATTGAGCATGGCCCACAAAAAATAGCATCCAATTTAGGGCTATAGATTAACCAGGAATATTTCTCGAGCCAGGAATTACCAAACTTACGGTTAATGCCGTGAAAAGATGTGCTTGGATAGACATTAGGTGGGGAAACATGATGATAAAGTGTAGAATATTTTTGATCATTTGAAAGTTGGCCAACTACTTCACAAATCTCTTCAATGGACTTAGTGAGGTCTAACAAAAGCACAATATCATTTGGTGGTGGAACATCATGAATTAAATCATCACATGCTTTGGAGGTACTTGGAATAGGCAATTCTGGAGGAGCATTCACAGGTGTAGACAAAGGACTACTAGAAGTGACATTTGTAGCAGCAGAATTTCCTACAGTATGAGATTAACATTAAAAAAGTTGTCACTGAGCTTAAACTAAATGCCTACCTTCTTTCTCAATATTGGTGCTAGCCACTTTTTACTAAAATGTGACGTGATACTTGCTAAAGGTAAAGGTCACTACAGCTGGTAGTATATAGCTAGTATGATTAGATGCTGGTGCTGGCACATAATGGGGGTACATGAGAAAACCAAAGACTTGTACATTTTAACAGCCCAGTCATCGCAAAGGCGTGTTGATGAAGTCAAAAGGTGTGACTATGAGTCTCATTAATTTGAAGGGGGGGTTCAGCTGAACTGACCTGAACCCCCCCTGGGTACGGGCCTGGGTATCATCATAGAAATGACGTCCCACATTCTCCAAATACAACTGGGTGCAACTGGAATGGTTAACTGCCATAACTAAAACCCTTTTTTACCAATAAAGCTTCTGCCCAAATCAAACGAAATTTTAATCACTGGTAGTTAAGTAATTAAGATTTCTGAAAATGAAAAAAAAAAAAAATTCTCATAGCCAGTCACATACGTGACCGGTTTTGGGATAATCAGCCTAAACGTCTTCTATTTTTTCTACCAGTAGGTTGCATGGAGCCTTGGATGCCGTCCTCCAAATTTGGAAGCTGTAGCACAAGCTGTGTTCACCCTACACACTACAACTTTCAGTATTTTTGTTCAATTTATTATTACTGATTTCAACATAACTCTGTGTAAAGGAGTTGCTAAGGTCAGGGGACATGTCTTGTATTCCGTATACTATTACCACGTGTCTCCGCGACACTAGGAACTAAACCAGGTAGCAGGCAGATTGAAAGAAGTCAAATAGGCTTACTGTAGGCCTCTTCGAGAAATTAAGATGGCGAGAAATTAATTGTGTGAGTACATGGATTATGTAGAACAGTAAGAAAATTAGCTAGCTACAGTCCCCCCCCCCCCCCCCCCCCCCCCTACATTTAGTGAAAAGCCTGTCAAAAATTTCTTAGCAACGTTCTGTATAAGAGTCTAACCGGCTAGTGTTTCTAGCCTCATAGCGTGAGTTCTCGAGCTCGCCAGAGCTTACAACTGCGACTGCGCCATACGCTAGAGCTAACCGATGTGTGGGTAGGCGATCTGCTGGCCCAAGAGGTAAGGTCAGTTCTCCCGACACTAACGACTAGCGGGGGAGAAGATTAGTCATTACGTACGAATAGGACGCGCATGCGTAACAACGCGTTGCAACCGCTCTGGTGGAGCTACACTAAAACAGGAGGCGTATGCCATTTAAATTTAGACAGTTGATGAAGGATAATTTCTAAAAGCTTGTACTTAGAAAGAAAATGGTGGTGAGTGTCCTAAAATGTAGATATCTAAAGGCTTGAAGAAGTGTAACATTGGTAGAAAAGACAAATGGCATGGAGATAGGAATAGGACTCTAATTAATTACAAGAGAAATAAATGAGACATTTATTATTAGGGAGAGGAAAAGGATATAATGGACTCTAAATTACAGTGGGGAGGACTTGGACATATTAAACTGCTTAATTAATTATAGGAGATAGAAATGTGATGTATGTAGCCTATATTTGATTAATTACAGGAGATAGGAAATGGGATATAGTAGCCTCTATTTAAATAATTACAGGAGATAGGAATGGGATGTAGTATCCTGTATTTAAATAATTAAAAGAACTAGGAATGGGATGTAGTAGGTAGCCTCTATTTAATTAATTACGGGAGAGTGAGAGAAAATGGGACTCCGTATATTTAAATACATGAGACAGGAATGAGCACCATATGGAAGAGGGGAACAATTGTGCATAATAGACTCAACTTTATTATAGGAGAGGAGGAGATTGTGAGGTAGTGAAAGGGAAAAATGAAATGTAGTAGACATTGTGTAATTGGTGAGCGAGTGAAGCGAGTGAGACACTATAAGGGTGTATTGGGGAAAATTGGTATGTTGTAGATTTGATATGTGTACTTTCATAGTAGCTTTCATGTATGGTAAAGGTTTTAGGTAAGGGTCTTAAGGTAAAGTTTTTTTGATACTGATATGCCAGGACTGTGGCATATATGCATGTCCTCAAGACCACAGTATGCACATGCGGAAGTACAAACAACACACACACACACAGAAACTACTTGCTATATCATTTAATTAGCAATCTCAAAAACCAGTCAAGATATATTTGAGCAGGGTAGTATTGGGGCGGAACTATGTTGTGGGTGCCCACGGGATTGGGAGGCGAATACTAGAACAACTGGATGAATAACAGTAAATATTAGCTTTGAGTCCAGCAGCAGATGCACTCATCTTCAATTGAGGATATGTCAGTGCCAGGCAACAAACTGCCATGAGAAGATAACTGACCACTTGAATGAGAGTGAAATTTGTAACACAACAAGAACAGTAGAATGTTCACAACAATGTTAAGAATAGCTACATCTCTTTCTTTTTTTTCCATTTAATAACCTGTATTTTCGTGAGGAATACTAAACACATAGCTACAGTAAATTGGCTGATCTTACTTGAATACATCCAATATATCACCAGCAAACCAAATGGTATACAAAGCCAATGCAATGTTGTAGCAGATTAATACTAACAATACCTACTTACCTTTGTTTGAATCTGACCCAACCATAATGGATCCCATATTATATAGAATAGTTGATAAGTGTGTAATATTTGCAACTATTGCAGCAACTCCAACATATTATTTTAATAATGTAGGTATGTATTTGATATAAAGTATAGCTATTTCGTATTTCAAAATGCTAATTTTCAATACTGTACACAAAAATAACATTCCTTTTCCATTCACTTGAAACACCTGAAAACCTAATACAAAGTTACAGCCAAGATAGTTGCTAGGTAGTTTTAAACAAGAAGAATATTATGCTACCTATACAACTGCCATTTCAGGATTGTTTTTTTTTTCCTTTCAAACATAGGAAGAGCATTTAAAGCACATTGAGACTATATTAAAGCACTCAAGGTCAATGGCATCGCAAAATCAACGAAATACCAGGCCCGTAGGCAGGGGGGGTGCACAGGGGGCACGTAATCTGAACAGTAATAATAACATTGCAGGTAATGTAGATTATGTTTCTATAATAGTGCATTTTTTGTTTCTTGTTGGTTCCGTTATGACATGGCATCCTCTTCTTTGATAATATACAATAAAAATACATGAATTGTTCTTGTTGTAGAATGAACTAGTTTGAATTGCATACAAAATATTGTTTTGCCTTGCAAAATTTGCAGATATACATAGTCTTATTAGATTTAAACAAATCATCACAGTTTTGATGTACCCACAGATTGCAACTATTACATTGTACCCAATAAATATCTTGCGACATACTACCATCGTCTTGTTTGAGACAGACTCCACAAATTTCAGGATGTACATTTTTTAACTTAGAATGTTCGTAAAATATTTGTGTTGGAGTTGGCTTTGAAACCGTCTGTGTTTTACATTCTCTTTTTTTCTTGGTAGAAAAGAAACCTCGTTGGGTTTCATTTACTGCTGTCGAACATTTTCTCTTTACTGGCATGCTTAGAGGGAGTTCCTTAGAGGATACATTTAAAATTGCAATGGCATTTTTGATGTGCTGGTGAACAGTAGCAAGGTTAGTGCTAGAAGAATTTTCCACTAATAATTTTAATTCGTCAATAGACGTCAATACATTTGTCTTTGCAGTATGTTTGCCATGCCTTGATTCAAAGAATGCTTGAGAAAAGTCTGTAGCTTCCATTCTGTTTTCACTTTCTATTTGAGGGTTAAAAGTCACTTGAATAACCAAGTGTACATGTTTACATATGGTGGCATGAATGCTTGCATCCATGCAAGTGCAAGTGAACATGTGTACACAAATGTTACACTTACTACAAACCAGTTGACAATCACAATTTTCAGCCACCTTAGTGATCTTATACATTGTACAGGGGAAATGTTCAGATTGGACTGTCCATATATTTTTATCAAATGGCTTCACCTCAACTTTGCCAACTAAAGTCAGACATTTTGCATGACGGCGCCTTATTTCACATAGGCGATGTGTATTCTTATTTTTTTCCACCTTGAACAGTCTTTGAAAAAGCTTGTCCCTTGCAATTTTTAGAAGAACAGTTAAAAGTTTATCGATTCTCCTATTCTGTTTGTGCTCTAAATAGACAATTTTTAATATTCTATGTGACGATTCCAAAAAACATATTAGTGTTCACCGTAGTTCCAATGCGATAACAAGTAGCCCATTGCTCTAAACGATTGCAATAATGTTTATTGAAGTACGTGTAAAATGAAACACATTTTTCTTCAATGTAGGTGAGAAATGACTGTAATAAAACTCTGAACTGTGACTCTTCTCTTTCTTGAAGTAGCATGCACAACTGATGGTATACTTCAGTCTGCATACTTGTATCACTTACATTTTTCAAATTACGTCTCCAGCTTCTGTCTACATGCCATGCACAAAGGATTTTTTTTGTATTTTCTGTATTAAATACGTTTTTCCAGGCATTAAAATATTGCTCAGCATCATCACTCATAAACCATTTAGGTTGAGCAATTTTCACGTTTTCCTTTATTCTTTCAAAAAAAGTCTGTAATACAACTTCATCCTGTCTGTTTGAAATCAACCACCCGACTGGAATTCCCTCTCCAAATTCATCCATGACTAAGAGTGTTGTGAGGTAGAAGTCATAACTGTTCGTTCCATGTGTATCATCCACACAAATGATATCCTTGTTAAATTTTTTCATCATTTGAACTTGAAAAATGGTCTGAATACCGAGAGCAAAGTCACGCTCTAGTAAACGATTCAGTGAATCTTGTTCTCCTTGTTTCTTAAATAGTAATATAGGATTATCTTCTTCCTTCTCCAATTCATTCACAATTGCTGCTACACTGATTTGATCATTTTTATGCTTCATTATGCCACCAATGTTGTATTGATATTTGATGTTATGTATGTCTTTTTTAGATATCAAATGATCTCGGGATAAACTCTTACTTAAACAATTGTCTCGAATATCGTCAAGTATTCTTCCCATGTCAACACCTTGCTGAAGCTTGGCTGCTACATTTTGACGCAAGTTGTCAGAAAGCTGCAAATGTGAAAGTTGTATGGAATGGCCAGTATGTGTACTGCAGTAGGTTACATGAATGTTTCCACTTTCTCGATCCATAATTGCTTTCATATGAGCTGTACATTGTGAACCAATTTTTCTACTTCCTTGTGATTTTAACTGCCTCAAACTACTTCCTTGACCTCTATAAATACCTGATCTACTGCAATAAAAATACCAAACTTTGACTTTCTGCCTTACTTGAGGTGCACATTTTAATACAAAGTTAGAATTTGTCTTTGATTCTTCAGTTTTCTTCCAACAATCAAAATCATCAAAGCTTTGAAAATTTAACACTTCTACTGATATATTCATTTTGTGAAATTCCTTTTGATGAGCAGTTAGTTTTAGAAGTGAATTAAATCTGTTAAATTAAAAAGAAATGAATACAATGATTATATCTGTTATAGCAACTAATGGTTGTTTCTATATAATTTAAGAAGTTGACATACCTGAGATTGCATTGATTACATTGAATACTACCTTTACCGGTTTTGTCGCAATGGACTTCTTTCATGTGTTTTGATAAACTACTGCTATGTTTGTAAGATTTAAAGCAGTACAGACACTTCTTACTGCTGGATGACACATTGTGATTCGTAGCTTCAGGTGAAGTTGATGAAATGCTCCTGTTAGGAGCCATACTTGGAAAATATTTAGAAGAAACAGGAGAGGCAATCCCAGTCGTTTTAATGACCTGGGTAAGTGCTGTTGTGGGCCAAATAACATTGCCCAAACATTTTTGTGGCGATGCAGAACTAGTAGTGTCAGATAGTAGTGATTGTTGGAAGTTTGGGCTAGTGGTTTCAGATACTTGTAACGTTGAGGATACCATACCAGTTGTACTTGGAGATTTACACAATTCTGAATCTGAAATTCGAGATGTAGAGAGCAAAATTGAACAGCCTACTGTTGCAGACTTCTCTACTGCCATTTGATCTAAAATTTTTGATTAAACTTAACATTAATACATACGGTATTAGCTATTGTTGTTGTTTTTTGTTTTTACCTTTCTGTGAATTGGAAATTGTTGTTAGTTGTGGTCCAGAGATTTCAGCTTGTTTAGCCAATTCAAATCCAAACATAGTAGCCCGGGTTTCACTCTCTCTAATATAACATATAGTAATTGCAACCGACAATGTTAACCTTGAAGCTAAAAGAATATTAAAATATGTAAAATTAACTAATTCAGTTTTGATCAAGAAATTGAAACACAAGCAAAGCAGCGTTACGAACTTTAAGTATTAGTGGCCCATCATTAAATATATTTCAAACAGCTGTTTGTGAAATAACATATTTGCTGACCATCAATGTCCAAACTGCAGGCATACAATTTTTTTTTAAATTTTATTCACTAACTTAATGAGACATCCATTCAAAAGTTCTTCTGTCATGGCTTTTCTGATTATCTCAGTATGTTGCTGTGTAATTAAAAAGTGCATCAAAAAATTTATAACTAATAAAATCTGTTACATACCTGAGTGAAATCCCATTCTTTCTCAAAAATGTGATATAAAGCAAACTTTAAGATAAAACAATGTTTCATTTAAAATTACCAACTTATATGTTAATGCTACAACACAATACCTGACAGGCAAATACACCACAATCATATGTATTTGTTTGCTTCGGTTGATCCTGCAACAAAAGCATTTACTAAGTGAAAAAACAACAACATCAGTTATAAGCATATATACCATCCTGTGAATATACTGCCATTTGCTCCAATCTGGAGCTGCACAGTTCTGATCCTTACATCGAAACTCAATAAATGATCTATTGGTAGAAAAGGTTATTATATTACTTTATTATGTAAAACACGAATAAAAAACAAATGTATACTTCATTTGATTCCACGATTCTTGGTAGTCTTGCTTATACGAATCAAAGTATTCTGCTCTTTGTCTCCGAATATCAAGTATCTAAAGGAAAAATAGAAATTTTATGGTGAATTGGTAATTAGATTGCATTAATAATACATGAGAAAAATAAGATGACTTCCTGGTCATTACCAGTAAGGTCCAATGTGCATTCCCAAGATTTATAATACTGAGAATGTAATCTTGCTCAAGTAGCTTAACCTGCAAAAGTAATCATTAATAATAATTCAGTGACATTTATCTTTATTTCTCACTTTGCAGAACCACCGCTTTACAGCTGCATATCCACCTTTTAATAGTTGACTAAAAAAGAATGGTGCCAATACCACGACCTTCTTTTTAATCTAATAGGGTTTAGTCATATTGAGCAATTGACACAAATACTTGAGTTGCTTACCTTAACAGCTTCCTTTGCTACCAGTTCCATATAGTTTGTCAAAATCTATTCCAATTTTAATTATTAATACATGTATAGTTAGGGGTGGACGGTATATCGGTATTTATTCGCTTTATTCGGTAACCGCCGATTTAGTCGGTACGATATCAGCAATTTTAGATAACTCGATATACCGCAATCCGCCGCTGCGCGCGCACAAAATGCAGCTGGCAAATAACGGGAGGCTCATTTTTTCTCCTAACGGTATTGTTGCAAGATGGAGCTAGTGGAAAAAAAGAAAGTTTCTTCTCCAGTGTGGGCTTACTATGGATTATTAAAACCTAGCGAAGATGGATCTGTAGATGAGGCTTCTCCAGTTTGTCGTATTTGCGAAGCTAAGGTGTCAGCAAAGTCTGGGAACACCTCCAATTTGTTTTCTCACTTGAAATACAAGCACCCAAGACAGTACGCTGACATTCAAAGTACGAGAACTGTTGCTAAAGCTGGGCCAAGCAGTCAGAGACCTCGTAGTCAGCTCTCACTTCAGCAAAGTTTGGACAGTGGTAAACCTTACCCAAGGAGTAGCAAGCGGTGGCAAGAGCTGACTGATTCTGTTGCATATACTATTGCTAAGGATTGTCTCCCATTCTCAACTGTGGATAAGCCTGGGTTCAAGAGGATGTTAGCTACATTTGATAGCAGGTATGAGCCACCTAGCAGGAAATATTTTTCAAAAACAGCTATTCCTCACTTATATAGCTCTGTTAAGGAAAGAGTTGAGGGAGAAATAGTTAGCTTGAAGTTTTTTTCATCAACAACGGACCTGTGGTCTAGTGGAACAATGCATCCCTACATGAGTTTCACCATCCATTATATCACTGTAGACTGGGAATTGCGGACGTCTTGCCTTCAGACGCAGTTTTTGCCTTCTGACCATACAGGTGACAACCTAGCAGAAGCTTTGGAGGCAGTCCTTGATGCTTGGAATCTGAAAAAAGAACAGCAAGTCTGCATCACCACGGACAATGGCTCCAATATTGTTCTTGCTACAAATAAACTTCAATGGCAGAGATTACCCTGCTTTGGTCACAACCTAAATCTTGCCGTAACAAAGGCTACAAAAAATGACCATCGTATTTCAAGAGCTTTGGGTCTGGCCAGGAGCATAGTCAGTGCTTTTTCTTACAGCTGGAAAAGGAGGAGAGAGTTATCGGCGGTTCAGATGTCTAAAAATCTTCCTCAGCACAGTTTGATCAGTGTAAGTAAATTCTAAACTTAAGATAAAATCAAATGCAATAAATTTATTAAGTGTACATAAATTCACAATTAGTTAAGCAGTTACAGTTAATTTTAAAGTCATAATGTAATATACAAATATGTGTGTATGTGTGGTAGGATTGTCCTACTCGATGGGGATCAATGGAGGCAATGATTAGCAGATTGATTGAGCAGGAGGAGGCGGTTAGAGTCGTTTTGAGCACTGATCGCAAGACCGGCCATCTTGTCCCTACCTGGCAGGACATGCATGTTTTTGAATGTCTCTTTAAAGCATTGTCCCCAATTTCAGAGTTGACAGACTTTTTGAGTGGAGAATATCATGCCACAATTTCTTCTGTCATTCCGGTTCTGCATAATTTAAAGACAAAAATTCTGATAGCCAAAGAAGAAGAGGCCGAACTTACCAAAGATATAAAAAAAACTATCGTCGGCGATTTGCATTCTCGGTACAGTAATCCCAGCATCCAAAAGTTACTTCACACCGCCACATTTTTGGATCCTCGGTTCAAGGCTGACTATAGTAACAACAAGGAAGAACTAGTGTCACAAGTTGCCGAACAGGCACTTGAAATGTTTGAAGAATCAAGCTCACCTGAACCGCTCACCACACCAAAATCACCGTGCAAAAAAAAGAAGAAACTGTGTGCTTTCCTGAAGAAAGTAGAAGAAACATCTAGTGCAGTTGCTCTCTCACCTGAACTGACAGTAATGAAAGAGATAGAATCTTATTTGAGTGCTCCAAATTTAGACATTGAGAGTGACCAGAAACCATTGAATTGGTGGAAGGTAAACAAAATGTTGTACCCAACATTGGCTAAATTGTGTGTCAAGATTCTCTGCATTTGTGCAACTAGTTGTGCGTCTGAACGTCTTTTCAGTACATCCGGACATATTGTAAACTCACGATCGTCACTGAATCCTAATAAAGTAAATATGCTTGTATTTTTGGCAAAAAATCTTGATTAATCATTCATCTTCACTATTTTCATCAACCTTTTATAAACTCACAAACTAACCCAGTATTCATCACTATTAATTTATGTATCCAGCTTTACTCATTATCACTTGACACCAATTATACCAATTATGACAGCCATTGACAATTGCAATTAAAAAAATTAGTCAATAATTAGTCGTTATCGTGATAACTATTATTTAGTTAGTCAATAGGTACAAAGCCAAATACCGTCCAGCCCTATGTATAGTCATACGTTTTCATACCTCATCAGTTAGCCAAGATTTTCTTTCCAGTGAATGTAAGTTAGACATGCACATATGGCTTTGATGACAATCTATAATAATGACAATTGCGTATTTTCAACTCATTAACTCCATGCTTGCAAACGTACCTCTTTCAAGTTCATACATGGCAATTACTGGATATTGCATAGCAACTGTTGATGAACTAGTTGGCTCCACCTGCTTATTTAATTATTGATACAGACTCAATAAATGACTTTCTCATTTTTTTAAATCGTGCATTAAATTTATACATTCATAAACATAACTAAATTAATGAAGTTTATTTCTTACCTTGCTATCATCAAAGAAAAACCATTGATTGTTAAATTGTGAACAACGCACATATGCCATGTAGTGTCCACTATGATTATTGAAGCGGACATAGTTTATTATAGCAGTGAGTCTGTATGTTTTTCTTTCTTGTTGTTTTCCTGTCAATAGTTGAATGTTCATCCCCTAATAATGTATGTTGTATAGTAAATTTATCATAATATAGAAGACAACCCCTTACCTGAACTTGAACATTTAATACATTCGAGTTACTTTAAATATGAAAAACAAAAAGTGAATAAATTGACACCTAGCTACATTGATTGTGCTAACCTGTTGATGTGAACACACAACATTCTGGGATGTCCTGAAATATATGTGGATATTGTGGCACTTCCTTTTTTATTACAGCTATTTCCAATTGTACATTATAAGCCATTCTTAAAATAGAATAGTAAACTAACCCTGAACATGTAAAATCGTGAACTATATCCTCTTCAAAGTGTCTGTCAATGGCTTCTTGAATTTGAGTATTTCTTGTTCCCTGTGAATTTAATCACAATTAAAGATCACAATATTACCCTATTATTTACATTACAATAACAACAGAAGTAGAAAGGTCAATGGAGTTATAATTAGAGCCTGCCAGAGTAACACTTTTCAAAACATATTATTCTACTTTTTTGTTCTTGAATATTGTTATTATTCTGAAAAATTCTTATTATTCTGAAATAGTCTTATTATTCTGAAACATATTGTCATTATTCTGAAATATTCTTATTATTCTGAAATATTCTTATTATTCTGAAATATTCTTATTATTCTGAAATATTCTTATTATTCCAACAGAATGTGAAAATACAAAATGATCTGTATCATTGCTGGTCACGGCAGGTCCAGCGGAGCGTGCCGAGGTTACCGGCGGTAAAAGGGGGGAGTGGTCATACAAGGGGGGGAACCGCGCATGCGGGTAGTTAGAATATAAGGGGGACCTCGTGTGAGGGGCATCATTAGGAAACAGAGTGAGACGAACATGGAAGGCGCTGTACAACCTGGGAGAGAATCTGTTGGCGAGCACAGTGCCAGGGACGAAACTTCAGTGGCTCCTAAGAGAAGGAGAGTGGAGCGTGAGGAGGTTGTAGTGAACAAGGGCGGTGCAGATAATACACTCGATCAGGAGAAGCAGCTGCAGTTGCAACAGCAAGCGATCATGACCCTGTCAGCGAGATTGGCAGAAATTGAAAAGAGGACTGGCAGTGCTGCATCAGAGGAAGCACCTGCTAATGGTACGGTGAAATTTAAGGTTAGGGGTGGAGATAAGTGGGTCAGATCCCCGATAAAGTGGGCGTGGAGATAAAGGGGGGTGAGGGAAAACAGTGTCACAGTTAGTCAGGGACGTGGTAGCATACTGGAAGGCTGGTACAAACGTTCCTGACACTCACCTCCGCACATAGTGCGTGACAAACTGAGCTCAGGGGGCTTTGTAAGGGCGTCCAGTGGGCGAGCAGTGAATGTAAAAAAAAAAAATAAAAAAAAAGGGGCAGGCAGCTATGAGTGGACTGGGGATGAGAATTGGGCAGCTGTAAGTTGGGCAGCTGTGGTGACCGTGGTAGTAAGAACTGTACAGGGTGACTAATCGGGGACTAAATCGGGGGATGGAAAGGGAGGGGAGAAGGGGAATAGCACAAGTCTGTGCAAAGATATAGGAAAAGAGGATGGGTGAAAGTAGCACAAGAAAGATTGTGTAGGGGCAATTGAAGGCAGCATGAACACTAGGGGAGGGAGTAGGGGAAGGCACGGAAAACGTGCAAAGAGAGAGACAAAGGAAGATGGAGAAAGAGGCATGAATAGAGCATGTAGGCTCGATCAGAGGGTTGGGTAGATAGGATATGGGGGGAGGGAGTGGGGGAAGGCACGAAAGGCGTGCAAGGAGTGGATTGAGAAGGAGGCATGTGAATAGCTAGCATGTAGCTCAATCCGAGGAGAAAGGCACGAAAAGGCGTGCTAGCTGAGAGACACAAAAAGAATCGAGAAAAGAGGCATGGAAAAGGTCATGCGGGCTCGATTGGGTGTCGAAGAGAAAGGGGGCCGTGGAGGACACGGAAAGGAATAAAAATAAAAAAAAGAGTGAGAAAGACACTGGAGGGATCGAGGGGCAGCATGTAAAGTACATGTCTGTACATACCTGTCGATCTGTGTCTGTAGATGAGATCGCCAAGTTGGCGGAAAAGGCCAAAGAAGGCGGGGCCAAGACTATGGAGGAGTGTGAGAGTGAGCAGCCAGGCCCACTTCTCCAAAAGTTCCTCGACAGTGTGAAGGGTTCAGTGGCAGGGAAGAAGGAAGGGAAAAAAGCACCAAAAGTGGTGCATGTAGTGAGTAACCTACCTCCACTGCCAGGCAAGATAGTGGAGTTGATCCAGGAAGGGTCCTTCGTGGATTTTGCCTGGTTCCCTGTCTTGGAAGAGGGACCAAGTGACGGAGAATGGAAGCCATGGCAAAATGACACCATGGAAGGAGGGCAGGCTAACCCGAACCATAAGAAGAAGGAGGTGCCCGACCTATCATGGTGGAGCACATGTTTTTCCCTCTTCCAGGTGGCCTGGGCGAGAGAGAAGCCAGAGATGTGGGAGCCGTTAACGGCCTACCGGGAGATAATTTTTAAATTGGCTAGACGCCATCATTGGGCTCATGTGGTCAAATATGATAGAAGGTTCCGCCAGGAGGCGGCAGGAAAGACGGCAAAATGGGATGAAGAGCGAGTGACCTTGTTGTTTGACATTATATATAACTCACCAAACATAAAAAGTGAAGGAAAGCTGGCGAGTGGCGGAGGAGGGCCATCCCAGAGAAAAGGAGACCAGAAGAGAAAGGCAGCCTGTTTCAGGTTTAATCGAGCCAATGGATCGTGCATGTTTGGCGCACAGTGCAGATTTGCACACATATGTTCCAGCTGTGGAGCTGATCATCCAGTGTCGCAGTGCAGGACGGGAGAAAGGAGTTCGACTTGAGTCAAACTTAATCTGATCGAAATGGCACGGATCATCTGTCATGGTCACTTGGTCACATTGCAAACGAATCAAAAAAAAAAAAAAAAAAAAGATTATATATATATATATATATACACAGGTTTACATGGGTGTCATCGGTTAGGAAATAAGGGAGGGGTAGGGGTTAGCATAGGAGACCCGGGACATCTAGTTCTTAGGGCGGTTGGCCAGATGGGTAGGCATTAGCAGGCAGGGGAGAATGAGAGCTGAGGTAGCGGGAGGCGGAAAGTTAATTAGGCGGGGCTGGAATAGGGCGTAAATACTCGGGCCTTAGGGAACTCACACACTAGAACATAGGGGCAAAGGGGGAAGGAGGGTGGACGCACGAGGGCAGACACACAGGTATTGGGGGTGAAACATGAGGCAAAAGCTGAAAAGAAAATATGTGGTGTGCTTTTGTAGAGTACCGTTTCACAAAACAGTTGGTGGAACTGGAAAGAGTGTCCGAAGGACCAAGGAGTAGAGTGGTCCCTGGAGCGGACAAAGTGGTCACGCCTCTGAAGTGGCACGAGTGGGAAATGGAACTGAGAGGCCACCCGGACAAGGAGTGGGTAGAGTTCCTAATTAGAGGAATTCGTGAAGGCTTTCGCCTGGGTCACGACCAAAGTAGTGTGGTACTGAGACAGCGAAAGGGGGCAATGTACGAGGCCTCCCAGCATAGGGAGGTGATCAGCAACTACCTTGAGGCGGAGGAACGAGCTAACAGGGTGTGGAGAGTGAGCAAAAGCTCAAAAGAGGACATCCAGTGTTCACCGTTCGGAGTCATCCCTAAGAAAGGGAAGCCGGGAAAGTGGCGGCTAATAGTGAATCTGTCGTCACCCGATGGGGGTAGTGTAAATGATGGAATAGCCAGAGAACTGGCAAGTGTGGCATACACGTCGGTGGACGATGTGGTGGAAAGGGTGCTGGCATTGGGTGAAGGAGCCGAAATAGCGAAAGCCGATGTGAAAACGGCATACAGGAACGTGCCAGTGCACCCTAGAGACAGATGGTTGCTAGGGATGGAATGGGAAGGGGAGACACTCATAGACGGAGCACTTCCCTTTGGACTAAGATCGGCACCGCTGATATTCACGGCGCTAGGGGACGCGATTCAGTGGATCGCGACTGAGAAAGGGGCCACATGGTTACGTCACTACGTGGACGACTTTGTGGCGGTAGGAAAGAAGGGCACAGGAGAATGTGCAAAGGCTATGAAGGTGTTCAAGGAGGCGTGCCAGCAATTGGGCGTGCCATTGGATGAAAGCAAAGAGGAGGGACCTAGTGAGGTAATAACCTTTTTAGGAATAGAGATTGATACGGCAAAGATGGAGGTGAGGCTGCCGCAAAACAAGCTGGATGAATTGCGCAGCATCCTAAAGAAATGGAAGGGCATGAAGAGTTGCAGGAGGAGGGACCTGGAGTCTATTGTAGGGTCCCTCAACCACGCATGCAAGGCCGTGAGAGCCGGTAGGGCTTTTAAAAGGCGATTGCAGAATCTGATGACATCAGTGGATAGAGACGACAGGAGAGTGAGACTAAATGTGGAAGCCAGGGCAGACCTGGATTGGTGGTACCAGTTTGGGATAAACTGGAATGGTACGTCTCTCATGAAATCTATTGCTGCACGGGAAGTGCCCCAAGAAGTGATGTTGTCAGATGCATCTGGGACGTGGGGATGCGGAGCAACATGGAATGAGAAGTGGTTCCAACTGAGATGGAGCGAGTTAGAGACCGTCAGAGAATGGAATATCATGCCCAAGGAAATGCTGCCCATAGTAGTGGCGGCAGTGGTGTGGGGAAGATATTGGAAAGACAGGACAGTCAAAGCCAGGTGTGATAACATGGCTGTAGTAGCGACCATCAGGTCAGGGTCATGCAAAGAGAAAAGAGCCATGCACCTGATGAGATGTTTGGCCTTCGTAGAGGCAACGGTACCGGTGAACGTGGTGGCAGAACACATCAGAGGGGTTGATAATGTTGTGGCGGATGCTTTGTCGAGGGACAACCTTCAGCTGGCTCGCTCCACCATGCAGGTATCGGCAGCAGAGACCGAGAAAGTGCCACACGGCCTGATGGAACTGTTAACAGAGACCAGCCTCTCCTGGTCAGAGCAGGAGTGGACGAGACTGCGAGGTTTCTGTTTGACCAAGGACTAGCCGAGACCACAAGGAAGAGGTACGACGCGGTGTGGAAAAGGTACTCCGAGTGGTGCACAGGATTAATGGAGGCGCCCTTGCCAGTGACAGAAGCAAAGGCCACAGGCTATGTGGTGACTCTCGCTTGCGAGGGATTGCAAGCTGGGTCCATCAAGCACCACTTGGCTGGGTTGAGGCAAGGGCAAGTGAAGGCAGGTCTGCCGGCCCCGATGTGGAAAGACATGGCGAAGTTAGAGCAGATCAGAAAAGGAATCGCCAGAAATTCTGCAATTAACGGCAAAGAAGCATTGCAGAGAGACCCGGTGAAATGGCACCACATGCAAGCCATGCAAGTGGCCTGGGAGAAGGCAGGTGACAAAGGGGTCATGTTGTGGGCAGCCGCCTGCGTATGCTTCTTCGGATGTTTGAGGGCCGGAGAAGCACTAGCCCCGGAGAAAGGGGAGTTTGACCCGAAGGCCCACATGGGATGGGACGATGTAGAGTTGGAGGACAGTAAGTCTCCAAGCAAGATTAGAGTGAGGATCAAGGAGTCGAAAACAGATAGACTGAGAAAGGGAGCATTCGTAACGCTGGGGAGAGGTGAGGGACGGATTTGTCCAGTCAAGGCATTACTGAACTTTATGGTGATCAGGAAGGCAGGCCCTGGTCCATTTTTCGTGGATGCAAGGAACAGGGGCTTGACTAGAAAAGTGTTCGTGGAGGAAGTTAAGAAAGCGCTGGTGTCGGAAGGAATGTCCGATAAAGGCATTTCTGGACACAGCTTTAGAATTGGAGCGGCCACGACAGCGGCCTTGAACGGGGCATCAGACGAGGAAGTCAAGGCTCTTGGTAGATGGAGGAGTAGGGAGTACAAAGGGTACATTAGAGCAGAGAGCGAGATGCAGGCGGCCTCTGCTAAGAAACTGACTGGCACTCAGAAGAGGCCCGGAGAAAAAAGGAACAGCCACCAGTCATAATGAGGGGGGCATCATGACATCACAGGGAGGCTTAGTCATCTCTATTTTATGGCTACGTGCATTGAAATGATATTTATGTATATAGTAGTACATACATAACATACAGTAAGTGGGGGGGTGGACACAAGCTACCTAAGTAATGGAATGGGGATGTGTGGTGTCGGAGCAGTCGGGGCTCTCCGAGTGGCCAAGGTTGGGGTGTTAGTGGGACAAAAGCAGCTGCATGGCTAAGCAAGTGCAGCTGCGAGGCGGCGATCTGATCTACGGCACTTGCGCCTCAATCGCCTTGACCCAACGTGGCCATGATCGGAGGCGTGCCCGTGGGAATAAACGCACGGGCGCAAGTTCGACTGCAAGCCTCCGGCACACACATCGTATGGTATGAGGATAGTATAATGTATATGGATGTTATAGAGCTGATCCCGAACCCCTCAGCAGGTAACGGCAGGTCCAGCGGAGCGTGCCGAGGTTACCGACGGTAAAAGGGGGGAGTGGTCATACAAGGGGGGGAACCGCGCATGCGGGTAGTTAGAATATAAGGGGGACCTCGTGTGAGGGGCATCATTAGGAAACAGAGTGAGACGAACATGGAAGGCGCTGTACAACCTGGGAGAGAATCTGTTGGCGAGCACAGCGCCAGGGACGAAACTCCCACTCACCCCAGCCCAGAAACGAAGTGAAGGGAGCGACTGGGGAGGTAAAGTTGATTTCTCCGGTAGTCCAGCTGGTGGACTCCGTGACGGGCTGCAGTCGGAAGGTGTTACGCTTGGGACAAAAGCAGCTGCATGGCTAAGCAAGTGCAGCTGCGAGGCGGCGATCTGATCTACGGCACTTGCGCCTCGATCGCCTTGACCCAACGTGGCCATGATCGGAGGCGTGCCCGTGGGAATAAACACACGGGCGCAAGTTCGACTGCAAGCCTCCGGCACACACATCGTATGGTATGAGGATAGTATAATGTATATGGATGTTATAGAGCTGATCCCGAACCCGTCAGCAGGTAACCTGCAATTATTTTCATTTTTTAATTTTTCTCTACCATTTTCATGAATTTTAGTATGGTCAAATATGGATGCAAAATAAAAAAATATTCCATCCGGTAGCTACTTTACTATAATTTGAGTTAGAACAATAACACTCGGCAATTTGAGTTAGAACAATAACACTCAGCTACATAAGTATCCTATTTTGGGCCTATAGCTAATTACGTTTTTATTGGCAATTATTCCAATATGCACTTAATATTCCCACAGAGCTAAAAATGCTAGCATAATCTAATAGTTTATAGAAATAATGCAGAAAAAACTCTAATATAATGACACACTTACATCACTATAAACTTCCAAACATGGAGAACTCGTGACACCTGAACTGTATGTCTTCCCACATGACTTACAGTGAGCTATTTTATATAATTATTCCAATGATCAAATGAATTTAAAACAATTTTAGCCAAAGAAATTTTAACTAAAAATGAATGAAAAATTAAGACATAGTAATATTTTACTTGAGCATTCTTCTTTAATAACAATACTGCTTCAATTTCATTTTAATCCTGTAAAGAAAATTAAACTTAATATAATACATACGACAAAAAAAATACATGTTTGTACTTTGCCATAGAGAGTTCAGATAATTGGTCCATAAAAAATCCATAAAATTCATGAACATCTTGTTGTTGACCTCTAACTAAGGATGGATTAATACCTGACCAAAAAAACTCAGTAAATACATGCATGCATGCACACACACACACACACACACGTTTGTCAAACTCCTGAGAAAAGAAGACCACTAGATGTTTTCAAAAAGTATTAAATTTTATTCTAATGTTAATTACTGTGTGATAAACTTGATTAATAGACTGAATGTCATAATGGCAATAGGTGTATAGGTTGGATATGTCGGCAAGTCGGGGATTTGACCAAGCACACTCCAGTTGAACTTCGGGATTTTCCTCCTCACAAGAGGTTCAGTCAGTCTAATCTGAGAAGGAGGTCACTGCCACCAGGGTACTGAGGCTTAGCTAAGTTGCTTATAAACTGTATTTAAGTTTTTAGGCTTAACGTTATAGATTTGCACAAAACAACATACAGACTCAGAACTGACTAGCAGGCTGTGGGCCTGGCAATACATAGCAGGGTCGGATCCAGAATTTTGAAAGGGAGGGGGCTGAAGGATCATACTGGTTTACACAATTGAAATTTTTTTATTTATTGTGATATAGTGCAGCTATGCAATATGAATGTACTCTACTAAAAATAAATTACAATATATTCTTCACAGTTCAATTTATTGTATACATCACAATTCGTCTGGGATGATTCAGTCCCCAAAGCCCCCCCCCCCCTGGATCTGACCCTGCATAGTATGCACAAGTTCCACAGTACCACAAAAGGTGACACAGCAAAAAGGTGACACAACAGAATGATTGCATCATGCAGGTTAAAATTTAGTCAATTAACAATCACAAACACACACATATGCACAGTTATAAGTTAATCTTCTCCTGTGGGGTGTCCTTGTGGCGACATTCCCACAGATATAAAATTGACATTGATACTGAATATTACTATACAGCTGATATGAGCCCACAAGAAATAATCCATATTTTAGAGAGTAGCCTCACTGGCTGGAAAATATTTACTTATTCTCCTGTGTACCGTATGTTGCAAGTCGAGGTTAACCATCCTACAACCCAATAAAAATATTATATGTAGTTACATCTGAGGTGGATAGACTTATGTCTTGCCAGGAGCCATACAGTACAACCACCAGCTGGATTCAAAAATGATCCTCTTTTAATAAACAAGTGATAATTATAGATAGGTATTGCAAGCTCCATTATGCTGTATTAACCACAATACAATAAAGTATCAGTAAATATTTAATGATACCCTGACAAAACTCACTTTCAAGGGATTGAACAAGGCAATGGGCATCAATGATTTTCTTCTTTTTTGAAACCTCCTCACAGAAGTAATGTAACGTGGTTATTCCACAGGATCCTATCAAGAACATTAAGTTTTCGTTTCACTTTTTGATTGTTAATATAGGTTTTTGTTTGATAGAGTTTGTGAATGCAACTCACTAATAACCAACATTTATTTTGCTACAGCTAAGCAGGAACTAAATAAATCCTAATCTACAAAGTATTATCATACCTGATGATTGGCATCTTGTGCAAGATGAAGAAGAATGAGCCTGAACAACTTCCTGGCTTAAATCAAAGAATGTGGAATTATTAAGTAAACACTGCAGTATGCTATTGGCATAGCAATTATTTTCAGTGTTATTTATTCCTGGTGGCTTGCTGGTTACTCGGTCTTTACTATCTCTTCTCTTCATCGTGTTGACTTCAGATCTCACAAAATACGACAATACAACGTACTTGCACGCGCTACTAATCACGCGTAGTATTTGCGAACTCAGCATTTTATGGCTAATCTTCTCCCGCCAGACGCATGTCTCCCGACAAGGTCAGCTTGAGACTCAATCACCGAAGAGACACTAAGGCTTGAAGAACCCTAGTGAGTGCTGCCACCAGAGTTCTCCCAGATGGCTAGCCCTCTCCCCGAAGTCTAAATTCAGTTTAGGGTTTAAACTAACATTAGGGGAACTAACGATACGCAAGCGGGGTTGAGTTTTTAAGTAGCTCAAGACCCGCATGCGCTCAGGTATGAAGGTGTGGTCACGGAATAATCCGGGCACAAAATATACAAGCATGCATAATAATCTAAATAGGTGCAACACACAGAACTACAATTGGATCGCATGGCATGAACCACGATGCTTATAACATTACACATGCAAACTTTGATGACACAAAATGACTATTAAATAACTGTTTTCTTTATCCTCT
>WLWD01006305.1_pt1 | contig 54338 bp, 54 predicted proteins | sample 6712731 | NCBI WGS metagenome assembly WLWD01 (sample SAMN12718690, study PRJNA576275) | sponge metagenome | isolation source: marine sponge | host: Mycale hentscheli | place: New Zealand: South Island, Marlborough, Capsize Point | collected 2014-11-01 | reverse complement strand
TAGTGTCCCTCTCTCCATGTGTCCCTGTCTCATGTGTCCCTCTCTCCATGCGTCCCTCTCTCCATGTGTCCCTGTCTCATGTATCCCTCTCTCCATGTGTCCCTCTCTCCATGTGTCTTTGTCTCATGTGTCCCTGTCTCATGTGTCCCTCTCTCCACGTGTCCATCTGTCTTACATCTTGAAAAAATCAAATGCTCTAACTTGATCTACAACATCTTCACATTTAAAACCTGATAGAATTTTCCTTTATTTGGAAGTCAGCCTTGTCCAGTGAAAGCTAAAATAACAATCTCCTCAATAAGTCTGGCCATAAGCACGCGCGCGCACATGGGCAGAAACAATACCTAATAGCCCGACAGCCAGATCTCACCTGCGTAGCTCTGGAAACGACATTCACCAAATCAGAGAGACCAGAAGATAGGTAGAAAACTATTCAGACTACCCCACCACATCCTCAAAAGCCAAAACACTTGACTACCTCAAAACACAATTAATTTATGGGTGTTCCCCCCACCACTCCTCACAAGGAGGCCCTTCAGCAGTGGCGTCACAAGAAACCTGTCACGTTACGGTAAAGGGAACCGCTCGTAGCAATCGATCACAAAAAAAAATGAAAGAATGCTTTATCAAAGTAGTCTGGCCTAGCCAAGACCCTTTACCTACCCAAAGACAATCTACAATCACAAAACATTATATGTAAAGCTCAAGCTTGCTAAAGTGGTAAAAGGTCGTTTTTAACAGTCGCTTAAATCCACCCACTCTACATCCGTTTAGTAAGGTTTACTGCGTGCATGTGAAACAAACAAAAACAACCAACCGAACCCCTAATCAAGCTACCCTGTCCGCTGATTGGTCTGCTTTATAAGAAAGAAGCTTGAGAGGAGGTTGCGAATTTGCAAGTGGGCCAGTCGTGCGTGGAGTGCTGCCGCCCTGATCTCGAGCGCATCAGGTAAGTTGTAATAATAAGTCTGCATAGAGCTAGCTTGAACTAGGTGCGCAGTAAAATGGTCTGATCAGTGGTAATGTGAGACATCCTAGTTTCCAATTAGCTATCAGTGTATACATGCGTTCATTCTCTCTTGGAGAAAGCTGCTAAAAGAACAAGAAGTTTGTGGTTTATTGGTTGTGTTGAATTATTGTTTATGTGCACAATCCAATAGATTTATAAACTGACTCAGTAATTCTTACCAAGTCTGTTCGACTAACTAATTGCATTTGGTATAATTTGCACCATTATGGACTCTGGAGTAAGTCTTGCATTTCCATGAGAAAGTTGTTTATTTCACTTCATTCCTTTCCATCACTCGCCTTTACAAACACGAGCGAGACATTAACAAGCTGAAAGAATTATAAGTGCAGCTAATTATTTTAAGGTTACTCATTTAGAAAATTCATCATTTCTTTTATTACTAGGTAGTGATACTGCATGCTGACTCTGTCTGCTCGTTGCACGAGTACGGTCAAGTTTGATGTGCAGTACACACGAATGTTGCGAGTGTTGTCAGCCCAGAATGTGCGGGGGGGGGGGAGGGGGATGGGGGGAGGGGAGGAGAGGGGTGGATACAATTTGGGTATTTTTAATTTACAGTATTAATCATCAACTCTTCTGCAGTGCTTCCTGCCTTTGTCCAATATCTGACAATTGTTTGCCTAAACTATTCACTCCCAAAAATATCCTTATCTGTCGCTATCAGAGATGCGGACCTTAGGATAAGCAACCTCACGCATACACACTTGTAGCCCTGCAGCTTGATCTGGGAGAGATACACAGCCTCTTATTTAGTCTCCATATCCCTTCTCTGATCCAACAGCTCTTTCTTGTTCTACTGGGAATAGGAGAGAGAAACAAATTACACAAAACTTGCTTGTTGTGCACATTTCTTTCTGGTCTGCTAGAAGCCTTATGGGTCAGCCAGTCAGTACTAAGTCTTCAGCTCAGCCTTTCGTGCATCGCTAGTGGTTACCTTCTGTTCACAGTTGTGTTGTACAAATTGACATTGTGGGTCAGAGTATAGTACGAAGTACTGTGCCGGTGGTGGGAGGAAGTAAGAGAGTGAGTATCTTTCATAAGTTGTAGGCATTGTGTGGTCAGATTTGTGTGCTCAATTTAATTTCTATAATCTTGTCATGTCTGCTACAAGGACTATTGGTAGTACAACATTATTAAGGAATTGCTGACTGTATCTTTATACTGGTTCTTCAATACTTCTCTGTCTTTCTCCTTTCTTTCCTCTTGTCTGCTTTCCTCTGTATGAAGAGTGTGTACCTCAGGGTTGTCTATCACTCCTATGTTAATCTATGAATCATTACATCATTGTCTGTATATAATTAAACACTGGTTGGACGGTATCTGCAGTTTACCTATTTCTCAAGATTGCATATGTGCCTTCTTTCCATAATATGTGTGAAAATTTTATCTAAAAATAAATGAGTTGTTTCTAAACATGTAATTTTCCCACATTTGGTAAGGGGTAGATAAGAAGGAGAAACATTTCACCTCATGGCTACCAGGTCATCAGCTAGGAAAGCCTCACAATACTGCTAAGGTGCTGGAAGACTATGTGTGAATTCTCTCTGGTATAGGTTTTGTATTACACTCTCACTAAAGCTAGCGCGTGCTTATGCCTGTTGATGGTATGTTAGGATTTTAGTTGGGATGCTCTGGGCATGTGCAATAATGAGAGTGGTATTGTCCGTATGATTACGTTTAGCTTTGAGTCTCTGTGTGTGCTTTCTCTTCTGTTCCATAATTAACATCACTGGTGGGCGGCTGTATTCTGTTATTACACACACACACACACACACACACATACGTCTGCATATACACACACACTGTTTGTGTTTGTGTTTGTGATGTGTGTGATTTGTCAAACTAGCTCTCAGTGTTTTGTTACATTGCCATACCCAGCAACAGCTTGAATATACACACACACATACGTACAAGCAAGTTCTGTGGACTAGGAAGAGTAACTACACCTTACCAACACATCAAGTTTTGTTTGTTTGTTTATTTGTTTGTTTGTTTATATACACTTCAAGTTGCCAGTAGCTGGAGATGGTACATTTAGGAGACAGCGTCTGAAATACTTTATTCCGAAGGTTTCCTCCAATACTAATTTAAATATGAGCATTTTGACCTTATATAATTCTGGCTAATGTAAAAGTGAACCGGCTAAAGGATGCACTAAGGAAAACAGGGCTAAATCCTCTGCTAAAGGTCTACTGTTAGTATTGTTGTGGTGTGTTGGCTTCATTTCACTGTAGCTTCATGTGAGTCCTCTGAAGTTCTTGAAGGTTACCTAATGCAGCTATTGCACCGCTGTAAGCTGCCAGGCATAATTCCTCTGGAGGACTTGCACTCACTAAATGTGACCGTCTACAGGAAAACTGGGCACAACGCGGCGTGCATAAATATCGAGAAAAGATCGATCGATTTCTTAAAAATGTATTGTTTCAAGCCGACGGAAGGGAACGGTTAGGTCTATTATAGTGGGAACGACTTAAGCTACGACGATAAAACTTGGAGAGCTCAATATCTGGACGCCGACAACTCTGTAAGTGCAAAAAAAAAATTTTTCGAAGGGTGCCGCGTTGTGCCCGGTTTTCCTGTAGACGGTCACAAATATAAGCCAAGTACATATTTGTAGATAATATTTCTGTTCACCAAAGCAGCAACAACAAAAACCATGTTTACTGTTTGTATACAGATAGAGAGTATTTCATGAAGTATGTTTACTGTATTTAAATAAACAATATATATTTATTTATGTAAGTTGTTGTGGATGTCTTGGTGGTACTAGAGTCTATGGCAATACTGTCCCAGCTGGCAATAGTGCAACCATCTGTTGTAAGGGAACTTGCATAAACAAAACCAATGCACTTCTTCATGTTGCTACTAGTGACACTAATATGGTAGCTCATGTTTAGAATGAAGGTTAAATAATGTTTAGACAAAACAACTTTACTTTGCGCTCGTTCGTCCATTGAGGCTAAGCCAATGAAAGTACTAAACATGCACTTGTATTGAATGTACTGATGAAGTATGTACTAGACTGACTGACTCAAGTGACTGACCACTCAACATTCAAAGGTGACAAAAGATGTCCTTTTCCCATGATTGTCAAGACTTTGCCCACATGCACAACACGATACAGGAGGCGTGGCTGTATGTGGGTGTGGCCACAATAACAACATGATAATTTGACTAATAGTATGCTTGATAATACTGCTGTGAGAGTACGTGTGTGTTTTTGTTACCGTGGTAATGCAGGTGCGAACCAACTGTTAAGTGTGTGTCGATATGTCGTATGAAGAGGATCCAGAAGATGACTACGAGAAGGTGGACCATGGCCATATCAATGCCACACCCATCACCATATCCAGTGGTAAGAAGGCCATCAGTGGAAGGGTGGGGCCAGGACGCTGTGCATAAGGAGGGTGTGGCTAGTATTTGGCATATCTGTCATCCCTAACGTTATAGAGACCGTATTGCAGAATATGTTTGCGTGTACAGAAGAGTTTATGAAATTGTGCATAAAGTTTCATAGCCATGATACGATACCTTTTCCTCTGATACATACATGTATAGAATAATTATAATTCTAACTAATGTTTGGACTTCTTGCCGAAGTCCTCCTCAAGGGTTAAGTTTTGATTCAGAGGAAATAATTGTTAACATTGCAGCCGAGAAAGAAGGAATCATTTCATAACATATTTCACATACACGCGTGCGCACGCACACACACACATGCACACGCACACATGCACAGGATTGACATGTTACATTATTGTAACCCAAGTTGTTTTGTTAACTGATGTTTCCAGTGAGCATTTCCACATGTTCTGTAATAAGATACGCATTAGCTTGTGTTTGTGCAACTGACTGAACTGACTGATAGGAATGCTCCAGCAGACTGAAGCTCTGCTGCTACGGTAATCATATTCACGACTGGGTGGTGTATACAGCACGTGCTACTATATGCTACATATGTAGGTATAATTTCCAGTTGAAGTTGATTATGCAAACAGTTAGTTCAAGTGAGGGAGAGAGCTGTTGCTTGGACAGTACATCTGTACATGTGAAACCCAAAACAGCACGCACACACAGGCAGTGACTAGCTATGCTTTAATATTTCACATAACTGGAAATGTTGACATACTGTGGTTGGACTGATTGATTTAACAATCTCTCTCCTATCATTACTTGTCTATTATCATTTACTCTGATGTGCTCCTGGTTCAGTACTACAGACTACCAGACAAGGTTGAGTGAGAGCTAACAGACTAGAATAAACAACTGCAAGGTCTACTGGTAGTCATACACAACAGTGTTTCATCCAGACATTCTTGCAAGGGGGGGCAAAATAGAGTTTTGAAAATGTAAGGGGGGGCGGGCGGCACTGGTCACCATGGGAGTGAAATAGAATTATTGGAAGGCCTATGTCCTACATTAAAAAAACATAATCTTATCTAATGAGGTCTGCATATGTCAGATCCTGACAAGTTAATTCAGCTACTCATTTTCACCTCCACCGTCTAGCAATTTTCAGTCAACTGTGACATTCACTATTTAGATGCTTTTCACACACTATTCAACTCTGACACTCACCTCCCCTTAGGTTTATCACACGTTGATTCACACTTACGGTTGCTGGCTGGCTATAAAAAGGCCAGCCCTCAGCTCACCGTAGCAGTTGTTGAGTTTTGATCTATACAGATTCTACAACTTCCAGAACCAGAACTCTAAGCACTCGTAGTCCCTGACAGCTTAAGATAGTCTCAAATGGATATTCGCCTTTCTTCTGTGGTGCAAGCTCTTCAAAGTCACCTGGCCACTCAAGTAGCAGTGACACAGAAGATAAAATTGACAGCAATCAATCTGATACTGAGTTTTTGGAGCCAAGTCCTGCCAAGAAAAGATTAATTGTCCATGAGAAGCATGCAAAGGAAAGATTAACTACACATGAGAAAAGCAAGAAAATCACTGCAAGCAGTCGAAAATACAACAAAAAATGGGAAGAGAGCTTCAATTGGCTGATGTTTGATAAAAATTTCCAAGGAGCTTTTTGTAAGGTTTGCAGGAAGAGAGGAATTTCTCTTCAAAGAACAGGATCTCAAAACCTTTCACGAACTGGAAGAAGGCAATAGAGAAGATGAAAATTCATGCAAAGAGTGATATTCACCTCCTATCATGTGAAGCAGAGATGGCTGCAGCTACAGCACTACAAGAAGGGTCAGTCATTCAGCAACTCCAACAAATTAATGATGAGGAAAAGTTGAAGAACAGAATGGCCAGTAAAGCTCTAATTCGTTGCACCCATTTTCTAGCTCGTCGCCACATTCCCCACACAACAAATTTTGATGAACTTATTGATCTAATCGTAAGTTGTGGTGCAGAAGATTTAAAGGGGTTCCTTGAAAGAGCTAGATTAAATGCAACCTACACATCTAAAGTTGCTGTTGTTGAATTTGTTGAGGCAGTTGGCTTATGGGCTGAAGAATGTTTACTGAAACGGCTTCGCCAAGCTTCCCATTTCAGCATAATGGCAGATGAGTGCACTGATGTGACGACCACAGAAGAGCTTTCAATTTCTTCCGCTGGGTGAACATGGACGGTCAACCTGTTGAGCACTTCTTGGATATAGTTCCATTGAAAGCTACTGATGCAAAGACTATTTATTCTGCCCTTGTTGAATTCATGAAAGATAAAAACATACAGATTAGCAAGCTGGTGGGTATGGGATTCGATGGAGCAGCTACTTTCTCTGGGAAACACAATGGTGTGCAGAGTCTCCTGAAGAAAATTTCACCTCATGCACTTTTCGTACACTGCCATTGCCATTTGCTACAGCTAGCATGCGTTCAAGCAGCTAATGCTACCAGTGGGATAAAACATGTGTACATCACACTCACAACCCTCTGGAAATTTTTCCACTATTCTCCTAAGCGAGCTGAGAGTCTCAAAGCAGTACAGCAGGTGCTTGACTTACCTGAGCTGAAAGTTGTGAAACCATCAGATACTCGCTGGCTGTCCCATGAACGCTGTGTGAAGGCAGTCAAAGCTAGCTGCAGTGCAATTGTGACTGCTCTAAACAATATCTATGAGCAGACACATGCACCTGAAGCTCTAGGTATCAGTAAAGCCTTATGTAGGCCCTCAACTTTAGTGGCCATATACCTCCTTGATTATGTTCTGCCACAAGTGGCGAAGTTGAGCAGAGCTCTCCAGACTGAGAGAATAGACTTGACAGCTATCACCCCTCTTGTTGATGCCACTCTCAATACACTTGATGATGCCATGTTACCTGCTGCTAACTGGGTATTAGAACTGATGGATGCAAAGAATGAGATCGAAGAAGTCACTGACATCACGTTAACCACGGAAAGCATTGCTACATTCCAAGGACAAGTGGCTGAACCGTTTATCAGGATGCTGAAGGCAAACATATCCAGCAGATTTATTTCACAAGATATTGTCTCCTCATTTGGCATCTTTGATCCGAAGAAAGTGCCAGCTGCTGACTCTTCTGACTTCCATACATATGGTGAGGACTTAATAGATGTACTATTAGCTCACTATGGTGCAGAGCTGCCTGCTAAGACTGCTGGTGGAGATGAATACACCAAAGAAGCTCTTATTTCCCGCGAAACCCGAGAGGAGTGGAAAACATTTCGAAGCTACTTATCGAAGAAGCCGAAAGGTAACCTGCACTTGCAGTTGAAAGAGCTCACCACAAGTGATATGCTTAGTGAAATTTTTCCAAACATTAGCACCCTGGCAAACATATGTCTATCTATCCCTGTCAGCACTGCTTCAGTGGAAAGGAGCTTCTCCAAAATGAAACTAATTAAAACACGAATTCGAAATCGAATTGGGCAATCACAATTATCCTATTTGATGAAAATAGCCATGGAGACACCCGAGACGCTCTCATCTACACAATTAAATGACATTATTACAGTATGGAACAAAAAACCTAGACGAATTGCTGTGTGAATATTGTTTATTATTAATTTGGTTTACATTTTTCTCTTAATAAATATCGGTTCTTTCAAAAGGGTGGGGGGCACTTAGAATCCAAGGGGGGGCATTTAGAACCCAAGGGGGGGCAAATGCCCCCTTTCGCCCCCCCCTAAATGAAACCCTGCATCCACTAGCATCAGTATTTTGGGTGTGCTCATTCAAGCTGCTAAGTTTAGTACCATCGCTTTATGTATATAAATAGCATATCTGTTGTAGCGTTTAGATAGAATTCTATGTAATAGCACATGTTTGGTTATTTTCTATTCCTTGTGTTCCTGTTTGAATTGTACACCTTAACAGTCATACCACCTACATTAAAATAACCAAAGGAGAAGCAGTTTGGCAGTGTAATAGTCCATGAGCCAGAGGCCCAAATTATGGTAATCGGTACCATATTGGGGGAATAATCCTCATAGCATTTTTTATGAAGGTACATACCTCTGGAAGTGGAAAATGCATGATAGCATCACAGCCATGGTAGCTTGTGGTTTTTATCACCCATTTTGTAGCCCCACCCATAATTTTCCATGAAATGGCAAGTATATTATTTTCAGACTTTGTGTGTAGTATGTTTATTAGCATACTTAATGTTATTTCGAGCATGAGGAGGGTTTTCATGCATGATTCAATCTTGTGGTCACTTAGCCACACCCCCATCATCATTATGGCAATAACGAGTAGGGATATAGTTGCTGCTGAGGCCCACTACCACACATCTTGCTATAAGAACTACACAAGAGTAATAAAGAAGGCATCTAAGGATGATGATGAGAGAGTGAGTGAAAATGATATACTTATCAAATAGTAGAAAGACAAGCTTTTGCTGATCTTTTTGAGCATATTCGAACTGTTGTAATTCCAAACAAGAAAATTGTGCCTGTCAGTTCTTTGACAACAAAACTAGAATCATCTATGATATCTGGTGGAGACAGAGTCATCCGTGATTCAACACGGAAGCACATTCGTCGGAGACTAGAATCAGAGCTAGCAAATTCTATTCAAATCTATCCTGATGACAAGGGAAAGCTGTTGATGGTTCCCGACAGTGTACAACTACATGATGCTGTTTTAGAAATCCAGAGTTTGCATAAGGAATTTGGATTTTGGAAAGGCAAAGTAACTGATCTTACAAAGATTACCGATCAAGTGTCATGCCAGGCATGCTGCAGATGAGGGATATCATATTATAGTGATCTGCTCAGAAGACACAGATGTCTTTGTGATGTCCTTGGCATTTCATGACAAGATAGGAGCTTCCCTGTTTCAAAAATGTGGCACTAAAGCCAGGAGGAGAGTTGTTGACATCGAGTAAAGTTGCTGCCACTGTTGGTATGAGAGTGTGCAGGGCTCTCATTGGCATGCACGCATTCACTGGATGTGATACTGTCAGTGCCTTTGTTGGCAGAGGGAAAACAAAGGCTCTGAAACTCCTGATCAGCCATGTGGACTACCAAGATACTTTCTTGAAGTTGGATCAAGAGTGGGTGCTTTCTCAGGAACTTGTTGATAAACTGGAAACATTCACTTGCCTTCTCTATGCCCCCAAATTGTCGTCTACTAGAATTAATGAACTTAGGTGTCACTTATTCTGTGCCAAGAAAGGTGAAATCGAGAGTCATCAGCTTCCACCATGCAGGGACTGCTTCCTACACATGCTCTCAGAGCTAACTACCAGGCTGGAATTTGGCAGAGATGTCTACAGCAGGATCCGCAAGTGCCGAGTCCTGTAGGTCATGGGTAGAAGTTGGATAAGCAGGGGTCAGATGAGCAGCTTGTTATCCACTGGATGGATGGTCAACCTGCACCTCAAGCCATTCTAGACTTACTTGCATGTACCTATGCAAGGAAATGTGAGCTGCCCAGGTGTGAGTGTATGGCAAAAATGGGCTCAAGTGTACTGATATGTGCAGATTACCATACTGTGACAACCAGCCAAACGAACAAGAGAGTGAAGAAAGTGCGGGCGACTTTGAACTAGAAGATTAAAACATCTATTTATTACTTTTACTGTGTTTATTATATGTACATGCAGTGCTCTGATATGTTCTAAAAAAAATATTTTTGAATCTTGCTACAAAGCTACATACTGTACTCGCAAGATAAATAATATTTCCACACATACCTATGTAAACTGTATAGAATATGTTGGAAATATATGATTGGGATTTTAATTTGCTACTTATTTCATGAAAGCTACCACTATTTCAATGCTATCATGCATTTTCTATCTATATAGAAGTAGACAGTCCCACAAAGTGCTGTGAGCATTATTCCCCCCAAATGGTACCGACCGAACCCCCTGGCTCATGGACTATAAGGAGACTGCGAGGTTGTGTTTCAGCTCCTCAAGCAACTTGTTAACATTGTGTTGTAAAGTGGATACAACTGTGGTGTGTGAGGAGGCAAGTCCCTGCTTTAGTTCCTCGTCAGTTTATGTATGTTTGAAGTTAAGTATGGTTAGCTACCTGTACTCTTACAGCTCTGCTGTTTGGGTAGGGCTAAAGGGTACAATATTTTGCAATTATCATGGATCTGTCATCAACCCGAAATCCTTTTCTTTGTAATTATTTAAATAAAGCTGTTTCGAACTTTTTTGTTGTTGTTGTTGTTGTTGTTTTAGTTTTTGTTTTTGTTTTAGGTCAATCCATGGAAGTAACACTTGCGAAAAGTACACACTGTCATTGTACAGATACAATCTTTATGAAACATAGTGCTAAATGAGTACATATTGTTATACTCTGAATTCTCAGAGGATTGAAAATATGCTAAAAATACTTATAATACTCAACTCCAATATTTAATTACTCTAACTACTTGAACCAGTTAGTTTTGCAATAGTATTGTAGAGGGGCATCCATCCAATGTGGTGTGTGTGTGTGTGTGTGTGTGTGTGTGTGTGTGTGTGTGTGTGTGTGTGTGTGTGTTTATCCTCAGCTGATGCCTTGAAGACACTGGACCCACACCTGTTTGGGAAGTGGACTCACTACCTGAACCTCAAGGCAGCCTTCTATGAAGCCTATGTGAGTTCACTAGACGAGGCTTTATAGAGGGGCCCACCCCTTTAACAAACACGCATTTTCCACCTCCCTCATTTTACCTATTGCTAGTTAACAAATTTCTTCACAATATTTGCATTTTATTAGTGTGTGTTTGTTGTTGTTGTGTGGATGTGCAATTGTGTGCAGGCGTATTGTTTCTTTGGCCAGGAGTTGTTGGGACAGGAGAAGTGTGGTGATTCTATCAAGGTGCTTCAACACAGCCATGCTCGTGAGTGTGTTATACATTTATTAAAAAGTCCATTGTATAGGGTGTAACAATTTACACATATATATATACATACATTCATAGTCATCTATATTATTATCAAGCACATCCATGCTATATTATCCAGTGGCTATTGCTGTTTATATTGTGCCCCTTCTTCAAACTATCACATTCGTAAAATGTTTTGTATTCTGTAGTGAGCGAGAAAGCTATCAAGTTGTGTGAGAGATACGCCCACACAAAGGGGGCGGGGACCATTGCCCGGCCAGAGAGGCATCCTTTTTTCCAGAAGCTAGCTCCCATGATCAAACTTCATCTGGACAAGAGCACCAGAGAAAATGGATTCATGTAAGTCTGTGCGAAACGAAAACTGTATGTATATATTGAATTATGAAATGAAGTGATTTTGTATGGACCATGCATTGAAGTACACTCAATCCCCTCTTATCCAAGCACCTTGGGACCTGAGGGTGCCCATATCTCAGAAATCCCATTACATTTTTTTTTTCCAAGCATAAATACAGTCCTCTTTTGCTTGCAACCCTCAGTAGGCTTCTCTGCAACTCTCTGGAACTAATAACAGGCTCACACTGCCATGGTTGGTAGTGATCGTTGAATTAGCGAGATCACGAGGTAATAATAGGTTAATTAAGTGGCTAACTTGTACCCGGTAAATAGGCGTGCCCATAATAGAGGCTTCCGGACAAGAGGGGATTGAGTGTATGTATACTTGGTGGAGATACATAGTCTATCTTGTATTGTTGCAATGTAGTTACTACCACAAGGTACCAGCTGAATTGCCAGCATTGGAGAAGAAGCAGGTGTATGGCTTAGCTACTCCAGAGGACTTCACTCTGCCCCCACACCACACTCTGTGGACAGAGGACTCCTATAAAGCCTTCCAAGTTGCTGCTGGTGATACTTCCAGTGAGAAATACGACACAAAGGTCAGTTGGTCTATTGTAATACTGTCACTCATTAGTATAAGTGAATGGGAACTTGCCTGTTAAGCTGTCTCAGAGGGAACTACTGTTTTTAGGGTCCCAAAGGTCTAGGCTGTAATGTCCCAAGGGCAGCGAGGGTGCTACTTAGGGCCTGAGGGACCCTAAAAATGGTAGTTCACAACGGCTGTGCAGCACCTAATTATTTTAAGACATAGCGACTGCTCTTAACAATGCAATCAGAAATACACTAAGTTAATAGTGTCCCTCTCTGAAGGACCTAAAAAGTTTAGAGTTCCTCTGTCACTATACAAAAATATACAAATGAATATGATTGTTGATCCCTTCATATTGTTGCTTTTGTCATTGCTTCGCTACATACACTAATACTCACGTGCAAAGGCTAGTGCAATCACTATGTTGCTATAAATAGAACATTAGCTGACATCTTGTTTTAGCTCGCTGGATATGCTGAATTGAGATTGTTGCAATTGTGGCATCTCGGCACACTCCTCATCAAATACAATAAAATTAGTGCATGTACGTATGTGTAAGTGAATGATCATCTTTTCTCTTCTCTCTCGTTTTTGTCCCTTAAACCTCCATCTTGTCTGTAGTCCTCAGCAGCTCAAGAAGACATCCCTCCAGTCCAGGAGCCCAACATTGATCCCAGCAAGCCAACTGTCCCCCAGACTAAATCAGGCTGTGTCATATCTTGAAGGCTGTCCATCCTCTCATCCAGTTTATCCAGGAAGTCCAACTGGTTGACCCCAATGTGCGATTTGTTTTAGTCTCTGTAGTCATTACTGCATTATGTATTAACTCCTCATTTGTGACTGTTCATTCTTCGTCTGTTTTATTGTCATTAAGAATTTCAAACTAACAAAAAGTTCATGGATTAAGTTTTGTTCAGCACAGTAATTATTCTGATAGCAGTGTATCTAAATGTAGTAGTAGTAGTAGTAGTAGTACGGCTTCGTATCATGATAAGAATAGAGTCATTCTTCTCCTTTATCAAAGACAACTCCTGTAGCTGCTTTTCTCCTAAAGTGAAATAAATCCCCAATAGAAGCTCTAATACAACCATTAATAATTCAAATGCACACAATAATGGGAAACAGAAAGGATCTACCTTTCTTTCTAACATGGCTGGTACCAAAGCATGTCATGCTAACAATTTTTACTAACCTACCTCTTTGTGTTGGGGTTGAACAAGCTTGCTCCTTTAATTTTCTTGGGTCTAGATGAAGTCACTGCCTCTGTGCCACCACTGTGCTCTTTATCAACATGACCTTCTGCTCCACCATAGCTGAGCATGCCAGACTTCTCTCGAGACTCTAGGACAACCAGAACTTCACTAAATGTCACCATGTTAAGCAATAATGGGATAGATGTACTCTCTCTTTTGCAGGTTTTTTTTTTTTTTTTTTTTTTTTTTTTTTTAACAATACATAATTATAAAAGGTTTGGCTGTTGCTGGGAATTGAATCCAAGACCACTTATTTAATGCACAAGAAAGCTGAGAAAGAAATAGTGAAACAACGGGATAGTTTAGCAACCTAGAAAACTGCTTATTGTGCAGTGACATTTTCCTCACAAGATCTCTCTCCCACATAGCCTTACATGCTGTGTAATACTTATGCATTATTGGCAGTAGAACGCTTAATATGTTGCTCATCGAGCATCTATGGCAGAACCATTCAAAAATTAGATGCCAAAATGAAGACTACATAGATAGCACAATACGTACTTTATAGCAAACTGACCTGCTTTAGTGAGTTTGGCCTTAGTGGTCTCCAGACTGTCCCACACTGAGAATAGGAGCGATTGAGACTCTTCCCGGCAATCTGCCGCTGACATCTCTACTAGATCAAAGTCTATGGACTTTCCATCACACAGAACTGTCAGCATAATGCCATCTCCCACCTTAGTCAGCTCCAGGGGGTCACTCTGAAGCCCTTTACTGCATATATGTAAGCATCACTCATGTAACATGTACACATATGTGCAAGCTCACCTCAGATCACTAATAACTTTGTTGAGATCGCTGGAAAAACTAGGAGAGCCAAGCTCTTTCTACACAAGAAAGTGATGAAAGAAAATAATTGAATTTATGTAGACCACAGGTAAAGTGCATGGGAGGCAGGGAGAGCTTAATTAAAAGGACGTTGTATGCCCCTTCTGTCATTTTGGATTAGTAAAAATTTAACCCCAAGCCATACCAATAATTATTAAAATCATTTGATGGCTCCTGCAACTTAAAATTTGACATGTCCCCACCCTAGCAAACAGGGACAATCTTTCAATACTTACTAGTTCTTCTTCAGTCATCCTGACTCTCCATACTCCAACACCATCTGACAAGCTGTGAATTAAGCAGTACCTATTGCTTATGCACTCTCAGTTACTATTTCTACATACCATAATGAGAGTAGTTTCTTTCCATTTTCTTCGCTATACTTGGAGTAGCACAAGTACCTCTTGCTACTGGCACGAATCTCCTTCACCCATCCCAGCAACCCAGCCTGGTTCATGTGTAGTCGCAAGGATCCACTCATCTTTTCCAGCAAGTGAACTTCCCACGCCCACAAAAGATGTGTGGGTAAAGGATCATCGCTTTTTATACTCTCTAGACTCTTAAGTTGTTCATGGTTCTTGCTTTGACGACCATTACCTTTCATTGCATGGCAAATTCGTGAAGAGTTGGCTCATAATAGACCGTTGAACGACTATACCCACATGCCCAAATCACTCTGATGACCTTCAGTTTGGCCTTTGATCCGATTCGAGTGTGGTTGTTGTTTTGACGACCATTACCAGTTCATTGAAGTGGCGAAATCGTGACTGGAAGGGAATGCACTAACTTACATAATACAATTATATTAGCAAACAGTCATGCTCCCTCTCCCGATGTAATGATGGAAAAGGAATTCAAAGCGTATCAAGAGGACTACAATGGAGTTGACCTAGGAGCGGTGGGGCAGTTCGAAGAATGTAAACAAGCCACTTGTTTTCGGGCTGGAGACTTTGGGGGCTTATCCTCCCTGGCTTTCGATCTCCACCAGAATCTCCTGTGGGCAGCTACATATGGAGTACGTTACTGCTTCTTTTCTTCTATTGAATGGTGTGATTTCCTAAAGTAACAGGAGTTAGGATGAGTGAGTGGTATGGAGTAATTACTCCATACTTCTGTACCTAGTGAAAGAATGTCCTATATGTATATTCATGGCCACTCCATATTCTAGCAAGTACAGTATTGGAGTGGTCCACAAGGCCATGCCAATGCTTGTATGCTAGCACCAACATTATTGACTAATGATATTTATGCACAACAACTCATCATTTTGTGTTGATACCACCAATTATTCAAACGTACTTGGTGTTAAAAATGTAATGATTCTTGGTTGTGCCCACCACTATGCATTATGGCTGCAATATTTTTTTTTAAAGCTGAGGGACTGACATACCTATGGACACATCCACTAGTGGTTATTTTCGCATTGCAACTAGTTCTCATTGAATTGAAAATGTGGCGGTCTCTCCCTTAATGGAGCAGAGCAGGTTAGGTTCATATAATGGCATATAAGGCCAGCTTGTTGGAAAGGTTTAATTTAGTGTCCATCGAAACCACTGCTAAATTGATATTACACAACCAAATTACTTGTTACTCAAACTGAATAAAAAATGGTTCAAGCAGCTGCATATTATACTCTAATGAACATGAAGATGTCAGACATGTAGTAGCAATGTGGTGTGGAGAGATCAATTCTGTAATTTGTGAATAAATAAATGAGCAAGTGCTAGACAGACATCGGGTGAAGTACTTGAGAAAAGTATTTCATGAGCACTTTATGTCCTGTACTTAGTGTGCTTAAGCACAAGTACCAAAGTACTTTGCACCATATCTGGTGCTAGGTATGTAGTTGCAGTCAAGCTCACTTATTCTATGCGGTATTCATTGCTTTGTTTGGTATTGGATTAGCTAGCAGACATCATTTATTATATTCAAATGATAAAAGATCTCTTGACATCTAAAATTATATACCATGTCAATTTACATTTGGTATCTTGAATTTTTCCAGCAGGTATAGTATGTATATGAATAGTACTTTTAGTGTTCATTATCACTTTATTATACTTGTGTCAACTTTATTATCTCTCTCCAACACACACACATGCAGGGTCATGTGACTTCCTTCTTCAGCTCTTCCTTGGACAAGTACACATCCTTTCAAGCCCACCATGAGGACATCAGACAGATTCTCTCGGTGAGTGAGGGCGTGGTCACCATATCGGAGAACGAGCTGCGGCTCACCTCCCGTACTGGACTGCCCTTGTATACCAAGAAGGACGACCACGCCCTCTGCAAGATGAACTGTGCCCTCAACTTGGATGACTCTTCCCTCCTGGTTGGTTGCCATGCCAACAAGATCACCACGGTGGACCTCAACCAAGGGCAGATTGTTCAAGAGGTACAAAAGAATGTTTATATACAGAGTGTGGTTAAAGTAAAGGAAGAAGGTTGGAGTTGGGCAAGAGAAGGGGAATGTTTAAATTGATAACTTTGGAAATAAAAGTGAGATTGTACATATATCAAATGCCAGAACTTAACATTCGAGTTTTCCTTGTACATATACTTTTTGAAGCATGAACTTTGAAAGTATAATGGAATGAGTATGACTGTTAAAATACCTTCTTTTTTTTTTTTTTTTTTTTTTTTTTGTTGTTTTTTTTTGTGGTTTGTTGTTGTTGGCTTTCTTTAATAGGGGTAATAAAGCATATTAAAACTTCTATGAAATCCGCACACATTCGTGCACATCTTAGCTTGCTCATTCTGTGGTAGAGAAACAAGCACTGCCCATGGCTGTTGTTCACTATCTGCAAGTGTCTCTTTTTAGCTTGTTCTGTTCCAAGTTTAGAGCATGTGAAATACAACCCCTGTCATTAATTGAAAGGATGGATATGCTTGATTTTTTTGTTGTTGTTGTTGTTTTTTTTGGCACATGTTTCTGGTTTCATTGTAAGTGATCAAATACAAAATTTAGTGTCTTTTTGTTATACTTGTTGTGGTTGTTGTTGTCTCCTATTTCTTGTTGTTATTTGTCAATACATGTTCCAGAAGTGGTTCGGTTTGTTTTTATACATACTTCTCTCTTTTCTAATTACTAGACTCCGACATCTGCTGGGGTGTGTCTCTTGAAGCCGTCCGAGAGCTACGTGTGTTGTGGGGATGTGTTGGGTAAGGTGGAGATACTGGACCCAATGTCACTGCAGATGTTCTCCTCTTTCTCCGCACATGTGGCTGGCATGTGTGACATGGACATAGTCGGGAACTACCTGGTCACATGTGGGCTGGCCCAGCAGTGAGTTGGGGGCGTGGTCACAGATAGATGTCGACATGAACATGGGTGTGGACATGAAAAGGGGTACGGTCATGAATGAGGGCGTGGTTATTACAGCAGTAAGTTGGGAGGCTTGGTCTCAGATGATGATGTGGACATGAATGAGGGTGTGGTCATGAAAGGGGGTGTGGCCATCAGATTATTAGAGGGTGTGACTATGTAGGGGTCACAAGGTTTATTAAGTTGGGTGTGTGATTAAGTGTAAGAGGTAGGTGTGGTCAGGAGTTGAAACATAAGACAAGCATGATTAGTGGTTGGCTGTATTGCAAAAGTTAATATGTGTGTCTATGGGTTGTATGGCACTGTGGAAGAGGGCAGCCATTAGAATACTGCCTGTTTCCCTGTTTCTTGATTATGTTCTTAGTTCAATACGGAGCCTTGAGTTGCAATGAAGTAAATTAAGTGGACAAGTCAACTTTGTATCATTTATTTATGCAATTTAAAAGAAACAATTATTGCTCTCCGCCTTATGTGTTGGTATGTGTAGATATGGTCAGCTCTGCGTGGACCCGCAGCTGAAGGTGTACGACCTTCGCTTCCTGCGGCCGGTCTCTCCGTACGAGGTCACGATGCTGCAGCCATTCCTCATCCGTAGCGTGCCAGCATTGGAGGCCACTCTGCTGGTCATGTCCCAGACGGGTGAGTTCCAGCTACTGGACCTGCGCGGACTGGTCACTCCGTCCAGTATGGTCGCCCATCGCCTCAACACGAGTTCGGAGGAGGTGCTGGCATGTGCCATGGACGTGAGTCCGTCCTGCCAGGGACTGGCCTTTGGGGACTCCAGTGGGGTCATCCACATGTGGGCAGACAGGGAGGAGGCCATCTTTAACCCATTTGCTACGCAGGATATTATCTTTCCTGATCCAGGTGAGACAGCAGGTTCTAATTGAATATAGAAAACAGTTATTATCATTGTTGTTGTTATTATTATTACTATTTTTATTATTATTATTATTATTATTATTATTATTATTATTATTAATATGTATATATATTATATATATATATAAATGTAAGGGTAATGAGGGGTTGTTCTTCAAGCTAGGAAGGCCCAACGTTGTTTTTTTTTTGTGTTTTTTTGTTTCATCCCAGTTGAGGAGACTCTGCCAGACATCAGCTGGGATCCTGATGATGCCTCATCAGCACCTCTCTCTGCCGTGCCTATGCCGCTTTCTTCACACACCAGGTGGGCACTATTAGGGAAAGGCTCCCCTATATCATGCGATCATAAGGTGACAATTTTTTATGTTTTGCAGGTCTGCACTGCTGTCACACTGGCCCGTGCATTGCTCTAGGTTTGCGAGGAGGTAAGGGGTTGCCACAATGACTGTATGTATCCACCTGCACGTACATACATGTGTGTGTATGTCATTGCATGTGGCCAACAGTATGCCAAGTCTAATTTGGCAATATCTATTAAGAATTTTGTCACGGTACCTCAAAGTACTCACTAGATGGTTTCCCAATTAGCTCATACATAATATTACATAAACTAGTTTACCTCAGCATCACTTTCCTGACAAATCTATTTCTTTTCTGCATACAGTATGTTCACTTCAGGCACACAGTCTGGGAGGGAGGGGAAGGGTGCTGTCCTGTAATTTAGACCATAGGCATTACCAATTGCCTCACAGTTGTACTCGAGCAAAGTCACAATAGGTGATGTTGTTGTTTTGTTGTTGTTTATTTGTTTTTGTTGTTTATTTGTTTTGTGTTAAGGATGACTCCAGTGATAGATCCAGAGGTTCTCGAAAATATGCGCACGAGTCAATTCGTAGGCCACGCCCCCAAGCCGTCCCACATCCGCTACAATCAGGTGCCGTACGACCTGGACAAAGATATGAGAGAGCACGTGCCAGAGTCTCCCATGAAGAGAGGTGTGTCCATGGAGGGGGCGGGAGGACTAGGGGGAAACAGAATCATTAATTTCTAATATAATTCTTCCACTGTTTCAATGGGATGGCCTACTTAGCTAGCCAGTCACCTGATATCTTGCTAGTCTTCCATTCAGTGATGGACTACAACACTTTAGAGGTTATGTTAAAACAATTTCATATTACTTTAGTGCTTGTGTTAAGCATTATTGAATGTAAATACTAGTGCATTTACAGTACTAGCACTATATACATGAATAGTGCACACAAATTATGAATTTTGAAATCATCCTTTTTTTTTATCAAGGAAAAGAAATTGAAAGTGTTGCATTGCAGTTACTTATGTACTCAGAATTTTGTCCTTCAAATGTGATTTAAATTGTGACGATGTGTTGAAGTTGTAATATGTTTGTTTGTTTGTTTGTTGTCAATAGAGAGCAATCCGCTTACTCTTATCCCCAAGCCTTACAGACAAGTGGAGATAAAGTATTCCAAGTTAGGTAAGGTGTGGGTACCACTATTAAGTATTGAATGAGGGGCTCTTCAATTAGCCATAATTGATGCACTTATGGTATAGGAATCGAAACGTTTGATTTCAGTCACTATAATGGAACCAAATTTGCTGGTTTGGAGATCCACATTCCTAATGCGTACTGCAACTCCATGCTCCAGGTCAGCTGATGAACTTGCGATGTCCGAATGACATTGCATAGCCGAGTTAGTATCATTAGTGCAATACTTGTGTATGTATGTATGTATGATGTGTGTATGTATGTATGTATATGTATTTATGTATTTGTATGAGTAATAGCACAAGTAACACGATTGAAATAGCACAGGTGACCCGTGCTATTACTCCCTCCTAGTAGGCCAGCTTTTTTTTCTTTTTTCTTTTTTTTTTATAATTTGCACTGTAGCTACACTGTATCGTTCACTAACTATCTCTGTATTTCAGGATTTGCTACCTCTGGAACTTCGTTTTCAACCTATGGCTCCACCTAATCTGTTAAAAAAAATTCTGTCTAATACAGGTAGAACTTCTGCGCTAAAGAATGACATAGTCTCCAGCTAGAAACTACTCGAACTGTACTTTTCCAAGACTAAAGCTGCACGCATGCACACATACCTGTACTATTTCACTTAGTTACCGTGGTATTTCACTTAGCTATCGTTTCACTTAGCTACCGTAGTATTTCACTTCCCTCATGCAATTTCAATTGAACTGCGATTTTTCCCATATATTTTTGAATGGGCAATTTACGTGCTGTACTATTAATGTACATGATCCTCTGAACCAATACTGTAAGATGTGTCAAGGAATTAATGCATAAGCCTTTAGTATAGGCTGTGGTGTGTCGGAGTAGTTAGTGTGTGGTGTGTCGGAGTAGCTAGTGTGTGGTGTGTCGGAGTAGCTAGTGTGTGGTGTGTCGGAGTAGCTAGTGTGTGGTGTGTCGGAGTAGTTAGTGTGTGGTGTGTCGGAGTAGTTAGTGTGTGGTGTGTCGGAGTAGTTAGTGTGTGGTGTGTCGGAGTAGCTAGTGTGTGGTGTGTCGGAGTAGTTAGTGTGTGGTGTGTCGGAGTAGCTAGTGTGTGGTGTGTCGGAGTAGCTAGTGTGTGGTGTGTCGGAGTAGCTAGTGTGTGGTGTGTCGGAGTAGCTAGTGTGTGGTGTGTCGGAGTAGCTAGTGTGTGGTGTGTCGGAGTAGTTAGTGTGTGGTGTGTTGGAGTAGCTAGTGTGTGGTGTGCGGAGTAGTAGTGTGTGGTGTGTCGGAGTAGCTAGTTGTGGTGCGTCGGAGTAGTTAGTGTGTGGTGTGTCGGAGTAGCTAGTGTGTGGTGTGTCGGAGTAGTTAGTGTGTGGTGTGTCGGAGTAGCTAGTGTGTGGTGTGTCGGAGTAGTTAGTGTGTGGTGTGTCGGAGTAGCTAGTGTGTGGTGTGTCGGAGTAGCTAGTGTGTGGTGTGTCGGAGTAGTTAGTGTGTGGTGTGTCGGAGTAGTTATGTGTGTGTGTCGGAGTAGCTAGTGTGTGTTGTGTCGGAGTAGCTAGTGTGTGTGCGACGGAGTAGTAGTGTTGGTGTGTCGGAGTAGCAGTGTGTGGTGTGTCGGAGTAGCTATTGTGTGGTTGCGTTGGGTAGTTAGTGGTGTGGTGTGTCGGAGTAGCTAGTGTTGGTTGCGTCGGGTAGTGAGTGTTTGGTGTGTCGGAGTGCTAGTGTGTGGTGTTTCGGATTAGCTAGTGTGTGGTTGCGTTGGAGTAGTTAGTGTGTGGTGCGGCGGAGTAGCTGTGTGTGGTGCGGTCGGAGTAGTGGAGTGTGTGGGTGTCGGAGTAGCTAGTGTGTGGTGTGTCGGAGTAGCTAGTGTGTGGTGTGTCGGAGTAGCTAGTGTGTGGTGTGTCGGAGTAGTTAGTGTGTGGTGTGTTGGAGTAGCTAGTGTGTGGTGCGTTGGAGTAGTTAGTGTGTGGTGTGTCGGAGTAGCTAGTGTGTGGTGCGTCGGAGTAGTGAGTGTGTGGTGTGTCGGAGTAGCTAGTGTGTGGTGTGTCGGAGTAGCTAGTGTGTGGTGTGTCGGAGTAGCTAGTGTGTGGTGTGTCGGAGTAGTTAGTGTGTGGTGTGTTGGAGTAGCTAGTGTGTGGTGTGTCGGAGTAGTGAGTGTGTGGTGTGTCGGAGTAGCTAGTCTGTGGTGCGTCGGAGTAGTTAGTGTGTGGTGTGTCGGAGTAGCTAGTGTGTGGTGTGTCGGAGTAGTTAGTGTGTGGTGTGTCGGAGTAGCTAGTGTGTGGTGTGTCGGAGTAGTTAGTGTGTGGTGTGTCGGAGTAGCTAGTGTGTGGTGTGTCGGAGTAGCTAGTGTGTGGTGTGTCGGAGTAGTTAGTGTGTGGTGTGTCGGAGTAGCTAGTGTGTGGTGTGTCGGAGTAGCTAGTGTGTGGTGTGTCGGAGTAGTTAGTGTGTGGTGTGTTGGAGTAGCTAGTGTGTGGTGTGTCGGAGTAGTGAGTGTGTGGTGTGTCGGAGTAGCTAGTGTGTGGTGCGTTGGAGTAGTTAGTGTGTGGTGTGTCGGAGTAGCTAGTGTGTGGTGCGTCGGAGTAGTGAGTGTGTGGTGTGTCGGAGTAGTTAGTGTGTGGTGTGTCGGAGTAGCTAGTGTGTGGTGTGTCGGAGTAGTTAGTGTGTGGTGTGTCGGAGTAGCTAGTGTGTGGTGTGTCGGAGTAGCTAGTGTGTGGTGTGTCGGAGTAGTTAGTGTGTGGTGTGTCGGAGTAGTTAGTGTGTGGTGTGTCGGAGTGTGTCGGCTTTCCATGATTTCTGAAGTGCTCGTATTGAATTGTTATATGCTAGCTATTATTTAGTAGTAGTAGTAGTAGTAGTAGTAGTAGTAGTAGTAGTAATAGTTGTAGTAGTGGTAGTATTTTCATGCTTATATATTATGTATATATTCCAGGTGCTGTATTTCTTGGAGCCCATCCGTTGTGCTATGCAGAAACATCTGTGTTCCAAGGAGTTCTGCCTTGCCTGTGAGCTGGGCCTTCTCTTCCGCATGCTCGACAACTCAGAGGGTGAGAGTTGCCAGGCTAACAACTTCCTACGTGCCTTCCGCACCCTCCGGGAAGCCTCTGCCTTGGGGCTGCTACTCAGTTGGGAGAACGAGGAAACTAAATTGAATCTGGGCAAGCTCATCCAGAGTTGGACCCGGTTCGTCTTACAGCAACTCCATCAGGAGACGGATCTGCAGACCCAGCCACCGCTTCCTGCCCCTCCTCCAGCCGTGGCCACACCCACTTCTGCCCTTGGTACTCCTTCCACGCCTTCGTTCAAATTGCTGACCACCCCCGGCACTCCTACCACGCCCACGCTGCAGCTCGGGATGGAGTCTTTCCTAGACACCAGCAACTACAACAACAGCAGCGCAGGAAATGGCGCAGAAGGGGGAGGAGCTTCAGGTGGAAGTAGTGAGACCTCAATAGTAGAGCAGTTGTTTGCAACTACCGTTAAGACGGAGGTGAAGTGCTACTGTGGGTGGAGTACCGTCACTACAAGGGCCGAGCTTCTTTTCTCACTTCACTACCCACACAATCTGAGTGAGTTCAACTTCATGTGATGTGCGCTAATGTAAATTAGCTCAGTTATTCTTGACCAGATCACAGGACTATATTTGTACAGCCAAAAATTATATTTATATATATTATTTTAGGCTGTTTAAACAGAGAACTCTTTTGTAATCACAATTACATAAGTAGCATATGTGTGCATTGCTATAACAACTACACACTTCATTACTGCTTCGTTGTATCACACCATTTTTATTACTATTTTTGAGCAGCCTCAACCTTTGGCAGTACAGATGTCCATAAGAAGAGTCTCGTCAATCAGAAGGTGCCTTTCTCGTCTGTGTTGAAACAGAGCATATGCAAGCAGCAGAGGGTTCACTCCTGGTGTGACTACTGCAAGAAATACAAGTCCACTGTGAGAACACATACTAGTCCACTGTGAGAACACATACTATTAGTGATAGAAGGAAGGCTAGTTGAGTTATAAGAACAAGTTGTCTATTTGAGTCTTCAATAGTGCCCCTCCCCCTGTCTTGTGGTTGTGCATTATTAAGACACAATCGATAAGTCATGTAAAACAAGATTTAATTTAGTTAAATGTATTATGTATATGTATATGTATGTATATACATACACACACACACACACACACACACAGTATATCGATGCATTGGGTAAAGTATTTCCCTCCTCACACATGTATGTTCAGTGAACTTCGCTACTTAGCTATAACCTATTGCTTTCTGTTTGTTCATTGTTCTTACGGTATATATTTATAGACCCACGAAAAGTCCCTGTGTAGTTTGCCCCAGGTGCTGACTCTCAACTGTCAGATAGAGTCAGACAGCGACATGGAGTTCTGGCAGGCACAGCAGCGGCCAGACAAGTCCGGCCCAGGCGCAGGAGGCAGTGGCGGTAGCAGTGCGGGCAGCTTGTCTATGAGCAGGTGGCTACCGTTCACTCTCACTCTCAGAACTATGAAGGACGGATCTTTGGATATAGTCCAGGATGGGACCAAACCTGTACCTCAAAATAGTAAGACGCTTTCTCATTTTAGTGAGCCGGCCAGGAAACGTTCGGATGTGTCTCCTCTGACTGTTGCTACCATTGCAGCTTCTTCATCTTCAGATAATTCTTCAGAGACAGGGAAAATGAAGGGCACTGAAATTTCTGATGTTTGCATTGCTGCTTCTGAGCCTGTGATAGAGGAAGGAAAGGGAATAGAATGCAAAGCTGGTATTGGAAGTGAATGCAAAGCTGGTATTGGAAGTGCATGCAAAGCTGGTATTGGAAGTGAATGCAAAGCTGGTATTGGAAGTGAATGCAAAGCTGGTATTGGAAGTGAATGCAAAGCTGGTATTGGAAGTGAAGAAATGGAAAGTAAAGAAGTACTGGAAGGTGGAGGAAGATTAAGAACAGAAAGTGAAGAGAGTAGAGGGATGGAGAAAGATGATATGGTTGACACTGGGGCATGTGAGGAGAAAGGGAATGAAGAAGAAAAGAAAGAATCAGATGAGAAACATGCAGAGGAGGGAACTGAGAAGACTAACGAAGAAAGCTGTGAAGTAACTGAACCTGTAGAAGGAAAGAAAGAAGAGTCTGGAGTTGAGGGCAAGGTTGAAGAGGAGAAGGAAGAGTTGAACGTAGATTTGGAGGCCGAGTATGAGCTTACGATGGTTGTATGTCACGTGAGGGAGTCTTGGATGGAGAGTTTAGGGAATTTGGTGGCTCATATCAAAGTGGGACCTTCATACCACTTGAGGAAAGAGGTGAGCTAAGGAACTTAGAGATAGGCCAGGTTGCGCTCAGGGTATTCCATGGTATGTATTAAATAAAGTGTACTGTTTGTGTGCACACGCTTGCAGGGTCAAGCCAAGTCTCAGTGGTACTTGTTCAATGACTTCCACATCACTCCCATCAAAGAAGTAAGAACTGGTTGGTATCATATATGTGACCTGTTTATGCATGCATTGGTTTATAGTACAATAATTCTTAATAAAATTAACTGATTGTATCATCAATCAAATCGGTAAAGGGTAATGTGTTGCACTACGTGTTACAGAGTGAGGTGGGTGTGTTCCAAATGGAGTGGTTGACTCCAGCAGTCATCATGTACACTCGGAAAGGATATTTTCAATCTTACAATACACAAGGTAAGGTGTGGGTGGGTACAACAATGTGGTCAAGTACGAGTGAGTTGAACATACACAATCTCTCCATTTGTACATGGATCGTTCGGGGATAATTTTTAGACCTTTTTAGGAGAGAATTTTGCCCCCCTCCCCGAATGCTTTGTGACCTTCATGGTGACATTTGCCACAAACGATTTCGTGGAAATGCTCCTGAACTTTCAAAAATGTTGATTTGTCCCCTCTCAAGTTTGGTTCTATAAAACACCCTCAGTGGTTTTTGTATATATGTATATGCACATATACACACACACACACACACACACACACACACACACACCTTAGTCCTTAGTCACCTCTACCAATGATTGGTCACGTGGCCCTCCAAGATATACGTAACCACACTCACCACACTCTACAGAACCGTCCTGCTCCTTCACTGGCTTAGCCCTGTCTTCCACACATTTGTGCCTAGCCTTGTCTGATTCTCTTCTATAAAGTCTCATGCACAAGTTACACTTAATGGAGCAGACTTCTACCTTCCTTCCAGCTTTCTGCCGTTGCTGGTGCATCACCAAACCTTCACTATAAGTCATGTACCACTCCTTCCTCTTTTGTGCCATCTCGTACCACTTGCCAGCTGGATCCCTACTTCCTTCATGTCCCTGTTCAACACATCTCTCCATCTCTTTCTGGTGCCATGGCGGCATGGGCGAGGTTGTGGCAGCCAGCTAAAGAGAATGCTCCTCGGTGAGCGGTGGTTCAGCATCCTAGCTAGATGGCCCAGCCATTCTAGTCTGCGTTTCTGGATCTTGGTTGTTATGCTCTCCATATCACCCCATCTCTCTCATACCTCCTCCGAGGAAATAATGCTCTTCCCACTGCTGCCCGTTTGTAATTCCAAGCACAGTGCGAATGCATCTGTGGTGGAATGCACCCAGTCTCCTCAGGTGTCTTCGCAGTGGGGTCCAACACTCACTCCCGTACAGTAGCACAGATAGCACACAAGCCTGATAGATCCTTCTCTTGGTGTTGATAGTGAGAATCTTGTCACTAAAGACAGACTGTCTCAATGCTCCGAAAGCTTTGGATGCATTAGCTATGGCCTGGTACTCCCTAGTGACTTCCTCAGCAGCTGCTCTTGTGGTGGCAAGAAAGGAAATGTCGTCTGCAAATTGACACTCGCTCAAAAATTCCTTAGTTGCTCCCTTCTCACTTCTCCTTAACGACTTCTGGTCAAACTTGCAGAAGACTAAAGTCCCAGCCCCCTTGATGTGCTTCACTCTTTCCAACCATCCCTCCACAACTGCACAAGTATACAAGTTGAACAGAGTGGGTTCCATGGTACAGCCTTGCCTCAGACCTTACTCACTTCTATCTCATCTAACAAATATTCACCTACTCTCACTCGTACCTCCATCCCCTCGTGAAATGACTTCACAATATCAATTAGATATTCAGGGACACCCATCTTCTCCATGACCACCCACAAAGCCTCTCTTGGTACAGAATCATAGGCCTTTTTGAGGTAAACAAAGATGATAAACTGCTTTGACCAATGTTCTATAGCCTTCTCAGATAGTTGCCATACTACAAAGGTCATATCTGAGCAGCTTCTTCCTCTGCGGAATCCACACTGGGAATCTGGTAGCTCTTTCTCTGCCAATCTCTGGATTCTCCCTTGCATACCATCTTTCCCACCACTTCCAACCATGCAATGCCTCACCAGTTGTCACAGCTCTTCAGGTTTCCCTTCTTAGGAATGGGAACAATGATGGCATCTGCCCACTCCTTGGAGCATTGCGCTCTTTCCAAACAGTTGTCATCATCCACAAGCATGTCCAGAAAGTTCAAGTTGTTCTTCTCATCTTTTGCCATTTCTGGAAGGATGTTTGAGCTCCCTGATGCCTTACCATTTTTCATCTTTCCCAAGGCTCTTGCTACCTCTGTTCTTCCCGGTAAGCTCTCTAGTCCTCTGTCACTTGGTCTCTCCCTCACCTTGCCTAACTCAGCGGCATCAAATCCACTCTGGACTTTCAGAACTTTCCTGAAATGTCTCTTGCTGACTTGCAATGGTCACACAAGGCAACGCCAACCTCCTTCCCACTAAACCTTTCTCTCTCTGCTTCTTCAGCTTTTCTCCTAAACCACTCATTTTTTGCTCTCCTCACACACACACACACACACACACACACACACACACACACACACACACACATTTTGTCACTCTTAAGTTCTTTTATTTTTCGTACATTCCAATTACAATTTTCTCTCTGTCTTTTTTTTTTTTATTTTTTTTTATCTTTTTTCCCTCCTTTTCTATTTGGTGATGATGTGTTACTAGTGAGCTGTCAATTGGATCCCATTGTTCTTCTCACGGAGACTCATTCCCCACGCCCGGCCCAGTCTCCTGCCACGTTCACTCCGCTGGCCTTCTCAGAGCTGCCCTCGGCAGGTGATATGGTGGGCATCGATGCCGAGTTCGTCACTCTGAACCAGGAGGAGGCGGAGGTGCGAAGTGATGGCACTCACACTACCGTCAAACCCAGCCAGTACTCCGTGGCCCGCATCACTGTCATCAGAGGGTAAGGGTTGTCACTATGTGAGAGTAAACAGTGGGGAGGAGAGAAGTATTTTTTCGTACGGGGAATGAAATGAATAACTTACATATATTGTGAAGTGTATGAATGTGTCCATGGAGTGGAAGGGGTGATTTTGTTGAGGTTTTTTGTTTTTTGTTTTTTGTTTGTTTATTTGTTTTTTGATAGTTAGGTTACTGGTACTATAAAATGTCTTAACAGACATTCATATCTTAACATACATAGACCATTTGTTCATTCTCTCTCTCTCTCTCTGTCTCTCTTACATTCTGGGTATTTTAGTAAAGGTTCCATGGAGGGCAGTCCCTTTATAGATGACTACATCGCCACTTCTGAGCAGGTAAGGGGATCTCACAAACAGTGCTACAAGTCTCACACAATACATATCACTAGCTGCTGTATCAAACAGTGAGTAGGTAGGTAGGCTGATTCAAATTTCTTCAGGACTCACTTTTGTTGATGTGTTATCCTGCGAAATAAAGTAGGACTTCAGTTATTTGAACACGTTGGGACCAAGAGTGTTCGAATAACTGAACACCATAGAAAATATATTGTAAAATACTAAAGAAGGGGTGTGGTTGCTACTATTAGATTTTAAGTGTTCAGTTAACTGAAGTGTTCGATTAATTGCAGTTCAGATAAATGAAGTCTAATCTCAGCGTAAAATATTCTTTTATAAGACTAGTAGATTAATTACTCGACCAAGTATTCCCATTACAAAATATTTATCTCACAGAATACTTCACCTGGTAGTGTATTTAATAAGTTATAACTTTGTGCCTAGCCATCATCTCATTAAGCCCTTCCTTTCATATTTTTCCAGGTGGTGGATTACTTGACCAAGTTCTCTGGCATTCGTCCAGGAGACTTGGATGCTTCCATGAGTTCCAAGCATCTGACGACTCTCAAGGCCAGCTACCTCAAGCTCCTCTACCTGCTGGAGAGTGGTGTCATATTTGTGGGTCATGGACTCAACAAAGACTTCAGAGTCATCAATATTCTGGTAAGGAGTTCAAAATTATTTCCAGTTTGTTTGTTTTGTTTTGTTTTTGTTTGTTGTTTGTTGTTTTTTGTTGTTGTTGTTTTTTATTTCCCTTCCAATGTTGACTTAGTGTGTTTACATTTAGTATAAGACCAATTTGATTGTACACGAATACTTACCAAGTTGTTAGTTGTTATGACAGCCAATGAGTAATCAACTCTAGTATTTTTAATGAGATATTTAGTTTTTAGAACTTTACTGGACAAATCAAAAGAAGTACGTACTTTGCGATGTCCATAGATATGTAAATGCTTCCAATAACTGAAATGAATTACTTGTGGGTAGCCAGAGTAGGAAATCTCTCAATTGGCCTATTATTCCATGTTGTAAGTATTTTCAAGCAAACATTGTAAATTGTATTATTAGTGTGGGACTGATAGAAGTTTAAGGATCATGTCCAATTATGAAGTAACAAGCCTCAAGTTACTCATGCTGGTTAAGATTCACTAGCAAGTATAATGGTGAGAATTCTAACAGGTGGAGAGTAAGAGAGTGTACAATTTATGAAATAGGTGAATGATAATTATACTAATTGGAATATGAATACAGGTAATAAATATTAATTAAAGATTGAAAAGGTGAAAATGGATTTTTACTAGTTAGGAATGCTAAGTTATTTACTTAAAACTGAAAAGGTGAAAATGCTTTGTACAAGTAAGATAAACTAACACAGTTATACACAAACTAGACAAACCGGAATGTAGTAAAAGTGCAGATGTATACATTACATTGTTGTTGTGTTCTCTGGTATATGGTGGAGAGAATCACCACAACCAGGTGTGTGTGTGTTGGGGGGGGGGGGGGGGGGGGGGGGTGGGGGGGGTGGGGGGGGGGGGCTGTTTAGTGGCAGCAAGAAATTTGTATGTATGTCTGAATGAGTTATGTGTGGTTGATATCTTCTTGTGAAGAGTTGGAGCCTGAACATTATTTTTATCCATATCTTCATTGCTTCATTTATTGTTGTCACCGCCCCGCCCCCATCCCATCCCGGCCTCTCTTTACTCCCATCTCTCCAGGTTCCATCCAAGCAGATAGTAGACACAGTGAAGTTGTTCCACCTCCCTAAGCAGCGCTACGTGTCTCTCAAGTTTCTGGCGTGGTTCTTGCTGGACTTGCATGTGCAGAGAGGTGTGCATGACAGTTGTGAGGATGCCCGCACTGCTCTGCTACTGTACCGCAAGTACAAGAAGCTGGAAGCCAGTGACCAGGTGTCCAGCATGCTCGGTAGACTGTACGAGACTGGAAGACGATACAACTGGCAGGTTCCAGAGTCATGAACATTAGTTCTTTGTTTCTTATTATTTTATTATTTTTCATATATTTTCCATTTCCATTCCCTTCCCACTGCATAAAATTAGACACATAATGTCATTGAAACGATATTGGGAGTGTGTGGTGGTGGTAGATTCATTTTAGAAATTATTATGACTTGTCAGCTGTTAATATTTACTATTTCAAACTCTAGGTTAATTTGCTATTTTGAACACTAGCCTTATAATGTAATGAAGTTCAATATACTTATAACTAATTTTAAAGGACATTTAACTAATACACAAAGTAAACAGAGGTTGTAGGTAGGGTAATTCTATTGCGACATTCTTAAAGTTTGGATTTAGTGTGGTATGAAAAATCTAACACTTGTGACTCTAAGCTGAACATAATTATTACAATAATAGTATATCATGATTTAATATAATTATAATTAATAATTACATTGTTCAGTTTGTTTTTTCAGTGACAACTTCCTTATCTCTCGAATCATGTTTTCTTTAGCTTGTTCTGGTGTCGGGTTTTCTTCAACTTCTTTGTAAATGTTTTCCTCAATAATCTTCAAATTCTTTCTAGATTCATCACATACTTGAAAGAGACTATACCACATTCCCATGACTTAAAGAAAGTTTTGTTGGAAGTGAACAGATCTCAAAATTCTCACTTGCTCATTCCGTGTTTCTCGCATTACTACATTTACGGTGTCACTCTCTTGCTCGGTTTTCACGACTTGTTAAAAACAATTTTTTAGAAAATTCCAAAACTGAGAAGTTTTGAACATAAATGTTGAAAGTTGTTTTAGGTTTTCAGTAGCATTGAAGTAGGGTCATTTTTGTGCACTCTAGTTCATCTTTAGCATTCTCTAATTGTGAAGCTTTAAAATCCCATATTCTTCAAAACATCATCTGCTTTTACTTCGGGTTCAAGAGTTTCTTCTGATGTTTTCAGTGCTGCTTCATGAGTTTGAATATGTGGAGGGTTTGTTTCACTGTGAAATCCTACACAACAGGAAAGATCTAAGCAGCTGTCCATTTCTTGAAAACTTGCAATAATGTGATTGAAAGTTCCTGCCTTAGTTTCAGTTTCCTTTGACAATTTAGTTTCTTCCATTTTCATTGTAGCTTCTGCTAGTGCTCGCCTTGAACTTATCACTTTTTCCAAGTTTTCAGACATGGTTTTTGTTGATGAATCATGAATGTCCTGCAATACAGTGATTCTATCAAGCACTGCTCTAACTTCTTGTGTAAGGGAATCAAATCCTTTTGAGAGATCCAATGATTGCTACTACGTGTACTACTGTCACTGCGCAAGTGTGGGGGGGAGGGGGGGAGGGATAGAACCATGTGGTAGTTAGCCTTGAGGTAGGAGGTAGTATGGGAGGGTGTTAAGTGAGGGTGTGGTTAGTTAGAAGTGGATGATGTAGTCTGGGGTTGGTGTCCTCCTGATTCACTGTGATTGTTGGTGTGGAATAGATACAATTGGTGGAACATACCAATACACTGCTGACCTGTTGACCTTGGTCAGCAGACGTGCGTTAAGGGCCCAACCCAGTGTTGACTGATGAAGTCACATCGAGTGTCCTATGGTGGCAGACAAGTGGGACCAGTGCCTATCCAGCCTGACCGAAGTTACTCTGCCTACATACTTCAGGGTATTTGTGAGAGATTCCGCTAAGGATCGTTGACTTGCACTGGTGTGACCAACATGCAGTAAGCCAATGTGTGCACTGATGTCATTGGTTCATTCCTGGAGGCAGAGCTTCACACAGGCCGCATGTATGACCATAGGCAAATGCTCTGTCATCTATGTATGTCTTTCCTGTTGTCATGTATCATGTATGACCACCCAGGTATGGGGTGTTTCATTTAACCCACCAAGAAGGATAAGAACAAGAAATGAACAAAGACCAAGCATGGCATGGAGTGCACAACACATTTCCAATTAGAGCCCACAACAACCTGTATCTAACCAAAGACTGAATGACATAACTTGGACTGACCTTGAGTGTGGAGCATGAGGACAGCCTTGCCTGAATGGCAATGTACACACCAGCACACTGGCACTGCTCAAACATCAGCACACACACACACACACACACACACACACACACAAATACACATACACACACCACACACAGTACAGTCACCTTGGTCCATGGAGATAAGTTAGGACTAACCGTTCTAGTCAACTTTGCTTTCCCTAGTAGTAGATGCATACATGTTATATAGCAGGACTATACTTCCACGAGTTCATAAATAAACACTTCTTCTTGAGATTGAATTTAACTTGGCATACTGAATCTCACACTCGGGTTTAAAGTAGTGATCAACCAGAATCTTAAACATTATATAATTCATTGACTTCTTCTACTACTACTACTACTACTACTACTACTACTACTATATTAGAGAATCTAAGAAGTATGTGGCTCCAAGATGACAGACTTGAACCCCAAGCATAAAGTTCTCTGTATTGATGGATGTTGTGTGGCAGCCATTAGATCAGTAATAGCAGTGTTGTCTCCAGGAGACACTAGACCTTCTACATGAATACCATTAGTATAATAATCCTTAGTGTCAGTGTTGAGTTTGATGCGTAGTAAACCTGGAGAACAATTAGATGCAGTTATAACAGCTATAGCCGAGTGAAGGTCAATATTATGTGATAGATTGAGTGCATATAATTCAGGAAGATGATATAATGTGTTGGCCAGACTAACTGCTCCACTTGAACCAATATTATTATGTGATAGATCCAGTGTCTTTAATTCAGTAAGATAATGTAAAGTATTGGCCAGACTAACTGCTCCACTTGGACCAATATTATTGTGTGATAGACCCAGTGTCTTTAATTCAGTAAGGTAATGTAAAGTATTGGCCAGACTAACTGCTCCACTTGGACCAATATTATTATGGGATAGGTCCAATTCTCTTAACTGTGTAAGGTATTGTAGTTGATTGGCTAAAGCTGTGGCACCATCACAACAAATATTGTTATATGACAAATACAACCTTGTCAATGTAGTAAGACAATGAATTTCATTGAGTAATGTGATGACTCCACCAGGACTGATAAGGGATATATCTAGATGGTGTATATTAACATTAGAATGTAGTCCATTGGCTAAAGCTGTAGCTGCATCATCATCAATAATGCAATTATTCAATACCAGCCAGTATGGATCGTTACTAGTAGTGAGGAGTTGTAGACCACTCCCTATTTCTGATGCAGCTCTGGAAACTATATCATAAAAATATAATTTTAATGTAATATGTGTGAGGTGAGTGAATCCACTGAGTAGTGTTGTGATACCACCAGAAGTTGAGTAACATTTGATCTTTACATCTCGTAGACGAGTGAGATATTTAAAGCTGCCAGCAATTGCCTTAGCACTATCATGACTTATCTCATGGAATGATAATTCTAATTTAATAAGACCAGTACAAGATTTCAATATGTCAGAGAGAGCTGGTGATGAATTATTCTTTATCTTTGTATTAAGTTGTAGTGTACGTAAGGAACTAATATCTTTTCTACGGATACACTCAAGAAACTCTGTATTATCAGTACTATCACCAAAAGAATAAGAAATTGATATTTGATTGACTGAATGAGATGTATTACATATGGCATAACTAAAAGCATACAATTTAGATGGTGTTGGAAAAGAAAGCGTGTACCTACCCTTACAGTGTTCCCTTACTTCATCGCACACTACTTGTTGCTGGGATTCTAGTGCACACAGATATGGTAGTGAATCATCAAAACGATGAAATATATGTTGTAATACGCTAAATAGTTGGAGTACCCACATACTTGTAAATTGAGTTAATCCAAAATAAAATACCATTGTTGGTGAAGATATCTCCCGGAGGTGAAACAAAATATCTATTTGCTTATTTTTCTTTAAGTTGGTAATGTAATAAGCTGTTAGGAATTCTTGTACTGTCAAGTGAAGAAATGAGTATGTTTTAGTGACTCCATATAGCTCAGCTGTATGATTAATAGTGACTAATCCCAGACACCACTCGTCTGAATTACTACTGATATATTCACACAGTTCTTCATCTACTATTTCTGGAGTAATTATTAGTTTCTTGCTACTAGTCATGTTATATGCTAAATGACAAAGTTTATTGAAATGTTCCTTTAAGCTACTAGTTAACTTTTCTAGTGAATGGACTTGTGCATGAGAGTTGTGACGTCTAATATAACGTAGTATCGTGGAACGTGTAAATTCGTGGTAGATTTTAGTTTGTGAGTTTGGAATATTTCCATTTTGACATTTGAAGAGAAAGCAGATCATAGCTACATGGACTGGTAAGTAGCACATGTTAAACACATTAGGATGCCTGTACAAATATTCCTTTAACTTAGCTGGGTATGTAGTGGCTACACTTGAGTCACAAGATGAACTACCAAATGGAAAGCTGTCGATATAGTCTAGAATTTGTTCTTTGCTAAATCCTAACACTTCTACTTTGTGTGTTACAACTTCTTCTCGTAGAGTTTCTATGGCTACTGGACGAGACATTACAATGATCATAGCTAGAGGAAGGAAAGTCTTGTCTAGTAGCTGATAAATGAGAGAGTTGTCTCTATCTTGAGGATGATACTCGTCTAGCCCGTCTATTATGAAACACACTCCCCCTCCATTAGCTGCCTCTATTTCTTCACAAACCTTCTTTAACTCCGCCTCACTGCGATAGAATAGTTTGAGTATACTAGACAAAGTTTCTTGTGTTGCGTTGCGATTGACTATTCGAAGAGTTACAAGGAACACTAACTTCGTTTCTCTGAGTGCATGTCCTTTACTCCAATCTCTAACTATTTTATGAACAAGTGTAGTCTTCCCGCTACCTGGACGACCTTCTGTAACTAGTAATGCTCCAGATATATACTCCCCAAAGACTTCATTGTAGTCAACTTCATTTTTTGCATGTTCTGCCTCTCCAGAAACTTGTTCTTGATCAGATTGAACTACAGTTAAATTAATAAAAGATTTGGTACCTACTGGAGGCCATGAGTCTGGTGGTACTTCTCTTTGTCTGGAGTACAAGTCTAAGAATCGTTTCTTAGTTAGAGAATAGAGTACAGTTAAGGTGATCTTGTTGCTGCACTTCTCACTCCCTCTATAGCTCACACTACAAGTGTATTCTCCTTCTGTTCCCTGACTGGCATGGCTAACAACTAGTATGTCTTCATTGACTCCATAATAAGTGCAGCTATTGGCTAAAGGTTGGCCATCTTTCTTCCACTGGTAGCTCACGGACTCTTTGGGAATAACCTGAACCTGAAGGAGTGTGGACTTCCCATCGTCTACTTTTACATCATAACTCTGGTCTGTTAGAGAGAGACTACTAGTAGAAGCTACAGAAGTGTGTGTGGAAGAACTTTGTTTAAGTCTATAATTGTCTTCTAGTTCTTGAGCTACTCGACCTTCTCCTACTGTTTCACTCCTCAGTGCTGTTAGTAGTGTGTTCATAGTAACTCCTGGAGGAGTACTGGTGTCTCTAGCTAGCCAGTGAGAGAGGACATTGTGTAAACTTAAGTTGTTCCTACTTTTTCTGCAGTCTTCAATTTCAGCAGGTGTTAGCTTAAGTGCTATAGCAAACTCTTCCCATTTAAGCCTATGCTCGAATAATACTTTATACACCCAGTGAACATCTTCTTTATCTAGACAATGATCTAAAGAATGACTATTAGATTCAGTATCTCTGTCACTGGTGAACTCACTGAGACAGTCATAAAATATATCTTCCTCACTGGTAAGTGCATAGAGATAGTCATACATTTGTCTCTCTCCTGTACTGACCAGAAGTGTCATGAACTTCTCCCACACACTCTCATCTTCACTGACCCTCACAGAAACTAGTCTCAATAGATACCTGACCTGTAGTTGTGTGTCCACTCTGCTGTGGTCCAGGGACTTGAAGAGTTCACACTCCCTGCAGTCAGAGAGAATAGATCGCTGAAGCATCTTGTGGAAGAGTTCCACGGGGTCAGATTTGCAACAACTCGCGAGATGCTCTTCATTTTGTCGGAGCACTTTCGTAACCTCCTGGATGGTCACCGCGGTGAAAGCGGACGACAAGTATAGGTTACATCACGAGGTGGAGGTCGGTATGGGATTTACACAACCGAGGGCCGAAGGCCCGAGGATAGTGTAAATCCCGTACCGACCGCGCACCGAGCGGTGCAACCGACTTGTACCATGGCTCTAGGCTATAAGAAACGCATAACAACCTTTTTTTCTGTAGCCTCATTGGTCGCCGCTTCGCTTAGCTACAGATCGTAATTCTAGGCCACGGGCAAAAAATATTCACCTCCTAGGCGGTGTATAAGTGATTTATTCACCCCGAATTGAGAAATCTGATTGGACGGTTTGAACGAACCATGGTATAAGGACATTTTCGCTATATTGACTGGATCGCCACACTCAAGTTTCGTTAGTCTCGCAGGCCAGACCCTTTACCCTTTCTTTATATTGGGTAAAGGGTCTGGCCCGCGAGACTAAGTTTCGTCGGGCTATTGAAATTCACCCGGTTCAGGAATATTACCCGATAAAACGTATCGAAGTTTCCAGGAATCCTTGGATGGAAAATATCCGGCGGAAACTGGAATCTTTTTTTTTCCTGGCCCATGCGCGCGTAGTCTGGCTTCCCACACCGCCCCCGCCCTAGCTAGAGCTCTCCTTTCCTTCCTGTGGCCCGCGCGCTAGGAGTACACCGCGTGTGTGGTGTAACTGTGCTATCGGCTGTGTGCTTTTTTTTTGTTTGGCCTTTCGTATGTTGCCGTTTGACCCGAGATTTCTGTAGCCTTGAAATGGATTCCGATGACTTGTCCTGCAGCGAATGCGAGTCCCCGTCTCACACTGACGGCGGTGGTAAGGAAGCTGTGCATTACGGGGTAAAGAAATTTTCTGCTTCACAATTGAGCAAATTAAACCAGCTGTACTGGTCAGGCATGAAAGGAGTTGGCAAACAATATCAGCAATTGTTGCTGGAGGCCACTCTAAGTACTAGTCTTTCTATGGCTCAAGTTAAGGTGAGTAATCATAGACTACATATGGATCTAATCAATTTGTCATTGATATGAAGTATGTGGTCAGTTATTATAACCTCAAATATGATATACTAGTGATGTGCTACAGCACAAATCATGGCGAGGGAGCTGGTCTGACTAAAATTCAAATTTATTGTGGTATTCTTTATTCTTTAGCAACAAAACACTTATACACACATATACATTTGATCACTGAATATACTGGCAGGAGACTTGCATTGTATTCTCTTCACGACTTGGCTATTGGGCAATTGATTTTCTAGGGGTAAGCAATCAGATTTCCTAGACAGGTAAGGATTGACAAACCAAAGAATTCGGTTTATCAAGCTGCCTTTCCAAAGTACGCTCCATTGAAAATGCTCTATTATACCAGACCTCTAGTAGATAAAGCATCGTATTGTATTCTCTTAGTGACTTGACTATTGGAAGATGGATTTTCGAGTAAGAACAAATCTGTTACGCACGGCGTACAAACAGCGCATTAACCAAGGTAACTTACCACCTCCACTAATAGAATAGAAAATGAACTCCACTAAGGTAGCCTCTGGGGGTGGACACGCATTGACCTCTTAGAACTTTACCATATATATATATATACCGAAATCTCAATTGAGACTTGTTAGTGAGAGTATCGCTTCGCTCCCCCAATTAATGTTACAATTTTTGTTTAATTATGGAATACCAAAAGTTTATTTTGGATACTATTATTTTATTGTTGTAACATTATTGCCACTATTGTTAGCAGTAATTAACCCTCAGCGTGCATGCAGGGAGAGGGTTCTAGTAGTCATCCTGTCTGTCTGTCACGCTCTCTGATTTTTTAGATTACTGACGAGTAACTGTTGATTTAGGTATGAACTTACTCAGAACTACGGTTTACCTTTTATTGTGCTACATTTTTAATTTTAGGTTGATTTTTGAAAAATGTGAAGCTGTCAGCTCCGCTTAGGTTCTAGCTTTTGTAAGTAACGCCCCCTATCTTCATGTTATAATCATGTGAGCAAATAATTTCTTGCTGCCTGCTATTGCTTTATTCTGGGAAGTTTAACCAAGTACTGAAATGATAACACAGGGAGTGCCTCTGGCCTGTTTAGCTCCTTCTCTTATGAAGACGGCATTTACATATACCGTTTTAATTGCTTGAGCTATACTGATACCTGATTCGAATAGCCTATAAATTATTCTTTTGGTTATATATTTCCTGGCTAGTGTATAGTAGCGCTGAGGGCTTACATTTTGTGAGAGTATTCATGAGTATTTCATAAGCTGACTCAGGTTGGTAAAGTGTCATCAGGACTGACAAGGATGGTGGAGATGTGCATATCCTTAAATACATAGGTCAACAGTGTTTGATACAAAAGAAGGGGACACTGAAACTCTCCCACCCTTACCCACACCCACAAAGTGTTGTCAATTTTACATACTGTATAATTTTATGTACTTGAAATGAATATTAGTTGACAATAAATGTTTTCTACACAACTTAGTGCGCTGGTTTTGCTATCCTATAATATTGATATGGGCAGTGGGTGAAGGGGTCCGGATATTTCTCAAAATTTTCACTGCTAAAAGCCCTATGTAGGACTTATGAGGTAATTTTTTTTGTTTTTTTTTTGTTTATTGTGCGAGCGAAGCGAGACTCTCACTAACGAGTCTCAATTGAGATTATGGTGTATATATTATATATATATATATATATATATGTGGCAAAGTTCAAAGAGGTCAATGTGTGTCCACCCCCAGAGGCTACTTAAAAACATAAATATTAGTCCGGGCGCAAGAAATTCAGTATAAAATACTTAGGAAAAGAAGAAAAAAACAGCAAAAAGCTACGGACACAGAATGGGATAGATGTTGCAATATTACGTCACATTCGAGTAGTAGTAGATGGTGTTTCTATATTTAGTCATTTTAAATTTTTGCAGATTTTATTTAGAAAATTTGGCTATTAATGGTCACAGAAATAATTTTTTACATATTTGGTTTGTTGTTTTGAATAACGCGATGAACCACTCACTCAAGTCAACTTTTGTCTGCGTATTTACCCGGGTGCGTAGTTATCTCACAATAAGGCAGGGGGAAGACTTATTGCTGTACTAACAAAATAGAGTTAATTGACTAGTGGAAAGATTATTTCCCAGTTTGAGCTTACTTCAATAAACTTTTGGTCAAGCTTATAAAAAGTCTAATAAAATAATCCACTCTTACATTTAAAAAATTGTGTCCATGAAATCTGCCATGAACATGAAACAGTTTTATTTGCAAACCTCTTGTACATGCACACTGAAATTAAATAGGCTGCTTCAGACTGGCCTTTACCAGTACTCATTTAGCCTAATCATATATATTGTACTAGTTGCCTTTGTGTGTTCTCTTTTAGAGATGGATAACTAAAAAGAATTATAGGCAACACCATAAACGGAAACCACGAAGTAATTATGAACCACCCAAAAAGAAAATTAAGACTACAAGTTGGCACCAATTTATGAAGTCCTACAAAGTTACTGATGGTACTGTTAAGTTATTGTTGTTGTTTTTTTGTTTTTGTTTTTATTGCTGTGATAATAGGATGTTATTGGGTAGCAAAGCTAGCGAGACACTGTCAGGGATAGCACAATAAAAAATTGGGGATGTTTTTTATTTGTTGTTTATATATACATGTATGTGGACATGCGTATATCATTTAGACTTGTGTTTGCTTGGTGTTCAACCCTATCCTAAACATCACGCACTGAACAGAATTATCGATCTTTATCTGTATCATTTAATGTACTTATTTGTCATCGTTTATGCCTTATGCAACAGTGTTGTTATAATTTTAAAATTCATTATCCAATAGTCTAATCATGAAGGTAAGTATTATGTTGGTATGTCCAGTGAACAAGTGTGAGTGAAGTGTTGTGCATTACAGCTACTGCTTAGCTTAAAAATAGCACGAAGTGAATGTTTAACTATTATTAGCTGCCTAAAATTCCCCACTTTTCTGGCTACTAGAAGCATGTTTTCTTAACTTGTGCTATATTTAGAAATGTCTGCTGTTGTTGTTTTTTTATACTTTTTTTAAAATTATTTATCGTTATTTTGTAGTTGTTATTTTTAAGTCAGACAGTTGGGGTGAGTGTATACTATGGCACTGTAATCTCTTTACAATATATACATATTTAAACTCATGCTTTTTTGGTAGGTGGGGCACATCACAATACTGTAGTTTTATGTCACCTAACTAGAGGCTCGCTCACCATTTGTGCTCAAGCACACCACTAATAGTTAGTATTACTTCATTTTTTCTATGTGTCATGTGGTCAAATTAAATTTATCTTTAGTACTCCAGGCAGTTGAACATCCAGCATACGTGTGTGTATTAGCTAGTGGCAATCAAGTTGTTTAGTCATTAAGTCCTTCATTCAGTTAACAGTTGTTTACAATTATGCCATAATCTACCAAGCTATACAATTTTAATATGTATTGAAGTTCAGATAAGTGTGGGGATTCATTGTATTCTGATGGTGTTATGTAGAAGGAGTTGGTGTGGCACATAACGGACCTTCTAACTTTACTGTGGCAGCAAGTTTAGCTTACAAGTGCCTACATCCAGAAGAGAGAAAGGCCTACAACGGTGGTGAAGAGTGGAAACCTCTAAATTGCAAGCTGGAAGTAAAAAAAGTATTTAAAGACATAGAGCAAAAAGTAATTATGTGTTTGTGGGTGTTGGTGTAGTGATTGTGTCTTTAAGTAAGTCCTGAGTTTATGCTCCATTTTGGAAAATGTTTCGCTCCATCTGTTTTCTCCCTCTGCCTCCTACCAGTCCACCCAGCTGTGATTGGGGACCTGGCATTTGCTGGGGTGCAAATTTAAGGCCTTTTCTCATGAAACAGCAATTGGCCAGGTGGGACTTCAGGTGCCCATACCACTTACTGTGAGGAAAGGTCTGTTCTCCTGGGAGTTCCTAGCCGGGCTCCAGGAGCTTTTCTTGCATGGCTCACAGTGCCTGCTTAGTGCACAGGCTTCCTGGCTCTGCCTGGTGCGCATGACTGCTAGCTGTTATGCACACCTGACAGGTGCATAGCAAGAGAATTTGCATTTACATTGTGGGTGGTGGGTGGGTCTTCATTACTTTGACTGTATGTCTAAATTTCAGATGGAACTTTTGGAATCGCTGGGCTATGCAGCTTTTGCTTTTGGATTTCAGCAAGATGATGTTCAATTTGCAAGCACTTCATCAGCAGTGTGTTGTTCAAGAGGAGATATTGTTCATTATTTACATGCCACTATATTAGCAGGTTAAAAAGTAACACATTGACTGTTAGAAGTAGTGCTAATTGTGCTCATACAGTGTAACTTCAGTCTATAGGTATCATAGCCACATTGGTTCATGCAATAATTTGGGCTGTGGTCCATCAGAGTAGTGGTCAAATACTCTGAATAGTATTGCAATAAAAAGTACAAATACTTTATAATTGAATCACTATTAGCCAAAGTTTTATACGAAAAAAAAATAGATTCCACCTGATTAAGACAGTTATTCAAGTATTTTATTCTTAATAAACAATATCTGTTGGTTTGAAACACCTTTCCCGCCATGCTCAACAATATTAGAACTGGTGCGGAAGATACTGGAATGCATAAATATACTGCAACTAGTTGTGTGAGTGTGATATAGTTGGTTTCATTGACTTTCAAAAAAACAACAACAAGAGGATCTTGCTGTGTAGTAAAGAAAATTACAACATATTTGCATGAACAGCGGTGGAGCTAACAATTATGTCTGAAAATACAAATACTCCAAAAAAAAAAGAATTTAGCTGAGTACAGCAAAAATACAAATACCCTGTGGTTCGTACTTCCAGTTGCTATTTTAGGGATGGGTGTGGATAATGAATGTAATCAAATAAGAGCAGTGTAGTTTTATAAAGAAAGTGTTTATAGCGAAGCAACTCACCATTCCTGGTAATATAGGGGAATTATAATGAATGGAATATTAATAAGTATAAAATTAGGGAACTAGTTGTTAGACTAATTGGTGTCGTATACTAATCGAATTTTTTCTCTTGATTTCCTTGTTTATGCTGTTTTTGTTGTTTATGTTATCGTGTTATTTTTGTGTCTTCAGCTGAAAAGCCACCTATTATTCCATGTACAGATAAGTCTCCACTTGTATCTTCAACATCCACTACTGCTAAGGACAATAATGGCACATGCGGATATGCTGGAAAGTCTTCTTTGAGTTCCAAGAGTAAACCTTCTTTAAGTTTAGGCGGCAAGTCTTCTTTGAGTTACAAGAGTAAACCTTTGAGTTTAGATGGCAAGTCTCCTTTTAGTTCCACGAATAAACCTTCTGTGAGTTTAGATGGCAAGCCTCCTCTGGACTCTAATGGGAGAAGAACAAGTTTTCTCTCTGTTCCAAGGGAAAAACCTCCTCTGGATTCACATGGCCAGCTTTCTGTGGGTTCCGATCCTTTTCTGAATTCTAGCTGCAAGTTATCTATAGATTCCGAGGGAAAGCATCTTCCTAGTTCTGTTGGTAAGCCTTCTTTTAGGTACACAAGCAAATGTCCTCTGACTAGCCAGCATAAGAAGGATGGGTCTCCCCTGACTCCTCAGAGTACTGGTGAGACTTCATTGTTAGCTCAGTTGGTAGCTAAGACATTGCTGTCGAAAAGCAAGGCTTTATCACCTCCTCCTCAGACTTTGAACCACATGCATCAGTCAGTATCTAGTTCACCAGTTCCTGCTCCCTTAGATACCGACAATTCTGATGTATGGATCAACTTTCCTCCTTGTCCACTGTTAAAAGAAGACAGAGAAATCATTGAGTCCAATGCATGGCTAAATGACAAAATAATTAATGCTGCCCAGAAAATGTTACAGCTGCAAGCAGCCGACATTAGTGGATGGCAGTCTACACTGTACCAGCAGAAATATTCTAATTATAAGGCCGTTGCTTCTGAGCAAGATTTTGTGCAAATAGTGCACATTGGGAGTAACCACTGGTCGACAGTATCTAACATTGGTTGTGATGTTTGTCAAGTAAACATTTATGACAGCTTGTATAATTCAGTATCATATAATACCAAGAAGCAAATTTGTCATTTTTGGCGTCCGTCATTGAACTATGCTATTTTCAGGCTTGTGAATAGTCAAAGGCAACAGAATGCTAAAGACTGTGGTCTGTTTGCCATTGCTGCAGCAGCAGAATTGGTCCTCAACAGAATGAACCCTTTGCTTCAATTCATTCGCTGGGATTGCAGGAAAATGAGGGACCATTTAGTACATTGTCTTGAAAAGCAGCATTTTGACAAGTTTCCTAGGCTAGATGCTAGAAATATTACCAGTTTGAAACCCTTTAAGTATGAATCGAAAGAAATTCTGTTTTGCGTCTGTAGGATGCTGAAGGACAAGACCATGGCTCCATGCAAAACTTGTGGGCAGCTGTTTCACAAGGCCTGTATTAACTTATCAATTAAGGACTTCAAAAATGGTGACTGGAACTGTAGTTCTTGTACACAATAGAATTGATTACTTTTTTTTTTTTTTGTAATTGTCATGGTAATTAGTGTCGAGCTTTCTTGTGTAAAAATTCAAAATGTGTAATACCATATGTTAATTGTAGATCTGACCTGGAGTTAGTATGTGGGGTTGGTGCATCTGATCTGGAGTCAGTATATGGGGGTGGTACATCTGACCTGGAGCTACAGTCCCGCAGTTCTTATCAAAAAACTCATTTCATTGGTTAATTAAATCATGTGACCAATTATAGCGCCGCGCAAGGGCTAGGGCTAGGGGACCAATCAGAAGAATTCTTTGATAAGAACTGCGGGATGGCTCACCTGGAGTCAGTATTTGGGGACAGTACATCTGACCTGGAGTCAGTATGTGGGGGTGGTACATCTGATCTGGAGTCAGTATATGGGGGTGGTACATCTGATCTGGAGTCAGTATATGGGGGAGTATATGGGGGTGGTACATCTGACCTGGAGTTAGTATATGGGGTGGTGCATCTGACCTGGAGTCAGTAAGTGGGGGTGGTACATCTGACCTGGAGTCAGTATATGGGGGTGGTACATCTGAGCTCTGAGTCAGGTAGGTGGGGGGTGGTACTCTTATCTGGAGTTCAGATGTGGGGTGTGGTACATTCTGATCTGGAAGTCAGTATTGTGTGTGGTCATCTGACCTGGAGTTAGTATGTGGGGTGGTACATAATCTGATCTGGAGTCAGTATGTGGGGAGTGGTACATCTGACCTGGGAGTTTATTGGGGTGGTGCATCGTGACATGGAGTTAAGTATATGGGGACAGACAAATCTGATCTGGAGTCAGTATATGGGGGTGGTACATCTGATCTGGAGTCAGTATATGGGGGTGGTACATCTGATCTGGAGTCAGTATGTGGGGGTGGTACATCTGATCTGGAGTCAGTATGTGGGGGTGGTACATCTGATCTGGAGTCAGTATGTGGGGACAGTGCATCTGACCTGGAGTTAGTATATGGGGACAGTGCATCTGACCTGAAGTTAGTATATGTGGGTGGTGCATCTGACCTGGAGTTAGTATGTGGGTAACAGTGCATCTGACACCTAAGTTGTAGATGTGTGTGGGCATCTGACCTGGATTATTAATGTGGGGGTTGTACAAATCTTATCTGGAGTCAGTATGGGGGGTGTTAACGATCTTACCTGAAGTTAGGGTATATTGGGTGGTACAAGGATTCTGATCTGAGCATATAATGGTGGTGGTACATCTGATCTAGTCCTGATCGTCTGGAGTCAGTCTATGGGGGGGTATGGGTGGTGTGCATCTGACCTGGAGTTAGTATGTGGGGGTGGTGCATCTGACCTGGAGTTAGTATGTGGGGACAGTACATCTGACCTGAAGTTAGTATATGTGGGTGGTGCATCTGACCTGGAGTTAGTATGTGGGGGTGGTACATCTGATCTGGAGTCAGTATATGGGGACAGTGCATCTGACCTGGAGTCAGTATATGGGGGTGGTGCATCTGACCTGGAGTTAGTATGTGGGGGTGGTACATCTGACCTGGAGTTAGTATGTGGGGGTGGTGCATCTGACCTGGAGTTAGTATGTGGGGACAGTGCATCTGACCTGAGTCCACTATATGTATGTATGTAATAAGTATGTATGTATGTATGTAAGTATGTATGTATGTATGTAAGTATGTATGTATGTATGTATGCACACAGACATAGACATGTGCACCCACTAAAGCAAATATCATATTCAATGAAGTACTGACTGAACTAATGATTATGGAGATTCAATGATTACCACTTACCCTGTAAGTTCTTGATATAAAGACTCTCTCTCTGAACAACCACTTTCTGGCAGTCTGTCTCTGTGTAATTAATAAAATATGTAAATATTCAAACCAATGAAATAGAGCTAGGGCAATGGAGCTAGGGCTAGTTCCAGGGCAATGGAGCTAGGGCTAGTGCCAGGGCAATGGAGCTAGGGCTAGTTCCAGGGCAATGGAGCTAGGGCTAGTGCCAGGGCAATGGAGCTAGGGCTAGTTCCAGGGCAATGGAACTAGGGCTAGTGCCAGGGCAATGGAGCTAGGGCTAGTTCCAGGGCAATGGAGCTAGGGCTAGTGCCAGGGCAATGGAGCTAGGGCTAGTGCCAGGGCAATGGAGCTAGGGTTAGTACCAGGGCAATGGAGCTAGGGCTAGTTCCAGGGCAATGGAGCTAGGGCTAGTTCCAGGGCAATGGAGCTAGGGCTAGTTCCAGGGCAATGGAGCTAGGGTTAGTGCCAGGGCAATGGAGCTAGGGCTAGTTCCAGGGCAATGGAGCTAGGGCTAGTGCCAGGGCAATGGAGCTAGGGCTAGTTCCAGGGCAATGGAGCTAGTGCCAGGGCAATGGAGCTAGGGCTGAGCCAGGGCAATGGAGCTAGGGCTAGTTCCAGGGCAATGGAGCTAGGGCTAGTGCCAGGGCAATGGAGCTAGGGCTAGTTCCAGGGCAATGGAGCTAGGGCTAGTGCCAGGGCAATGGAACTAGGGTTAGTGCCAGGGCAATGGAGCTAGGGCTAGTTCCAGGGCAATGGAGCTAGGGCTAGTGCCAGGGCAATGGAGCTAGGGCAATGGAGCTAGGGCTAGTGCCAGGGCAATGGAGCTAGGGCTAGTTCCAGAGCAATGGAGCTAGGGTTAGTGCCAGGGCAATGGAGCTAGGGCTAGTGCCAGGGCAATGGAGCTAGGGCTAGTTCCAGAGCAATGGAGCTAGGGTTAGTGCCAGGGCAATGGAGCTAGGGTTAGTGCCAGGGCAATGGAGCTAGGGCTAGTGCCAGGGCAATGGAGCTAGGGCTAGTTCCAGAGCAATGGAGCTAGGGTTAGTGCCAGGGCAATGGAGCTAGGGCTAGTTCCAGGGCAATGGAGCTAGGGCTGAGCCAGGGCTAGTGCCAGGGCAATGGAGCTAGGGCAATTGAGCTTGTAGGGCAATCAGATATTTGATGACCACAAAAATTATGTAGTATTACAGTGATAGGGTGAGTGATCATTAAATGATGCGTAACATAGTTACAACATGCACGAATTACACAAACCTTATTGCATAATATGAACTCAACATATGAAAATAGTCTCGCTTCCATTCAGGTAATGTATCTGCAATAAAAACATAAATAATAAGCAAACAGACAAACAAACATGTAGAATTAAATAAAATGATACATAATAAATAAAAAAAACGAAAATAATAAATAAATAAATACCTAGGGCAATGCCAACCCTCTGTGTTAGTTAAAAAAAAGAAGTAATAATTTGCAAACGGAGTCACTGCTGTTGAAAAACAAAGTTCTTAATTTTCAGCTTATAACAATAGTTTCGTTCTATTTATGAATTTTAATTCATCTAGCTAGCTGTAATAGCCATGGCTTAGTGTGGACAACTGTAGTCTTACAGGCATGGCATTTAGCATTGGCCTGTTGCATCTCTGGGATTCTTCATTTATAAGGGATATTTTTATGGGCATGACACTTACAATCAGCCATTCTAAGCTCCTGAGACTAATCCACAATTTCTAAAGCTCTTTTATGTGCTTAACACTCAGCCATATGGTATGGCATTCTCTGACTTTAGTATTAACCTTGGCTTGGTAGAAAAAAAACCCTGCAGGAACATTTGGACTTTTGACATGTACGCTACACAAACACTTGGGGCATTTTTTTGTAGAGCAGGCATATTTACAGTTGATGAAAAAAGCACACGTCCAGCAGCAGAGACTTCCCAACACTGGAACTATAGAATGCGCAAATAACAGATCTGAACCAAGCGCAGTAAAATTTGTACGCTCACGTGGGCACATGTGATTCAAAATGCAGGAAAATGAATGAATGCGCGAGGCCACATAGCAGCACTCACAGTAGTGTCCGCCTTTTCTCTCGTTTACTAAAAAATTAAGCCAAAATGCAAAAAAAAAGTGGCAAATTAAAGGGACTCATCACCAAGGCATAAAAAGTCCACCATCTTCAAGATCGGCTGCTGACAGAGTGACAGAGAGACAGAATGAATGACAAATAGACGACTGTAATCCTCACGCGCATGTGCAATGAGGATTAACAACAATTACATAAATGTAGTGTGTACACAAATAGTTCCTTAATCAATGATCTAATTTACTTTACTTGGGCAATAAAATTAGGGCTGAATTGTATTTAGAAAAACTGAATACAGTATATATATGGCTGCACCCAAAGCTATTCCTGTTTGTTTGATACAACATATGTATTGCACTGAAAGCGCTTAAGCATAAGTCAAGAACAGCTTTCTAACAAAAAGTTAATATATGGTAGTAAAATGAGTATAGTGAGATTAGTTCCAGTGATGCATGAAAACTCATAAGATCACCATTGAGACTAAAATAATTGCTGTAAGGTGGGCAATAAAAACAAAAACTACAACAACAATTTGAACATGATATGAACTACTCATGAACACACCCAGTTATTGTTGTTGTCGTTACTGACACACAAGCATAAAATTATGCAGACTAATTTAATATATCTAGCTAGCTAGTAAATAATTAGCTATATGCTGTAGCCCAGCTTTAATATTACAGAGCAAAGAAATTAAATCTGATGAATTGGTGTGGCTGCTCACCACTACAGTAGCTTAGTCTCTTACTTGAGTGACACACTTGGCATCAAGAATGATAAATGTTTAGTTGCGTAACCACACAACTTGGAAGACAGTGTAGCAACCTTAAAAAAAAACTGTGATCATGTGATTAATGTCTGGTGCCCTCCACAGCTTATCATCCTCCCACACATAATAATGGAGACAAAGATACTCACTGATATGTAAGTCCTTGACACAAAGAGCACGTTCTTCAGACAACCATTGCTGCACAGTCAAACTGTCTATAGTCTTGCCTAAACATATACTTGGAGTCAAAAAACGTCCAGTCCAAAAATCAAGACATAAATTTACCTCCAATCTGAGGCAATTTGTTGAACTCTTCCACTGCCAAATTGTGCACTTCACTTGCTCGCTTGAAGTGAATCAGTAGTTGATTTCCTGTTATAACAATCAGTGGAAAAGAATAAAGAAAATGTACTTGATACATCAAGTCAAAATACAATACAATATAATACAGGGTTTCATTTGGGGGGTGAAATGAGACATTGTTCCCCACCCAAGGATTCTAAGACTGAGAGGGTATATCAAACAACACTCAACAATTTTGTTAGTCTGTTGTTGTTTTTTGCTGTTCCACACCATAATAATGCTATTCAAGTCTGTATTTATTTTCATCAAATTAGGATTTTCCTTCAATGTTTTTATACCTGTACTGGCAAGCATTCTACTGCCAAGTTTGTAGCTTCAAAACTTTGTTTGGGTTTCAAGCAAAATAAGAGCTTCTTTAGTGGATAGATCTCCACTGGCTCTGCACCATTGTGAACTAATAATAGCAGGGTTCTATCTGGAAATTGGTGGGAAAGAAGTGGGGGTGGGTGGGGAAGGGGGTTCTTAGTCCAATACAGTACTATATATTGTATACCACATTGCTAGAGAAGAAGAAAATTGAATAAATTTGCTTAGCACACAGCACACTGCACACAGCTTGTGAATTTGGGGAAGAAATTCCCCCTGCCCCCTACTAGATTGAACTCGGAACACAATCTATCAAGTCCTATCTATTCCCATAGGCATGGAGGTCAAAAGTGCCACAAGCTTGTATTGTAACCATTATTTATGTACTAGTAGCTTAAAATGGCCCCTTCAAATCGTATTCATACTTCCCTGCATTGTAGCTATCAGATAACTTGATAATCATTACAAATTAAGAGTTTAGTCAGAGAATCAAATAAAGCAGGACTATTAATAATCCTACTTCACTCTTTTATTAATTCACGCCACCTCCTCCTCTGACACGAAAAAAAACTCTATTTTGCTCCCCCCTACTTATATATTCCCATAAACAAAGTTAAGAATTTCATTACTGTAAGCAGCTCCTTCACCTAAATTTTATATTGTATGAGATAGTAAAATTTTAAATTGTATGCTTTATTGAATGATGTACATACCCATTTTCTTCTTCTTTTTCAGACCATAGTAAACAAGAGCATGAGCCAAGACATCTGTGCGATGAGATGACCTCATTTCTTTAGTCATTCGACTGAAGGGTCGCAAGTAGGACCACAAACGCTCCATCACTTCACCATCACTCATACCAATACCTTCACACCTGAGTGGACCAAACTGAATCTGTGCATATACATCCATCCCATGATAACCATGACAACTCCCAATGAAATAAGGAAACATCATTAGGCCAACTTCATATCCTATCCACTGACCTAATATGCACACATGGCAGCTATGTACCTGACACGATGCCTTATGACCATAACTATGAAATGATGGCAGACATAGCTGTACTCTATCAAGAATGTCTGTTCTTCCACAACTCTATTGTACAAAAAACAAACAAACAAAAAACAGATAAGAGCTCTCACACTACGATGATAGAGGTACAACTACATACTTCAAGATGCCTTTGAAGTGAGCATGCTATGTCATACATAATATACAGTTTAGCAGAAGTAAACTTTTCCAGCACCTTGTCCAGCATAAACACGGCATATGACAACCTGCAATTTTTAAAATTAATATTAATGACAATAATACATAATAAGCTACGATGCTTACATACTGACCTTTCCCCATGCTTTAGATTAAAAAACAACAACGGAAATTCATGCCGACAAGCAGCACCAAACACTGCAGTTTCATCCAATGCCTTGTATCGGCTAGTGCTCCGTAGCATACTACCAGCAAGGAAATTGTTACAATCCTAACAAAAACAAACAATAACTTTATTTTGAATATATGTGTGCAATTTACCATGTGCACTTTCTTGGTTATGGAATAAGAATTCACATACTCATCCACACTATGCTGATCACAAAAGAACAGTGGACCATGTACAGGTTCTCTATGACTTAATCCAGCTGCTTTTTTCCTAGGCAGTCCAAATATCCCATCCAAAGATATAATCACAGTCCCTTGATCCTAATAACAACAACAACTAAATCCATACTACTACATAAAACCTTCCACATACTTTAGGACATGCAGGGCAGATATTTCCGGAGTCCAAATCGGGAGATAAGTATGCCAGATGTCTTAGTTCATGCTTAAAAAACCTATAATAATATAAGAACAAAATCACAATTATTCTGTCTAAGCCAATAACCTTTTAAGCTACCGATATTCCTCAAATGCATCTATTAAACTTGAGTAAATGTTTCTCCTCTACAAAACATTTAAACAAATAAAGAACAACAAGAAAATAACAACAGAATAATGTATGTAAAAATGAATACTGTAAATAACAGCAACTACCTTCTCTACTGAATATGGACATCTGAAATATAGAGCACTGCAAAAGTCCTTCAGAGAAACGTGACACTCCAACAGAAGTGCTTCAGCCCAGTCCAGCAAGTCAAACGAGAATGCATACTTCGGGAACTGAGGAGTAGCTGGCCAGAGCCTTGCTCTGACTAGCGCTACAGCTAGTGGCTCACAATCACAGCTAGTCACTGAAACCATGTGCTTCATACCTTTCAGAATACATGTTTGACTGACACACAGACAATAATAATATTTCCTTTGCTCACCATGATCATCAAGACAGCATATACATGTTGATTTAGAGGTAGAGCATATTGCATGAGGCATCACACTAATGTGGCTGTCTTTCACTTTTCCAGTAACATAATGATCATCCTAATACATACAGATAGTCAACTAATATGGAATTTTTTTTTAGCAAACTAACTATTGAACAAATCTGTCAAGTTTGACCCCTTCCATCATCATCATAACAAAGTTATTGTCAGAGCCTTTGGCATTCTACAATTCATTAGACAAAAAATAATTAATTAGGGTTGCTACATTGAGACAAAGTGCAGGCCGCTAAGGGTTAAAAAAAATACCACATATTGTCAATATTACTGATTTGGGAGTAGGGAGAGAAAAGGGGGAGGGAAGAAGGAGAAAGAAAACGATCTGCAGGTTTATCTTAATGTGATGCATAATCGCAAGAGTTACCTTCCACTCCTTCGGTGTATGAAACATGTTCATAGCTCCATGCCGCACGTTGAAGCACTCCTTGCAAAGAAAAACAGCTGGTCCACACTGCTCGCACAATAATTCAGCATGGTTAGCACACAGAAGACAGAGTTGCCCTTGTGGCATTGCGTATGATGCTGTGTAACTCTTCAAGAGACTACTCCTAATCTCCATCCAACTTCTTACACTAGATTTGCATTGAAGTTCATGATGTGTAGGCTCCAAGAATTCTGGAATACCTGGTCCAACCAGGTCAGACCCCAAAGAAGGGCTTTTTGTTTGAGGATCAAATCCAGATGCATTGCCAGAACTTTCTACTTGATTAGATCCAGTATGCTCAGTGGCTCCCCTGTGAACAATAACTCTTTCCACTAAACCAGAGGATCTCACCGCGAGTTTTAAAGGAGGAAGTTTCAATTGCTTGTAGTGGGCCATTGTTGCAAGGGCCCGACTGATTCCAACGGTAAAGATCGCAAACGTAAAACGATTGATTCGAATGGTAAAGATCGCAAACGTAAAATGATAAGGGAGACGATGCCTTCCAGTTAAATTTGGTTAGATTCCGTCGCAGGTTTCCTGGAATTTTCGATACGTTTTATCGCAAAATATTCCTGAACCGGGTGTGAAATTAGCTGCTGAACGGGAAACTGGGTCTAGTAGTCTGCGTGCATTTTTGGAAATAGTCGCTAGCACTTCCTCTTTGTATTGTATGCTACAACATCAGTTACATTTCAGTCATCCGTGGCATTGGTGCCTGCTACATGGGTGTTTTAATTCTTATACTCTATTTATTTAGTTTGTGCCCAATAATTCTTACAATACCCTTTCCTGGCTGGCACTTTTCTGTGATTGAAAAGAATGAAAGTGGTTGCTCTGATCAGGTACCTGCTGTGACTCATATTACTTTTGTTGCAATGAATGTTCTATTTAGTGGAGGCAAGGACAGCTGCTACAACATGATGAAATGTATAGCCACTGGCCACCAAATAGTTGCTCTGGCTAATCTGCAGCCATCACAAGCAGGTAAGGATCAGCAGAGGGTGTGCTGGCTAGTGATGTATGGCACAGTCTAGTAATGCCTGTAAAATTAATCTTAGGTACATGTCAAATATTACTTGGGGATCATCTACCCTTGTATAGTTACCAACTTCCAGGACAGTCCCAGATTTATCACTGTCCCACAACAGAATTGTACTCTTTCTATTGTTTGTCCCGGAAATGATGAACTTTATATCTGTTTACTATGCATGATCTGCCAAACTAGCTAATGCTTCCACTCTAAAAATTTGGAGTGTTTATTTGATTCTAGAATTGCTTTTTTTTTTTTTTCATAAATATATTGATTCAGTCTGAAGTAAAGTGACTGCGCAGACTTAGGTGACCACTACCTATTGTCGCCGGTTGCAGAAAATCACATTAAATATACGTGAATATCTTTAAACTATCATGCTATCATTGCTTCTTTGTAATTGATGTGATTTTGTGTGTAGTTTGGGATGTGACTTAGTGTCTCTGAACTATGCTTAGAAAAGTTGGCAACTATGCACTTGAATCTTAGCTAGTATGTAATGTCACATTAGCTGTACATTGAACCAAGTGTCTCTATGTCACTTGTACATGTGCAGGAGAACTGGATAGTTATATGTTCCAGACAGTGGGCCATGAGGGTATCCATTTGTATGCTGAGGCTATGGGACTGCCCCTGTATCAGGCCACCACTAATGGGATATCTGTCACCAAGGAGATGACCTATCACCCCTGCAATGGGGACGAAATTGAAGACTTGTATGAACTTCTGCTCAGAGTGAAGCAAGAAGTTGTGGGCGGTATTGAGGGTGTGGCCAGTGGGGCCATTTTGTCAGACTATCAAAGGCTAAGAGTGGAGAGTGTGTAAGTGCTATATAATGTTATATTGCCAGAATTAATTGAGTTAAGAATTAATTGAGTTAGGATGCCTATTTTAAAAGAAATTGTAGCAGTTATATTTGTAGTTGGGATTTCTCTTTAATTATTATTGTTGTTATCAATAAGCTCTGTTGTCCAAAAATAATCCTGTTTCCAATGACATGCTCATATATGTAGATATAATAACAGAAGTATGATTGTAGTATTATTGTTAGTCAGTTCTTGAGTCAAAGTACA